>Ga0181520_10000533_pt1 | contig 83025 bp, 55 predicted proteins | sample PEATcosm2014_Bin_29_FD_132451 | JGI IMG/M metagenome (GOLD analysis project Ga0181520, IMG submission 132451) | Peatland microbial communities from MTU Mesocosm Facility, Houghton, MI, USA - PEATcosm2014_Bin02_30_metaG | ecosystem: Environmental > Terrestrial > Soil > Wetlands > Peat | place... | reverse complement strand
GCCCACCACATCATTGGCGTTGATTTGCAGACAACTCGCGGTGGTGCCGGCGGTGGCGCCGCCCACGCGCATGGAGATATCGTACAGGAAGATCGGGTCACTCGAATGATCCAGCGCGCTGTTTGTGGGGCCCACCTGCAACAAGGTGGGGGACAGCATGGGGCCCGCATCGAATAGCAACCCCGCCACTTTTACGCCGTCCACATCAGAAATCGTCAGCGCCGGCGTCCCGTTTTCTGGAACCAGCGTCGCATAACCCAGTCCCAGGATGATGGTATTCGGCGAGGTCACCACGAGGGTGTCGGACAGTTGGTACACGCCGGGAGTGATGATGAGATTGAGTCCCGCGCCGAGGGCGGCGTTGAGGCTGGCCGCAGTATCCGTGTCCGAGTGCGCCACATAGAACTGGCTGATGGGGACGGAAACTCCCGGGGTCGGCCCCGCGGCCCAGGTGGTGCCAAAGCTGTTGGTCTGGAGGGCAGGCACCATGACGGCGTAATTGCCGTTGGGGTCGAGGTACAGGTAAGGCTTTTCTGCAATCAACGGGGTGTTGGTGATGGTCGTGTAAACCTTGGCGGGCCAGGTGCCCGCGGGCGGATTGGACACGCCCACGAAGACCATGTTCCAGACGCCGCCGGACCACTTCCCCAAAACGTCGTTGCGACAGAGCCATTGTTGTTGCGAGATGGAGCTGAGGGTGGTATCCACCGCGGAATCCGCGAGGAATCCGCCGCTGGCATAGTTTCCATCGGTATGATTTGCCAAATCCACCTCGCCGTGGACGTGCATGCGACGGAAAGACGTGCCTTGGGACACGGCCCAAATTATCCAATTGCCGGTGTTGGTGGGAATGACGGACAGATTTTCGGCACCCCGCCAGAAGTTCACGGTGGCGTTTTCATTCACCAAAACCCCGTCGGAATACAGGTCGCCAGCGATCGTGGTGTCGTCGGGCGATTGCCCCAAACCAATCACCTGGGTGTAATAGCCCAGGGGAAGGTCGAGATTCGTGTATTGTCCCGGCTTGAGCATGATGGCGGTGCGTTGGGTGCCGAATTGGTTGTATTTCTGTTCGGCGTAAATGGCGTCAATCTGGCTTTGAATGTTCGTCACGGTCGGGTCAAAGACCAGCACATTGGGCCCAAAATCCGGGATCGCGCTGACAATAACCGTCCGCGTGAGCGTGCCCGGGGTGCCATCGGCCGTGATGGCCGAGTAGGTGACGGTATAAGTGCCCGCCACTGAAACATTCACCGGGTTGTTTGAACTCACCGTCAAGCTGGCCTGGGCGCATAAATCATACGCCGTCGCCCCGGCGTCCATATAAGGGCTGTTTAGCAGCAGGTCCACCGGGTTGGCGCCGTTGAGCGCCATTACCGGCGGGGCGGTATGCAGAACTGAAGTGACTGTCGCGATATTGGTCAGCGAGTTGTAGGCATTTTGGGCGATTACCGTGTAATTGCCCGCGCTGGCATCGGTCGGGTCCGCCAGCGTGTAGGTGGCGTTGGTGGCCCCGGGAATGGCGTTGTTGTTGTTATCATACCACTGGAAGACAATCGGCGGAAGGCCGCTAACCGACGCCAAGAACGTCTGGTTGCTGCCGCATTGGGCCGCCACGGACGTCGGCGTGATCAGCAGGTTTTGGAGAACTGGATTCACCACGTCCACCACGCGGGTCACGCTGCCCGGGGTGCCGGCCGCGGTAACTGCCGAATAGGTGATGTCATATTCGCCCAGCACACTGGTATTGACGGCGCCATTGGTGGTCAGGGTAAGGTTGTTGTCGGCACAGGTGTCGTAAGCGGTCGCGCCCGGCTCAATATAGGTGCCGCCCAGCGGGATCACCATCGGACTGCTTCCATTCAAGGTGATGGATGGCGGATTGGTGTCCGTGGTGAGCAAGACCACGGAATTCGTAAGCACGCCGGTCGGGCCGGTGGCCACGATCAGGTAAGTGCCGCTGTCTGACGGGGTGACGTTGGGCAGCAGAAGAGTGGTGGTGGTGGCGCCAGTGATCGGCTGCAGGGCGGGATTGTACCATTGATAATTGACGGCGCCGGCTGCGGGCGTGGCCGTAAACGTGGCCGCATCGCCGCAATTGTTGGTGAGCGTGAGGGGCGAAACACTGAAACCAACGGCGAGTTGCAAGTTCTGGCCATTGATTACGATTTGCGGCACCGAGCCGCCGACCACGCCCTGGCCGGTGATGGTGGGCAGGGGCAACGTTCCAGTGACCGTAAAACCATTGGTGGCGGTCATCAAAGTATAGTTTCCCGCCGGCAGCGGCACGCCCGCCACGTTGACGGTAATTGCGTTGGCATTCAGCGTGACGCCGCCCAGAATTTTGAGGGTGCCAACGGTCACACTGTTGCTGCTGGCATTGCCGACGGCGGTAAAGGCAGCCTGGGCCCCGGCGGCCAGAAGCAAACTGCCGGGACCATTTGTGGTGCTGGCGGAAATGGTGGCGGTTCCGGTGCCGTTCGTGCCGCCGGAAAGAGTCTGGCCGCCAAGCATCGTGAAGGGACAAGCGGCCGAAATATCCAGGGTCGTGCCGGAAGCGAGCGCAATTCCCGACGAATTGGCAATTGAGCCATTCGTGTTGATGACGAGTTTTCCGCCGTTGACCGTCGTGGCGCCGGAGTAGGTGTTCGTGCCGTTTAACGTCAAGGCGGCGTTGCCGGTCAGGGTCAGTCCGCCAGCGCCAGTAATCGCGCCATTAAACTTCTCGGGACCGTTGCCGTTAAGCCCATTGATCGTGAGTTGGTATCCGCCGTTGTCCACGCTGCCGGCGATGGTCAGCGTGTAGGAATTGGTGGACCAGTTCCAAGTCTGGTCCGCGCTTAACGCGAGGTTATTGTTCAGGGTGAAGCTGTGAACGGCGAAAGACCCGTCCAAGCTGCCGGCGCCCAGCGTGAGCGTGTGGCCGCCGGTGGTGTCGGTGATGGTGACTGCGCCGTTGGCGCCCATGACGAGCCCGTACCAGCTCGCGCTGGCGCCAATGTCCACGGTGCCCCCGGTGGAATTGGCATCCCACACCCCCAGGCCATTGGCAGCGGGCGGACCGGCGGGACCAGTGCCCCCTTCAACGGCCGTCCAACTGGCGGCGGAATTGAGCGCCGTCGTATTGTTGAGTTTGTAGAAGGTCTGCGGCGGCACATTGAACAGGCCGCTCTGAACCGGGCTGAACCCGGCGACGTTGGCCGTCAGGTACAGCCCCGAAGAAATCACCGGGACCGACAAGTCGTTAAAGGTGGCTTTTCCACCCGCGTCGGTCAGTTGCGGATTGGTGCCCGCGAGCGTCCCGGCGCTCAACGCCAGCGTGACCGTGGCGCCGCTCTGCGGCACCGCGTTGCCATATTGGTCTTCAATTTGAACCACCACCGCCGGCAGGGTGAGTCCGACCGCAGTGGTTGCGGGTGGCGACGTAAAGACGATTTGCGTTGCCGGGCCGGCCACGAAAGTCACCGTCGGCTGCACGTTGATGACCGTTCCGGCGACGTTCACGGTAATGGTTTTCGTGCCGGCCACCGTGGTCTGGAGGGTTGCGGTGGTTTGACCATTCACATCCGTGGGCGATGCCGGCTGCGTTACAATGTCTCCGGAACCGCTCACGGATAGCGTCACCGTCTGTCCGGACAGGGGGCTGCCGCTTCCGCTGATGGCTGTCACGGTAATGGTCGAAGCCGAGACGCCGTCCGCCACCAACCCGGTGTTCGGACTGGCAACGGCGGTGGACTTGACGGCGCTGACGCCTAACGCGGTGAAGGTGACGGTGGGCTGCTCGTTAATCTGGGTGGAACCAATCGTCACGGAGATGGTCTTTGTTTCGCTCACCGTGGACGTGAGCGTGGCGGTGGTCTGGCCGTTGGCGCCAGTAGGGGCGGGCGTGGAAACCGTATTGCCCGAACCGCTTACGTTTAACGATACGGCTTGTCCCGCCAGCGGGTGGCCGCTGGCATCCATGGCGGTGACGGTGATGGTGGAGGGACTGACGCCATCGGCGGCGACGGTGGTTGGGTTGGCCACGGCGCTGGAAGCACTCGCGCTCACCGGTCCCGCCACGAAATTGACCGTCAACGAAGCGAAGTTGGTGGCCGTGCCAATGGTGGCAATGGCGGTGCCGCCCAATTTGGCCGTGATTTTCGCGCTGCCGAGCGTCGTGGGCGCTGTCAGCGATGCCTGATAGGTGCCATCGCCGTTGTCCGTGGTGCCGCCCAACGTCCCCAAGGTGGTGGCGAAGGCGACGGTGGAACCGCCCGAGGTCAAATTGACACCGTTCAAATCCCGGGACTGCATCTTGACCACCGACGTGCTGACTCCATCGGCGACCAGCGAAGCGGGAGTGGCACTAATCATTTCTGAGTGAGCCGCGTTCGCCGGACCGGGCACGTTGCTCGACGGCACCACTTGGGCCCAAGTCGTGCCGATCCGGACCTCATCCCATTTGTCCACGAAAGTCGCATCACCGTTGTTGAACGACATGGTGAAATCGGCCAGGCTGGGCCAGTTGCCCTTGGCCGTGAGCGTCACATCCGAGGCCGGCGCGCTGGCCGCTCCATAATTCGCGCTGTTCGGATTGACCCAGAGGTCAACCACATCGGTGTTTGGGCTGGTGTGAAAAGTGTAACGGGCCACCACCAGGATCGTCGTATTCAAGGGCGTGGCGGACGGTTCGTACTGGGCGCCGGTGACACTGGGTGAACCGGCATTGATTCCCAACTGTCCGGTGTGGTTCATGAGCAGGGCCAGCGCGGTTGTGCCCGGCATGGGGGCACTGGAACTCGTGCCAATATTCGTCGCATCCAAAAAGGCGATGACTCCGTTGGTGGTGGGATAAGCGGCGACTTGGTACAGGAAGGAAAAATAAACCGTCTTGCCATCAGCCGCGGTTTGGCTGGTGAATTGAGTCCCGGCAAACCTCGTCGCTTTAGTGGTGACCCCCGCTGCGCCGTTTCCGGCGGACGGAACATATCCTGCCAACGTCAGATTGTTATTGGTCACTTGGATATTGCTGGTGGCATAGCAGGTTTCCCAGACCGTTGACGACGCGCTGGCCAGCCCCGTCGCCGGATTGTAATCAAAACTGTCGTAGAAGGGCAGAGTCTGGATGACTTGCGCTGCCGGCGAATTCTGGCAAAGCAGGAATATCACGGCTGCGGCGAGGCCGAAAATTGTGCAAAAACAACGGTTTAAGTGATCGGGGTGCTGCTTCATAAAATAATGGTGAGAATTGGCCGGCATTGGCTGACAACTGAGTATTTCACTGCATCTTACAGCATTACCGTCGGCCAAATAATCCCTCTTTAGAGTGATAGCCCGGCAAACCAAAACTCGGGATTTCAGGAGGCAGAGAGGTGCCGCGGGCCATCACTCGAAAGAGGGATGTCGGAATTCGCGCGAGCCGCTAGAATGACGACATTAATCACCCGTTATCGAAGTGCCCGGAGCAGGTTGCCGCCAACTGAATTTACGTCCACTAATTTAAACTTAATTCAACCCAGCGAAACCATTATGAAAAACCTAAAAACCCGCCGGTTATCTGATCGTTCAATGGTTGCTTCCAAGTTAAGTTGGAAGCATGCCCCGTTGCTGATTTCCGGTTGGGCGGCGGTGCTGGCGGGCGGATGGTTGCTTGCCGGCGGCGTGGCCGAGGCGCAGGTGCCGACCAATCAACTGCATTTCGCCTTCACCGACGCGAGCGGCACAACCACGCCGAGCGATACCAGCCTCAATGCCGGCGCCCTCAACGCCACCTTGACCATGTTCAACCCCGCCGGCACGACGGCGGTGAACTTGCACGGCGCCGTCGGGACCGGGGTGACCAACGCCATCGTGACCGACCTCAGCCGGGCCATGGATTTTACCTCGGCGCTCACGCCCAGCCAGGTCAATCAACCGGTGGGCAACGCGGCTGAAACGGTCCAAAGCAACGCGGTGGTCGCCGTGGACACGGGGGATGCAACGCTCGGCGCAAATCTTGGCAATGGCGGATTCATCAATAACTTTGTCATTTCGATGTGGTTCAAGCAAAAAGCAATGATCCCGAATGGAATCGTGATCGGCCCGCGCCTGTGGATCTTGAACGCGGGGTCCACCGGGGTGGACTCTGGCGCCAATGCCAACACGCTGGGTTTAAAGTTCCAGCAGAACAACCAGCTCTATTTCCAATTCGGCACGGATACCGCCACGGTCGGTCCCGCGCTGGCGAGCGCTTTTCCCACGAACAAGTGGCTCTTCGTGGCGGTGGTCTATGACGGCACGAACGCCTCGATGTATTACGGTTCGGACACGGCCGCGGCCCAGTTGATCGGCACGGCTTCCACCCCGGGCCGGTCCATCACCCTTGGCGGAACCGCTTGTTTGGCCATCGGCAACCGCCACAGCGCCACGGCCAACGCGCGCGGCTTTGACGGCTGGATCAATGATTTTCGCTTTTACTCGGGCGGGGTCGGCACGGCCGCCTTCGTGGAAAGCGTCCGCGAATCGGCGCTCGGCGGACCGCCGGACATCAGCGGCGTATATCCCGATGGCACCACGCTCATGCAAGGCACCAACAAGCTGGCTTTCAACGTGAGCTCGCCCAACGGGGCCAGCATCACCAACGTGGACTTGGTCTTGAACGGGATTGATGTCTCGGCGAGTTTGGTCACCACCGGCCCGGCCAGCAATTTGAGCTGTAGTTTTACGGGATTGGCCCAGAACCAGCCCGTCAATACCGCCATTATCACCGCGACCGATGCCAATGGCCTCTCCAGCACCGCCTCCGCGACGTTTGACACCTTCGGCCAGAATAATTTCGTTATCGAGGCGGAGGAGTTTGATTTTAACGGCGGGCAGTTCATTGATAATCCTGATTATACGGACGGTAATCCGGCCGACGCCAACAGTTATTATGGATTGGACAGCGTGGAAGGAATTGACACCCACAAGGGGGGCGCCGCCGGCTCTTTCACCACCGATTACCGGGCGGGCAACGGGGTTGCCACCAAGACCCAGACGGGCATCGCCACCGGGGAACAGTCGTGGCCGAAATTTTTCAACCTCCAGGACGCATCTGATGTTCCCATCGTGGGTCACATGATCGGTGACTGGTCCAGCGGTGAGTGGCAGAATTACACCAAAACCTTCCCGAGCGGCAATTATAACGTCTATGCCCGCGCGTCCGCCGGAGTCAGCGCGGTGATCACCCTGTCCCACGTCATCAGCGGACAGGGCACCGCCACCCAGACGACGACGAATTTTGGCACATTCTCCTTCAGCGACAGCAGCTTCTCCCTGTTTCAGTGGGTGCCGTTGCACGACAGCCAGGGCAATCTGGCCATTGTGAATCTGGCGGGAGTCAACACGATTCGCGCAACCTCCGGTGGCGGGGGAAACGTGGATTTCTACATGTTTGTTCCGGCCAACGTCAATCTGCCCGTCATTACCCCGGTGTATCCGGATGGCGCGTATCTCTTTGAACCCACGAACACCTTTCTGTTCACGGTCCGATCGCCAATCACCACCATCACCACCAACAACATTCAATTGATCTGGAACGGAACCAATGTTTCCTCCCACTTGGTTTTCAGCGGTGGGCCTTCAACTTGGAATGTCACTTTCGCCGGGTTGCTGACGAACCAGTCTTACAGCGCGGTCGTCAGTGCGGTTGACGCCTTGGGCAACCCGTCGCAGGCCACCATCAGCATTGACACGTGGAATCCCGTGTTCCAGGTCGAGGCCGAAGATTGGGATTTCGACCCCACTCAAAGTCCGGTGCCTGATGGCACGGGCTTACGCTACATTGATAATCCGGTGGCCACGGCTCCCGGGGTGGCGGCTGCCAACAGTTATGAAGGCCAGGTGGGCAATCCAGGAATTGACGAGTTTGGCACGTCTGCGACCGGTCACGCCGACTACCGTCCCTACGATGCCATCGCCACCACTCCGGTCACCGATGCCGCGCGGCGGCAGTTCACCAACGGTGCGCTGGATTACAACATCGGCTTCCTCGGGCCCGGCCTCTGGCAGAATTACACCCGGACCTGGCCCAGCGGGACGTTCAATGTCTATGGCCGGATGGCATCCGGCGCCAACATCGGCACGATCTACTCTTCCTGGTCGCAAGTCATTGCCGGGTGGGGCACGGCCAACCAGATCACCCGCCACCTCGGTTCGTTTAACATCCCGAGCACCAATGGTTACTCGTCCTATATCAACGTGCCGTTGCTTGACCGGTTCGGCAATTATGCGCAGATCACCCTGGGGGGCACCAATACCTTCCGGACGACCGAATTGACGTTCAACCAATCCGACTTGCCCAACACAGCCGCTTTCGGACTGAACATAAACTTCTACATGTTACTCACCCCCCGGACCGACCTGCCGCGGATTGACAACGTCTCTCCGGACGGGTCCACCCTCATGCAGCCGGCCGGCACCCTCTCCTTTGTGGCGAGCAGCCCGGTTTACGGCCTTAACACCACCAACATTCAAGTGACGCTGAGCGGCGTTAATATCTCATCCAACCTGGCCTTCAGCGGTTCGTCTTCGAGTTGGAACGTGAGTTATACGGGACTGCAGCCCAACACAAATTATAGCGCGGTTATTACCATCACCGACAACAACAACCAAGTGCACACCACAACGGTGACTTTTGACACCTTTAACCCAACCAATTTCACGTGGGAGGCGGAGGATTACGACTTCGACCCCGCGGATAGTCCAGTTCCCAACGGCAGCGGCCTGCGTTACATCAACAATCCGGTGCCCACCTCCAGCTCCGCGGCCAACAGTTATTTCGGCCAGCAGGGTGACATCGGAATTGACTTTTCTTCCGTATTCCAAAACATCACCGGCACCTATCCCTATCGGTCGTTGGATGCCGTCTCCACGGAAGTCACCAGTGACACGGCCCGGCAAAAATACCTGACCGCCCAATTGCAGAATCTTGATCCAACCATCGCGGATTACGATGTCAATTTCTTCACGAACTGGATTGACTACACCCGCACATTTCCGGCCGGCAAGTTTTATCTTTACGCCCGGCTGGCGGCCGGCAATGGCGCTTTCACCATGACGTGCGCGCAAGTGACCAGCGGTGCCGGCACCACGTTGCAGACCAGCAATGTTCTGGGCAGCTTCACGGGCTCGGGCACCAGCTTCGCCACCTGGCAATACGTGCCGCTGGTGAACCCCGGCACGGGTGTGCCGGTGGTTCTTTCGCTCGGCGGCGTTGAGACGTTGCAGATGATTGGCGACGCCAACGAGAACGCAAACTTCTTTACGCTCGTGCCGGTGGGCGGCTCGACCGGATTAGTGCCCACCAATCCGCCCGCCATCACGGGCTTCAGCCTGGCGGGAAGTGGCGTGGCAGGCGGCAATGTGGTCATCACGGGCACCAATGCGTTAGCCGGGGCGACCTATTACCTGCTGACCAGCACCAACGTGGCGGCGCCGTTCAGCCAGTGGCGAGCCGTAGCCACCAACGTCGTGAGCGCGGGCACGTTCACGTTCATCGGCACCAACGCAATTGCTCCCAACCAGGGACGGGCGTTTTACATTCTGAGCAGCACGAATAATGGAAATTAACAAAGCCGGGCGCTAAAAGCCGCTGGTTCGGCGTTGGAGAAGATCGCCGCGCCTGATGTTTCTAGATGCGCAGGGGTTGAAGGGCGTACAAACCCGGCAACGTGGTTGATTTAACGAAAATGAAAACGAAATCGGCAAACTTGGCGGCGGTGGGGACAACCGGCTGCGGGCCGGATCGAAACTGGAGGCGTGGTTGCAGAGGCGTCGGCGGCGCTGGCAGCGGCGGTTTCACCTTGATCGAGTTGCTGGTGGTCATCGCCATTATTGCCATTCTCGCCGCCATGTTGCTGCCGGCCCTGGCCAGCGCCAAAGAAAGGGCCAAGCGCATTCAGTGCCTGGGGAATCTAAGACAGATTGTCCTGGGAGACACGGTTTATGCCGGCGACAACAACGACGTGCTGGTGAAGGCGCGCTCGCAAGCTTCAGGGGGCGAACCCGGGCCCGGGTGGGTGCAGCTCGCGTTGGACGTGCCGGATGCCAGTGGCATGAAATCGGTAAATTTGGGAATCGTTACGAACAGCGCATCTATTTGGACCTGTCCCGGTCGGACCACCCTGCCTACCTACAGCACCACCTATCTCCAATGGGATATCGGTTATCAATATTTTGGGGGCATCGCTGAGTGGGTAAATCCGCTTGCTCCGAATGGAATGCATGCTGTGTATGGAGGCCATGCCGGGGCTCCGCCGGCGAGCTTCAGCCCGATAAAGCTTGCCCAGTCCAAACCCTGGTGGGTGCTGGCGGCGGATGCCGTGGTTAAAACCGATGCGGGCTGGGGCCAGCCGCCGTCAGATGGCATTGAACCCGCGCTTTATGTGAACCTGCCGCCGCATCGGAAAGGATCCGGGATGTTTCCGGCTGGCGGCAATCAAGGGTTCATAGACGGTTCGGCGCAATGGAAAAAGATTGATCAAATGCGCTTTTTCACAAGCTGGAGCGCCACTACGCGGTTCTGTTATTTCTATCAGGACAGGCAGGACCTTCCCGCCGCCTTTGTCGCCCATCTTGATTCCGGCTCGATGGTTCCACAATGACGGGCCACTGCACGCAGAATGGATGAATCAAGAACATCTGTCACACAAAAAGGCTGCGGGCGCTGGTGCCAAGTCAGCGCTTAGCGCAATACTTTCAAGATCATCGGTGAGTTACTTTTGGACTCTGGGTGGCGGTTCATCCGGCACGCCACTTATGAAAACGATTGAACATTCCTTTGGTTTTGAGAGGTGTTTATTGAGGCTTGCGCGATGCGGTGACCGGGCGCGGGCATCAGCCAGCTTTAATATCCAAAAGGAGCGTGCGGAAAAAGCATCCAGCCTGTCCGGGCTGTGCCTGCTGAAGCTTCGGGTATGGCTGGTGTTTCTAATGGCTGGCACGCTGGTCATGAGCGGCGGGTGGAGACTTTTTGCCGGCGAGCCGGGGAATGCCGGGGGGCCGGTTAAAGTTGAGATGATGCAAACCAATGGAAGTTACCAGCTATACGTGGATCACAAGCCTTTTTACATCAAAGGCGCCGGGCTGGAAACGGGGAGCCAGGAGGAATTGGCGGCCCACGGAGGCAATTCCTTCCGCACTTGGGGCACGGACGACCGGCGGACTGCAAAGTTGCTTGATCGGGCGCTGACGAACGGCCTTCATGTCACGCTCGGTCTGGGCTTGGGACTCGAGCGGCAGGGGTTTGACTACAACGACCAGGCGGCGGTCACCCGCCAGTGTGAAAGGGTCAAGCAGGAGGTCTTGAAATATAAAAATCACCCCGCCTTGATCATTTGGGCGATCGGCAACGAGCTTAATTTGAACGCGAAAAATCCCAAGGTTTGGGACGCGGTCAATGAGATTTCAAGAATGATTCATCAGGTTGACCCCAATCATCTGACCACCACGCCGCTCGCGGGCTTTGAGCGGAACGTGGTTCAGCAAGTGAAAGAGCGCGCGCCGGACCTGGATTTAATCTCATTCCAAATGTATGGCGACATTGTGAACCTGCCCCGCTATTTGCGCGAAACCGGCTGGAGCGGGCCATACCTGATTACGGAGTGGGGCGCGACCGGTCATTGGGAGGTTAAAAAGACCGGGTGGGGCGCGCCGATTGAGGAAAACAGCACCGCCAAAGCCAATGCTTACAAAAGGCGATTCGAGACGGTCATCGGGGCGGATCGGAAACAGTGTGTAGGCTCCTATGTTTTTCTTTGGGGACACAAGCAGGAACGGACCCCGACCTGGTATGGCATGTTTCTGGAATCCGGCGAGGCGACCCCGGCGGTGGACGTCATGCAATACCTTTGGACCGGGACGTGGCCGGCGATTCGCAGTCCGCAACTGGACGGCGCCTGGCTGGACGGGAAAACCGCGTATCAAAATATCCATCTCAACTCCGGGCAGAGCTACCCGGCGAAAGTTCAAGCGGTGGATTATAATGGCAATGCCCTGACCTTTGTCTGGAGCGTCATGAAAGAGAGCACGGACTTGAAAACAGGCGGGGATGCCGAAAGCAAACCCGAGAGCCTGTCGGACTTGGTTCAAGCGGCGCAGGGCGGTCAGATCACTCTGAAAGCCCCCATCAAACCGGGTGCCTATCGTTTGTTTGCTTATGTGTACGCCGGCAATGGTCACGCCGCGCATGTGAACATTCCCTTCTATGTGGACCAGACGGCGAAAGCTGCGGCGGTGCAAGCCGGGCGGACCGCGAGCGCCGGGGAATGAGGGTGCCAGCGGGCAGGAAAATAATCTGGACTTTGGCCGACCAAGAAACTGTAATTTGGACATCAACCGCAAAGATAAAACCCCTGGCTGGCGCATCCGGCGTCGTGGCTGGCGGCGGGTTGCCGTCGCGCCGCCGGCGATTGTCCTGCTCATGGTTTTGGGCGCGTTGGAGGTTTTTGCCCAGTCAGCAGGCGGGCTTTTAACCAACGCACTGGATGTCATTTCGCTGCCGGCCGAGAAAGCTTCGCGGTCCCTGAAGGTATTGGTGACCGGCGTGGTAACGGCTTCGGATCCGGCGTTGAAGGGGAGGTTTTTTGTGCAGGATGACACCGGCGGAGTGTTTGTGGACAATGTCAATCGAGCGCATTTGACGGCGGGTGAGCTGGTGGAAGTTTCCGGGATAACGTACGCGGGCGCCTATGCCCCGACCATCACCGCTCCGCGGGTGCGGGTGAAGGGGACGGCTCCATTGCCGCCGGCCAAACCGGTCTCGGTCGAACAACTGATGTCCGGCGCCGAGGACAGCCAGCGCATCGAGACCACGGGCATTGTGCGGGATGCGCGCGTGGACGGCTCACGGCTGGCGATTGACCTGGCTGCGGGAGGCTACCGCTTCCGGGCGTACGCGACCGTGCCGGGCGATTTTCGATTTGAAACGCTGGTTGGATCGCAGGTGCGCATTCGCGGCACGGCGGCGGAAGCGCACAACCGGTCGCTGCGACAGCTCATCCTTGTGGAAGTGTATATCCCGGTGCCGGCAGACTTGGTGGTGGAAAAACCCGAGCCGGCCAATCCCTTCGACAAGCCGGTGATGCCGCTCAACAACCTGGCGCAATACCGGCGGGACAATTCTCTGGACCAACGGGTTCATGTCCGCGGCGTGGTGACGCTGCAAAAGGACGGCGGCAGCCTGTTTGTGCAGGATGAATTGGGAAGCTTGCAAATTCAAAGCCGTCAATCCGGCGGCTGCACGCCTGGCGAAGTCATTGAAGCGGTGGGCTTCCCGAGTTTTGAGAATTACCTGCCGGTTTTACAGGATGCGGTTTTCCGAAAACTGGCGGCGCCGCCGGCGCCGCTTAGACCAAAACCCGTGACGGTGGATGAACTGCAACGGGGCTTGCATCATGCGGAATATGTCTCCCTGGCGGGGAAGCTGATTGAACGCACGATCCGGCAAGGCGGGAGTTCAAAAGTCCCGCTGGCGAACACGACCACCGTCCTGCTGTTGCAGAGCTCCAATTTCACCTTCACCGCCGAGGCGGATTACGCGCCGGGCCAGCCGGAACTGGCGGCAATTCAGATTGGCAGCGTCTTGGATGTGAGCGGAGTTTGTCTCACGCAGATTGACAGCGACGGCAAACTGAATTCGTTTCAAATTCTCACGGGCAATCCGGGCGACATCCGGATTCTCCAGAAACCCGGCTGGCTGACTCCGCAGCGGTTGCTCATCGGGTTTGTGATCGTGTGCCTGGTGCTGCTGGTGGTCGTGAGCTGGACACTCATGGTCTCGCGCAAAAATTCCGTTTTGAATTTTCTGATCCACGAACGGGAGAAGGCACAACTGGCGTTGCAGCAGGCCAATGACCAGTTGGAAGAAAGGGTCAAAGCCCGGACCGAGCAGCTGAAATTTCAGATCACGGCGCGCAAGGAGTCGGAGGTGCAATTCAAGGCGGTCCTGGCCGAGCGCACCCGGCTGGCGCAGGAACTCCACGACACGGTTGAGCAAACCCTCACCGGCATCGCGCTGCAACTGGACACTTCGGCCAAGCTGCATGGGAAAAATCCGGAGGACGCGTTGACGCATCTGGAGCTGGCGCGGAATCTGATGGGGCGCAGCCAGTTGGAAGTGCGGCAGTCCGTGTGGGATTTGCGCCGGCTGGTGCAGGAGCATTTTGACATCTCCAGCGCGCTGCTGGAGAACGCCCGGCAGATCACCACCGGCACGGGCATGCAAGTGGAATTTCGAGCGAAGGGGCAAATCCGCGCCTTGCCGGAAGTCGTGGAGGAAAATTTTCTGCGCATCGGGCGCGAGGCGCTCGTGAATGTCGTCAAGCATTCCAAGGCGACCGTGGTCAACCTCGAACTGGAGTTTGAGGCCTTGCGGGTGGTGTTGCGAATTCGCGACAATGGACGGGGATTTTTCCCGCGGGAGGCCGCCGGTCCGGACGAAGGGCATTTTGGATTACTGGGCATGGCGGAACGGGTGAAGCGGCTGGGCGGGGAGTTTGCTCTGGTCAGCGCGCCGGGGCAGGGGACCACCGTGCAGGTGGAAATCCAGCTCGAACCCGTGCTGGAGCCGCCCCGGACCGCGATCCCGGATGGATTTGACAGTTCGCAGTTCTTTCATGAAGAAGCCAGACAAAATTCGCATCCTGATTGCGGATGATCATTATATCGTCCGCCTGGGGCTGATTGCCTTGATCAGCACGGAACCGGACATGGAGGTGGTGGCCCAAGCTGCCGACGGTTTGGAGGCGCTGGATCTTTTTGGAAGGCATAAACCCGACCTCGCCTTGCTCGACATGCGAATGCCGGTCAAAGACGGAGTGCAAACGGCGTATGATATCCGCTCGCGGTTTCCCGAGGCCCGCATCCTCATGCTGACCGCCTTCGATGGTGACGAAGAAATTCACAAGGCGCTGCAGGCCGGGGCGCAAGGCTATGTGTTTAAAAACGCCTCGGGGGAAAAGCTGATTCCCGCGTTGCGGGCGGTGGTGGCGGGCGAGCGCTGGATTCCCAAGGAAGTCGCGAGCCGACTGGCCTCGCGAAAGACGTTTGAAGAATTGACCTTGCGCGAGGTGCAAGTCTTGAACGAACTGGCCAAAGGCCGGGCCAACAAGGAAATTGCCGACACCCTCAGCATCTCGGAACAAACGGTGAAGACGCATTTGAAAAGCATTCTCGGCAAACTCCGCGTGGCTGACCGGACGGAAGCCGTGACCACCGCGATTCAACGGGGAATCATCCGCCTATAGGCCGCGGCTTGACAATTCCGCGGCGATCCGACGTTTTTCCCGCCGGCATGGTCACCCCTCCAAAGAGGGATGATAAGCCCCGCGGCAAAGCCTAACCTTGCTTCATTCGCAATGCGGCCGGCGGCCCGGCCGGGCTCTTGTTGAAGAGCAGCTCAAAATGCACGGACGCGCGGCGTGCCGTAGCCACACCGGATCACTAAAATGAATTTTAAAGTCAGATTTTGCGTTATTTTGGCCGCCCTGGCCGGCATGATTTTATTTGGCGCGGCACCGGTCTCGGCCGAGCCTTACCAGCCACCGGTCAGCCATCGCGTGGACCTGCTTTTGGACAAGGGTTGGCGCTTTGTGCGGCAGGATATTCCGGGAGCGGAGGGCCGTGGGTTTGACGATTCATCCTGGGCGGCGATCAGTTTGCCGCACACCTGGAACAACCTTGACGGCCAGGACGGCAGCACCAATTTTTATCGCGGCATCGGCTGGTATCGCACCCGATGCGTGGTGGACCAAGCCTGGTTCGGACGCCATTTTTTCCTGAAATTCGACGGGGCATTCCTGGTGACGGACGTCTATGTCAACGGCGATTACCTGGGTGAACACCAGGGCGGCTTTGCCGCGTTCGTTTTTGATGTGACGCCTTACCTGAAATTCGGCCGGGAAAACGTCATCGCCGTAAAGGTGAACAACGCGGCCAATACGAATATTCCACCGCTATCGGCGGACTTCACGTTTTTCGGCGGGCTTTATCGTGACGTGCATCTGTTGGCGATGGAACCGGTCCATATTTCGCCGCTCGATTACGGTTCTGCCGGCGTTTATCTGAAGGCCACCGAGGTCAGCGCCGATTCCGCCAAACTGCAAGTGACCACCGTGCTCTCCAACGCCCTGGGCTTGGCGCAAACCATCACGCTGCGCGCGGTAGTGACCGATGCCGCCACCAATACCGTGTCCGTATTGACGAAAGAGGTGACGTTGCCATCAGCGACCGTTTCCAATGTGGTGATGGACACATGCGTCGCGCATCCCCATTTGTGGGATGGCTTGGCCGATCCGTATCTTTACCGGGTCTATGTCGAGGTGGTTGACCGGGGGATGGTCGCCGATTGCGTGAGCCAGCCGCTCGGATTCCGCTGGTTCAGCGTGGATCCTGACCGGGGATTCTTTCTGAACGGCCATTATCTGGATTTGCACGGCGTCAGCATGCATCAAGACTGGTTCGCGCGCGGCTGGGCGATTGGTGAGGCGGAACGGCGGACAAATTTTGCCTTGCTGAAGGAGATTGGCGCGACGGCCATCCGGCTTTCGCATTACGAACACCATGACGAGACTTATCAACTGGCAGATGAGAACGGCATTGTGGTCTGGAGCGAAATTCCGCTCGTCAACCGCATTACCGAGTCCCCGGAGTTTTATGCCAACGCCCGGCAACAGCTCACGGAACTGATCCGGCAGCGCTACAATCATCCGGCGGTGGTTTGCTGGGGCATGTTCAACGAAATCACCATGAAACGCGGGCCGCGCCCGACCGCGCTGGTGCGGGAGTTGAACGAGCTCGCCAAACAGGAAGACCCGACCCGCCCGACAACCTGCGCTGCGAATTCATCCGACACGGAGCCCTCCAGTTGGTGCACGGAGTTGAATGCCTTCAATAAATATTTTGGCTGGTATCACGGCAAGCTCGAGGACTTTGGCCCTTGGGCGGATGAAATTCACCGGCGGTTTCCCGGGCGAGCCATCGGCATCAGTGAATATGGCGCGGGCGCCAGCATTCGGCAGCACCGCGAAGGAACCGTTGTCCAGCCCTCCACGACGGGGAAATTTCATCCGGAAGAATACCAAAATCTCTACCACGAATCCCAATGGCAGCAGATGAAGACCCGTCCATTTCTTTGGTGCAAGTTTGTCTGGAATTTGTGTGATTTTGCGGTAGCGGCCCGCCAGGAAGGCGACACACCCGGCCGTAACGACAAGGGATTGGTGACGTATGACCGCCAGGTTCGCAAGGACGCGTTCTATTGGTATAAGGCCAATTGGACGACCAATCCCATGGTTTATATCACCGGGCACACGGATGCCAACCGGACGACCAATGAGATCACGGCGAAAGTCTATGCCAATTGTGATTCGGTGGAACTCTTTCTGAATGGCGCATCACGCGGTGTCGCCACCAGCACCAATTGCATTTTCACCTGGCCGGTCACCTTGTCTGCCGGGAGCAACAACGTCCGGGCCGTTGGCAGCCGGAACCATGTTCAAGTCAGCGATTCGCTGGTCTGGTCCGCGCCCGTTTTGCCGTGACCCATGGCGCGGATCCGAAGTTCCATCGGCGCTGTCTGCGGCGCGGTCCAAGGAGAGAAGACCGAACTGTGCGCCGGGACCTGCCGTTTTCACCAATCGTGGCCGCTGCTGGTGGGAGCGCCGTATTTCATCGCTTGATCCAGACATGGCGTGCGCGGGAACCGCATGGCGCCAAACGCGCAAGCTGGACTTGAAGTCAGGTCACTGATAGTGGTAGAAATAATCACCCCAAGAAAACGGCAGGGGGAAAGCGGTGCTGCGGCATCCTCGCTTCCTTCCCAATAGCCCCGGGGAGCGCGCCAATAATGGTCAACCAGACGTTCCGTTAGCCGCAGAAAGTCACAGCTTATTTTTCAGCAGTCACTGGTTTAAAAACCGGGACAAAATCATGGGGCTGGATATTGTTTAGATCGTATGGCTTGGAACTCGATTGTTGCCTTTTTGAATGACTTGCTGAAGAGGCCGGCCGGGATTTGTTTTCGTGGCGGCCTCGGCAAAAATGGCCGGACCTTGGCCATCGCCCTGACGGCTTGCGCCTGGGTGGCCGGGCTGGATTCAAGCCGGGCGGTTCTTTTGTGGAGCGACCTCGGCGACACGCAGGTGCATGAGACCGGGCCGGGCATGGACATTCTCGGAGGCGTTTTGCGACGGGACGAATCGTCCACCGATACGCTCTATTTTAAATTTCACGTGGATCCAATCTCGGACGCGAACACCGAGTTTTATTATGCGGCCTTTCAACTGTTTGAAGGAAACAGCGAACGCCTGGCGGTGGGAAACGGCCTGAATGCTTTTGCCTACAGCGCCTTTGCCACGGGGCAAACCGGGCAGTCCAACCGCGCGGTCGGAGATATTGATTTTAAATCCTCCAATCCCGACTCCTCCGGCGCCGGAACCTTTTTCAATTACGAGTTGGTCCACTCGGGCATCGAGCGAACGATTGTCTTCAAGGTTCAATACGGGGTGGGCGGCGACGACCTGGTGACAGTCTGGTTGAACCCTGATCTGCGCCCGGGTGCCACAGAAACGAATCAACCCGCAAACCTGACGACTCAATTCAAGGCCAACGCCTCTTTTGATCAAATCCACCTTCGCCACGGTGGTGGTGGCAATGGGTGGATATTCAGTGAGATGGCCATCGCCACGTCGTTCGACGACTTTGTGACGCGGAATGGATCAACCACGCAGGGGAATGGCCCCGGCATCGGATATGGGGAGGTGCCGTTTACATTTCGTTCGTGGCAGCGGGAGCAAGGGTTGCCCGAGAACTATGTGCGGGCCCTGGCGCAAACGCGCGATGGTTACCTGTGGGTGGGCAGTGATGCGGGCGTAAGCCGGTTCGATGGCTTGAGCTTTTTTTCATTGGGTCTGCAGGAGGGCTTTCAAAGCGGTCCGGTGAAGGTGCTGCTGGGGGACAGCCGGGGCGCGTTATGGATTGGGAGCGAGGGCGGCGGGTTGAGCCGCTGGCAGGGAGGCAAACTGACCACCTTATCGGTGCGCGATGGTTTGCCGTCCGACTCCATCACCGCGCTGGCGGAAGACAACCAAGGGAGGCTATGGATCGGGACGCAAGGCGGCTTGGCAATGTGGCTGGACGGGCGTTTGACTTCGACAAATGACCTTGGCATTTTTTCCGGAAAATCCATCACCACACTTTTCAGTGATCACAAAGGCAGGATGTGGGTGGGGGCGGCCGGGCTGGGAGTTTTTTCGTATTCGGGGAACCAGTTCACGCAGCTCAAAGACCAGGCGGTGGAGGGACTGCTGCAAGACTCGCACTGTCTGCTGGTGGATCAAGCGGAGCGGATTTGGATTGGGGCGGGAGACGCGTTTGTCTTGTGCAAGGAAGGCGACCAGTGGCGGCGCTTCGGCATCCCTCGTCATTTGGCCACACATTACATCAGTTCTTTGGCGGAAGAGCCGGATGGGACGGTTTGGGCGGGATCGGTGGGCGAGGGTTTGTTTCAGTTTAAGTCCGGCAAGCTGGTGGCGATCAACGCCAGCAGCGGGCTGTCCGACAATCTGGTCGAAGCGCTATTGATGGATCGGGAAGGAAAACTATGGGTGGGCACACACGGAGGGTTGAATCGGATCAGTCCCAGAAACTTGTATGTTTTGAGCCATACTGAGGGATTGGGTTACGGTTCGGTCCAGGGATTGGCGGAAGTCGAACCGGGCGTGATTTGGGTCGCAGAACCAAACGAAGGTGTTTATTGCTGGGACAGCCAGAAGTTCAGGCGGCTGGTGCTGGGCGGCCTATCGTCACAGGAGCCGCGCGTCAGTGCGCTATTGATGAACCGGGACGGCAGTTGCTGGGTGGCCGGAGCCGGCGGATTGCTCCGGTTCAAGCATCCGCGGATCGCCGAGACGGAGGGGGGCGAGCCGGCCTTGACGAATTTGAGCATCAGCGCACTGGGGCAGGGGATAAAGAGTGGGGTTTGGGCCGGCACGCGCGACGGCGAGCTTTGGCATTTTTCAGATGGGGAATGGCAAAGCCGGACGAATTGTCCACGCGGTCATGCGATCACGGCAATGGTGCCCGATACGCATGGGGGGTTGTGGATTGGCACGGAAGGTGATGGGTTGTATCGGCTGGCTGAAAGCGCGAGCGCCAAGTGCGAGAAGTTGAGCGGGCTGCCCAGTGCATGGATTCGCACCCTGTTCCTGGACGCCCGCGGCACGCTCTGGATCGGCACCGCCGGCGGCGGCTTAAGCCGGTTGCAGAACGGGCAGATTGCGACCTTCACGATGCGCGAAGGGCTGCCGGACAATACGATTTCCCAGATTTTTGAAGATGACGACGGCAACCTATGGCTGGGTGGCAACCGGGGCATTGCCCGGGTAAAAAAGCGCGATTTTGACGATTTGACCGGGCATAAGATTCCGGCAGTCTATCCGCAAGTTTACAGTCGCGCCGATGGCATGTTATCCGAGGAATGTTCGGGAGGGTTTTCCCCGGCCGGGTTGAGGAGCCAGGACGGGTTGCTTTGGTTTCCGACCCTCAAAGGCATCGTGGTGATTGACCCGCATCATGCCGTGCGTTCACCGGTTCCCGCCGTGGTGCTGGAACAGACGCTGGTTGATGGCGTGCCTGAATTCCCAGTGCTTGACCGGGATAACGACCACATAAACGCCAGCCAGGAAATCATTGGGTCACCCGTAAAATCCCTCAGGCTGTCTCCGGGCAAACACGTGCTTGAATTCCGCTATACCGGCTTGAATTTCGACACCCCCGACCGGGTGCGTTTCCGCTACCGGCTGGAAGGCTTGGATCCGGACTGGGTTGAGGCAGGAACGCGGCGCATGGCCTTTTATAGTTTTGTGCCGCCGGGCATTTATCGTTTCCGGGTGATTGCGTGCAATGGGGATGGGATCTGGAATGAGGATGGCGCAAGCCTCTCGTTGATCGTGCGCCGCCATTTCTGGCAGACGTGGTGGTTCATCGGATCGCTGGCCCTTGGGACGGTCATGATGGTGGCCGGCGGCGCCCGGCTTTTGGAGCAGCGGAGATTGCAGCGGCAAGTCAAGCGACTGGAGCAGGAGCGCGTGTTGGAGCGGGAGCGCACGCGCATCGCGCAGGACTTGCACGATATCATGGGCGCCAAGCTGTGCCGAATTTCCTTCTTAAGCGAGCACGCCAGGCGTTGCGAGGTGGTTACCGTCGAACATCAGCAGGAGATGCGCTCCATATCTGACGATTCCCGCGAGGTGCTTCAGTCGCTCGACGAAATGGTCTGGGCGGTCAACCCGCAAAACGACACGCTCGACCATTTGATGTCCTATATCGGGCAGTATGCCCAGGAATATTTTCGGAAAACCGGCATCGAATGTGAGTTGAAGATTCCCGAAGAAATTCCGGTCCACCCGCTCTCGTCGCAATCGCGTCACCACCTGTTCCTGGCGGTGCAAGAGGCGCTCGCGAACATTCTCAAGCACTCCCGAGCCACGCGGGCTTCGATCAGCATGGCCTGCAGCTCCGCCGATTTCGGAATTGTCATTTCTGACAACGGCAGCGGTTTTGATCCGGTGTCCAGCGAATCCAATTCGCCGAATTCAGCCGCCGGGTTTTGCAATGGTTTGGGCAACATGCGCCGGCGCCTGGGAGAATTGGGCGGCACTTGCACCATCGAGTCCCGAATGGGACACGGGACGACCATCCGGTTTGTACTTTTCTTCAATGAACCAATAAAGTATGGGTAATCAAATGATTTCGGTTTCCATCGTCGATGACGAGAAAAAGCTTTGTAAATCCATTGCCACCTTTCTGAACAGCTCGCCGGGATTTCGTTGCCTGAGCATCTATGGCAGCGCCGCGGCCGCGTTGCAACATCTGCCGGCGGATAATCCCGACGTGGCCCTGATGGATATCAACATGCCGGGCATGGACGGGATTGAATGCGTGAGACGGCTCAAGACATCCGCCCCGCAAATACAGATCATGATGCTCACGGTCTATGAGGATGCGGAGCAAATTTTCAAGGCATTGGCGGCTGGCGCCACCGGTTACCTGCTGAAGCGGCTGGAGCCGGAGGAACTGCTGCAGGCCATCCGGGACCTTCATGCCGGCGGTTCTCCGATGTCCAACTCCATCGCCCGCAAAGTGGTGGCTTCATTTCAGGCGGCCGATCTGGCGGGCGAAAGGCAGAATTCGCTGTCCCAGCGGGAGCAGTCGGTGTTGGATTGCCTGGCCAAAGGGCTGGCCTACAAGCAAATCGCGGACCAACTTGGCATCAGCATCAACACCATCCGCACGCACCTTCGGCACATTTATGAGAAGCTGCACGTGCAGTCGCGGACAGAAGCGGTCGCAAAATACCTTCGCCATTGATTCCCCGTCCGGCAGGTCCAGCCATTTTGAAATCCTTGCCGTTTTTAATGGTCACCCCTCTTTAAGCCCCGGTTCCTGGGGGCCAATCCCCGACGCTGGCCACGGGCAAATCCGGGTTGAAGCCGGACTGCCGGCCGGGCAGACGCGACCAGGCCAGGGCGCACAATTCATGCGATGGCGGCATCCGCTATCGTCTGTTATCGTTTATCCAGCCCCGATTGAATGATTGATGACGAAACAGCCGTTCAATCGTAGCTGAGTCCGTCAGCAAACCATGTCAATTGAACCTGCAAATTGAGTATCCTATGAAACGAAAACTTATAATCTCGGTCGGGGCCGGGCTTTTGCTGTGCGCAGCCGGAATCCTCACCGCTCAAGGTCAAAACACCTATGTAACCTTCAGCGTGGATATGTCGTCGAACCTCGTCGCTGGAACCTTCAATCCGCCGGTTTCGGCGACCGTTGGGGGGACTTCTTACGGCGGGACGGGATCGGACACGGTCTATGCCCGTGGAATTTTTGACGGCTGGGCGTCTCCGGGACTCCAGTTGGTTCAAGTCGGCAGCAGCGCGGTTTATACCAACACTGCGGATGACACGGCGGAGCAAAGTGACGGAAACGTGAATTTTCAATATGTTGCGTATGAGAACGGCAATCTCACATACGAAGGCACGTCAGATTATGCAAACCGAATGGCCTATCTGCCCAAAGGGAACAATGCCAGCCTGGTGCTGCCCACCGCATATTTTAATGATGGCGGACCGGCGACCACAAACATCATCACGTTTCAGGTGGATATGACCGAACAGATTCAGCTTGGCGCCTTTCACCCAAGCAGTGGCGACTACGTGGTCGTCGCGGGCAGCTATCAAAACTTTGTCCCCGGGGATCCGAGTGCGTTGGTGTTGACCAACAACCCCAACATTCTGATAACGAACAATAATTTCAATCCGCCGCTGGTGGAGGCCAACGTCTGGCAGGGAAGCGCGGCCATCAGCACGGATTCGTCGAGGCCAGTGGCAACCGTCAATTGCGGGCAGGAATTTAAGTATGTGATCATGCCCGAATACAATTGGGATAGTCCACAATATCCCAACTCGGATCCGGATAGTGGAAACCGGTTTTACACCATGAGCGGCAACCAAACCCTGCCGTTGGTGAGCTTTGATGATTTGGTCCCCAGTTATCTTGCCACAGTGAACATTAGCGTGGACATGTCGGTCATACCCACGGCTGATTCCAACTTCGAGCCCAACAGCGTAACGGCATGGGGCACCTTTAATGGCTGGTCCGGGCCGCTGCAAATGACCAACAATCCAACCACCGGGAACACGAATTTGTACAAGGGGACCATCAACATGAGCGAGGGCGTGCCATATATCGTGCAGTTTAGATATACGAACTCTTATACCGGCGGCTGGGTGTACGATTATGGCGAGGACGGCGGCCCCAACCCCGCCAACAACAATAATTTCCGGCATAATCTTTATGTGCCGATCACCAGCACTCCGGTGACGACGAACTATTACTTTTTCTTCGATGACATCAGCACCAACGACGTGTTGACAGTTCCCACGGCGGTGCAGTTCAGCGTGGACATGGCTAACGCGGTTGGAAATGACGGACATGCGTTTTTGGCAGGCAGTGATGGTCTCTATATCAACGGCATGTTTGGCGTTCCCCAGTCTCAGCCGATCGGCGGCTTTCTGCAAAACTGGTATGCGTGGGGAGGCGGCGCCAATCCGGTTGCGGCGCCGGCGGGATTTCAAATGATGCAGATGGGAGCGACGACAATTTACACGAACATCATCATTCTGCCGGCGGGAACGCCGGTGGGTCTGAGCTATCAGTATGGTATTGATCCTTACAACCTTAACGGCGGTCCCCTGGAGGACGAGACGGCTCCAAGCACGAATCACTTTCGCGTGGTGCGTACACAGAATGTTGGTGCCAATCCGTATGTGTTCGCGACGGATACCTTTACCAATACTCCGTATGTAGAGCCGATCTTCAGTGACGGGAACATTGGCGGCTATGGCAGCCCGGTGGGGGGCAATCTGACGGTTGGACAACCGGTGGCCGGCAAAATTCCAGTTTCCTGGCTTGGGCGTCCGGGTGCCCAGTTGCAATCCACGACCATCCTGACTGGTCCTTGGACGAATAATCCGGCAACCGATGGCACTGACTGGACGGCGGGGTTCAGTTCCACCAACGGTTTCGTGAGTGTCACGAACTGGCCCGCAGGCGGCAAGATGTTCTTCCGCCTGGTTAAGCCGTGAACTGCTCCCGCCCAACCGCGCGAAAGAGCGGTTGGGCGGGTTTATTTGTGATCCGGTAAGAATCAAGGGACAGAAAGATATGAAAATCCGCCACGCTGGGTTTACGTTGATCGAATTGCTGGTGGTGATCGCCATCATCGCGATTCTGGCCGCCATGTTGCTGCCGGTATTAAACAAGGCCAAGATAAGGGCCGTGGCCGCCGAGTGCATGAGCAATAACAAACAACTCGATTTGGCCTGGGTCATGTATGCAGGTGATTCCAATGATCGTTTGGCGATCAATTGTGACCCCCGCGTGGTGGACGGCGGGTCAACGGTATTCCCATTTCCGACTGGTGGACCATCTTGGATTTCCGGCGTTTTGGATTGGAGCACCAGCCAGGCAAATACCAATCAGAATTATCTTATAAATGACAAATACTCACTATTTGGAGCTTATCTGGCCCGGTCGGCGAATGTCTTTGCCTGTCCGGCGGCCAATTATGTCAATCCAGCGATGGCAGCGCTGGGCTGGAGTCGGCGGTCCCGGAGCGTGGCCATGGACGGATCGGTGGGAAATGGTTACAAATTCGGCCAAACACCCGGCGCCCCACCCCCTGGTGGCGGTGGTCCCCCTTTTGGTTGGAGCTCCTTCTATTATGCAAAGAAATCAACGGACTTTCACACTCCCGGCCCGGCCGATGTCTGGGTGTTCTCCGATGAGCATCCCGACAGCATTGACGACGCGCTTATGTATACAGCAAACCAAGCAGACCTTCCGGTGAGTGAGTTTACGGAGTTGCCCGGCTGCCAGCATGCCGGTGCCTGCGGAATGGCCTTTGCCGACGGCCATGCGGAAATTCACAAATGGATCGGACCGCTCTTGGGCGGGCGCCAGGCGGTCAACTTATCGCTACCACCACAAACATGGATTAATCAGGTGTCAACTGGTTCAAGCGATTCAAGCGACCCGGATATAGCTTACTTAGCTGCGCACACGCCGTTGAATTAATTTGGCTGTTCTGTTTTTTATTGTGCCAATTTATCCGCATATCCGTGCGGTTGCGCAAAGTTCTCTGAACTTTAATTTTTGATCATGAGATTTCACATTTTGAGAAAAATCCCGGTGACCTTTGCCGCCGCGCTCGTTTTGCTTTCGCTGCGCGGGTGGGCTGATGTGGATGTTTCCGGCCTCAGCGCCCGGCCTTCGCCTGACTGGCTCTGTAACGGCACCATTTACGAGGTTTTCCCGCGCGATTTTTCCACGGCGGGCGACCTTGAGGGTGTCACCGCCAAACTCGATGATTTGCAGCGTCTCGGCGTGAATATCCTGTGGACGATGCCGATTCATCCCATCGGCGAAAAAGCCCGCAAAGGCGAATTGGGCAGTCCGTATTCCATCAAGGATTATTACGCCGTGGATCCAAGTTATGGGACGGTGAAAGATTACCAACGGCTGGTTTCCGGGGCGCACAAACGCGGCATGAAGGTAATCATGGACGTGGTTGCAGATCACACGGCCTGGGATAGCGTCATGATGGAACATCCGGAATATTACAAACACGACGCCCACGGGAAAATAATTCCGCCAAATCCGGACTGGACGGATGTGGCGGCTTTGGATTATGGCAACCCGGCATTGCGCCAGTACATGATCGGCATGCTGAAATACTGGATTAAAACGTGCAACGTGGACGGCTTTCGCTGCGATGCCGCGGCCATGCTGCCGACGGATTTTTGGGAACAGATCCGCACCGAAGTTGCCATGGCCAAGCCTGACATCATAATGCTTGCCGAGGCCAGCAAGCCGGAGTTGCTGACCAACGCGTTCGACATTGATTACTCGTGGCCATTGCTTTCAGCGGTGAACAACGTTTTTACCCACCATGCGCCCGCTTCAAACATCCGGCGCTCGTGGGAAGATAGTTGCGCCCGGTTTCCCAAAGCCGCGCTGCACATGCGGATTTCGGACGATCATGACGAAGATCGCGCCATCGCCCGCTACGGTCTCAATGGCGCGCTGGCCGCATCGGCGCTGATGTTCACCCTCGACGGCGTGCCACTCATCTACAACGGTATGGAAGCGGGCGACGCCACCTCCTCCAGCGGCGACGCGCTTTTCGACAAGCGGAACATTGTCTGGCATTCGAAAGATCACGCAGAGTTGCGCGGCATCTACCACGACCTGATTCAACTCCGCCATCAATATGCCGCGCTGCGTAATTCACGGGTGGACTGGCTGGACAACTCGGACGAGACCAAGCTGCTCTCCTTTCTGCGCGCGGACGACAAGGATGAACTGCTGGTCGTGATCAATTTCTCCGACCACCCGCTCACCGGCACGGTGGATTTAAAGGACGTGGACGGCTTTGCGCCGGTGGAGATTTCCGGCGTGCCACACTCCGGGGGCGGCGTGCCGCCGGTGTTCCAGCTGAACCGCTACGAATGGCGCATCTACCATCGGGCATCCGGCTCAGCGCGTTCTGCGTCGCGCGTTCCTGCCAGGGGCAATTAAGATTGTTGAAATGAAACAAAGCGACTGAAGATGGCCGGCAATAGATCCGCAGACGACTTGCGAACTCCGCACAATCCATGCGATGGCGATGGAACTTTTCTGTGATATATTCTCTTGGTTGTCAATCCATACAATACTGAAATACAAAGCAATTCCAACCTGGGGGGCGGGGAAGGCACTTTCAGGCGCGGTCGCGTCGGCCTTTGCTCTATCGCGCCGCTTAATCGTGCTGATCTTGATCGGTATGTTCGCGGCAGTTGCCGACGCCCAACCCGCGAGCATAAACGGAGGCTACGACCCGGCATTCGGCAGTGCGCTTGGCGTGCAAACCGATGCAACCGGCTTTGGGCTGAATGAGTCGGAGCTGGACGGGGCCTACGGTTTAATCACCAATGGAAACCTCTACCTGTTTTTTTCCGGCAACCTGCAAAATAACGGCAATAATCTTAATCTTTTTATTGGCGGACCGAATGGTCAAACCACTTTGAGCGCGGCAAATCCCGGAAATCAGGGGCTAAACAATTTGTCGGTCATGAACGGTTCGCAGTTCAGTCCGGGATTTACGGCGGTTTATGCCTTTAATATAAACAATACCAACAAGACACTGACTGTCAGCCAATATAACCTGACTGCCAATACCGCGGTGGACGCTGTGGGCAGCATGACGGAAAGCGGCAATATCGTGTCCAATGCCACCGTGGACCATTCAGTGGTCGTGGGGTTTAACAATAATAACTCAAAAAGCCAGGCGGACAATATTGGCCCAGGGGCAACGGGCTTGGAGCTATGCATTCCCCTTTCATTGCTCGGCAATCCGAGCGGTCCGATAGAAGTTTTGGCAGACATAAACGGTTACCAGGAGGGTTATATGTCGAATCAATTGCTTCCGGGCTTGCCGTCTGGAACCGCTAATTTGGGCGCCGGGGGAACCTATACCGCAGTAAACGGTGATGGTTTTAATTTCAGTACGACCCCCGGTGAATATTTCACGGTTCCGTCTTCCCCGCCGGTTTTGACCGTCAATGGCGGCGACGCGGATTATGGGATGACGCATGTTTTCATCAATGAAGTGTCGAATGACGTTGTGCCCTTGACGATTTTGTTATCGCCCAACGCCTCAACCAACGTGGTCGAGGCCGACGTCTTTTCAAATCTGAACCGACGCGACCATGCGAACCTGGATGCCAATGGGGACGGTGTTCCCGATGGCATCCTGCCGCCGGATGGCAACACCATCGCCACCGGCGACACCAACAATTATTATGAGGCTTACGCGATGTCACCGACCACCACTGCGGGGCAGTATTCGCTGACCCTCTACGCGCAAAAGACCGGGGTCTATCGTTTGACGGCGCGATGGCTGGTTTCCGGTTCCGCCAACTGGAACTGGTATAGCACGAATTCCCCTTACACCACCGGCAGGCGGCGTGACTTCATGGTGGTGGTTTCACCCAAAAAGGCGCTGGGTGCCGTGGTTTATGAGCTGGCAGTTAATAATATCAACGCGTCAGGCGCGGCAGCAAATGGATCCCAGCGCAGCACTTTCAGTGACCTTACCAACAGTGGCAGTCGTTTTAATCTCAATACCGCGACCAATCTCGGCGTAAACTGGCTCTGGCTTGAGCCCATCCACCCCATTGGTATGCTGGACAGCATCAACAGTCCGTATTGCGTCAAAAATTATTTTCAAGTCAATCCAACGATGAGCAAGGCCAACACGCGGCCCGCCGCCATGGCGGAATTTACGAACTTCGTTGCGGCGGCGGATGCCGCCGGCGTGAATGTGATGCTGGATGTCCCGTTTGATCACACTTCCCATGATTGTGAACTGGACACTGAAGGCGTCATGGATTTTTGGGGGGCCGGGAATCCCGGAAATTGGCAGGCCACCAATTGGATCCCGGAGCTGGTGCCGCAATTCTATGCGCTGACCAATGCCTGGTGCAGTCGCGCGACCAGTTTCACCAACATTGCGCTGGCACCCGACATTGACATTTCGAAATGGACCGACGTAAATGATGTTTTTAAAGGTGCCTCGGCCGCGCTGGTTTGTTCAAATCCCGAGGACGACAACAACGACTTGAGTGCCGACGACTGGTTTGATTACAGCACCAACACGGGAAGCTTCGACCGCATCACGCAAAATGTCTGGAAATACTATGCCGACTGTCTGTTGTATTGGCTCAACCAGACCGGCTGCACCAATGGCACGCCAGCCAATCAGACCTCCGTGGGCATTGACGGGATTCGCGCGGACTACGCAGAGGGGCTGCCGCCACAAATGTGGGAATACATCATCAACACCGTGCGCTGCCGGAAATGGGACTTTGTTTTCCTGGCTGAATCTTTGAGCTGGCCACCGCCCTATGCGCCAACCTATCGGTCGGGCCGCGATTTTGACATTCTGTGTGACAGTGTTTACAGCGCGTTTCAAACGACCGCAACGGCCGGTGGCTACCAGAGCATATTCAATGAGGAACGCAGTGCCTACGGCCAGTGTTTGATGTTGTGGAACAGCACCTCTCACGATGCGGGCGGCTATTACACGGATCCCTACGAAGCGCTGGTCCGTTTCATGGTGGGCGGAACCATTGACGGAATGCCCCATATTTTATATGGCCAGGAGCTGGGCACTTATGAGGACTTTGGCTTCTCCGTGTATTCGGGCGATGTTCCAAGCATGTACGTGTATAACTCCTTGCAGCCCGCTGTCGCGGCGGCAGCGGGCAATTTGCGGGTGGATCAACTTTATCCGCTTTTCTCCGCCGTGGGGCAGGCCCGCCAGTCCAGCCCGGCGCTGCAGGCCGCCAGCCGCATTTTCCTCAGCCCGACTGTTTTGCAGCCAAACATTTATGCGGTTGCCAAGTTCACCACCACCAACGGTCCCCCGAATTTTAACGACGTGGTATTCGCATTTGTGAATCTCGACGTTACCAACGGACACGCGGCTGATTTTAACGTGAACGTCCCGGTGAACGGCACCAACCTTTTCGGCATTATCCCAGGTCGCTTGTATAATGCGAAGAACATCGCCGCGTATGTCGGCGCCGATCCAAACCGGCGGAGTTACTGGCTTTGGGGCGCTGGTGGGATTGCGGGTAGCAATCTGCTGGCCAATGGTGTGTCGGTTTCGCTCAACCCGGTACCCACGGGCAGCGCCGGTTGGACTAATATGCCGTTTGAAGCACAATATCAGAAGCTTTACGACGTGACCCCGCCGGCAAGCCCCGCCGCGCCTACGACGACCGGCTCTTATGTCATTGGAAACAGCGTCAGATTCACCTGGGTGGCGCTGAACGATTCGGAGGGCGGCGTGTCGGGCTATCAGGTTATTGTCGGGACTTCGCCAGGGGCTTCCAATGTCTTTAGCGGCACCGTTCAGGGAACAACGTTAACTGTGACGAATGTTTATGGCGTGACGCTTTACGCGGAAGTGGCTGCGATTAATAACGCTGGAATTCAAGGGCCTGCCAGTGGCAGCAGTGCTGGTGTGACGTTGGTAAATCCGAGTTGGATCCCGGTTCCAAGCCTGCGGGGGAATAATGTGTTGAGTTGGACGAGTGTTTCCGGCCTGACGTATCAGGTCTGGTCCACCACTAATTTGGGTGTTCCGTTCTCGACCGTTGGCGGTGTCATTACTGCTTCTGAACCGTCAACTCAAAGCACCAACAATTCCACCGCCCCGATGAGGTTCTACCGCGTCCAGGTTTTTCCATAGAGGGACTGTCTCATGCATCCGGGAATTCCAACAATTCTTCTTGGCTGCCATGGCGATTGCTTTCATCCTCTGTGAACTCAAAGTTGATTGAAACGCCCGCCCAAAAATTCAAGGTCCGGCCGGCCATCGAGGCCGGTGCTGCCGCAGGGGCTTGCTGGTGCCCGCGCCGGTGTTCAAAGTCCGCTGTCACCGTTTCGCAAATGGCTTTTCCGATTGACCGCGTTGGTGGTCATTCCGGCGATCCTGCTCGGGGCGGCTGAAGCGGGGCTGCGATTGTCGGGCTACGGCTACGATCCTGGGCTGTTCAAGAAAATCACCATTGGCAACAGCGAGTTCTTCGTCAACAACGAAACCTTCGGCCTCCGGTTTTTTCCGCCGCAATTGGCGCGCAGTTTGGGACCGATCCGGATGCCGGTAACCAAGGCTGCGGACACCTACCGGATTTTCATCCTGGGTGAGTCCGCGGCGATGGGTGATCCGGAGCCGGCCTACGGCGCGGGCCGCTACTTGGAAGCCTTGCTGTCGGATCGTTATCCGCAAACGCATTTTGAGATCATCAATCTGGGCATCACGGCCATCAACTCGCACGTCATCCTGCCCATTGCGCGCGACTGCGCCCGGTGCCGGGGCGACCTATGGATCATTTACATGGGCAACAACGAGATGGTGGGGCCGTTCGGGGCCGCGACGGTTTTTGGTGAAAAGACGCCGCCGCTGCCGCTAATCCGGTTCAACCTCGCGCTCCAAAGAACACGTCTGGGTCAGTTGTTGGTGAATCTCGTCCGCAAACTCGAGGGCGCCAGGGCCGCCGGCCCATCGTGGGGCGGCATGGAAATGTTCGTCGGCAATCAACTACCCGCGGATGATCCGCGCCGGGAGGTGGTGTATCGGCATTTTTCCCGGAACTTGCACGACATCGTAAAAACGGGCTTGAGCTCCGGGGCGAAGGTTCTGCTCAGCACTGTGGCGGTCAACCTCAAGGACTGCGCCCCTTTCGCCTCCCTGGTTAACAGCAATCTGCCGCCGGCGGATCGTGCCCGGTTCAACCAGCTTTTTGCGGAGGGTGTGCAGGCCCAAAACCTGGGTGATTTTGCGGGGGCGGCGCAACAGTTTGAGTTGGCGGCCAAACTCGACGCGCAGGTTGCCGAGTTGCAGTTTCGTTGGGGCCAAAGTCTGCTGTGGTTGACAAATGTGGCCCTGGCCCGCGAACATTTGCAGTTGGCGTGCGATGACGATGCGCTGCCGTTCCGGGCCGATACCCGGATCAATTCCCTGATTGCAGCCACCGGCCGGCAACTGGCGAATGATAAACTGGTCTTGTTTGATGCTGCTGGCGCATTGGCGACCAACACGCCTGCTGAACTCTGTGGCGACGAAACCTTTTTCGAACACGTCCATTTTAATTTCGACGGCAATTATCGGCTCGGCTGCGCGTGGGCGGAACAGGTGACGGCGATGCTGCCGGAAAAAATCAGCCAGGCGGCTGCCACCAATCGCTGGGCTTCGCAGCCGGCGTGCGACCTGCGGCTCGGTTTGTCGGATTGGAATCGCAAACTGTCCTTGAACCACATGTTGGGCCGGATGGGACAGTCACCGTTGCGCGATCAACTGAACAACGCCGCCCGGGTGAAAAATCTGGAGGCCCGCGTGGAGCAACTTGAGTCCCGGATGGATGCCGCTGCCACCGCCCAAGCCGATGCCGATTTTCAGGCGGCGTTGAAGCGCACACCGGATGACTATTACCTGCATGGAAATTATGCGGAATTCCTCCAATCCGCCACCGGCAATTTGCCGCAGGCGACCGTGCAATGGCAGCAGGTCCACGCCCTGGTGCCGCAGGATTGCATCACCTGTTTCGAGCTGGGGAGAATGATGGAATTGCAGGGGCAATGGACCAACGCGGAAACCTGGTTCCGCCGCGCGGTGGAATTGCGCCCCATTTTGTCTGAAGGCTGGATTGAACTGGGCAAGGTCCAGGCCAGCCAGGAGGAATATGCGGAGGCGCTTGCCAGCTTCACCATGGCTCAAGGGCAGCGTCCGGGGGATTCGGAGATTTATCTCCGCAGCGGTCTGGCCTTGGCAAAATTGAACCGCCATGCCGAGGCGATGGAAAAATATCGCGCAGCCATCCACCTGAATCCGGCGGATTGGGAGGCCCACCACGAGCTCGGCGGGGAACTGGATCTGGCCAACCAAATCGCTGCCGCGAGCGATGAATTTGGCGCGGCGGCGCGGTTAAATCCGAACAGCGCGCGAACCCACTTGAATTACGGCGTATTGCTTGCAAAGCAGAACCGGCTTGATGCCGCCACGCATGAGTTTGAGGAAAGCCTTCGTCTCGACCCCACCTACGCCAAGGCTCGGGAATATCTGGCTAAAATCCAAATGTTAAAACGCGGGACACGATGATTCCGGTTGCCAGCCTGCGGCAAATTCTGTACGAGCCAGAAATCCGGTCATTGAAGCGCACTGGATCGCTGCTGCATCCAGACCACGTCATTGGGTGAATTCTGGTTGTTATCGGGACACCCCAGCCCGACCATGTGCCTGACCGGTGCCCGGGTGTGGTCGTTGAGCCACTTTTTGATTTCCGCGTGCCCGTCGGCAAAGGAGAAACCACCGGCGCCATTGTGAGTGCAGGCAGGCACATCATGCCACACTTGCGTGGAGCCGCCCGCCATGATAATAGCGAAAAAACCGTCGTTGATACTGTCCGGACATTCGTCGAGCAAAACCCACAAATTCGCCGAACCTATGCTTGCCAAATCGGCGGTTTTCAAAAATGTCCGGTAACCAATATTTTGCCCATAACCGGGGTTGCTCATGATGCCATGAACATCGCCGACAAAACCGTTCATGGAATAGCTGCGGACGCGCGGCCCGTCGACGCCGGGGAAAATGTCGGCCGGACACTTGAATATGCCCGGGAGTGAAGCATAAGGACCGATTTCGACGGAGAGCATGAGCGCGGTGTTCGTGTTTTCACGGTTGGCTTGGAAGGGAGAATCCCAGGACATTATGCCGTCCACCCAATTGGTCGGTCCGGTGCCGGTGCCGGTATTTTCGGCGAATTTATCTTGATTATCATTCGGATAGATTAATACGGCCAGTTGGAGCTGCTTGAGGTTGTTCATGCAGTAAATTCCCTGGGCTTTCTGTTTGGCCTTGCTTAAGGCCGGCAGCAGTATCGCCGCAAGAATGGCGATGATGGCAATCACAACGAGAAGCTCAATGAGTGTGAAGGCTGCACGATTCAGCCTCTGAGCGCCTTGAAACTTTCGCAGTTGGGTTGCCATAACAAAAACGGAATTGATTGACCTGCAATCTGCTTTACCGGAGCCAGAACCCGGCATGGTGGTTCACAATCGCGCCGCGCTACTGCTCCAAACTGGCACCACCCCAATCCAGGAACATCAATCAATCTGGGCCAATGGTGTCGAAGTCTAAGCTACTGCTGAAGGGCCGGGAATGGTATCGCATGAATTGTGCACCAGCGGGAGGAAACATTGAGTGCAACGGGCAGAATTACCTTGTGGGGAAGGGGCAGATCGTTAACCACCATTTGGGCTGGCCGGAAGATCTTTTCTCGGGGCCGGTAGCCTCGCTGGAGCGCCGTGCGAATCGCGTGGTCGGGCTTGTCAGACGGCCACGGGGCCGCGGAGGCGGACTGGCGTAGGCAAACGGGCGGCGGCAGAGAAATTGCGGAAAATGCCGGCGTTGAGAAATTGTTGTACCTGCGGGTCCGGGTGGCGCCTGATCTCGTCGGGCGTGCCGATGGCGATGATGCGGCCGGCCGCGAGCATTGCGATGCGATGGGCAATGCCGAACGCCAGGTCGCGTTCATGGGAGACCACCACGGTGGTGGCCTGGATCCGGTCGTTAAATTTTACAATATCCTTGGCGACGTTCACGGATGAAACCGGGTCCAGTTTGCTGGTCGGCTTGTCATAGAGAATCAATTGCGGTTCGACGACCAGCGCGCGGGCGATAGCCACGCGCTTGCGCATGCCGTCCGAGAGTTCGTCGGGCATCTTATTTTCGGCGCCTTTCAGACCGGCTTGTTCGAGTCCGCGGGCAACGATCTCCGTGATTTCGCCGGGCGTTTTCAAATGATGCGCGGTCAGATAGAGACCGACGTTTTCACCCACGGTCATTGAGTTCAACAGGGCGCCAGATTGAAAAACCATGGCCGTCCGATAGCGGTTGGTCAGGTCCGGCGGCTGCACCGGCCGGCCTTCGATCAGAACCACCCCCCGGTCTGGCTGCTCCAGACCGATGAGTTGCTTGAGCAACACCGATTTGCCGCCGCCACTGGGTCCCATGATGACAAAAATTTCTCCGGGTTTGACCTCAAAGTCTATGCCCTTGAGCACTTCGGTTCCCTGGTAGCTCTTGCGCAACCCGCGGACCGACAAGCGGACCCCGCGCAGCGTGGGGGAAACGGGGTTCACAGCCTCATGTCCGCCACTGGCGGTGACGTTGTCGTTTCGGGGCGCATATGGGATTGATCCTGGATGGCCCATCCGGTTTTTGCTGAAAAGTCCAAACATGATTTCACCTCATGGGGCAGTCAAAAGTTTTTCGCCGTGACTTTATCAGCGAGATAGAAACCGACATTTTTGCCCAGCCGCGGAGCTGATAACCGGTAAGCTACGAAGCCAATGATGACCAGACCGCCGGCATCATTTCTCGGATACCACGTTCGTGACGCCTTCATCCGGCACGAGTGTCCAATCGCTGTCCGGATTATATTCCTTCATCGCCACCGCAATTTGGGAGGTTTTTTCGCCCAGATTGCGCTGAAACACCTGGCCGTCCTGGTTGACGATAAAGGTCATGATGCCCGACTGATCCCAGTGCGCGGGATAAGCCACCAGGGCAAAGCCCCCCGTCAGGTTACCGTGGATCAAGTAATCCATTTTCCCGCCGGGAGCCGCTTCGCCCTGCCAGGTCAGAATTCTGAAATAATAACCGTGAAACGGGTGCGGGCCTGGGTTCTTATGCGTGTGGTAGCCTTCGGCATGGGCTTCCGCCACCAAGGGACCGAAGGGACTGGGCGTTTCGTTCTCCGCCGCCGGCCAATAGAGCCCGTCCTTTTTTCCAGGAGTGCTTTTGAACTTCTGCGCATACATCACGGTTCCGTCCGGGGTCCGGTTCGCGTCAGCATATTGTCGCTGGGCGGTTACGTAAGCCCGGCAAACGCCGATGGCGCAAAGTTCATCCTTGCCGATGTGGCGATTGATGATCTCCTCCCGGCCCGCCGCCGTGTCGAAATGCCATTGCCCGGCCGCTCTGACCAACGGAATCGGCATGGGCCAGTTGTTCGTGCCAACTTCCAGCGTGATTTTCCCGTCACCCTCGTTTACCTGATTACAACCCTGGGCCATGGCGGTCGCGAACCGCCGGGCATTATTCGCGTCCTGCACTTTGTCACCGGTTTGAAGCTGCTGAAAGTCGGGGCCGAAGATATTCTGCAAGGCCGCCTGGTCCTTGGCTGCCGTGGCGGTCTGCAAGGCGGTTATCGCGTCCTCGGGTGATGCGAACAGCCGTTCAGCAATTGCCGAATTTGCGGAATTGGTGTCCGGCTCTGCCGCGCAATGGGGTGTCGGCACAATGGTCGCCAAAAATGCGATGGCCAAAAGGGCAGGGGAGTGGGGCCAAAAGTTTGAGAAATTCATAGATGTCATTTGACGAGGTTTGAAATTGTGCAAAACACAATCAATTCTCGGGTTCACCGTCTGTTTCCTCCTGCGCCAGCGTGTCCGCCGCCCCCGCCGCCATGGGCTATTCCACGACTGGCAGCGCCGCGGGCGCTATAACCCCGCACATCGTGTCCACGATCATAGACTCGTCCGCCACCCCACCATCCACCGTCGTCCACCCATCCTCCGCCGCCAACGTAACCCACATCTCCGCCAACCCAGCCCACACATCCCGTCAAGGTGGCCAGCGCGGTAACTGCCAGACCGATTTTGACGCGTCCGGCCAACGCATTCATGCTATTCATATCGGGTAGAATACGCGCGCAAGCCTCCCCGCCGCCATGGGGTGTTTTCCCCATCGCCCATACGTCAATGGAAAAACTCTATCAAGGTGAGAATACGGACGAAGAACTGATTGCCGGCCAGGCCAGCGATGCTGAAGGGGGTGAACCTGATCCGGCGGACCGCTCGAATCGGCCACGACATCGTTATCTCTCTCCGGCCCGGAGGGAGGAGTTCGGCGGTTTCGCTGGTCGCGACAACCGCCGAGCATTTTTGGATCACGAAATTGTGACCGTTTTTTTAACGGCGGCCACCGCCATGTCCACCGCCGCCATAACCGCCGCCGTGGCCACTGCCACCATGCCAGCCATTCCCATAACCGCCCCCGTGCCAGCCGCCGTAGCCGCCATGCAAGCCGCCATAGCCGCCATAGCCGCCACGCCAGCCGCCATAATATCCGCCGCCCCAGCCGAAGGAGAATGACACGGGTGAATACCAATAATAATCCGGATAAGAGTAATAAGGCTCGTAATCAACCGGATAATAATAACTCGCCACCGGCGCAGTTTGAACATAGGTGACGGAGGGCGCCGTCGCGGCCGGTGGAACCTGCCCGCCATAGACGGTCGAGGGTGCCAACGCTGGTGCCAACGCCGGTGCCGGCGCGGGTGCCGCCGGCAAGGCCGGCGCCACGCCGGGCCGCGGTTGGCTCAACATGGTCGTGACAACGGCGTCAGAAATGCCCTGCTGGCGCAGATAAATGATCTGGTCCGCGTTCAAAGCGTAGCCGTTTCCGGAATTCTTAATGTAGGCAATGATGGTGTCATCAGCGACTCTTGCCTGGGCAAGTCGCAGGATCTGTTGGACGCCGTAAGCCATGGGCGGCGCGGCCGGACTGGGTGCCGCAGGTGGCGCCAAGTTGGCGGCAGATGCATCTTGCGCCGGCGCGGTTGGCGCCGACCAGACCAGACCGGTGACGGCCATAATCGCCACCATTCTCTGCAATTTCGTTGTTTTCATAAATTCAGCGGTCAATCAAATCAATCCCTGACGCACCTGCGTCGCTTCAAGCCTCATCAATTCATACTGTATCATGAGCCACGTCTTGCAGAAAATATCAGAAAATGTCGGTCCCCGGGGATTGCGAGGCACAAACATGTCTTGCTGGCCCATCGTTCCGATGTGAAAACGGTTAACGCGCGCGAAATCGTCTGGCGCACGAATCCGGAGGCGCAGGATATCAGCCATCGGGTTTTAAAACGGAAGCGTGCGCAGTGCAAGCACCAGGTGGTGGAGGCTGGAGCCCGGCACCAGCAGCCGCAACCGGCCTCCAACAATGCCGTTGGGCCTTCCCCCGGGAGCGGTCGGCCCCGGGATGCAACTCATTGTTTGAGCGGATCGGGCAAAAAATGATGCCGAACCATCGCCACAATTTGCGCTTCGGACATTTTGTCGGTCGTTTCCAACACGATCAGATGCGGGGAACCCGCCTGTTTTTCGAATCGCTTTTTGAGTTCGCCCTTGGTCTCGCCGGGGCCAAAGATGAGGATTGGTCCGCACTCGCGAAGATGCGCAATGACGGTGTCGTAGAAACGTGCGAGCTGCCCGGTGTATTCTCTCTGGCGCGAGTCGTCGGCTGGAACTTGCTGAGATTCAAATCGGCCGCTGTCAGGCTCTCCGGTACGCCGGAGTTGTTGCTCCGCGGACGATGGAATGCGCTTGGTTTCAACCCCTTTATCCGTCAGCTTCACGATAATGGCTTCTCGATGATCAATCCAAAGCCCTGCGTTTGTTTTCATAACATTATTATAACGGGCCTCGGGCCAAGGCAAAGGGCGGCTTGCTTTGGCGGAGTGGAGTTCATAAGTTTAAAATATCCGCCCAGGAAATGTTTGGCTGTGGAATGATGTCAGCCGGACTTGCGGTGAAAACTCGAACGGTCGTCTGCTTCCAGCCAGTCGAACGTGGTATTGGTTTCCGGATTCAACCCGATCTTGTGACAATTTTCAATGAAGCTGGAGCGCCGCTCCGGATTCTTCATGGGGCTGCTGGCTTCCACCTCATCTGACCAACGCTTGATTTCCGGCGGCGTCTTTGCCGTGCCGTTGACCAGCAACCAGGCGCCGACGTCCTCGTAATTTTTCGCGGTCGCCACGGCGATTTTGAACTGCGCAGCGGTAACGCCCTTGAAGCTGAAGAGCAGGTTGTCCAGCGGGCAATCGAAGTGATATTCGCCCAGCGTGCCCGCAACGCTGGCGCGGCATTTGTCAACGGCCCGGCTGGCGATGGCAAATCCGGCGACGCGTTCACGCGGACTATGGGGGGCTTGTTTGGTCAGGTCTCGGTCAATGATGGGGGTGTTCATACATTTGGGGCGATTCTCCCGCCCGCATGGCATTCAAAGCTTTGATTATTGTCATGTTTCCGTTGGTTGGTTGAGGTTGGAGAAAAAGGGTTCAGGTCCGGTTGTGAAACGCGTGGGCGCGAGTAAGCTGGCGTTCCGCGATCAATTCCGCCTCCGCCTGCAGCCAGTGCTGCACCTCGTGTCCGTCCCGCGAACCTTCGTTCACATAAGTGAAGTAGGCCCTTCTGGCGACTTCCTCCGGCGCCGGCGTGAACGTGAATTCGGCAGGGGTCATGCCGGCGGCCGCAGTGGGCCGTGCGGCCTCGGCCGGCTTGCGAGTCTGATTCTGGGGATGGTTGTGATTATTGTGTTTCATAAAGCGGGAATGGGTTCAGGGCGACTGGCCGCATTGGTGGGTATCAGGCGGTGTTCGGGACTTTTTTCGACCGCTTCCTTGTTGAGCCGGACGAAGACGGTGGATTCCTCGTAACTGATCCGCTCCACCTGGCTGATCGGTATTTGCACCTCTTTGCCGGTGAACCGGTGCCCGGTTTTGACGACCAGTTGATTGATGGCCCAGCTCTGGTCATCCATCATAAAATCAAAGACGTAGCCGGCGATGCCATCCGGGCCCTGGACATGATAGCCGGTCACGGCCTGGGTGCTGCGCAAGTTGGAATCGGCACCTTTGGGCTTCCGCTCCGCTTCCGCCGGTTCAGTGGAAGAGAACTTGGGGGGCAGCTCCAACACGGGGAAACCCCGCATGCCGCCCCATAATCCATCGCCCTCCCAATAATAGGGCCAGCCATAATAACGATGATACTCTTCCTCGTATTGCCGCGATACCGGCTGGTGCGTTTCCATCGCAGGGCTGCCCTCAATCTGTTTCCGGGTCAGGTTCACGAGCATGGCAGGCCCGGCGGGCGGGTGGCCGCGGAAGGCATGGGGCGAAAGGAGCACCTGGCGCCCGGTCAGCCAGTTTCCGGTGTTCGCGACGACATAGCGCACCGTCCAGTTCTGATCGTCGAAGTAGAAGTCCTTCACATGACCGATATCGCCGTCCGACGCCCCAAGTTTGTTTCCGTACAGGTTTTTAAGGCTTTGTAACATAGTTTGTTTTCTTTGAAGTTTTCTGAGCCGCTGGTTTTAAATTCTGCCCAGCAAAAGCAGGACCAGCAGAATGGCCAGCAGCAAACCCAGCCCACCGCTGGGGTAATAGCCCCAAGTCCGGCTGTGTGGCCAGGTCGGCAAAGCGCCGAGCAGCATGAGGACGAGCACCACCAATAAAACAGTTCCTAACATAATATTCCTTTCAGTGTGTGTGTGACCTTGATTTCTTTAAGCAAAACTTTGGCCTGGCGGGCGACGGCGTTTAGTGCAGTTGTGGCACACGGATGTCGCCTGAATGCCCAATCACGCCAAAGGCCGACAACAGCCACAGCACGACGCAAATGACCACGACGACGTTCAGGATGTTTTTGATCTTGGCGTCCATTGGAATATAGGAATTGATGAGCCAGAGCAGAACGCCGACGACGATTAGTGTAACGATGAGAGAGATCAGTGACATGTGGTGCCTCCAGTTTGTACGGATGGTTTATTATTCATGCTAAGATCGTAGTTCAAAATGCCGGACGCTGCCATGGGGTGTTACCCCACCCCTCGGCGGCGAAGGTTTAGCCGGCTCAACCGGGCCGGAGATTTCTCAGATGGCTGAAACCAACCAACCGGTGCCGTTCCTCGTCCCAGAGACGAAAGGTCAGGGATTTCAGGCTGGCAAACAGCGTGATGGGCGGCACGGTTTGAAACAGGGGTTCAGCCTGGTGACAGCGCGCAAGATTATAGTTGGGAATTCGCGGGCTCAAATGATGAATGTGATGAAAGCCGATATTGCCCGAAAACCATTGGAGAATCCTGGGTAATTTGTAAAACGAACTGCCTTGCAGTGCCGCTGCGAGATAATCCCATTGGCCGTGCCGTTGCCAGTAAACGCCCTCGAATTGGTGCTGCACATAAAACAACCACACGCCGGCCGATCCCGCCACCGCGACCATGGTCAACTGGACGACCAGATACGCTTTGAAACCGAAAACGGTGGTCAAGCCAATAGCCGTGCCCAAAATCGCCAGATTCGTCCAATACACCGAGCGCCGCTCCCGCCAGGTTGCGTCTTTGGGACAAAACCGTTGTTGGACTACGAAGAGGAAAAAGGGGGCAATTACAAAGAGCACGCACGGGTTGCGCACCAGCCGATAAGCCAGGCGTTTCCATCGGGACGCTTCCAGATATTCCTGGACGGTCATCGTCCACACCGAACCAAGACCGCGCCGGTCCAGATCGCCAGAAGCCGAATGGTGGATGGCGTGTTCCCGGCGCCAGAGTTGATAAGGGGTGAACGTCAGCACACCGGTAATGAATCCCCAAGCATCGTTGGCTTTCCGGGATTTAAAAAATGAACCATGTCCACAGTCATGATGGATAATAAACAACCGCACGAGAAATCCCGCGCCGAGCACCACCAATGGCAGCGCGAGCCACCACGACAACGGCAGGGTGAGATAGATCAAATACCAAAGAACCGCAAGCGGAACGAGCGAGTTGATGATCTGAAAGCTCCCGCGCCAACGGGAGGGCTGCTGGTATCGGATAACGATCTTTTTCCAATCCGCCGGGTCGCTCCCGTTACTGGCCACCGGCATGACCCGGCCATCCAAGGTTTGGATCGCCTCTATCGTCTGCGTTAGCAGTGGCTCATTTGCCGGCTCGCCGGTTGGCAATGGATTGTTCAGGAATCACGATAGGACAATACACAGGCGGCTGCCATGGGGTGTTCTACCCATGCGAGATATGCAGAACCTGCCAAATGGGTGGTCTGATTATCGGGCAAAAATCGAATTTGCGAGGCGTTGCTAAACGATGGTCAACTGCACGCTGCTCTCGATGATGCCCGCGCTGATGGCGTAACGCGTGAGGCCGGCCGTATCATGGATGTCGAGTTTTTGCATGAGATGCTCGCGGTGCTTCTCGACGGTCTTGATGTTGATGCCGAGTTCCGAGGCGGCTTCCTTGTTGGCTTTGCCTTCGGCGATCAATTGGAGCACCTCCATCTCGCGTGCAGTCAGGGGGGCGATTTCCTGGCGGGACAGGCCCCCGTGACCCGGTAATTGGGGACGGAGATGGTTCAGCCGCCGGGAAATGGGCAGGCTGAAAAATGTCTTTCCCCCGAAAACCTCCCGGATCGCCCGGCACACCTCATTGGAGGAACTTTGTTTGAGCAAAAAGCCCACCGCACCGGAGGCGATGGCCGTGTCCACGTAGGCGTCGTCATTGTGCGCGGAGAGCATGAGCACCTTGGTCGCGGGGAACGCTTTGAGAATCTGTCGCGTGGCTTCCAAGCCGTTCAGCCGGGGCATGGCGATGTCCATCAGCACGACGTCAGGCCGGAGCTTTTCGGCCAGCGCCACTGCCTGCCGCCCGTCCTGGGCTTCGCCGACGACTGCCAAGTCATCTTCAAGCTCGAGCATCTTGTGAAAGCCCTCGCGCACGACGGTGTGGTCCTCAGCGAGCAGAACCGTGATTTTTTTCATGATCATTCAAAGCTTCATTCCCGGGAATTTCCCAGTTGCATCTCACACGGTGTCGGCTCCGGAAATCAGTGCGGTGATGGTCGTGCCCTGGTCCGGAACGGACTCGATTCCAAAGCGGCCGCCCACCATTTCCACGCGTTCGCGCATGCCGAGCAGGCCCAGGCGTTTCTGGCCCCGCGTATTCAGCACGCGTTCCACCTCAAAGGATTTTCCATTGTCGCTGATTTTCATGCAAACGCCGTCCGCCAGTTTCTGGATGTTCACCTCCACCCGGCTGGCGTGCGCATGCCGGGATACGTTGGTGAGGTCCTCTTGCGCCACGCGGTAAAGGATGGTGCGCCGGTTACTGTCCAGTTTTTCCACGTCGGCGAAGACTTTCAAATGGACGTGAATGCGGGTCCGCTTGGAAAAGAGTTTTACAAAGGAATGCAGCGCGGGAATCAGGCCCAGGTCGTCCAGCACCGCCGGGCGCAGCTCGCGGGCGAACTCGTGTATGATGTCCACGGATCTTTCCACCAGTCGCTGCGTGCTGGCGATGTTGCGGTCCAAGCCGTCGGTGCTCCCCGCCGCCTCCTTCTGCAAAGTTGCCAGCCGGAGGTTGATGCCCGTCAAGGTCTGCGCGATGACATCGTGCAGTTCGCGGCTGATGCGCTTCCGCTCGTCCTCCTGCGCCGAAAGAATCTGGCGGGACAACCGCCGCAATTGTTCCTGCAAGTCGTCCGACTGTTTGAGCAACAGTGAATAGTGGTGTTCGCTTTTTTTGAGCGCGGCCTCCGCGGCCTTGCGCTGGGCGATCTCCAGGCTCAATTCCAGATTCGAGGCAGCGAGTTCCACCGTGCGCTGGCTCAGCGTCTCGATGAATTTCTTCAATTGGACGGCGGCCTCCCGGGCATTGCGATGCGTTTGCTCAATCGGCGTGATGGCCACGGCAAAGAAAATTCCCGCCTGCCGGATGAGCGCGGAACGTTTGCGGGCCGGGCAGCCTGGCAATACTTCCGTGACCAGGATCTGCTCGTGCAGCTTGGCCAGGTCGAGTGTTTCCAGGCCGGCGGCCAGCGCCTGGCCGCCGAGGCCGCGCGCCGGGTCCAAGCTGGCCGACCGCCCCTGCTTCAGGTGCGCTCGCAACGCCGCCCGATAGCGCCGCGACAATTTGAGAAACTTCGCTTTCATGAGCCGCCGATTTTGCGACCCGCCCGCCGCACGGATCGGGCTGATTTTGCCACCAACTCCTGGGTGCTGGCGATGGTATTTTTCAGCCCATTTGCTTTGCTCCGGGCCTCCTGTTTCAAGCACAGCAGCCGGACATTGATGCCCAACAACATCTGGGCGATTTCATCCCGCAGTTCGCGGCTGATTCTTTTGCGCTCGTTCTCCTGTGCGATCAGCGCTTGGTGCGTCAAATTTCGCAGCCGATTCTGCAGCTCAAGCGACTCCTCCAGACACCTCTGATGGTCCTTGCCGCGTTTGGTAAAACTGTCTTCCATGGCTTTGCGTCGAATCACGCCCTGTTGCAATTGACGGTTCGAGACGGCCAATTCCTCGGTCCGCCGCCCCAGCGCGGCCGTTAGCTTGCTCAAATCAACCCGGTTCTGCCGGGCGGCACAATGCGTCGCCTCGATCGCCGTGTTGGCCTCGGTGAAAAACCTCCCGGCGAGCCGGGTGAGTTTGCTCTCTGTGTTGGCCAGCTCCAGGGTGACCAGCGCCTGCTCATGAATTCGCGCCAAGTCCAGCGTCTCCAGTCCGTGGGCCACCGCCCGGCGGCCCAAGTTCAAAGCCGGCAACAAACTGGTGGGCGGCGCCTGCTGCAGATGCTTTTCCAATGCGGCCGCATATTGTTGTGATAGGCGGATCAGATTTTGTTTCATACGGTGATGGCCGCTTGAATGCGGATGCGGTGAAATGCTCGGCAACTCAATGAATGCGAACCGTCAGGTCAGACCTAATGTCGGATATATGTTCCCATTGGGATATGGGGTGAACACCCCATCGCGGAGCATGCCGGGATGGCCTATTGGGGGGCGATGACATGCGCCTGCGCTATCTGGGAGTTTTGAACCCGCTTTGAAATTCATTGGCAAAAAGGCACTACTGCCGCCGCCGGGCGGCTGGCCGGAGCCGCGATGTTGCCCTCGGAACGGTCAAAGCGCCCCCGCCGCTGGGCGGCTCAGGCGCCGGTAAATTTGTTTTACGAACGCGTCGGCCCGGAATCCACTTGGCCCCACCCACGGTTCGAAACCTGCACGTCCGTCTTTGACAAAGTCGCCGCGTTTCACCAATTCATTCCATTTCAGCGGTCGCAAACTTTCTGGAACGATGGGCAAGGCAGATGAACCGTTTTCGCTCATTTGACACGCTTGGGGTTGACGAATAGCAGCACGACGCCCCCAACGAGCATCAGCGCGCCCGCGACCGGCGGAATAAAATGACTTTCTGTGGTGGCAATATGCATTCCCAGGATGTCGATCGGCTGTCCCGGGGTCTTGAAGCTCACTCCCGAGTAAGCCAGCACTACAATGCCCAGGGTGATGAGCAGGACGGAAATGATGGTCTTGGTGTTCATGTTGGATCGCTTGGTTCCTTTGATTGCTTGCTGGCGGGCGGCCCGGCGCCCCCGCCAACAATAAGTGTCTCGTCTATTGCGTGGCAGCAATGGGTACCGCGATGGTCATGTTGTTGATCACGCTGCCCACGCCTTTGATGTCGGTTGCGAGCTTGGTAACCAGGCTTTTTTCCGCATCATTTTTGGCGACGCCACCCACGGTGACGACCCCGTCCGCCGTGGAAACCGTCGTTTGCAAGGCGCTGGTCGAGCGGTGCGACAGCAACGACGACTTGACTTGGGCAGTGATGGACGCGTCATCTATTTTGTCGCCGATGGTGGCGTCTGGAGTGGCTGGCGCCTTGTCAATGGTCATGTCGTTCTTGACCTCTTTGACATTGTCAATGTCCTTGGCATATTCGGTGGTCAGTTCCTTTTCGGCCTGGCTGCTCGCCACGCCTTGCAGGGTAACGATGCCGTCTTTCGTATAAACCGTGGTTCCGCTGGCGCTCACATTACGATGAAACAGCAACGCGGTTTTCACTTTCATGGTGATCCAGGTGTCGGAATGTTCGGCCGGCTGGGCGCCGCTGACGACGAGTTGATTATCCACACTCTTGACCCCGGGCAGGCTCGCCACGGTGTTTTCGGCCAGTGATTTGTGCGACGGCTCGGCCACCGTGCCGGTCAGGGTGACGACCCCGTCCTTGGATTCTGTCTTGATGGAATCATCCTTCAAGTAGGTTTTGAACACATACGACTTCGCCGCGGAGGATTCGATCCGGCTATCGGTATCGGCTGCGCGCACGGGTGTGCTGGTGATCAACATTGTGCTCACCACGGCGGCGAGCGTTAAGGGAAACATGGATTTCATATAATTTTTTTGGTTGTTGTTTGTTTGTTCTTTTCCTTGGATGCACACAATGGCAGAAGGGGCGGTTCTTCGCCATGGGGTGTAACCCGACCGTGAATGTTTGGGGATATTGCTTTGCCGGCCTTTCTGTCACTCGGGAAATTCGTGCCTCTCGCTACGGAAGACGCGAAGACGATTTTGACAAATCAACCCGGCGACTGGGCAAGATGTGGCACGCGGCAACGCCTGCGGTGATTGTGCCGCCGGGGTGATATTGCCGATGAACTGTGGGCTCACCGGCAATTTTCATCCGCCAGCTCAAAGGCAATCAACCCGCACTGAAATTTAGCAACCGTCAATCGCAGCAAGGCTCAACGTTTGCGGGGTTTTTTGGGCAGCGGGCGGACCGCCGGGGTTTCTTCCGGCACTTCCCAGCCCATCTTGCCTTCCACGATTTCCGTCAGCGCAATATCGGCCAGGCCCATGCTGGCGGGCACATTCACCAGGGGACGGCACACGCCGCCCCCGCCGGAATTGAGCTGGCGAACCCGACGTGAAATGAGGTTTACCAGCACATTGGGGTTGCCAATTAATTCAGCAGCCCGCTTACAGAGTTCAGCGTTCATTGTTAAACATAATCCACAACAATAGCAAAGCCCGGTCCGAAACACCATGGGGTGTTCACCCCACAGGCCAAGTGAGTCCCCGGCACTTCATTTCCGGCCAGTCCCAGCCGGCAGAAAATTCGTGCAGCAGGGCACCTCGAGGTTTTCAGCCAAACCGCAACATTTCAGTGCCATCAAGGCGTTTTGACAGGTCAACAGGGTCGCCGACAGAAACCTGTTGCGGATTCACTTGGTAAGCCCAGACTTGGAAATAGGTCAGGTTGGCCTCGCCATAGATCGTTGCAAACGCGCCGTCCACCGCGTCCGCTCCCTGGGCCAGCTTGATGCGGCCGATGCGCGGAACATTATACCGCGCGTCGAAGGTGAGCCATTCCTGACCCAGAAAAACCTCGAAATACGCGTGGAAATCCATCGGCGAGCCCGGATCAATACAACCGATGTCCGGGAGATGCCCGGTCACGTAGCGCGCGGGCAGGTTGAAAGTCCGGCATAACGCAATCGCCGCATGGGCGAAATCGCGGCAGACGCCGTAACGGCGCGCGATGACCTCGGACGCCGAAAGGTCAGGCCGGCCGGACAATGTGCGGTATTCAATGTTGTTGTGAACCCAGTCGCAGATGGCCTGGACGCGCGGCAGGCCGTGGGGAATCTGGCCGAACTGGTTCCACGCAAAATTCATCAGCTTGTCGGAGTCGCAATAGCGGCTCGGCATGGTGTAGCGCAGCAAATCATGCGGCAATTGTCCCACCGACATGAGGTCGCCGATGATTTGCCGGCTGTCGGGCAGGGAAGAAACTGCCACCAGCGCGTCATGCCGAATCTCGTTGCGCCCCGGCATGAATGTCGAGCGATAGGTGATGTTGCCGTGCGAATCCTGATATTCATACGACGGAAGTCCGATGCCGAATGACAGTCGTTCCTGCATCACCAGCACGCGGCCGTCCAGCCGTGGCCGGAGGATAAACAACACGGGCGTCTGCACTGTCGTTTCATAGGCCAGATTGCAGCCGACGCGGACGGTAAGATTCAATGGATTCCAATTCATGGCTGGTGGGGCTCGGGGGTGCCAGTATCTTCCTCTCAGCCGGCTTGATATTCCAGATCAGGGGATTATCGGACGTGGGGGAACGACTGCGTTTTATACGACGTTTTCGTATCGCGCGCGCCGCGGGATTTGGAAAAAAGGTTGTCCTGCTTTGGCGGCATTGGATCCTTGGCCGCCCGGCGAACCGGCCGGATTTGGTGGAGGGTTTTCGGAAAAACCGGCGTTTGCACGATGGCCGCGAAGGCGGTCAGGGGGGCATCCGCGGGGTTCGCCGCAGTTGGCGCGCGCAGATATTCGGCATGTTTCATACGGCGGGAGTGGATTGGGCGGAAATGACCGCGCCGCTGGGGGCGAGCCGGCGCTCGGAACTTTTTTCGATGGCTTCCATGGGCTTAAGATAATGCCCCGGTCGGATGGCTGCCATGGGGTATAACCCTGCCGGAGCGAGCGACTCCGTGGAGGCCACGCAAAGGAGACATTCAGGCGCCCACCCTTCGGCTGGCACTTACGCATTCACTCGCAGCATGACAGTGCGCTTGACGAAGCGTGACAAGCCCAGCCAGCCGGAAGGGTCATCGCTGGGCGGGATTTTGCATAATGCCCAGGGGACTTGCGGTCTGCAACGCCCAACAAACTCACCGGCTCAAAGCCCGTTCATGACCATGAATGACTCCGGACGGGATTGCGCTCACCCCGCGGTGAGGGCGGCACGGGGATCCTCAGCGGTTCCGGTTTTCTCCAGAAAATATTCATAACCTCCCACATAAGGCGTCACCTGGCCATCGCTGACGTGCAACACCTTGGTGGCCAGTTGGCGGATGAAATGCACATCGTGCGAGATGAATACCAGCGTGCCTTCGTATCGTTCCAACGCCAAAATGAGCGACTCGACGGTTTGGATGTCGAGGTGCGTGGTTGGTTCGTCCATGAGCAGGAGGTTTGGCGGATCCACCAGAAACTTGACGAGATTCAACCGGCTCTTTTCGCCGCCGCTGAGCACCTTCGTCAGCTTGTAGATGTCGTCCTTGCGGAACATGAAGGAGCCCAGCACTCCGCGCGCTTCGTCCTCGCGCATGGCCGGCGCGCTGGCCAGGACCTCATTGAGCACCGTTTTTTCGGGATCGAGCGTCGCGGCGCGATGCTGGCTGAAATAGCCGATCTTGGCGTTGTGTCCGAGGTTGCGTTCACCCCTTTGATGCTCCACGACGCCGGCCAGGATTTTGATCAGCGTGGATTTGCCCGCGCCGTTCGGCCCGACCAATACGGTGCGTTCACCGCGTTCAATGGTCAGGTCGAGGCCGGCGTAAACTTTCGTCGAGCCATAGGCCATGTGGATTCCTTCCAGCGTGACGGCGCGCTGCCCGCCGCGCGGCGGCGGCGGAATTTGGAAACGGAACGGTTTGCGCGGGGCCGGCGGTTTCTCGATCAGCTCCATCCGCTCGATCTGCTTTAGCTTGCTCATGGCCTGCGAGGCCTTGGACGGCACGGCGCGAAAGCGGTCGGCAAATTCCTGGAGCGCCTGGATTTCCTTCTGCTGATTTTTGTAGGCGGCCAGGTGCAGTTCGTAGCGTTCCCCGCGCTGGCGCAGGTAATCCTCGTAATTGCCGGTGTAAGCGATGAGTTTCCTCTCGCAAATTTCATAGACCTGCGTCACCACTTCGTCCATGAACTGCCGGTCGTGCGAAATCAGCAGCACGGCGCCGGAATAGTTTTTTAGATAATTTTGCAGCCAGAGCAGGGCGAGCAGGTCGAGATGGTTGGTGGGCTCATCCAACAGCAGGAGGTCCGGCTCCATGACCAGCAGCCGCGCCAGCCGCGCCCGCATGATCCAGCCGCCGCTCATCGCTTTCGCCTGCCGATCAAAATCGGTTTCGCGGAAGCCCAGACCGCGCAACATCTTCCTGGCTTTCGTTTCCACCTGCGGATCGTTCAAGGCTTCGTGCTGGGCGTGCGCCTCCAGATATTCCGGGCCGGAGACCTGGCCGGCCGCTTCCAATTCGCGCAGCCGCCTTTCCAGCCGCGGCAGTTCATCCACCCGCCCGGTGGCCACGTCGAGGATGGTTTCGTCACCATTGGCTTCCGCCTCCTGCGGCAGATGGCCAACCATCGTCCACTCATCGCGCTCCACCGCGCCGGCGTCCGGCTCCAACTGCTTGAGGATGATGGAGAACAGCGTGGTTTTGCCGGCGCCATTCGGCCCGACCAGTGCCACGCGGTCGCCGTAATTCACCGTGAACGAGGCGTCTTCAAACAACACGCGCCCGCCGAAGGTCATCTTCAAATCTCGAATTGTCAGCATAAAATAAAATGGGTTGGCAGCGGCGGGACCACTGCTGCGCGAAGGGGAGGGCAACCACCACGGCGCGGGCGCCGGAGCATTGGTTTTGGCTCCGGCGATGAATTGGGAAGGATACGGCATCATGCCCCGCCGTCAATGAGCCATTTGGGCTCAACTGCCACGGGCGGGCGATATTTACAGTTCGCCGATGAACCAGTCCTCCACCTTCTTCCGCGCCCAAGGCGTCTTGCGCAGAAATGTGAGACTGGACTTCACGGAGGGATTGAATTGAAAACAGCGGATCGGAATGCGCCGTCCCATCTCCAGCCAGCCGTGCCGTTGCACGAGTTGGTTGAGAATGCTTTCAAGCGTGATGCCGTGCAACGGATCACGGGGATGCGACGCGGGTGATGTCATGCAGTTGAAGTTTCCCTCTTTGCCGAATCCGTGCCAACCATTATTTCGCCAACCGGTGGTCCGTTTCCGCCCGCGTCCCGGCGATAATGCGGCTTGTATTCCCCTCGAAACAGCCCATGCTGGCAAGCATGGATAAGTCTTGGCTCGGTAAAATATTTGGGTCGTCAAAAAAATCCCCGCCGGCAGCGGCCAGTCCCCAGGTGGATTATGTGGATGCGGAGGCGCAGTTCAATCGGGGGTTGCAATTTGCCACGGGCGCGGGCGTGGCGCAGAATTACGAACAGGCGCGGGATTGGTATGGCAAGGCGGCGAAGCAAAACCACCGTCTCGCGCAATTCAATCTGGGCATAATGTATGCCAAGGGCCAGGGAGTCGTCCGGGACGATGCGCAATCGTTGGTCTGGTTTGGCCGGGCGGCCAAACTCGGTGACGCCGGCGGTCAGTATTACATGGGCCGAAGCTGCCAGCGTGCCAGCATGGACGGTTTGCCTGCCGACGCGCCCGAAGCGCGTATCGAAGCTTACAAATGGTTTCAACTCTCGGCTGCGCAAGGCTACAAAGATTCACAAGGCGCCTACGCCCCGCTGACGGTCAAAATGACCCGCGCAGAGGTAGCCGAAGCCAACCAACGCGTGGCCAATTTCGTGGTCACCGGTGCGCTCAAACCGTTGCCGGAGTGAAGGCGGCGGCGGCACAAACATCACCGGTTACCGGCGAGCCGATGAAATTTCTGTCCCGCGATCAGCCGGTTGTCAGAGCTTGGGCAAGATCTTCCCGCAAATCCGCCTCGTCCTCAATGCCGACGGAGATGCGCACCAAGCCGTCGCTGATGCCGGCGCGCTGACGCTCGGCCGGGGTCAACGTGCGATGTGAGGTGCGGCTCGGCACGCAGATCAAACTTTCGACACCACCGAGACTCAACGCGGGCATAATAATGCGCAGCCCGCTCAACAAACGATCAACCTCGCCGGGTTGATGCAGTTCAAACGAGAGCATTCCGCCGAACCCACGCATCTGGCGCGCCGCGAGGGCGTGGTCGGCATGCGTGGGGAGGCCCGGATAGTTCACGCGGGCCACGGCCGGATGGGATTGGAGAAACCGGGCGAGGACCAGGCCGTTTTGGTTGTGCCGTTCCACGCGCAGCGCCAGCGTTTTCAGGCCGCGTTCCAATTGCGCGCAGGCGTGGGCATCCAGCATGCCGCCGAAGTTCACCGCACTGGCCGTGACGCGACGAACGATTTCAGCGGACGCCACGACGACGCCCGCGTTGACGTCGCTGTGGCCGTTCAGATACTTGGTGGCACTGTGGATGACCGCGTCCATGCCGAGCGTAAGCGGGTTCTGGTTGATCGGCGTGGCGAAGGTGTTGTCAACGACGGTCAGAACGCCATGGTTTTTGCCGAGCGCGGCCACTGCTGCCAGGTCCACGCAATGCAGCAGCGGATTGGAAGGTGATTCGACATAGATCAGCCGGGTCTCGGGCCGCAGGGCGGCGGCAAACTCCGCGACGTTCGCGCCCCAGGAGACTTGCACCCCGAGGCGTGTCAGTTCCCGGGTGATGAACTGCATCGTGCCGCCATAGAGGTCGTTCTGAAAGATCGCGTGATCGCCGGGGTGGAGGTGGGCCAGCAACAGCGTGGCAATCGCCGCCATGCCCGACCCGAAGACGGCCGCCGCTTCCCCCTTTTCGAGCGCCGCCAGTTTGCGGGCGATGACCTGCTGGTTGGGGGTGTTGAAGTAGCGCGGGTAGATGTTGGCGTTGGCGGGATTGGGAAACGCGTAGGCCGTGGAAGTGAAGATGGGACTGCACGCGCCGCCGGTGGTTGGGTCCTGATGCGTGCCAGCGTGAACGCAAAGCGTCGTGAATCCGTGGTGCTGCGGGTCGAGGTTCATACGGTTCGAGTGCTCGGCATGAGGTCAATTATTTTAATCAGTTCGGTCATCATTCTTTTTCGCTTTCATGCATGAATTCGGCGCTGATAATCAAGTTTGGACGAAGGCTTTGACGGTGGCGCACTCGTGGCCGGCAGAGAGGCCGTGGGGGCGGATCGTGTATTCGCCAACGGCCGCGGGCACGATAAACGTTTCAGCATAATGCACGATGAATGGAGCAAAGGCGCCAGCCGGGCTTTCGACGACAACCTCTTCGCCCTCGATGAGGTTCAGCACGTTCACGCCGTCGCGCGTGTGGTGAGGGACCCGCTTGCGGAACCAGTGCCGGCGTGTCTCGATGAAATGGTCTTCGTGCAGACCGGTTTTTTCTTCCCGCCATCCGTCGCCGGCGGAAACCGGCTCAAAACGGTTTGCCAAATTCTGTTGTACCCAACGCGTATTGCGTTTCCACTGGCCGTTTGCCAATCCATAGATCTGAAGTGATAAATCGCCGCCGCCCATCGTGTCGAAAAGATCAAACCGAATCGGGAACTCACCGCCGAACGAGACGTGGACGTTGTGACCGAGGAGCGCCTCCGGTTGGTGAAATATCAAGTCAAGCGCCGGAAGCTCGAAGCGGGTTTCGCCGATGCCCAGCACAAGGCTGTTTTCTTCCGGCGCACAATCGAAACACCGGCCGAAATTGATCTCGGCATCGTCGAGGTCGCAAATTTTCTTCAGCCATTGGCCGCCCCACGGCGCCGGACCGAAGGACGGCATCAAACGGAAGGGCCGCCTGACCGCCACCTTGAGGCCGCGGCGCACATCTTCGCCGTCAGCCAGTTTTGGTTCCTGCGGATTGTTGGTGTCGAGCACGAAGTCCCAGCGGTTGATCAGCGGGCGTTTCCAGCGATCGGCCACGCGCCAGTCCACGAAGAAGGCGCGCTGGTATTGCTGGCTGGCGGGAGCGGCATGGTTTTGCACGCCGAGATTGGCGGTTTCGTTGCCGCGGAAGCGCAGTTGTGCCTCGCGCCGGGTGAGGTCGGCATAAACCAGGATGTGTCCCCAGGCAATTAGTGAGGCGCCGCAGCCCACAATAAGGATCAGGCCGGTCTTCCATTCGGCGATGATCCGCCGAAAGCGCCACAACGGTTCGGCTGAGAAGAAGTTCACCAACGAAAGACCGGAAAGACAACCGGACATTGGGGCATCCCCGCCAAGAAAAGGGGCGGCCAGCGCATCAATTTTCGCCGCCGGGAGCAGCGCTTCGGCGGCATGGATGGCGAGGGCGGGGGAGAGCCGCGACTCCAGTTCCTTCAGTATCGTGAGTTCGTCCACGCCGGGATAACAGTCAACAACGAGGATGGGTTTTTCGCTTCGGCCCTGGGCGATGGCCTGCTGCAATTCGTCGGCAATCGCCGGCCAGCCGAGGCGGCATCCGTGGACGGCGTTGGACACCGCCACGAAGGGCGATTTATCGTAGTTGGCTTTCCTCACCGGTTCACCTCAACAATCACTCAACCGTAGAATGTTCGCAAACCCATTTTATTTCCACCTGAAAGCTTGGTGGCGCCTGCGGCACCGAGGATGAAACAGAGGCACAATGATCACCCAGCGGCTCGCCCGGGCCTGCGGAATTTCCATTTGCAACGCGTCTTGGGTGTTTGGGGATTCAAAAATCCAAGCCGCTTTTGAGGCGTTGCCTGATTTCTTCCGGAAAATTCAAAGTGTCAATCCATTTCCAGGCGGCCGGCGAGTTTATTTGCAGCCATTGCCGGGCAACTTGGATCTGGAATTTCTGTCGCTTGGCTTCCTCGCTTACGGCCTGGGTCCACTGCGCGGCGAATTCGGGATATTTTTCCACGGCGCCTTGGAGAAAGGCGCCGGTCACCTCGTCGCTGGCGGTGGCCGCCGGCAAATTCGCCAGCCATTTGGCCGCGGCTGCGGGTTCGGCTTGCGACCAACTCCTGATGACGGACCGGATCGGTTCAGCCTGAGAATTAGTTTGGGAAAAAGCACACAGCCAGTTGAGCGCGGCTTCCGGATTGTCCTGGGTCCAACCGGCCAGCAGACCCTTGATGGCGGCCCTTTGGTCAGCGCCCGGGGACATCGCAGCGATGTAGGTCGCGGCCTCATCCCAGTGCGGCAATTCGCAGTTGCGCGCGGCCTGTTCCAAAAGAGTTTGCCGCAAGGCGGCATCGGACAATGGGCGCAGCACCTCGGCCGTGGCCGCGAAATCCTGAACGGCCAGCCGTCGGCAGGCAGCCGTCAGCCACCCCGTCTGGACCTCCCCCGCGGGCAGCGCGAGCGCGTTCGTGGCCAGGCTTTGTGCATCCTGCTGTGCCCACGGTTCGGCGAGAGCGAGCAGAGCGGAAACTTTTTTGCTTCCGTCCGGCAAACTGGCGATGCCATTCGTGGCCGCGGCAAAATCAATTCGCGCCCAACTGCCGATGATCTGTCCGACAGCGTTGCTGCCCTCGGCCTCGCTCGTCAGCGTCTGCGCCCAAGCCAATGCCGCCGGCGCATCGTTGCTGCCCCAGCGTTGGCCAAGGTCCGTGATCGCCTTTTGCCGGAAGTCGCCGGGCGGGAGATTCGTGATGACGTCCGCCGCCGCCGCCGGAGTTTGGACGATGCGCTGGTTCAGGATGATTTCACTGACCTGTTCTTTGTTTGCGTCCCCGGATAATTGCCCGCTCGCAGTCGCCGCAGCGTCCAAATCTTTCGCCGCCCAGCTTTTGAACAGATCGGCGATGATCGCGCCACGCCAATTGTGCGTGGCCAGTGCGTCGGTGTTCGTCTGGCTTTGCAACCAGTTGAACGCGGCCAGCGCATTGGTTGAATTGTCCGCCGCCATCGCGGGGACGCACTTTGCCAATGCGAATTGACGCGATTCGACATTGGTCAACTGCCGGCTCCAATCGAACGCAGCGGATACATCCGCCTTCACCCAACTGTCGAGCAACTGCTCCTGAAAATGACGACGCTGGGGATCGTTCAAAATCACGGCCGCGAGATTCAGCGTTTCGGAGATCTTTTCCCGCGAAATGCGCGCGACGAGTTCGTCCAGATCTTGCGAGTGCCCGCCGCCGTTCGCAATTTGCAGGGCCTGCCGGATTTGGTCTGAATCCAAGGCGTTCGTGGCTGAGACGGAATTTGCGACGGGCGCTGGGGAAATCTTGGCGGCCTCGGGGCCGGCCATTTTGCGCTGAGACCAAACGATGCCGGCCGCCAGCAGCGCGAGCGCGGCCAAAATGGCAAATACCTTCGTGAGGCGTTGAGCGGCGCACGCTTTTCTTTCCAGTTGTCCAATCTGGTCTTGCGCGCTGCGGGCCTGGCCTGCCGCTTCCTGCGCGTTATTCCCGGCTCCGATCGCTTTGGCTTGGGCGAGCTGAAGCTGGCTTTGCATGGCTTGCGACAGGTTTTTCGTTTCCAGAACCTGGTGCTGCGCCGCGCGCACTTGATTCCGCGCTTCCTCGAGTTGCTGCTGGGTCTCCAACACTTTGGTCTGCGCCGCGCGTGACTGGTTGTGGGCATCGTCGAGCTGACGCTGAACGTCCCGCGCCTGATTCCGCGCCTGTTCGAGCTGATGCTCAGCTTGGCGCACTTGATCCTGCAACTGCTGAACCTGGCCTTGCGCAGCGCGGGCTTCGTTTTCTGCTGCCTGTGCGCGGTTCTGCGCCTCTTCAATCTGGCTCTGCACGTCCGGCGGCAGGTTTTGGATGTCCAAAGCCTTGTTCGCGGCGGCGCGCACTTGATTCCGAGCTTCCTCCAACTGCTGCCGCGCCGCCAAAACTCTGCCCTCGGCGGCACGCGCCTCCTGTTGCAACGCCTGGAGCTGCTTCTGGGTTTCCTCGGCCTGCTTTTGAGCCTTGCGAGCCTGATGCCAGGCTTCCTGAATCTGAGCTTGCGCCTCAGCGAAGCCCGCAAAGCGGCGTTCTTGTTCGCGCTGCCAAAGACCGTTGAAGCCGACGCCAATCAATCCCGCGATCAACTGGATTTTGGCGCGCTCTAATTCCGTTTCCACATTGTGATAATCTTTGACAAGCACCTCGCGCTTGTCCTCGCCGTGGCGGGCGTCCGCGAAAATATAGCCGCGCTCTTGCCGCGTGGTGTCCAAGGTTCCATCGGGCAGCACCGGATGACACATTGCGGGCACGAAGCACTCGTCATCCAGAAAGAGACCCGGCTGACGGGCGGCGCTGGCGTTGGGTTCGCCGGCGATGACGATGGGCAAAATACGGCTGCCGCGTCCGAGTTGCCTGAAGTAACGCACCGCCTCGTTCACGTGAGCACTCTTGGCCGACCGCGGTGAGCAAATGACGATCAAGCAGCGTGATTGCTCCAGTGCCTCGCGCACCGCCACGCTCAGGCCCGCGCCCGCGGGCAATTCCTGGTCGTCTTGGAAGATGGCGGCAATGCGTTCGGGCACAATTTCGCCGTGCGCGTTAATGTGGCCCGCAAAATCCGCCGGGACCGGGAATGTGTTCAGCGCGTCACGCAGCCAGTTGCCCCATTGGAGGCGGCCCACTTCGATTGCGCCCGCGGACGACGCCCCATTGTCCTGTGCGCTGAAGCTCAGGAACGCGCAATATTTGAATTCGTTGTCAGTCATAGAGACTCGCCGGATATTACTGGAACCGGCGGAGGGGGAGAATTTCATTTATGCAGACACCAATCATTTGAGAATATGTCAACTGGCCGGCTTTGCCGGGATTCGTTTCAGGTAGGTTGCTGCCGTCCGATTTTGCGGCTGGATCTTCAACAACACCTGCATGGCGTCATGGGCGTCCTCCCAGCGTCCTTGCGCCAGCAGCGCCCGGGCCCGGATGAAGTGGGCGTCGGGCAGAAAATATTTGAGGCCGATCGCCCGGGCCGCCGATGCTTCCGCTTCCTGCGGTTTGCCCTTCCGTAATTGCGCCGCCGCCAGCCCCAACCAAGCCAAGGGGTCTTGTTCATTCATTCCCAAGGCACGACGCGCGATTTGCTCTAACGCATCCCACTGGCGCAGCCGAAGCAACAGCAGCCCCAGCCGGCGCAAGGCAGGTTGGTCTGTTGGATTAAGCTTGTTCAATTCGGCAGCCAAAGCCCGCGCCTGGCGGAAATCTTTTTGGGCCATGGCAAGTTCCGCGCGCGGCAAAAGCGAAGCGACGCCTGGCGGGATTGATTCCAGCACGACCTCCAGTGTGTCCGCGGCGCCGGACAATTGATTCAAAGCCAGCTGGCACTGGAACAGCGAGTAGCCGAGTTCCATCCGCTCGGGAAATTCCCGAAACAAACGATTCAACACCGGCAACGCTTCCAAATAACGTCCCGCGTCCATGGCGGATTGGACGAACCGCCAGTCGAATTCGCGGCGCCATGCCGCCGTAGCCGGATTATCCGGGGATGGCGGCGTGTTCTCGACCTGATGCCGGGTCTGAATTCCAAGCTGCGCATCCCACGAATCCACCCGCGTGATTTCAGGAGCGGCGCGGAAAGCTTCAATTAAGACCCGTCCTTCCATGTCGTCGCCAATGGGTAATCCAAAACAGGTCAGAATGGTGGGAGCCAGATCCAAAATCCCGGCCCCGTGAAGGAGCGCATCGCGGGCAAGGTTGGGACCACGGGCCGCAAAAATACCGTAAGGCGATTTCCAAGATTCCTCGTCGCCACGGCCAAAGCCGGCGGGCGGCACGCCTTGGGTGCGCACGCCATGAGCCGATACCAGCATCACTGTGGCATCCTTCCCGGCGAGTGTCGCCAATTGATGCAACATATTATCGAGTGTTCGGCAGGTCATGTTCACGACCCCTTTGTAAAATTCAAACTCCGCCGGGGCGGGGTCGCCCTGCTCGAAAAGATGAGGCGGGATGAAAACCTGGCTGATGGGACCGAGGGCGGGGAAGCGCACGGCCGCAAAGTCCCACGGTTCCCGTTGTAACAATTCCAGCGTGGCTGTCTGGTAGGAATAGTCAGCCGCCAAGTACAGACGCAACTGCCCGATACGATGATCCCGTTTTTGGTCGATGCGTCGCCATTCTGGGATATAACGGGAAATCACCGACACATCGAGTTGTTCCGGGCTTGACCGCTTGGGATCGAGCAGTGCCCGCAGCGTCCCGGGCCAGTAGGTTCCGGGCACCGCAGGCGGCCATGGCTTTATGCCCGGGCCGGCGGTCGGTTCTGGGTACCGGTCGGAAACAAAGATGCCATTGCCCGTTTTCTCGTCATGACTGGCCGGCCATCCGGCCACAATGCTCCGTCTGCCGGTGTGCGCCAGCATTTGCCAAAGCGCCGCTGCCCGCCGGGCCGTTGCAGAAATTCTCACCGGCCGGCCATCCCGGCCGGGTTCCACGTCGTGACAAACTCCGTGCTGCCAGGCGCGTTTTCCCGTCATTATTGAGGTGCATAACATTGCTGGCACCAAGGGTTGCACGGATAATAATTCGCCGGAAATCCCTGTTTCCACCAGCTGGTTCAAAGTCGGCATTTTGCCGGCATCAATCAAGGGATGCAGCACTTTCCAATCAGCGGCATCCCATTCAACTAATAATACGCGCCCGGGCATAGGGAAAACTATCAGGAAACTATTTCCCTTGATCGTACGCGGCTTTCCTCCAAAATCCAGTTCATTCGCCTTGGGTTGCCGCCGGCGAATTGCGCCAAGCTATGACCGGACCAGAGCCATCCGACTTGATTACGCGCGAACCGTCGAGCACGGAGTCCGTTCGGGCGCTCCACTTGTTTCGCGCCGTCCCCTTGCCCCGTCAGGCGCGCGTGTTGGCGGCGGTAAAGACGCGGCCGCTGGAACGCTTTATCGCCGCGGCGGCCTGGTGGCCGGCGGGCGACACCCTTCTTTTCCGGCTCGCCGTCCAGCCAGGAAGCGCGGATCGCCTGGTGGCCAGCAGCCGGTTGGTCCGGCAACTGGCCGAAGGTGGACGCGCGCTGGGAGTCAGAAGCCTGCGCTATGCTGATCTGCTGCTCGACAATAGTGAATGGGTTCCCTTGCTGAAGGAAAACGGATTCGTTGTTTTGCATTCCGAGCGATTCTTTGAAGTGTCGGCCCGGGAGTCATGGGCGCGAACGGTGGAGATCGCCGAACGCATGCGTGATAAATTCCCCCACGCCTGGCGCACTGATTCCATTCGGCATCACCGCCCCGAAACCATATTGGACTTCATTGAACCCTATCACTTGATGCCGGCTGATGAACTGCGTGACCGTTGGCGTGACGATTGTCCCAACGGTTTTGATCTGGATTTGTCCGCCATCCTTTTCGACGGTGCGCGGCCGCTGGGAGCGTTCCTGATGCGCCGGAAGCTGGACGTGCTGTGCGTGGATGTCCGCGTGGTGCAGACTGGAAACCTGTTATTGAACTCACTGGGAAACGTGGCTTTGCTCCGCCACACCGCCGTGACGTATGGATTGGCGCGGCGGGACGTCAACCGCCTTCAGTTTCGCGGCGGCGAAACGGAACATCGCGAAACCGCAAACCTCGCCTTGAGGATGGGGGGAACTGAGTTGCCACCACGCCATACCTTCGCCCGGAGCCTTTGATCGCCGCCCTTGGAAAAGAGGCGGCGGTTGGATCGCTCCAACCGCCACTCTGAATCCATCTCAAGCGCCGCTTATTGTTTGGCGCGGAAGAACTGCTGGGGACTCGTCGGACTGACGAGGTAGGGCGACGTGGCCGCCGTGTTGGTGGTCCACGGGCCCAAAAGGCTGGTTGCCTGCAGCAGCGCCCCGCCACTCCAGCGAACCTGGTTGCCACCCGCCACCGGCGTGATTGAGAGGGCCGGGGGAACAGCCTGCCCCAGCGCACTCTCGTAGAGAGAATAGACCTGGTTGGAAGACAAGGTTGAATTGAATATCGCAACCTCGTCAATATTCCCATTGAAGTTATTATTGCCGAGCGCGCCCTCCAAAGGATAGGTTCCAATGTATTCCGTGGCATTAAAAGTCGCCGGAGGGTGAGGGTAGGCATGGACCGCGGATTGGACTCCGTAGTCGGCGTTTATGATATAGAGTGTGGCGCTGTTCGGAGAAATCGCCAAAGCAACCAGCGACCATTCACCGTGGGGCGCCGTAATGTAGGAATCCCAACTCGCATTATTATAGTCGTTGTTCCAACTATAGCCGATGTCGCCGTCATCAATGCCATTGGTGTTGTTGGTGTACGTTTTGTCATAACGAATGCCGAAAACGTTAGTGCCACTACCGGCGGAGAACACGATGCCGGCGTTGCCCTGGCTGAATTCCGGATAAATCCAGGCCGTAATCGTCACGGTGTCGGTGGTCAGGTTCCACGGCGGCAGCGTGATAAAGGCGTTCGTGTCGAGGATTGAGAATGCTCCCGCATAATTCGTGCTGGAAAATCCGGGGAAGCCGGTGTCTGGTGTTGGCCCGGATTGTCCGAAAGTCGGATTGGCTTCGTAGGTGCCGGTATTCCCGCCGATGAAATCCCAGGCATTTGTGCCGGACGTTTCGTCCATCCGGTAGTAGTCCACCGCCCCGTAGGCCCGCACGGCGGACTCGTAAAGCGAACCGTCCGGATAGGCCACGCCCAAGGCAGCCACACCGCTGGCGGCCGCCCCGTAAGCCGTGCTGACGAACGCTTGATAGTTTCCCACATTGGCGGGAGCCACGCTTGAGATCCAAAGGTTGGTGGTGGTGGCGCCGGAATACCCCCCGCCATTGTTGAGGTTGGCGTTATTAAACCGCCAACTGTTGGTGATCGCTCCACCTCCCAGATTGGTGACAGTGAATTGTGCCGGGTAACCAGCGTAAATAACTTGCTGGAGGGGAACCGGCCCAATCACCCCGGCGTCAAGCACGGTCAATGTCGCGGGCGGACTGCTGGTGGAGCCATCAGCATTGGATACGTACACCACATAATCCAATTGGTCTGCGGGGGTGAGATTGGAAATGGTCAAGGTGGGCGTGTTGGCCCCAAAAAAGTTATCCGCGTTCGGCAGGTTCGTGTAATTGCCGGAGCCAACCGCGCCCGCCATCCATTGATACGTCGGCGTCGGAATACCGGCCGCGAGCACGCTCAGATTTACGGTGGCGCCCGCCACAACGGTTTGATTGGTTGGGGACTCAAAAATTCGGGGAACAGTGAGCCCGGTATCGCCGGTAAGGATGCCGACGTTGGGTGTGGTTTGATAAGCGTAATCAATTACTGTTATCACCGGAGGGGTGGGGAGATAATTCAACTCCAAATGCAGCCAGCCATAATTGGTAATGGCGGGGGTAACGCTATTGTCCACCATGGCCAGTCCCACATACCCAAGGGTGTCCGCACTCGGCGGCCACTGGCCCACCAAATCCTTTTCGCCGTTTTGATACAGATAGCCTTCATTCTTGCCATGCGTGTCGCCGCCGGCATCGCCTATGGAGAGAGTATTGGGGCCCACAGTGAATTGGGCGTTAATCATCGTGTTGGTGGGGATCACCGGCACGCCGTTACTATCGTTATTCGCGGCATTGGCCGGATAACCGGGGTTCATATCCAACTCGTTAAGGACATACGGGGTTGGATTTGGAAATACTCCGGGATATCCCGAGGAACTGTTGGCACCCACCACGCACGGTTTGATGGTGTTATTTGAGTCGAATAACACGTTGTAGTCATTTGTTTCGTCCCCATTTAAATCAAACGAGTAGCCACTGGAGCTGGGGACCACAGGTTGATTGACGTAAACGTAACGAATGGCTCCTTGAGCCATGCCCGCCGCAAGCATTGAGCTGGAGGCTATCAGAACTGTTTTGTTTATTTTCATAGTTATGGTTATTCTGTTGGTCGGGTCTGCTTATTCATTGGGGACCGCTGCCCCGGGCGGAGGATGGCGGGGAGGAATTAGTTGTCATTGGCTTTGGCGATCATGAGTCCTGGTCTTTTTTGGCCGGATTCAAAAAACAGGTTGCGTTTCAAAATGTGTTGGTTCGGTAATTGGTTTCACTCTATCACAGTGCTTGGAAGGGTTCGCGGGAATCTCGTGCCAAAAAGCGGGTGGAAAAGTGCCAAGAGCGCAACAATTTCACACAGTCGGAAGTATGCACGTCTTTCAGGGCAAGCCACTTGCATGTTGCCGAATCTCAATATCGGCCTCCATTTGCGGGTGATTGCCAGTCAGATTTACGCGAAACGCAGGCGGAATGAGAATCGGTGGGTGGCCCGTTTTACAGCACAGATGAGCCAAGCGGTTGCCAATCGGGCCGGGTTTGGTCCAATGCTAACGGGCCGGGGTCCAGCCTTCTTTGCCTAGCGTATATATCTACCGCGGTATTGACGTTTAATGACGCCGTCTTAAGATGGCTGCCATGCAAAGCCACCGGTGCCGCGAAGTTCCTCTTTGGAGCCGGGTATGGCTATGTGCCTGGGGTGTCTTGCTGCTCTGGATTCTCACTTCCGGCGCTGGCGCGTCAGCCATTAGCACAAACTTGCCAGCCAAAATAGTCCAGCAATATGCCCTGACCTCTGCCAACGATTTTCCGCAACGCGATCCCATGGACTGGCGTTTGCTTGGGTCAAACGATGAGGGCAAGACCTGGAGCCTCTTGGATGAACGAAAAGGCGTGCTGTTTTCCAAACGGCACGAGCGGCAGGTTTTCAAGATACCTAACCGAAAAGCCTTTAACGTATATCGTCTCGAGATCGAACGTGTTCGCGAACCAGCGGAGGCGGATTCGGTCCAGCTCGCGGCTATAGAGCCGCTGGGAGAGACCGAAGACGATTGGAATCCAGTCCCCATCTTTGCCGACCGGATTACGGCCCAGGGAGAAAACCCGAATTTGGAGAAAGTCTTCAACGCATTTGACGGCCAAATCGACACGAAGTGGCTGGATTTCGCCCGTCAGAATCCCAGTACCCGCGCCTCTTGGATTCAGTGGCAATACACCGACCACACGGGCTTGGTAATCTCGAACATCGTCCACCTCGCGGAATTGCGGAGCCAGGCGGCAAACGGATATGCGGTGCACATCGAGGGGTGGATTATTGGTCCATTGGAGACGGCCGACCAATGGTGTTTGATGGATGCCACTGGCAATCTTGGTCTCCGAGCCATGCCGTTGCGGCCCCGTTTGTCACCGGGCCAGCGTGTCTGCGTGGACGGCGTCAGCAGCGCCATCGGCCAGCGGGCCGAAATAGCGGATGCCCGAGTGACTCTGCAGGGGCCGGCCGCGCCCCCGGACCCAGTGTCGGTAAGCCTGGGAGAACCGCTGCCGCCTCACGCTGAGATGCGATGGGTGCGGGTGAGCGGCAAAATTGATTTCGTTGGACGACTGGGCCAAGGATTAAGTTTTGAAATGGCCGAAAATGGCCACTCTGTCTGTGTAAAGGTGCTGCAAACATCACCTGTCGAGAATTTGATTGCTTCCGGAATGCGCGTACAAGTGAACGGGGTTTGCGAGGGAGTTGTCAACAGCCAGGGCCAACGGGTTGTGGGGATTGTTTGGGCAGCAACCTTGAAAGACGTTATTCCCTTGGAGCCGCTCACCGCGCAAACGCCGTCACCAGCCTACTCCACGGACACTAGCACCGGCAAAAATGATGCCGTATCCTTTACTACCATTGATCAGATTCGCCAGTTGGAGTCTGACAAGTTGAGCCAAAACCCCAAGGTTTGCCTGCGGGGCGTCGTGACTGATTTATATGGCACCTACATCGAAGATGAGACCGGCGGAATCGAACTTGTCTTCCGCCCAGAACAGGCTCAATTAATACCCACTTTAGGCGAGTATGTCGTCATCGAAGGCACCGCCGATGGGGTGCAAGGCGATATGGCCGTGCACGTCGAGAGTGTGAAATCCATGGGCAAGGGCAGTTTACCCCCCGCCAAGCCATCCTCGTGGAGCGAACTCTCCAGCGGTCTTGGGGTGGATCAATGGGTTGAAATCAAGGGAGTGGTGCATGCCTCGGATGGATCGCATGTGCTGCTGGAATGTGAAGGCGAGCAAGCCCTGGTCACCATCCGAAGCGCCCCGGCATCTCTCGTGGACAATTTGGTGGATTCGGTCGTTCGCATGCGCGGAGTCGGGACCCTTGCGCGCGACGAACACGCGGTGCGTGGCATTACCTTGATCGTGCCCTCTCTGGAATATGTAGAAGTTGATCAGGCGCCGGTGGACGGCTTTTCGCTGCCGACCAGGAAAATTAGCAGTTTGCTGCTCGGCAATAGCACCAAGGCCCTCCGCCGCCGGGTCAAGATCGAGGGCGTCCTAACCTTGCAAGATGGCGGTCATTATTTCCTCCAGGATGGAACCGGCAGCGCCATGGCCGTCGCCAAGCAGAACATCGTCCTGACCCGCTCAGCCCATTGGGTTTTTTGGCAAAGCACTCAGGGCCATGAAGCCAGCGCGGATTCTCAAATAAAACCGGGTGATCGGATCGAAGCTGTCGGCTTCCCGGAGTTGCGCGGCTACTCTCCGGTTCTGACCGAGGCGGTGTTCCAAAAACTGGGGCACTCCGCTCCAGAAATGCCTGTCCAAACCGACGCTAACGGCATTTTTGCCGGGAACCTGGATTCCACCCTGGTCAGCCTTGAAGGGGTGCTGTTAAGCAAGCAAATATTCGGGCGGAAAACCGTCATGGAATTCCGGGACGAGCAGAGGGTGTTCGAGGCCTTCGTGCAGGAACCGGTTATGTCAATCGCTCCGGGCAGCCGAGTGCGCCTGACCGGTGTCTGCCAGACTGAACCCACCCCGTATGAAGAGTTTGGCAAGAGCGTCAGCTCGTTTAAAATTTTGGTCGGCCAAGAGGCCAACTTTTCCGTGTTGCAGCGACCGCCGTGGTGGGACTTCAAGCATACCCTGGTGGTGGCTGGCATCTTGACCGGCATTCTGGCGGTTGCCGTTTGTTGGATCGGGCTGCTTCGCCGCCAAGTCGAAAAACGCACCATCCTGTTGCAGCGCGAAATCGAGGAGCGCAAACGCATTGAGCTGAAAATGGAGCGCACGCATCAGCAACTCCTGACCACCTCGCGTTTGGCCGGCATGGCGGAAGTGGCCACCTATGTGCTCCACAACGTCGGCAACGTCTTGAACAGCGTCAATCTGCTGGGGGCGGCAATTGCGAAGGATATTCACGATTCCCAAGTGGGCGACGTCAAAAAGCTGGGCGAATTGCTGGGGTCCCAGGGGCGGGATTTGGGCCGATTCGTGACCGAGGATCCGCGCGGGGTGAAGGTTCCCAATTACCTTAAGCGGCTGGGGGACCACTTGGCGCAGGAACAATCGGATCTCAACCATAAAGTCGAATCCCTGACCGAGAATATTCAACACATCAAAGAGATCGTGGCCACCCAGCACGCCTATGCGAAGGTCTCGGGCGTTTTGGAAAACGTCATGTTGCAAGATATAATCGAAGATGCCTTGCGCATGCAGGGGGAAATCCTGGCCCACCACAATATCAAGCTGTTGCGCGATTACGGCAATGCCCCCCGGTTACTGGTGGACCGCCACAAGGTGCTCCAAATCCTTTTCAATCTCCTGCAAAACGCCAAACACGCCTGTGACAAGAGCACCGCTGACGAAAAAGAAATCATCGTGCGCATCCGCGCCACGGAGGATCAGCATGTGGCGGTTTGCGTGCTGGACAATGGCATCGGCATCGCCCCGGAAAATCTTACTCGTATCTTTGCCCAAGGCTACTCCACCCGCAAAGACGGCCATGGATTTGGGCTGCACAGCAGCATGCTGATGGCCCAGGATATGCGAGGCACCCTTAAAGTTTTTAGCGCGGGACCAGGCCGGGGCGCCGCCTTCACACTGGAGCTGCCCGTGACTCCGCAACCCGATCCGTCTCACTGCGGCAAACCACAAAGCCCGCCCGCGGACCAAATGGCACCCCCGCCGACAAGCCCGTCAACTTAGTCCAACTCGGAAACGAACATGAAATGGGAAAACACCCAGACGCCGCGCATATTGGTCGTGGACGATAACCGCCGGATTCACGAGGATTTCGACCTGGTGTTCTTCAATCGTCAACGCGACTTGGAGTTGGAAGCCGACCAAAAGGAGATCTACGGGCGGTTCGAGCAACCGGCTGTCTCCAGACCCGCATATGAGCTGGATCATGCCTATTCCGGTGACGAGGGGATAGAGAAAACGCAGCGGTCAGTCGCGGAAGGCCGCCCCTATCAAGTCGCGTTTGTGGACATCCGCATGCCAGGCTTGGATGGGGTTGAAACAATTGAGCGGATTTGGTCGCTTGACTCGCGCATTCAAGCGGTCATCTGCACCGCCTTCGCCGATTACAGCTGGGAAGACCTGGCCCGCCGCCTGGGACAAAGCGACAAACTGTTGGTATTGAAAAAACCTTTCGATCACATCGAGGCGTTTCAATTGGCCAGCACCCTGAGTGAAAAATGGTTTCTCTCCCGCCAAGCGGCACTCAAATTCGAGCAAATGGAACTGCTGGTGGCACAGCGCACGCAACGTGTTCTCGATTTGCAACGCCGCGAAGCGCGGTCCCCGGACGGACTGGAGCAGATGAAGCTCCGGCTCTTAACCGACCTGCCAGAAGAATTCCGTAATCCCCTGGTCGTCATCCTCAACCGGCTGGAGCGGATGCGGGGGCAGAAGCCGGAAGGACGAGAGGAGACGCTGGTGCGCCGCAGCACCGAACGGCTGTTACACTTGGTTGAAGAGTGTTCCAACCTGCGCAACCTCAGCGAAGCGGATCTCGAACTGCGGATCGCCGATGACGATCTGGTGCTGTTCCTCCAAAAGGTGTTGGCCCGGTTTAAGGCTTTGGCAAAGCAGCCGAAGGTACAGCTTGAATTCCACGCCAACAAGACCAGTTGGCCAGCCCGTTTTGATGCGGGAAAGTTGGAACAAGTTCTTTTCAATATTCTGTCTCATTCGCTCGAAATGACTGCGGAAAATGGCCGGGTCTCCGTCCAAGCCCAACTTGGTTTGGAAACCATGCAACTGGTGATTCAAACCACCGGGATCGGACTGCTCCAGGAGGAGCCATCGGTGGTATCCGAACCGTTGGGCCCGTCCAGTCCCAAAACTCCCCAACGCCTTCCTTGGCTGAGACTGGCCTTGGCGCAGGAATTGATGCGCCTCCAGGGTGGTACTTTTATCTGGGAAAGCCCGGTTTCCAATGCCGAGGCAGGTTCTAAATATCCAGGAACACGCTTTCTCATCAACCTCCCATTACCGGAGGTCGGTCTGGCAATCCAACCCACGGTCCAGTCCGAGCCCGCAATCTCTCCGGTTGATTCCGTGCCGGCCGGGACGAGCGAGGAAGAGTCCTCGATGAAAGAGCAACCGCTGGTTCTGCTGGTCCAAGACAATGCCGACCTGGCGCTCAGTATCCAGCAAAGCTTTCACCCGGATTATCGGACGATCCTGGTTAAGGATGGGGCTCAGGGGCTCGTTCATGCCCGCGAAATGCTGCCGGACGTCATCATCGCCGAGGTGACTCTGCCAATACGCAATGGAATCGAACTGTGCCGGACGCTCAAGAATGACGAGCTGACCAGCCACATTCCCGTCATTTTGCTAACGGCTCAAGATTCGGAATCAGGCCAACTGCAGGCTTTGGAGGCAGGGGCGGATGATTACCTTCTCAGGCCTTTTAAATTATCCGTGCTCAAGGCACGAGTTGACAATCTGCAGGAATCCCGCCATAAGCTGCAGGAACTCTTCGGGCGGGTCAAACAGTTGTATCCGCGGGACATTGCCGCCAACCAAACCGACGCCAAGTTTATCCGTCGCGTTATTGATCTGGTTGAGGAAAACATGGCGGATTTGGATTTTGACCTCGAAAAAATGGCCCGCGAGCTGGCCGTAAGTCGGAGACAGTTGTTCCGTAAACTTCACGCCTCCGCTGGCTGCAGCCCGAACATTTTTATTCGCACGTTGCGCCTGAGGCGGGCCGCCCAATTGCTGATGGAATCCCAAATGACAGTAACCGAAATCACTTACGCCGTCGGCTTCTCGGATCTGAAGTATTTCCGCACGATTTTTCGAGAGCAGTTCGGGGTGGCGCCAGGAGAATATCTCAAACGTTCCAAAACGCGATGACCAGAGCGGATGCTCGCAGGCCGGGCTTTCCCCCGCCAGGAGCGCAGCGGTTCCCCTGTTGGCACTTTACCCCCGCTATTTTGGCACATCCATCCCGCGACAATCCCTGGATTCTGACCAGAATATGAGCCACCAATAAATTTATGCGAAGCCAGACCCACACAAATCTCCATTTACCAACGCTCTGGAATCCGGCAGCAGGTTCTTGCGAAAACAGGTGCGCCAGGCTGTTTTAATGTAAAGTCATGGGCAAGCTGAAGATTTGGATGAAAGTCAGTTCTGTACTGGTGATCGCTGCAATGGTCGTCTGCGCGGACGCGTCAGAAAATGCGCCAAGCGTCCAAAAAGTTTTTCTGCCGCCGCGCTTGCAGATGGGGAATACCGGAATATTACCGGTTCAACCCATTGACTCAGCCGCTTGGATTTGGCACCCGTCAGCTTCCGACCCAGCCCCCGCGGCGCACGCGGATATTTTTGGCGGCGGGTGGCGTGAGCCGGTCCTGTTGCGCTTTCGCCGACAGTTTGAGGCGGACAGCTCGCCAGTCCGCATTCATGTAAGTGCCGATGAACGGTTTGAGTTATTCTTGGATGGCAACCGGATTGCGAGAGGTCCTGACCGATCCGACGTTGAACACTGGGCCTATGCAACCTATGACCTTCATCTCCCGCCGGGCAGCCACCGCCTCGAAGCGCTGGTCTGGAGCATTGGCCCCTCTGCACCGATCGCCCAGTTGTCCTGGCGGGGAGGATTCATCCTCAAGGCCGAAGGCAATTACGATTCGCAGCTCACCACGGGCAACGCAACGTGGGAAGTAGCCAAGCTGGACGGCTATGAATTTGGACCAAGCTTCATTGGGGTTGGGGCGGAATTGACCGCGCATGGCTGCGGTCCGCAATGGAAGGAAGGTGATTACGTCCCAGCGAAGGTCATCCGGGAGCCGCTTTCGATCGAGAATTTCTGGGGCGATAGCGCAGTCGGTTGGAAATTGTTTCCCACGCGATTGCCTGATCAGCTCGACCGCGAGATCACCCCCGGCCATGCCAAGGCGCTGGGAAACGGCGCGCCGGGCAAGGACGAGGTCGTGAAGGCGGATGCAGCGCAGCATCCGGATTTGCCCCAATGGCAGGCGCTGATTGAGGGTTCGGCGCCATTGGTTGTTCCGGCCGACACCGAGCGGTTTCTGCTCTGGGATCTTGGTGACTATTACTGCGCCTATCCGCTGTGCGAAGTCAGCGGGGGCGCGAGCGCGAAGCTGACTTGGAGCTGGGCTGAGTCGCTCTATCTGCCGAATTCCGACGCCAAAGGACAACGCGATGAGTTTGTGGGGAAAACTTTTCATGGCATGACGGATACGTTTCTGCCCGGTGGCGCCCCGCACCAGAAATTCAGCACCCTGTGGTGGCGGGCCGGTCGCTGGTGCCTGCTCACCATCAAAACCGGAAAGGAACCGTTGACCCTGCACCGTCTCGCGTTGGACGAAAGCCGGTATCCGTGTGAGAACGAGGGCGCTTTTGATGGCGGCGACGGCGAACTTCCCGCGGTATTGGCGCTGGCGATCCGTGGCCTGCAGATGAGCTCGCACGAAACTTGCATGGACTGCCCCTATTACGAGCAGCTCCAATACGTCGGCGATACCCGCTTGGAGCTGCTCACCACCTACGCCATGACGCGCGACGACCGCCTGGCCCGGCGTGCAATTGAGCTACTGGACTTCTCGCGCCGCAACGGAGGGTTTGTCAACGAGCGCTACCCCTCCTATCAGCCGCAATATTCCGCGACCTACTCTTTGATCTGGGCGCTGATGCTAAATGACTACGCCTTCTGGCGGAATGACCCGGTGTTTGTCAAAGCCCAGTCCATCGGTTTGCGCGCCATGCTGGAGCAGTTTGAACCTTATGTGAACCATGACGGTCTGCTCGAAAACCTGCCCGGGTGGTCGTTCATGGATTGGGTGCCGCAATGGAGCTGCGGCGATGCGCCCGATGGCGCCACCGGCGTCTCATCCGTTAACAATCTCCTGTACGTTTATGCCCTGCAAAAATCCGCCCAGGTGGAAGATTACCTGGGCGAACCGTTGCTGGCACAGCGCTGGCGTGCCATGGCCGGGCGCACCGCCACCGCGGTGCGCGCCAAGTTCTGGGACGAGTCACGGGGACTCATGGCTGATAATCTCGCCCACTCCGAATTCAGCGAACACGGCCAGTGCCTGGCGCTGCTGACCGACACCCTGACCGGAAAACAGGCCCAGCTTTGCTTCAGACAATTGTTGACTGCGCCGGATCTCAAGCGCACGACCATATACTTCAGCTTTTATCTGATGGAAACCTGGCAAAAATTCGGACGCGGCGATCTTATTCTTAAGCGGCTGGACTTTTGGAAAGACCTGGTCAAACAGGGACTCAAAACGCCAGTCGAAGAGCCGGGCAATACGCGCTCGGATTGTCATGCATGGGGCAGCCACCCGCTGTTCCATCTGCACGCGAGCATCGCTGGCATCCGGCCCGCCTCGCCCGGTTTCCGCACCGTCCGGATCGCGCCGGAGCCGGGACAACTGCCGAAAATTGTCAGCCGCACTCCGCATCCAGACGGCTTCATTGTGCTTGATCTCACTTTTTCGGATGGGCGCTGCCGGGGAACGGTTGAATTGCCGCCAAGCATCACCGGAGTTTTTGTCTGGCATGGCACGGAACTAAAGTTGAACGGCGGCGTGAATTCGATCAACCTCAGACCTTAGCCTTAACCCCAACTATGCCACGAAAACTGATATGCCTGCCGGGTGTCCTGCTCGTGCTGCTGCAAATGGCAGTCAGTCCTTGGCGCGCCTCTGCTGTTAATGTGCCCAACTTCGGTTTTGAGACGCCCAGCATTGGCAGTGGCTACCAGTATAATCCCTCCGGCGGCTCGTGGGCCTTCAGTGGGGCCAGTCCGAACGGAGCGGGCATTGTCGGCAACGGCAGTCTGTTTGCGAATCCCGGCGCTCCGCAAGGCGTTCAGGCGGCGTTTGTCCAGGAGTATGGAACTATTTCGCAGGCCATTCCCGGTTTTATTTCCGGGACGCCTTACATGATCAGTTTTTACGCTGCCCAACGTCCGAACAATGCCCAGTCATGGAATGTGACGGTCAATGGCACGGTGATCGCGAGCTTTAATCCGGGGGCCAGCGCGACCAGTTATGGGATCTACACGGCCGCTTTTACGGCCACGGCGGCGACCGAGACCGTGGCGTTTGTGGGAACGGATTTGGCCGGTGGCGACAACACCATCTTCATTGACAACGTCCAGATCACCAATGTGAGTGCGACGGTGGTCTTGGCAAGCGCGCCTGTGGCGACGACGATCACCTACGGTCAGACCCTGGCCGGTTCGATTTTGAACGGTGGTGTGGTGACCAACTCGATAGGCGTGAGTGTGGCCGGCAGTTTTGCCTGGACCACGCCGGCAAATGTCCCCGCGGCGGGCGCGTCCAGCCAGTCGGTGACGTTCACGCCGACCAATCCGAGTTACCACCCGGCAACGGGGAATGTGAATCTGGAGGTGAACAAACAGACGCCGACGTTGACATCCCCCACGGCCGCGGCGATCACCTACGGTCAGACCCTGGGCAGTTCAACCTTGAGTGGAGGGGCTGCGACCAATGGGGTAAGTAATGCATCGGTGGCGGGCACTTTCGCCTTTACCGCGCCATTGACTGTGCCGGCGGCGGGCACGTCCAGCCAGTCGGTGACGTTCACGCCAACTGATACGACCGATTACAACACGGTCACCGTTTATGTAAATGTGACGGTGATTGGGGCGCCGGTGGTGGCAGGAATTAGCCCGCCCACGGCCACGGCGATCATCTACGGTCAGACCCTGGCCAGTTCGATCTTGAGTGGCGGCACAGCCACCAACTCGTCAGGCGTGACGGTGGCCGGCAGTTTTGCGTGGACCACGCCGACGAACGCGCCTGCAGTGGGCACGTCCAGCCAGGCGGTGACGTTCACGCCGACCAATCCCGGTTACCTCCCGGCCACGGGCAATGTAAATGTGACGGTGAACAAACAGACGCCGACCGAGTCCACCGCACCTGCGGCTACGGCGATCGCCTACGGCCAGACTCTGGCCAGTTCGATCTTGAGCGGCGGCACAGCCACCAATGCGGCGGGCGTGGCCGTGGCGGGCAGTTTTGCGTGGACCACGCCGACAAATGCGCCAGCAGTGGGCATGCCCAGCCAAATTGTGACGTTCACGCCGACCGATGGGAGTGATTACAGCACGGCCACGGGCAGTGCGAGAATACTGGTTTATACCACCAACGGCGGTGGGATGACGCTCATCACCAACACGGGCATGTTCTGTGAGTTTTTGAATCATCCCGAGGAGACGGTGATTACCGCCCAGAATCCGCGGTTCACCTGGAATTACCTGCCGGCCTTTCGCAATGACGTGCAGACGGGTTATCACATCATAGTGGCCTCCAGCCAGAACCTGGCCAGTGCGGACACGGGGGATATGTGGGATTCTGGCATCGTCACGAGTTCCAACTCCCTCAATGTGGTCTATGGCGGCACGACCCTCCAGCCTAACACCAGTTATTTCTGGCGGGTGCAGACGGTCAACAGTCTGGGCCAGATGGGCGCTTTCTCCGGCATTCAACAATTCAACACCGCCGGACAGTTGTTCAATCCCGTGATCCAGCCGGGAGCGATTTACCAACTGCCCAGCGCCGGCTCCGCCAACTGTTATCCGTTGCGGTATGTGGCGGTGCCCCCGGTGCTGGTGACCAACACCGCCTCCGGAACCTGGTTCATTGACTTCGGCAAAGACGGCTTCGGCTATGCCAGCCTGACTTTGAACGGCACCTACAGCGGGACGGCCGTCAACTATGGCCTGGGTGAGCTCAACAGCGGTGCCAACGTCAACACCAATCCCAACCCCGGAGGATCCACGATCCGCTACTGGTCGGGCAGTGTGGCATTGCAGAACGGCAATGTCACCTATCCCCTCCGGTCAACCACCGCCGTTGGCAACATCAGCCCGCCAACGGCAACCTATGGTATCGTTTGTCCTTTCAGATATCTGGAGCTGACTGGCGTTCCCGCCGGCGTCACCCTTACCACCAACAGTGTGGCGCAGCAGCGGCTCCAAACTGAATTCAATGATACCGCCGCCACCTTTGGCAGCTCCAATACCAACCTCAACCAGATCTGGGCCTTGTGCAAATACTCGATGAAAGCATTGACCTTCGACGGCATTTATGTGGACGGTGACCGGGAGCGGTCGCCCTACGAGGCGGACACTTACATCCATATGATGAGTTCGTATGGGGTGGACAACGAGTTCACCGGCCCGCGCATCACCTTCGAATATCTCACCAACCATATGACTTGGCCCACCGAATGGAAATTCCATTTGATTTTAGCCGCTTGGGCCGACTACCAGCAGACCGGCGACCCGTACCTGATGACCAAGTATTACGGTTTTCTGACCAACAACTGCATGATGCTCGCCAGCGCCGGGCCGGATGGCCTGCTGCAAAGCACCCCGGAAAGCGACCCTCTCACACTTGCGGGTGACATTATCGACTGGTTTCGGATCTCCGGCGACGGAGTGGGAAACATTGATGGCTACGTGGCGGAGGCGACCAATGCCGTCATCAACGCGTTTTATTACCGGTGCCTGACCATCATGGCCAATGCGGCCGGGTTGACAGGTCATGCGGCGGATGCGGCCAATTTTGCAGCGCGGGCCGGCCAAGTGTACAGCAATTACAACAATGAATTCTGGAACAGCAATTCGCAAAGCTACCTCGACGGGGAAGGAACAGCCCATTCGTCAGCGGATGCGAACTTCTTTCCGCTGGCCTTCGGTCTGGTGCCGGCCACCAATCAGACGGCGACGATCAACTATCTGCATTCGCGGATAGCGGCCAATGGCGCCATGCCGGCGGGGGTGTATGGCGCGCAGTACCTGCTGGAAGGGATGTTCTTGGCCGGAGACGCGGATGCCGCGCTGGCGTTGATGACGACCAACACGACGCGCAGTTGGATGAACATGATCAATATCGGGTCCACGATTACTTGCGAGGCCTGGAGCACCGCGGACAATTTCAGCGAGGATTGGAACCATGCCTGGGGCGCGGCGCCGGGCAATTTGATTCCGCGATATGTGCTGGGCGTGAGACCCCTCGCCGCCGGTTATGGCCAGATTCTCATTCAACCGCAATTGGGACAGACGTTGAGTTATGTCCAGGGGACGGTCCCGACAATCCGGGGGCCGGTCGCGGTTGCGGTGACCAACGGGACGAGCACGTACCAGATGCTGCTGACGATCCCGGGCAATGTCACGGCGACGGTGATGTTGCCGACCTTGAGCCTTACTAATCCGGTGGCGCTGCTGGACGGGGTTACCACCTGCGGGTCGGTGGCCAACGGATGGATGACGCTTTCTAACATCGGCGGAGGGCAACATGCCATCTGGCTCAGTTCCACCAACTCATTATTTACAAACAACCCGCCGGTCGCGTCTGGCATCATCCTCGGCGCTTTGAGCGGGATTCCAGCCAAGGTTCAAATCGTCGGCGGCGCGAACCCGCCGGCCGGCGATTCCAGCGGCAAGCCCTTGACGGTGAGTGGAGTGACAGCGCCGGCGCACGGCCTGGCGACTACCGACGGCACGAACATTACCTATACGGCGACTAACAATTATTCGGGCAGCGACAATTTCATCTATACAGTCAGCGATCCGCAGGGGGCCTCCGCCAGCGCATTAGTGACAGTGAATGTGGTCAATAGCGGATCGAACTATAATGTGATTTTGACAGCGGCGGCCGGTGGCAACGTGATTCTCAGTTATGCGGGCATTCCCAGGAATCCGTATGTGTTGGAACAGACGTATGATTTGACGCCGCCGGTGCAATGGCATCCGTTGGTGACGAACATGACGGACAGCGCCGGGAATGTTTGCTTTACGAACCTGCCGGCTGCCAGCGCACAGGAGTTCTATCGTATTTCGGGGAATTGATTTCCGGCTGCTGGTTCAAGTGTGGCGATAGGGAATGTTGGATTTCCAGTTCGCGATGGCACGTTGACACCCCTGTTTTGGCACTCCTAACCCTCGACTGTACGGGACGTTTGCGCAAGAATAGGCGCTGGCCCTTATGCGCACCCAAATTCTAATTATCGCCTGTTTTTTAGCCCTCAGATCGAACGCTGCCGTGGAGGAAGCCAGGCCCGGCGATCTCTATAATATCAACTACCATCTTTTGCCGGCGCCAGCTGCTGCCAGGCTGCTGTTGCAAAAAGGAGATCGCTTGGCGATCTGCGGCGATTCCATCACCGAACAGAAAATATATTCGCGGATCATCGAAGATTACCTGACGGCCTGCACGCCGGAGTTGGAGGTCTCCGTGCGGCAGTTCGGGTGGGGCGGCGAGCGCGCCGATGGATTTTTGAAACGCATGACCAATGACTGTCTGCGATTCCATCCCACAATTGCCACGACCTCCTACGGCATGAACGATCACGGTTACCAGCCTTACCAGGAAAGCATCGGGGATGCGTACCGGTCGAACATGCAAGCGGTGGTCAGGGCCTTCGAGGCCCACGGAGTTCAGGTGGTCGTGGGTTCGCCGGGAACGATTACCAAAGTTCCCTGGTGGGAAGCGGGCAAATATCAAATAGGCGATTTGAACCAAAGCCTGGGGCAGTTGCGCAACATCGCCGTCGAGATTGCCGAGCAGGAAAAGGTGGGCTTTGCGGACGTCTTTGGGCCGATGCTGCGGAGCGGGGCCGCCGGCCGGCAAAAATATGGCGAAAAATATGAATTGAACGGCGATGACGGCATACATCCGAATTGGGCCGGGCATACCGTCATGGCTTATGCCTTTTTGAAAGCCCTGGGGCTTCGCGGCGACATTGCCAGTTTCACGGCGGATCTTTCCGCCAACCGGATGACGGTCTCCGCTGGGCACAAACTCCTCTCGTCGAAGAACGGCGAATATGTCATCCGCAGCACACGGTATCCGTTCTGTTCCGGCTGTCCGCTGGGGTTGGCGGCAAATTGGTATCCGACTGCCGGCCACGACAACGTCACCAACAATGACAATGTTCGCTCGGGCATGACCCTGGTGCCCTTCAACCAGGATTTGAATCGTTTCGTACTCACCGCCCGGAATGCCACGGCCGGCCAATATCGGGTTACCTGGGGCGACGAATCCAGGGAATTTAGCGGCGAACAGTTGACCCGGGGTATCAATCTGGCTGCGGAATTCACGCTCAATCCGTTTTCCAGGCGCTTTGCGTTGATCGATGCCGCCGTTTCCGCCAAACAAGATTTTGAAACGCGCCAGATCAAGGTTTTGTTTCGTCCGGCCGATGATAAAGCCACTGCGGCTCAGATCGCGGAGCAGACGGAGAAGGTTTTGGAGGACACCGAACGGGAGCACGCCGCACTGGAAAATGTCATCCGAATCGCGTACGCCCCCGTAACCTACACCTTGAAAATCTCCCCCGAATGAACCCCATCTTTTTCCCCAAAGTCATCCTGCTGGCTGGACTGGCGGCCTCGGCGCCGTTTGCCACGGCTTTCGGCGCGCCGTTGGTGGATAGTATCAACCCGATGGTTGGTGCCAGCACCAGCGTTACGTATGGCGAAGGAAAGACCTTTCCCGGCGCGGCCACGCCGTTTGGGCTCGTGCAATTAAGCCCGGACACCATCACCGGCGGGGACAACGGTCCCGGCTATTCGTGGGAGCACACGACGATTGAGGGATTCAGTTTCACGCACATGAGTGGCATCGGCTGGTACGGCGATTTGGGCAATTTCCTGGTGATGCCCACCACCGGCAAACTGAAGACTGAGCGGGGCGTCCAAGGCGGCGGCGACGGCTACCGGTCCCGCTTCAGGCACGACGGAGAAATCGCCCAGGCTGGCTATTACGCGGTAACGCTGGACGACTACGGCGTTCGCGCCGAGGCCACGGTCGCACCGCACGCGGGCATCCTGCGCTTTACGTTCCCGCAAAATGATCAGAGCCGCTTGCAGATTGATTTGGCGCGGCGCATCGGCGGGACTTCCACGCGCCAATATGTCAAGGTGGTGGATGACCATACGATTCAAGGCTGGATGAAGTGTCCGCCCGCGGGCGGCGGCTGGGGCGATGGGGTGGGCAAGGCGAATTACACCGTTTATTTTTATGCGCAGTTCAGCCGGCCTATCACCAACTGCGGAATCTGGTCGGCGGAAATCCCGGCGGGCTGGACCCGCAAGCGCGAGGACATTGAAAGCCAGCGTTATCGTGAGGTGGTCGCGGCGGCCAAAGTGCTGCCTGGCTGCAAGGAATTGGCAGGCGATCACTTGGGATTCTACAGTGAATTTTCCACCACGAACGGTGAAACGGTGCTGTTGAAGGCGGGGATTTCCTTTGTGGATCTGGCGGGCGCCCGGGAAAATCTGGAACGCGAAATTTCGGGCTGGGATTTTGCGGCGGTGCGGCAGAAAGCGAGGGGGCTTTGGGAGAAAGCCTTGCAGGGCGTTTCGGTTGCGGGCGGCAGCGACAGCCGGCGCGAGGCGTTCGCGACCGCGATTTATCATTCCATGCTGGATCCGCGCGCCTATTCCGACCTGAACGGCAATTACACCGGCGCCGACGGGAAAGTCCATCGGGCGAAGGATTTCACCTATCGCACGATTTTCAGCGGCTGGGATGTGTACCGGAGCGAATATACCTGGCTCAGCCTGGTGCGGCCGGACGTGGTGAATGACACGGTGAATTCGTTGATGCAGCAGGCGGAATTGAGCGGGAACGGCTATCTGCCGCGCTGGGAAATCGTGGCGGCGGAATCCGGTTGCATGGTTGGCGATCCGGCGGTGTCGGTGATTACCGAGGCCTACCGCAAAGGCATCCGCGGTTACGACGTCCAAAAGGCGTTTGAATTATGCCGGCAATCGGTGGATTTTCAGGGCGACAATGGAAACCATCGCAAAGAATACCAGCAACTGGGCTTTGTTCCCGGCAGCCTTTCGATCACCGTGGAAAACGCCTATTTCGACTATTGCGCCGGACGCTTTGCGGAGGCCCTCGGGAAGACGGATGATGCCGCGCGCCTGCTGAAGCGGTCGCTGAATTACCGGAACATGTACGACCCAGCCGTCGGCAACATGCGCGCGAAAAAGGCGGACGGATCATGGATCACATGGGAAGGTGCCACCCATTACGGCCAGGGTTGCGTGGAGAGCAACCCGTACCAGCAGGGCTGGTTTGCGCCGCAGGACCCGGCGGGCTTGGTTGATTTGATGGGCAAGGACTATTTTGTGCAGTACCTCACGGAGTTTTTCGAGAAAACGCCGCTGACTTTTGGCTGGAACGACTATTGCAACCATGCCAACGAGCCGGTGCATCACACGGCGTACCTTTACACGTACGCCGGCAAGCCGTGGCTCTCGCAGAAATGGGCGCGCGTCATCATGGACCACGCCTACGGCGCCGGCGTCAAAGGCCTCTGCGGCAATGAGGATGTGGGCCAAATGTCAGCCTGGTATATTTTGAGCGCGATCGGGTTCCATCCCGTGTCACCGGTGGATGGAATTTACATTATCGGCAGCCCGCTGTTTGATGAAGTGACATTGACACTGGATCCGCATTATTATCACGGCAAAACGTTTACGGTGAAGACCCGCAATAACTCGGTGCAAAACATGTACGTGCAATCGGCCAGGCTGAACGGCCAGCCGCTGAATCGCGCCTGGCTGCGCCATTCCGAGGTCGTGGCGGGAGGGACCCTTGAGCTGGTAATGGGGGCCAACCCGAACCTGAACTGGGGTTCCGAACCGGACCAACTGCCCCCCAGGAACTTTCCGCCGGCTGCGCACTAATGTTGACCCACCGCGCATGGCTGCCAGGTCTCGCGATCTTCATCGCGTGCGGTCCGGCCGCGCTGGCCCCGGCCCAGACGGCTTATTTCGTGGACGGTTATCATGGCGGAGTTTACGGGCATTATCCCACGAATTTCACCGCGTTCATCGTGGAATCGTTGCGCGCGCATCCGGATTGGAAAATCAATCTCGAGATTGAGCCCCCCACCTGGGATTGGGTCTGCACCAACGAGCCCGGGCCGTATCAGGAGCTGAAACAATTTGCCGCCGATCAATCGGCGGGGGGGCGGGTTGAGTTCATCAATCCTGCCTATGGCCAGAGCTATCTGTGGAATATTCCCGGCGAATGCGTGATCCAACAACTGGCTCGCGGCATGAGCAAGATCCGGGAGCATTTCACCAACGCGTCGTTCACGACGTACAGTTCCGAAGAGCCATGCTTCACCAGCGCGCTGCCGGGTATTTTAGGCTCGTTTGGTTTTAAAAACGCCGTTCTTAAGAATCCCAATACGTGCTGGGGTGGCTACACGCGGGCGCATGGCGGCGAATTGGTGAACTGGGTCGGCCCGGACGGCACCGCCATCCCGGCCGTGCCGCGCTACGGCATCGAGTCGCTTCACCCCGGCTCCACCTGGGAAACCATCGCGAATGCGAATGCGCCGGATTATATCCGGGCCGCCTTCTCCGCGCAAATCCAGCATCCCGTCGGCATGTGCATTCAGGATGCGGGCTGGCGATACGGGCCGTGGCTGAAGCCCGGTCGCGATGTTTATCGCCCCACCCAGGTCACGACCTGGCGGAATTATTTTCAAAATGTGGCCATTCAAAAAACGGCTGACGACTGGCATTTCAGCCAGGAGGATGTGCAAGTGAGTCTCGTCTGGGGCGCACAGGTATTGCAGCGCATTGCCCAGGAGGCGAGACGCGCGGAAAACCGTGTCCTGACCGCGGAAAAAATGGCGGCCCTGGCCGGAGTATATCGGCATGCCGCCTGGCCGGAAGCCTCCCTGGATGAAGCCTGGCGCACGCTCATGCTGTCGCAACATCACGACTGTTGGATCGTGCCTTACAATGGCAGTCACGGTCACACTTGGGCCGATAAGGTTGCCAGCTGGACCGAAAACACGGTTCAGCGCAGCGATGAAATCATTCGACAGTCCGCCGGGGCCTTCGCCGGGGAAGCTGATGCGAATGAGCCATCTCAATTGCGCGTGTTCAATACGCTGGGTATGGCGCGGAGCGACATTGCCGGCGTGAACCTGCCCGGGAATTGGCAGGGCGAGCCACTCGTCCGTGATCGTGCGGGACATGCGGTTCCTTCGCAGGTGGTGCCCGCTGACCATGGCGCGAAGGAGTTGATTTTCGTAGCTTCTGTGCCGGCCTTGAGTTGCGCCACCTTTAAACTGGAAAGCGCCGGCCAAAGAACCGTGCCCCGACCACTCGCTTTCGCGGCCAAGGATGGATCCACCGTGTTGGAGGACGATCTTTATCGGCTGGAACTGGACCCGGCTCAGGGTGGAACCATTCGTAGTTTAATCTTGAAAGAGCAGGGGAATCGTCAGTTGGTGGATGGGGCCAGCCCACGCCGCTTCAACGAATTGCGGGGCTTTTTCTTCGAGGCCGGAAAATTCTTCTCCACCGCTGACAATCCGGCCAGGATTGAAATCATCGAGAATGGCGCGGTGCGGGCCAAGGTCCGTATCAGTGGCCGGCTGGGTTCCAATGCCGTGACTCAGGTGATCACGCTGATACAGGGGCAGCGGCGGATTGATTTTGGCGCGCGGATTGACTGGCAGGGCAGTCCCGGCATTGGTGAGAATTTTGAACAGACGGCCGGTTTTCAACCAGCGGATGATCACAAGGCATTCTACGACGACAGTTATAAATTGCTCGCCCTCTTTCCGATCAATCTGCCGGAGCAACAGATTTACAAAAATGCCCCCTTTGATGTGACGCGAAGCTCGCTGGCAGACACGTTTTTCAGCACTTGGTCCGGCGTCAAGAATAATGTCCTGTTAAACTGGGTGGATGTGTTCGATTCCAAGCATCAAGCCGGATTGGCGCTGTTATCTGATCACACGACCAGCTATGCGCATGGCACCAATTATCCGCTTGGTTTGACGTTGCAATATTCCGGCATCGGTCTGTGGGGGGTCCATTATTCCTTGCGGGGGCCGACCGAAGTGAATTATGCCTTGGTCCCGCATGTTGGCAATTGGGAACAAGCGGGGCTTTGGGCGGAAAACGACGCGTGGAACGAGCCCTTGCACGCGGTATTCAGCGAATCAGAAACAGCGCCAGAATTCGCCAACACATCTTTGCTTTCATTTGATCGCGACGGCTGGGAAGTGCCGGTCCTGCGATGGGAAAACGGCAGGGTTTATATTCGATTGTTCAATGCGTCCCAGAAAGCGGCACAGCGGAATCTGACTTATGACGGGCCGCTGGCGAAGGCGGAGCTGGTGCAGTTGAATGATCAATTACTCCGCGAAATTCCCGTGACGAAAGATACTGCGGGGCGGGCGCATCTGAATCTAACTTTGCCCCGCTTCGGCGTGGGCACATTGAGGATCACTCCCTAACCCCAAGTCTGGCTGCCTGGCGATAGCTGTCATAAAGACGCGCACCCGCTCCATTATTTAATTGGCCGAAATGACTTCTGCCGTGCGCAACATTACCGGCCCAAGCAAGCCGGACTCCAGCAACGGCGATGTCTGGGAATAATGATGCCAGGTTTCGAAGGTGAATCGCCCGGTGGGGCTGGGTTTGCCCTCTAGCAGCCATTGCGGCCACGCCAGGAGTTGGCCGCCCTTCCATTCGCAATCTGCCGGCAACTGTTCATCGCCGATGATCCGGTTCGGCCAGAGGTTTGTGACCCTGACCACCAGCTTGTTCAGGCCCGCCTTTGCGGCGGGGGTGACGTTCACGCGGAACGGCGGCTTCCAAAGCATGCCCAGGTCCTGCCCGTTCAGGTAAACTTCCGCGAAGTTGTTCACCCTGCCAAGGTCCAGCCAGAGTTCGCGACCACCGGAAAGCCGGTCGGCGGGGATTTCGCAATCCTTTTCGTAAGTGGCGGTGCCGGAAAAATAACGCACACCGTCATTGGGGCTTCCGGTCCAGGAAATCAATTTGTCTAGTGTGACGGATGGTGGCGCACCCCAGTTTGGTGGAAAATTCAATTGCCATCCGCCAGTAAGTTCCTGCGGCGCCGGTAAGTTCGTCGCGTCCGCCTGCAGAATCTTGCGCTCGGCGGTTTGCAATTCGACGTGACAGTTGCCCCACGCTTTCACCACCGGCGAACCATCGGCAGCCAGGCTTACTTCCCATGGCGACGCCGAACCGACAGTCGTGTCCGGCGGCAGCGCGAGCGTTTCGTTTTCATTTACAGTCGCGTGGCCTGGCTGGCCGCCGAGCGTGTAATCCACGCGCAATTCTTTTGCGTGCATTATTGCCGGGTCGCCTCCGAAAGCGTCGGCGCGGACCCTGACCGCCAATTTGCGGTCGCGCACCATGCCGGAAAGTCTCGCCGTCACATCCATCTCGCCGGCCCCATCGGTGGCCGTATAAATCGCGTGCTGGATTTCCAAATTCGACGCGGGACCAGCTGCGCCAGTGCTCGTGGCGGTGACGATGTGATCCGTGCTGCCTGTGGTTCGGCGAAAGAGCACGAAGACCGATCCGGCCGGATCGAAATCCAACCGCACCGTGGTGCGTCCGTCGTTGGCGCTCCAAACCGGCGCAGGTTCCGT
>Ga0181520_10000532_pt1 | contig 83031 bp, 53 predicted proteins | sample PEATcosm2014_Bin_29_FD_132451 | JGI IMG/M metagenome (GOLD analysis project Ga0181520, IMG submission 132451) | Peatland microbial communities from MTU Mesocosm Facility, Houghton, MI, USA - PEATcosm2014_Bin02_30_metaG | ecosystem: Environmental > Terrestrial > Soil > Wetlands > Peat | place... | reverse complement strand
GCCCCTCGGGGCCTAAAGGCCACGTTCATTCTGCTGCACTTACGGCACGGCTGAAGCCGTGCCCTTTCAAGACTGAGGCTGAGACCGAGTTTTTCCGCAGCCTGTAAAGCCGTGCCCTTTCAAGACATCATCGTCCCGCAACATGAAGTGCGACTGCCCTGGCCCGACTGCCCCGTGAAAGACTCCGAGTTATTGCCGGGTTATTGCTGCGCAGGCTTCTGGCTGGCGATCCAGGAGTCGATGCGATCGCTCAGGACATCGAGGGGCAGGGAGCCGGCATCCAGCACCTGGTCGTGGAAGGCGCGGATGTCGAATTTGCTTCCCAGCGCAGCTTTTGCCCGGTCGCGCAGTTCCAGAATTTTGAGCTGGCCGATCTTGTAGGCGGTAGCCTGTCCGGGCCAGGCGATGTAGCGGTCGACCTCGGCCTGGATGCTGGTTTCGTCGATGGCGGAATGGTCGTGGAAGTACTGGACCATCTGCTCGCGTGTCCAATGCTGGGAGTGGACGCCGGTGTCGACAACCAGGCGGATGGCGCGCCAGATATCGCCCTCCAGGCGGCCATAGTCGGAGTAGGGATCCCGATAGAAGCCAACGTCCTTGCCGAGACGCTCAGAGTAGAGCCCCCAACCCTCCGCGTAGGCGGTATAGATATGGAACTTGCGGAAGGTGGGCATGTTGTCGAGTTCCTGCGCGATGGAGATCTGCAGGTGATGGCCGGGAAGCCCCTCGTGATAGGCAATGGTTTCGACGGCGTATAGATTTCGGTCGGTGGCGTTGTAGGTATCGATGAAGAGACGGCCGGGGCGGCTGCCGTCGGGCGCTCCAGCCTCGTAGTAGGCGGGGGCTGAGTTCTTTTCCATGTATTCCGGCACCGGGACGATTTCGAATTTCGCCTTGGGAAGTCGTCCAAAAAGCTCGGGCAGCTTGGCCTGCATCGGGGTCAGATAGCCGCGATAGGCGTCGAGCAAAGCGTCGCGGGAAGCGGCCTTGAGCTTGGGATTGGCCTTGAGGCTGGCGCGAAAGCTGGCCAGATCGGCAAAGCCGAGCTTCTTGGCGATGGCCAGCATTTCCGTCTCGTCGCGTTTCACCTCGTCTAGGCCGATCTGGTGAATCTGCTCGGCGGTCAGATTGGTGGTGGTGCTGCGGCGCAGGCAGAACTGGTAGTACTTTGCGCCATCGGGGAGGGCGGAGACTCCGGGCTCGATACGTCCGGCCGGGATATAGCTGACGGCAAGAAAGCGCGCCAGCCGCTTGTAGGCGGGCAAAACCTCCTTGCCGATGGCGTCGAGCATCTCGGCCTTGATACGCTCTTGCTCGGCGACGGAGACGGAGGCGGGGAACTTCTTGAGCGGCAGGGCGAGGGGCGAATCTTCCGGCTTCTGGTCGGCCATCTGCTTGACCTGGACGAGCGCCTTTTCAAGCAGGAAGCGGGGCGGCACACGCTGGTCCTCGATGCCGATGGACATGTTGGTGGTCACCTGGTCGAACGCTTTGGGAATCGCATGAAGGCGGGCGATCCAGTCGTCGTAATCCTTGACCGTGCTGAAGGTCAGCTGCGAGACGAGGCGGGGATAGATGGTGTAGATGCCCGTCATCTGGTCGAGGGGCATCTCCCATTCCTTGAAATCCTGGGCTTCCTCATCCTCGGCGAAACGGCGCAGCAGGAGGTCGCGGCTGATCATCTCCTGGGCGGTGAGGCCGGTAGTGTCCACGGCTGCCAGGCGCATCATGAAATTCTGCTCGCGGGCGATGGTCTCGTTTTCAGCCTTGACGGAGTAGTCGCCGATCTGGTCGTTGTAGCGCTTGTCTCCGAGGTTGGAGGCGAACTCGGGTGAGTGTTTGAGGTTGTCTTCCCAATAGTCCTGAAAGATCGCGTTGAGATCCTTGCGATTCTGCGCGGCGTTGGCCGCCGGGGGCGCGGATGCGGAAGGGGACGTCTGCGCGGCGAGAGGAGATTGAAGAGCGGCGGCCAGCAGTGCGGAAAGCGCAAGGAGGGGCAGGGCAGATCTTCTCAACGGAATGGGACCTCGGAATGGGAATGAAATCGCTGTCACGTTGAGTGTACGGCAAGGGCGGCAGGGGAGAAACGAAAAGGCTCCCGCGAGCGAGATGCGCGCGGGAGCCTTCTCAGTTCAGAGGTTGAAACGAATCAGCTAGTTTGCGAGAGGCGGTTCATTCCCCAGAATGCGATAGAGTGTGGAGCGGCTGATGCCCAACTGGCGGGCGGCGCGCAGCTTGTTGCCGCGGTTGAGGTCGAGCACGTACTGCACGTGGTGCTCGATGACCGAATCCAGAGCGAGGCTGTCGGCCCGCATGGTGGGCTGCGCTTCCATTGGCATTTCGACGGAGGAAGGCAGAGCCAGATCGTCGGGGCGAATGACGCCATTGTTGGCTTCCAGCAGTCCGGTTTCGAGGACGCTGGCGAGCTCCCGGATGTTGCCGGGCCAGTTGTGCTGGAGGAGCCGGGCAAGCGCGCCGGGGCCGAGCACGACGGGACGATGCTGATAGCGGGCGCAGATGCGGTCGAGCAGCGACTGAGCGAGCAAGGAGATGTCTTCGCGGCGCTGGCGCAGCGGCGGGATGGCAAAGCGCACCGCGGTGAGCCGGAAGGCGAGGTCGGGGAGCAGAAGTCCCTGGCTTGCCATGAGGCGCAACGAAGTTTGCGCGGAAGCCAGCACCACGGCGCGGCCCGGCGGGCGATCCTGCATGGCCTTCAGGACGTTGAGGAGAAGGCCCTGTCCCGGAGGCGCAAGAAGGTCGACACGATCCAGATAGGTGAATCCGGCGAGGGTCGAAGGGTCGGCATCGGAGACCAGCCATTCCCGGGCGTCCCGCCGTGTAAAGGTTGTATTGGCGAGGTGCGAGCGACTGAAGAGGTATCGCGCGAGTGTCTGTTTCCCCGTCCCATGCTCTCCCTCGATGGCTGCCACCTGCACATGTGGAGCGGCCATTTCCGCCTGCATGAGCAGCTTGCGCCAGGCCGCGCTCACACCAACCACCTGGTTGGCGGGCTGCGACTCGACATCAACGGGCGTCATGCCGGAAAGGGATGGCTGGGGCTGGTATTGAGATGTGCTTTGCATGGTTCTCAACGTGCCTCGCCTCCGTGGCCTAGAAAAATGTGTATCAGGCCAACACACTCCTTATCGGCGATGCCGCAAAAAACATGAACCGGAGAGATGTGGAATCTCTCCGGTTCTGGAAGCGCTTGAAATCGCGCTCAGCATTGATTTTGTTAAGGTTTCTTAACGAAACCGCTTGGAGGGTTCGTGCGAGAAGATCTGGCCGTCGCGGATGTGAACCACGCGATGGGCGTAGTCGGCGATGTCCGGCTCGTGGGTGACCAGAACGATGGTGTTTCCGCCCGCATGCAGGGTGTCGAGCAGGGCCATGATCTCGATGCCGGTCTTCGAGTCGAGGTTGCCGGTGGGCTCGTCGGCCAGGATGATGGACGGGCGGTTGACCAGGGCGCGGGCGATCGCCACACGCTGCCGCTGACCGCCGGATAGCTCGTTTGGCTTGTGGTACATGCGGGATTCGAGGCCGACGCTGGTGAGCGACTCCTTGGCGCGCAGAATGCGGGCCGCCGCAGGGGTGCCGTTATAGATGAGCGGCAGTTCCACGTTGTGCAGGGAGCTGGCCCGGGCCAGCAGGTTGAAGGTCTGGAAGACGAAGCCGATTTCCTTGTTGCGGATGCGCGCGAGCTGGTCGTCGTCCAGTTCGCTGACCAGCTGACCGTTGAGCCAGTAGCTGCCCTGGGAGGGAGTGTCGAGGCAGCCGATCAGGTTCATCAGGGTGGATTTTCCTGAGCCGGAAGGGCCCATGATCGCCACGTACTCATTGTGCTTGATCTTCAGCGAGACGCCGCGCAATGCGTGAACCTGCTGTTCCGAGCCCATGTCGTAGGTGCGCCACAGGTTCTCGACAACGATCACATCGCCGTTGGGCTTGGGGGCGGGCTGCGGTAGCTCGAGGGTGCTGGTGGTGTTCAGATCCATCAGAAACGTCCTTTTCCGCGGAGGGTGCTGTTCTTCCGGGAGAGGCGAGGCTCGCAGGGATTGACCTGCAAGCCGGCCCGGGTTAACTGGTTCGATACCTGGTTCAAGCTATGTCAGGTGTTAGGAATTGCCGCCGGAGGACGGTGTGACCGGCTTGGCGGTATCTCTCTTTAGCAAAGCGTTGTTTTTCAAGGCGCGCAGGGTCTTGAAGGGGCCGATGATGATTTCCTGTCCCTCGGTCAGGCCGCTTACCACTTCGATGTCGGTGGCGCCGGTGATGCCGGTGGTGACCGGGACGAAGCGGGCGCGGAAGCGTTGCTTGGCGTCCTTTTCCATCACGAAGACGCCCTGCTGCGGGGCGACCTTGGCGGCGGGAGTCGCGGTGGCTGCCTCAACCTTGCCCTTGCCACTCTCGGGTTCGGGGGTGAACATGGTGAGCGCCTGGATGGGCAGAGAAAGCGTGTTCTGCTTGTGCGCGGTGGTGATTTTGGCAGTGGTGGAGAGGCCGGGGCGCAGATCGGGGGAAGTTCCGTCGAGGGTGACGATGACTTTGAAGTCCTTGGCCTCTTCGGTGCCGGTGGTGGAGGTGGAGGTGGCCTGCCCGGTAGAGCGGAGCAATGCCTGATCGCCTACCAGGGTCACATGGCCCTTGAAGGTTTTTCCGGGCAGCGCGTCCACAGTGATCTCGGCCGGCTGACCGATTTTAATATTGACGATGTCGGTTTCGTCCACCTTGACTTCGGCGGTGATGACGCTCATATCCGCCAGGGTCATCAGGGTAGCGCCTTCGGTTCCCTGAATGCCGGTGACCACCGTCTCGCCCTCGCGCACCGGCATGTTGGTTACGATGGCGTCAAAGGGCGCCGTAGCGATGGTCTTGTCGAGAAGATCCTGATTGACGCGCAGGTTGGCCACCTGGGTCTGCATATGTCCGCGCATCGAATCGGTGTTGGCCTTGGCCTGATTCAACTGGGCCAACGCCTGATTCACGGACGCTACATCGGTCTCATAGGCCGCTTTGCGGCTGTCGTAATCCGCCTTGGCCAGAATGCCGTCCTTGAAGAGACCCTGGCCGCGCTCCCAATCGAGCTTCTTTTGTTCCAGATCGGCCTTGGCGTGCTCCACGTTGGCTTCGGCGGTCTTTTCCGCGGCGATGTAGGAGGCAATATCGGTCTTGGCGGCGGCGATGGCTGCCTGCTGGCCGGCGACATTCGCTTCCTGCTGCACGTTCTCGATGGTGGCCAGCGTCTGGCCCTTTTTCACCATATCCCCCTCCTTGACATAGAAGTGGGTGATGCGGCCAAACGAGGTTGCGCCGACGTTCATATAGGTCTTGGGTTTGATCTGACCCGTACCGCTGACAACGGTCGCCAGGTCCTGGCGCACGATCTTGGCGGTCAGAACTTTGGTGTAGCCGGACTGCTGCTTGTAGACATAAAAGGCAACCAGCCCGACGGCCACAAGTATGGAGAGAACAGTCAAGATTATCTTTTTCATGTGCGGTACGTGCTCCCGTGGTCTTCGATTTCAGTGTACGCAATTGCGAGCTGGCTGGTTCCCGGGAAGGCGGAAAACTTTCTTCCAGCCCTGACCTTTGGACGGAGAACGGCCGTCATTCTTGAGTAACGACAGTTGTCGCCCGATTGCGTTCGCTGACCGTTGGACGGCTGAGGGGCGCGATGGGACTCAAACGGCGAATTCGAGGATTTGCGCGGCCAGGGAGCGGGAAGCGATTACCTTGCCGTGCGGGTCGCGTCCAACGAATGAGCCAGATCTGGCAGGAGTCTTGCCCAGCCCTTTCAGGACCCGTAGAATAGGGGATCGCAGGAGTTTTCAAGTCAAATGATGCTCAACGGTCGTACAGTCCTCTTCGCCGCACTCAGTTGCGGTCTGGTTTTTATCCCCGCCACGGGTCTGCTTGCAGGGCAGGCGGGCAACACTTCCGCTCAGGCACCCTCGGCCACCGGCCAGAATCAGGCTGCGGGCCAGGAACCGGACCCCCTGAAGCGCGAGCGCTCGGACAAGGAAAAGATCCGCGCACGCAAGGACCTCAGCATTGAGTTGAAGGGCGCGTACAAGACCTGGTTGACACAGGACGTGACCTACATCATCTCGGATGAAGAGTCGAAGGCGTTCAAGACGCTCAGCAACGACGAGGAGCGCGACGCGTTCATCGAGAATTTCTGGCTGCGCCGCAATCCCAATCCGGATTCACCCGAAAACGAGTTCCGCGAAGAGCACTATCGGCGCATCGCGTATGCGAATGAGCATTTTGCGGCCGGCAAGCCGGGCTGGAAGACGGATCGCGGCCGTATTTACATCAGCTGGGGCAAGCCGGACTCGATCGACTCGCATCCCTCGGGCGGCAGCTATCAGCGGCCCATCGACGAAGGCGGCGGCGAGACGTCGACCTTTCCTTTTGAAACCTGGCACTACCGGTATCTGGAGGGCGTCGGCGAGAACATCGATCTGGAGTTTGTGGACAGCTGCCAGTGCGGCGACTACCACTACACCATCGACCGCGGCGAGAAGGACGCGCTGCAGAAGGTTCCCGGCGCGGGCCTGACGCAATATGAGCAAATGGGCCAGGCCAAGAAGTCCGACCGTTTCAAGGGCGGGATGGAGACGCTTGGCAACGGCCCGATGGGCAGCCAGGATCAGGCCAAGGAATTCGACCGCATCGAGTTGTCGGCCAAGCTGTTTGCGCCGCCGCCGGTGAAGTTCAAGGATCTGGAGAACTTCATCTCGGAGCACAAGCTGCTGAGCGGTCCGATTTTCCCGTTCGACGTGCGCACCGATTTCATCAAGGTGACCGAGAGCATGGATATGGTGCCGATCACCCTGCAGCTGAAAAACCGCGACATCACTTTCGTGACCAAGGACGGCGTGTCCAAGGGCGTGGTGAATATTCTGGGCAAGGTGACAACGCTGACCCACAAGACGGTGCAAACGTTCGAGGATACGGTGGAAGTGGAAGAGCCGGCCGAACTGCTGGAGAAGGCGTTGGACGGCAAGCGGGTCTACTGGAAATCCTTGCCGCTGGTGCCAGGCCTCTACCGCCTGGATATCGCCATCAAGGACGTGAACAATCCGGACCACCTGGGCTACTATGGCGCCAGCCTGAATGTGCCGACCTATCACGACGAGAAGCTGGGCACGTCATCGCTGATTCTGGCGGACCAGATGAACCTGGTGTCGTCGCGCGAAATTGGCAGCGGCAACTTCATCATCGGGAACACGTTCATCCGGCCGCGTGTCAGCGCGAGTATTTCCAAGCCGGTTAGTTTCAATCGCACGCAGCAACTGAATTTCTGGATGCAGGTCTATAATCTTGGGATTGACGATGTGACCAAGAGCAACCAGGCCACGGTGACGTATCAGATTACCGATACGACCGCCAATACGGTCGTACTGGAAAAGCAGCTGGAGTCGAAGGATCTGGGAGCGCACAGCGACCAGTTGACGGTGTCGAAGACATTGCCGATCGCCGGCCTCCAGCCCGGAAAGTACAAGGTGACGATCAAAGTAAATGACGGAATCTCAAAACAAGAGATTGCGCAATCGGCGCCTTTTGTCGTGGAATAGTATGCAGCGCGCGCGGGGGGTACCGGACAACAGATCCGGATACCCGTGCGGGTTGGTATTGCAGCTTTTCGCCAGGGATGCCGCCAGGTCACCCAAACACGTGATGATCAGCAGGCTCCATCTCGTTGTATGCGTTGTGATGATCGCTCTCGGGTGCGCATCTGCCGGCGGGGCTGCGCCCGGCTCGGTTTCGGGGGTGGTGCGCGACTCGGCCGGCGTGCCGCAGATCGGCGCGCAAGTTCAGTTGTTGCGCTCGGATCTGAGTGTGGTGGTGGTCGTTTACACCAACGGCCAGGGGCGTTTCTCCATCTCCTCGATTTATCCCGGCCGCTATTCGGTCAAGGCAATCGGTTCCTCCTTTCTGCCGTCGATGCGGGAAGGGGTTCGGGTGCGGTCGAATACGATTGTGAACCTGACGCTGAATACCCTGTACGAGGTGATGCAGTGGCTCCCCGCAGAGCCGCGCAGCAGCCATTCCCAGCAAGACGACTGGATGTGGACGCTTCGCTCGGCAGCCAACCGGCCGCTGCTGCGCTGGCTGGAAGACGGGCCGCTGGTGGTGGTGTCGGACGGCTCTGGAGCGCCGAAGCTAAAGGCGCGCCTGATGGCCACCGGCCAGGAAGGCAGCTTCGGGGAAAACGGGGAGCGCTTCTCCGCCACCGTGGAAGACACGCCGACGAGTAGCCGCGAACTGCTGGCGCGCGTCGATTTCGACCCGCAATCGAACGAGGGACTGGAGTCCATGCTGGGCTTCCGCCAGGATCTTGGCTACGCCGGTTCGGTGCAGACGCTGGCGGCGATCTCGATTCAGCCGAGTGTGGAAACGAGCGGTGAAGAAGAATCCGGCGAGCAGCCCAACGGACTGGACGAGGCGGCAGTGGTTTCGCAACAGATGATCCGCCTGGGAGACGAGTTGGAGGCCGAGGCCGGTTCGGAGCAGGTGGTCGCGCGCTTCGACGATCACTCCGCGGGCACAGTGGCCGCGGCGCTGCCGTATGTTTCGGTGACCAAGCGCGAGGGCAATTCGGCGATCGGCTATCGCATGACGACCATGCTGCCGGGCGTGCGCGAGACCGACGATGCCGACGACACCGAGGCGCAGGCATGGATGCCGAGAGTTTCCGCGCGGAACGGGAAACTGCTGCTGGAACACGGGTTGCACCAGGAGATCGGATGGGAGCGCCGCACGGAGAATTCCGGCATGGCGCTGAGGTTGTTTGCCGACCACATCGATCATCCAGTCATCGAAGCGATGGGGCGGTTTGCCGAAGGTGGCGTAGCCATGCAGAACGCGCTGCTGGACAGCACCAGCGGGCTGCTACGGGCGGCGGGAAGCAACTACTCGACAGCCGGATTTTTGGCCACGGTGGAGCGCAGTCTGCCGGGTGGAAATCAGATCCTACTGAGTTACGGAAATGGGGATGTACTGAGAATGCCCGCACCGCAGGCGGTTAGCGCGTCAACACTGGCCCAGGTGCTGACGTACGCGCATCCGCATCGCGCCCAGGAGTATTCAATTTCGCTTTCCGGCACGCTGGACGGCACGGGAACGCGCTGGCGCGCAAGTTATCGCTGGCAACCGTCCGAGGCGATGACGCAAGTGGCTCCTTTCGCAGCGGGGGCCAGTGAGCCTTACCTGAACATTCGTATGCGCCAGCCGCTGCATCTGCGCTGCGGGAACTCCAAGCACGTGGAAGCGATCCTGGAAATGCGCAACCTGCTGGCGGAGGGGTACCGGCCCTACTTGCTGAGCGATGGCTCCTTGCTGGTTCTCGATCAGGATCAGCGCAGCTTCAGCGGTGGAATGGCGTTTACGTTCTAACGCGCGCAGGGGTGCGAAAGCGGGGCGGCGGGATGCGGCAGCAACTGGGAAACAGCGAAAATCCAGAGACGAAAGGGAACTTCTTCCGCGATGCGGGAGGAGGGTTTTAGGCGGGCTGAGAGCTTTGGAGTTGGCTCCGGTCTGTGATATATTTTTTCAAGTGGCAGTGCAGTTTGGCACGTGCCCCGGTCGTGCGCGCGAGTCCTTCGCCGGGCGATTCTGGATGGAATGGACGCGTAGCTCAACTGGCAGAGCATTCGGCTCTTAACCGACAGGTTGTAGGTTCGATTCCTACCGCGTCCACCATGGAATCAATAGCTTACATTTTTTGCGCTCAGTGCTGCGCTCCGTTTGTCCGGAATGCCAATTCCGCCACCTTTTCTCTCGCCACGCTCATCTCATCTGTCGCCGCATCCCCATCAACTTCATCGAAGTGCGGAGATCGTCGTTCAGAATTCCGTTTGCGGGCGCATATTTCAAGCCCCCGATACGAGTGAATGCTGAACTGCGAGCTATTGCTTTCTCCGCGGTCCGCGCTTCCAGCGCCTGGATTGTGGATTCGATGGCTGGCCTCGTCTATTCGAATTTGTGCGCCATGGATGGGCAACGACTACCGAACCCACTTTCGCGGGGTGGGCAAGGGGCTCAGAATCCTCCGCTGAATGGATGAACCATGCGGCGGCGATTGCGCTTAGTGGTCCGTCCACAGGTCACAGAGAGCAACTGGCGTAGAATCATTGATTTGCTAAGAGAATCGGCTTGAGTGTCAGAGTGTGAACATAATAAAGAGAATAGATACGAATTCATGAATTTCCGCAGGGAATGCATTTTCTGTCTTGACAGCTTCGATCTTCGGTAACGATAATTCTCCGGTTAATTGGTCTGACCACTGTACTGCTAGAAAAATCGGCTTTTGCCCGAAGTTTCGTTCCCCGGAGATGCCATGAAGCATAGTTGCCTTACCCCCGCCGCTGCTCTTGCCGTTTTGTGCCTGCTGTTTGCAGGTGTTGCCAGCCTCTCGGCGCAGACCCCTGTTGCCTTGCCAACTACGATGACGACGGTTGCCGGTGGATTGGTGACCGGGGTGGTCAGCGGCAGCTTATGCCCCGGTTCGACAACCGTGAAAGCGGCCAATGCCTATGGCGACAATTGCGCGGCGGTTGCCGCGGCGCTGAGCACATCGAGCTATGGCGGGATCGCGGCGGACGCGTACGGCAATCTCTTTGTGAATGACGACGGCAACAAGGCCGTGCACATGATCGACCCCAACACAGGGATCATGACGCTGGTGGCGGGCGGCGGCAACACGGCGTGCAGCACCAAGACCACTACGGCGGGCGATAACTGCCTGGCGGCGTCGAACACGACCTTTTCGGCGAGCTCGCCGCATGGGCTGGGGATCGACCCCTATGGCAACGTGCTGATTTCGGGCTATGGCGACGGCTTGCTGCATCTGGTTTGCCGCGCGGCATCGCCGCTGTGCACCTCGGCGCAGATCGGTTACATGCGCTTTGTGGCGGGCTGCTACAGCGGCACCAAGACTCCGGGAGCCGGTTCGGACGCGGTGCAGGCGGCGCAGATCATCAGCGGCACCTGCGCGGCAAAGAATGGCCAGGTGGACGATGCCGAAGGCTTGACGGCCGATCTTTACGGAAACATCTATTGGGCCGACTCCAGCTCGGGGCGCTATCGCGTGGTGGCTGGCCCCCAGACATCGCCTTACTTCAGCGGCAACAACCCGCTTTATGCGCTGCTGGGTAACTTTGCCGGCTACGGAACCATCACACAGGGCTATGCCTACTCGGTGGTGAATCTGAACGGCACCTTATCCACCGCGCAAGGGACCGCGCTGCAAACGCTGGGCAGCGATTGCACGTTCAAGTACGCCGCGAATTCGACTACCTACTCGGCCACCAATGCGCCGACAGACGCGTATGGGGACGGTTGCCCGTTCCAGTACAGCAGCACGGCCTTCGGCGCAACGGTTCTGCAGTTGGGTCTGGCAGTGGATGCGGCAGGCAACATGGTTTTTGTGGATCCGACGCATGGACTGCGCGTCTTCTTCGTGCAGGGATGGACGAATGCGAGCGCGGCCTCGGCAGCGGGCGCGACGGGATCGGTGGCAGCGGCCGGCGTGGCGATGTATAACGCCATTGCCGCAAACAATTCCGGTGTGACGCCGACGGCGGGGTATGTCTACCTGCTGGCCGGTGGCGGCTCGACGAACACGTTGGGCACGAAGCCGTTCCTGGGTACGAGTCTCGCACTTGCCGACAGCACCATGAACAAGGTGACGGTCAGCCCGCGAGGCAACATCTACATCGGCGACAGCAGCAAGGTTTTGTTCTACGACATGTACACGGGAGCGATCCGCATTCTGCTCGCTTCTGGCACCGCGCCAAGTGCAACCGGCGGCGCCTGCAATGGCGCGGTGGCCAGAAGCAAGTTTGGCGATGGATGCCCGGTGAGCGGCAGCTCCGCGTCGTCGTATGCGAAGTTTGGCAATGGCAGCGCGCTGGGCGTGGCCGTGGATGCGCAGGGCAATCTCTATTTGGACGACACCGTTTCAAATAGCGGCGGAATGCTGGTGCGCAAGGTGCTGGCGCAGGGCATGGGCACACAGCCGTCGGCGACGCTGGCGGCGCTGGGAACTTCGACGACGGCGTATCCGCTGCAGGCTCTGGGAGCCGCGCAGACGCAAATCTATACGGCGCACTTCCCGGTGGCTGCGGCTGCCTCGGTGACGCTGACAAACTCCACGTCTACCGGTAGAAATTATGGAACGCCGTCGTGCGGCAGCGCGGTGAATGCCGATGGCAGTCTGGAGTGTTCTGTGCCGGTGACTTATACGCCAGCGGCTGCTGGTTCGCAGGCGGCTACTCTGACCCTCACGGCGGCGGGCGGAGAGAGCGAGACGCTCAACCAGGGCACAACGGTGACCGGCTCGGTGCTGGCCGTGGATGCAGCAAGCACGGCGGGCGTCCCAGTCCTTACCAGCAATGCGCTGCTGAGCGGAAATACGCCGAGCGCAATCGCCGTGGATGGCGCGGGCAATGTGTATGAGGCAACAGGAACCAGCATTGTGGAATCGCTGGGCGGCTCACCGGCCAGCACAGTGACGCTGGTTGCGGGGCTCTCTGCAATGCCCACTGCTTTGGCCGTGGATCAGACGGGCAATCTGTTTTATCTGAATGGCTCTTCGACGATTCAGGAGTTGGCGGTGAGCACTGCGGGCGGCTCGGCAACGTATAACCCAGCGAGCATCGCCTATACGCCAGCCAACCTGGGCACGGCCAATCCGGTGGCTCTCGCCGTGGATCAGGCGGGTAACTTGCTAGTGGCCGATGAACAAAGTTCGGTGACCACTCTTTACAAGCTTTCCTTGGCGGCGCTGGCAGCGAATACGCAGAGCGGCTGCTCCTACGCATTCACGAGTAACGGTGTGTTGCCGACACTGTGCCAATCGACGATTTCGACCGTCTCCTCGTCGGCGCTCTCGGCGCTGACCTTTGGGGCGGTGTCGTCGCTGGCGGTGGACCCCGCGGGCGCGATTTATGTGGCTGACACGACAAGTTCTGCTGTGTACAAGCTGACGCCGGGAGTAACTAGCGGGCTGTATGCCTACGCCGAATCGACCAGGGAATCCGGCATCAGTGCCAATGCGCTGGCGGTGGATGCGGCGGGCGATCTGTATGTGCAGAACAGCGCGGGTGTGACGATGTATACCCTCAGCGGCGCGACCGGCGTACCAGTGGCAGGCGCGGTAACCAACCCGGCGGGCGTAGCCGTGGACGGGCTGGGCAACATCTATAGCGCAGACGCGGGAACCACTGTTGTGTCTCAGGTGGTGCGCGATGCGTTGACCGCGAATTTCGGCTCCAGCTATACGACGGAGTTTGCAGCTGCGCTGACCAATGTGGGCAGCCAGACGGGCGCCGCGCAGAATTTGGCAAACGGCGCCGAGGCCGGCGATTTCAACCTGGCGGCAGGCAGCGGCAACGGATGCGTGTTCAGCAGCAATCTGCTCAACGCGATGCTAGTTGGCCAGTCCTGCACCTTGACGGCAACCTTCCCGGCCATTGGCGCGACCACCGAGACGGATCTGATTGCGTTCACGCCGACCGCGCCCGCGACCACGACCGGCGGGCAGTTGACGCTGACCGGCGTTGCCGACCAGAAGGGCTATGCCACCACCGCGACAATCGGTGCGGCATCGACTTCTTCGCCGACGTACTCGCCTGGCACGGAAGTGAGTTTCCCGATCACGGTGACGGCGAGCAGCACAGCGACCGATGGCTCGGCCAACACGCTGGGCAACCCGACGAGTTCGAATTACGTGAACATCAGCGTGGATGGCGGCGCTGCCGTGACCTATAACTTTACGGGCACCAGTGGCAGCTTTGCGGCCACGGTTACGCTCAACCTGGCGGGCTTGACGGCAGCCACACATTCGTTCAGTGTCAGTTTTCCGCAGCAGGGTTCATTTCTGAGCTCCAGCGCGACGTCGGGTTCGTTCACGATTGGGACATCCACCACGGCGGTCACATGGAGCCCCGGCGCTGCCACGCAACAGGTTTCCGCTGCACTTGGAACAGGGGCTCTGGATGCGGTGGTTGCCACGACCGGCCCGGCCGGCAATGTTGGCTACACGGCCACCTGCACCAGCTCCGCGTATGTCGCAGGCGATCCATTGACGGTCTGCGCGGGTTACTCGAATACCCCGGTGGATGCCTCGACCTATCTGCCGATCGGCACTTATACGCTGACGGCGACTTTCTATCCGACGGACACCACCGACTACACCAACAGCCCCGCCGTGGTGCTGAACGGCTACACGGTGACTCAGGCCGGTACTATGGCCGCAGTGGGAGCCACAACAAACCTGGTGGCAGCGGACGGCACCGGCAACTACACCAGCCTGACCGCCGCTCTGCAGGCTCTGCCGATTACAGGTGGAACCATCTACATTGCTCCCGGTACTTATACGGGGCAGAACGCCATCAGCTATCCCAACGTGCAACTGCGCGGCTTGGGCGGCGATCCGACCAAGGTGATTTTGAGCGGCGATAATGGCGCATGGCCGACCGGTCAATTCACGGCCGGCACAGTGCCCAGCGGATTCAGCTTTGGACCTGTCGGCAAAGGCGGCGATGAGGGCTCGGCGGTGCTGGATGTGAGCAAGAGCGCCTTCATGGGAACGGCCGCGACGGCGGGCAACGCCACTTACACGCCCAACAACTTCTACCTCGAAAACCTGACCATCCAGAACATCTTCGATACGGATGCGAGCACGACCACGCTGTGGACCGCGCCGGGCAACGGGTCCAGCACTTGCACACTGGGCACTACGCCGAACACCTTGCAATACCTCTATAACAACAACCAGTTGTGCGGCGCGCAGGCGCTGGCGCTGTACGTGAACTCCGACGGAGCGATTCTCAACAACGTTAACCTGCTGAGCCAGCAGGACACGCTGTATGCTTCCGGCATCGGCTGCGGGACTTATTGCACAGTGGCCCGCGAGTATATGTGGAAAGGCCTGATTACGGGCGATGTCGACTACACCTTCGGAGATGCCGCGCTGGTGTTTGACCATACCAACTTCTTCACCACCTGGCACGGTTTGACCGCGACGGGGCAAGAGACAATCACCGCGCAAAACAAGCGCTTCCCGACAGGCACCACCAGCGCTACCGACAGTTCCAATGCCACCAGTTCCGATTACCTGAGCGGCTTTATCTGCAACGGCTGCACGCTGATGTCGCAGAGCACGGGCATGAACAGCCTGTACTATGGACGGCCGTACGATATCAGCACCAGCAGCTACGCAAGCTCCTACTCAACCTGGGTGATGCTCAACTCGCAGGTGGATCAGGTCAACCCCAAGGGATGGATCGGTTGGGACGGAGCTTCGGAGTATCTGTCAACCTCGACTTACGCCGAGTTCAATACTCAGGCTTATATCGATCCCGCGCTCTGCACCGCCGCATCGTCTTCGACCTGCACCGACTATCCTTACCCGTCGATGCTCTTCAATACCACTTACCCATCGCTCCAATACACCTTCAGCAGCGCCGCACCCTCCGACGCCGCAGCGGAGCCTGCCGGCGGCAACTCCGGCGCAGGAGTTACCGGCACGCGCGAACCTTCGGCGATCTCTCTGACGGCGGGAACGGCGGTTCCTTACTACCCGGTGAACTTCCTTTCCACCCTTGTTCCCAGCACCAAGCTGTCCACGGGAATGCCGAGCACCTGGAATCCGATAGCGGCAATGGCAGCGGAGGTGAATGCATTTGTTCCCGTCGCCAGTGTGCCTGCCATCCCTTACGGCGGCAGCGTGACGCTGCTGGGCCGTCCGCAGACGCCGGGCGCGGGCGTTATCCCCAGCGGCAGTTACGCTTTCTATGACAGCCCGGGCACGAGCCAGGTTTGCACCTCGGCCACGAACGGCTGCACTATGCTGGCTTCCGGATCTTTGGACGGCAGCGGCGAAGCTTACCTGACCATCAGCACCCTCGCTTCCGGATCGCACGCCATCACCATGGTTTATGGTGGCGACAGCAACTTTGCCGGCAGCACTTCGCCGGTGTATGGCGTCTATGTGCTGACTCCCGAACAGGCGGCCACCACCACCACGCTGGCCGTCAACAACACCAGCTCGACAACCGGCACCACGGTTGCGGGCACGGTGACGGTTGCGCCCAGCACTGCGCCGGGTACGATCACACTGACTCTGGACGGCGCCGCAGCGACCAGTTGCACGCTCGTCAATGGCTCCTGCTCCTGGTCGTTGAACGGTCTGAGCAACGGCCTGCACTCGCTCTTGGCGAGTTATGCGGGCAATAGCAGCTTTGGACCGAGCCAGTCGGCTAATGTGACGCTCAGCGTAGTGCCTCCAATCGCTACCGGCGACCCACGCCCGGTCATCGAACCCTCTTTCCCTGGCGTGTGCCAGCAGTTAAACGCGGCCCTGACCACCGATATCACCACGCAGGATCTGGATGCCTCGGTCGACGTGATGACCAGCAATATCGACGGAGCGCGTATTCAGGCGGCGCTCAACAGCTGCTCGGCAATGGCCGTGACTGCGGGAACAAATCTGGCCGTAGAACTCTCCACCGACAGCACCGGGGCACTCAACGCCTTCCTCAGCGGCCCGCTCTCGATGCCTTCGAATGTGACCCTGCTGGTGGATCCGAATGCGACCCTCTACTTCTCGCGCAATGCGCAGGACTATGACATCGTGTCCGGTACGCACACCTGCGGAACAATCAACGGCAACAGCGCTACCCAGAGTTGCTTGCCGTTGATCGCAATCCCCGGCACCTCGACCAATGTCGGCATCATGGGTTACGGAAAACTCAATGGCCGCGGCGGAGATGCGCTGCTCAACGGCTTTGCCACCAGCGGCTATACAGCTCCCTCCACCTACACCTGGTGGAGTCTTTCAACGCAGGCCAATGGCGAGGGCAATCAGCAGAACCCGCGCTTCATTCAGATGGATACCGGCGCTAGCAACGTCACGCTTTACAAGATCACGCTGCTGAACTCGCCCATGTTCCATGTGTCGACAACCGGAGCGGTCAGCAACTTCACTGCGTGGGATGTGAAGATCGTGACCCCGACGGGCGCGCGCAACACGGACGGCATCGATCCGGCCAATGTGGTCAACGCCACGATCACTAAATCGTGGATTTCGGACGGCGACGACAACGTAGCTGTCAGCGCGCCCAACTCCTCGCCCGCGCAGAACATCTCCATCACCAACAATCATTTCTACGCGGGGCATGGCGAATCCATCGGCAGCTATACCAGCGGCGGCGTGAGCAATATTCTCTGGGATGGCAACATGTCGGCGGGCAATGGCTTTGCCAGCTCGCTGCAAAACGGCAGCGCGGTCAATGCCAACGGCACTTTCGTCAACGGATCGGCCGACGGCAACTCGACAGCCATTCGCATCAAGACAGCCAACGACCGCGGCGGGCTAGTCACTAACATTCAATACTCCAACTCCTGCTTCCTCGATCACAAGACGGACATTCAGTTCACTCCCTACTACAGCAGCGGCGACTCCACATCCAGCTTCCCCAGTTACACCAACATCCTGTTGCAGAACCTCATCTTTGCCAACGATGACGCCAGCAACGGGAGCGTGGAGCTGACCGGAGAATACAACAGCAACGCCACAGGCGGCGCGGCTGTTACCAACCCGCTCTATGCCACGCTGGACAATGTGACCTTCCCGGCTGCTCTTTCAAGCCTGGTGAATTCGACCACGCCTGTCGAGTCCGCGACGGTGTGGGGCGACGGGAACTTTAGCGGTGGAACCGGCCAGTATGCCGATGTAACGGTTGGCCCTGGGCAGGTTTCGAGCAACTTCCTTACCGCTTTCAGCGCGATTGCTGCCACCAGCGCCAACAACGATGTGCTGACCAACAACATTGCGCTGGGCAGCCTGGATGCTCCCGTATGCACGTTCACCTATCTGGCCCCGGAACTTACCGGGCCCACCGGCACACCGCAGACTGTGCCTTATGGAAGCACCGCAACGCTCGACGTGATTTTGACACCAACTGTGGGCGGAGCGGCTTATCCCAACGGCACGGTCACGCTGACGGATGCAGCGACCAGCAACACCTTTCCCGCGACCTTCAACGGAAGCGGCGACACGCTGGCGGTGGTGATCCCAGCCTCGGATCTGACGATTGGCGCGCACACCTTCAGCGCAACGGCATACAGCGGTGACACTAACTATACGGTGCCCGCTGCGTGGCAGAACTTTGGCGCGTACACGGTCACCGTTGTCCAGGCCACGCCGACTGTTACGCTAACTTCCAATGAAAATCCATCCAACTACGGCGACAGTGTAACCTTCACGGCCACCGTACCGAGCACGGCCACGGGTACGATCTCCATTCTGGATGGAAGCAACGTGCTGGCCAGCGGCGTGCCTTTGACCAGCGGCAGCGCCACCTTTGCTTTGTCCACATTGAATGCATCCGCTGCGGGACACTCCATTACCGCGGTTTACAGCGGCGATGCGAATTACACCAGCGCAACCTCGGCTGTGCTCACTCAGGTGGTGAATCCAATCACGCCGAGCATCACCTGGACGACCTCGCCGGCCATCTCGTATGGCACTCTGCTCAGCGCAACGCAATTGGACGCAACCCTGAGCGTGGCCGGCAATTGCGTCTATACGCCTGCAGCCGGCACGGTTCTAACCGCCGGCACGCAGACGCTGTCGGTACTTTGCACGCCGATGGATAGCATTGACTACACGACGGCTTCCGCGAGTGTCCTGCTCACAGTGAACAAGGCGACCGCCTCGGTTGCGCTCGGCAATTTGTCGCAGACCTACACTGGATCGCCACTGGCCGCCACGGCAACGACAACTCCGGTCGGACTGGCGTTGAGCCTCACCTACAACGGAGCCTCGACGTTGCCGGTTGCAGCCGGAAGTTGCAACGTCGCCGCAACAGTGAACGACGCAAACTACGTCGGCTCGGCGACGGGTGTGTTAACGACTGCCAAGGCAGGAACCAGCGTTGGTTTCTCGGCCAATCCGTCCAACCCCAACCTGGGCCAGTCCGATCTGCTGACGGCTACCGTGAGCGGCGCAGGACAGCCGGGTGGAACGGTGGTATTCACTGCTGGCGCAGCCACATTGTGCACGGCCACGCTCAATGCGACGGGTGCAGGCTCCTGCTCGTTCATTCCGACCACGGACAACAACCTGACAGTTACAGCGCAGTATCTGGGCGATGCCAATCACTTGGCGAGTAGTGCTACGCAAACTTTGTTTGTTTACGACACGGCTGTCAGGTTGCAGTTGTCGAGCACGCAGTTGACGTATCCTGGCGCAACGAATCTAACTGTCTGCATGGCTTCGCCCACAGCCACCGGAAGCGTGAAGATTTACGACGGAGCAACCCTGCTGGCAACGCTCAGCGTGCAAGGCGGCGGCTGTGCCTACTGGTACATTTCGCCGGGTCTGAGCGCCGGCGGCCACACGCTCACGGCAGTCTACTCCGGCGACAAGAACAATGCTGCCGGAACTTCGGACCCTGTGGTGGTGAACGTCAGCCCGGTGGCCGTGAACCTGTCTGCCGCCTGTTGGAATGCGACCTTCGCTTACGGCGCAAACTACCAATGCACCGTCAACGTGAGCTCGAATGCCGGAGCGGCGCTGGGCTCCATCACCTATGTTCTCGACAGTAATGCGGCGGTGGCGGTTCCGCTCAGCTACGGTTCCGCGCAGTTCACGCTGAGCGAGCCGATTGCCGGCAAGCATACAGTCGCGATTGGCTACGCGCAGCAAACCAACTTCGCAGCGGCGGCCCCACAGACCGAGACCTTCACGGTCACAGCTGCGCCGGTGCTAGTGTCGCTGACGCCTTCCACCTGGTACACGTACGCGGGCAATAGCATCACTTTCCAAGCGGCCATCACCTCGTGGAGCGCGGGCGCGCCGAACGACAACGGGCAGGTGTCGTTCTACGATGGCTCCAAGCTGCTGTCGACGGTTCCTGTGAATGCCGGCGGCGTGGCCTCGTACTCGACCGCTGGCCTTGCCGCCGCGAGCCACACGATTACTGCCAGCTACGCCGGAGGCACCAACTACGCCTCCGGATCGGGCAGCGTAACCATCACCATAGCGCCATAGGGGCAGAGGAGGAGCGGCTGGAACTGGAGCATTTTCGGAATACACGTAGACTTCTTGTGAGATGTGAAGGGTGGCTTTTTCTTAAGGAAAAAGCCACTTGAGATCAGTGGTTCCGGGGTACAGCAATTGTGGAACCGCTGCAGCGTCCAATTGCTTTTGCAACGAGCGAGTGCGGACCATCAGCGATTTGGACGGTAGCATCGCCGATCCTGAAGGCTACCGAGTATTTCGTGCATCCGGTCCTTCCAAAAGGAATCGCTTCACGGCATCGTCGACGCCGGAATCTTTGATGCCGGCATCAAGCGCATTGGATTGCCATGCCAGAAGTGTAATGATCGACACGTTGCGATCCGCGAGAAACCGAAGCAGGTCAAAGCTGAACTGGCTCAGCTCAATGCGGCTTCCAGGCCAGTTCTTGCCAGGGTTGAATTCCGCCAGTGCCCAGCCGTGGCCGTTCGTTTTATCGCTCACTTGGGAGACGAGCTCCCGGAAGTCCGCGTCTCTTCCGAAGTAGACATTCGCTGTCACTCCCGGCATCGATCCCCTTACGATTGCTGTTCGTTGCGGTGACGCGAAGTCTTGTTTGCGGTAGTCGTGGATGAGCTCCCGATCGAGCGTTCCAAGCTGGTGCGTGTAGATGACTGTCGATGGAAAACGCGTCCGGATGGTGGAGACGGTATCCGAAACAAACTTGCGGTGCGCTTCAGCTCGAAAATCAAACCAACGGCGCTCTTCAGAACTCCGGTATGTGAAGTGACGATTGCGGAAGAATGCTTCGCAGTCGGTGATCCCGTAGCGGCGGCAAAACGGCTCGGTCATGGACTTCTCATAACCGATGGGCAAAGCGTCACCGGAGGGCGTACTGCGAAAGGAGAAGTCACACACTTCGCTGTCGGTCGTAATTGCCTGTATGGTTCCCGGGTAGGTTCGGTCGATCCGCTGCCACTCGGCAAGCGCGAGGTCCAGCACCTTCAGGCGGGCGCGCCAAACCTTGGTGGCGTAGGGCGAGAGCGTGAGAAGAAGCGCATCCTGACTTCGCTTGACGTCGTAAAGTTCGATTCCGAGAAAGGGCTCAAGCTCTTCTTTGGTCAAAGAGCCCTTGGCGTGAAGAGACTCGTTGACCTGGCCGTCCCGATACCGGGCAAGAAAACGTCCGCCGCCGGCCGTCTTCCAGTACGCGTAGAAGGGACCGCCAGGATCGAACCAGGGACCGTCGTTGAAGCCCACGACGACTGGCAATCCCATTTCATGGGCCACACGCACGTTCGCTTCATAGCGTTTCATTTTGGCGGCATCGATCGCAAAGGTCGCCGGCCCGCGGCCGGTCACATATGTGAGGTAGGGATAGTTGAGGGCAACGCCTACCGAACCGTAGCGCGAGCGACTGCCAAGATGGTCGACAAATTCCTGAAATTCGGCGCGAAGAGCACCGTCTCCCTGGTCAGCGATGGAGGAGTCGGCGTAGATGAAAAAAGAAATCGGGCGATGACGGGTCTGCTTCGGATCTTGAGCCTGTGAGAGTAAGCAGGCTTGCCCGAGGAAGAACGAAATACAACAAACGAGCAAACTCCGGAGAGCACCAGCCGTCATAGACGTCACCATATCTCTTCAAATTCGAACGAGTCCGTGGAGCTGCGCGGCTCATGGAGTCGAATGCTTGATCCACGTATCTGAAAAGACGATAAGCCAACGGGTTGCGCTCGGACTTCGGGTCAGAGGCGGAAGGGCGGTGACCCGACCTGAATGCCGGATCCGCTTGGATATGGATCGAGACTCTGCCGAGTGCTTTGCAGGATCGTGTTCTATGCCTGTGGCTTGAAAATCACAATCTGGTAAACGGTGTTGCCATGAAACCAGATCAGAATGCCCCGCGATGGCCAGATGAGCTTCATCCCTCCGGCTTGCCACTCCATCGTTCCGGCATCGCCATAAACCTGGCGCACTTTGTCTGCCGACATGCCGAACCTTACACCGCCGCCAGTGACGCCTTTGAAGCGTTTCTCGAAGCGAAGTTCGATTGCCTCTCCCTTGTCGTTCAACAGACAATTGAGGCCAGCCTTGTCCCATCGCATCATGCGACCGAAGGAAGACTTGTCGGGAAAGCCGAGGGCGTCCACCAGGGAGTGCATGCTGGCGCCTACAATGAAGCGGTCCCAACCCACTCCCTCCTGAATTGTCGGATGCGTCTTCTGGACCGAAGCTCGGCCTGTTGGTGTCCAGACAAGAAGAACGATCATGATGCACACGTACACCCTTAAATAGCGGAGCATCGGCTAACCCTCGATTCAAGAATCGCAGTCATTCTAGGGGATAGACGCGGAAAATACAATGCCGAAAGTCTTGCCGCAGGGGCGCGGGAGACAACGATGTCGATCAACCGGTGGGGCGTGACGCGAACGTAGCCCGTGGTTTTCCGACGCGGGCCGGGATGCAAATGCCGGGAACAGAACAGCTGCGAAAAGCCTGCAAGTCTTGTACTCGACTGTTCCGATCTCCGCGTCAGTTGCCGCTGTTTTCGCTTTTTGAGCGGGCGCGCCGGCGCACGCATCCAAAGACGCGGAAGTGACAATCCAAAGACACGCCTTTGACAAGTTGGCTCACACATTCCTCCTATGCTGACACCACGTCAGTTTCTCGGACGGAGGGTGAAGCCGCATGAAAGCAACTGCCTGGCGAACGATTCGCGCATTCTCGAGTATCCTCATTTTGCAAGCGGCCCTGTTTGCGCAGGCCCCCGGAACCGGAGCAATTCGAGGTACTGTCTTTGACCCGGTAGGCCGTCCCGTGGCGAATGCGGCCATCGTGATCGAGAACCAGGCAACGCTCGCCCAACGAACCACCCTTACCGACCGCGCAGGCGAATTCAGCGCCGCGCTGCTGATCCCGGGCAATTATACCGCAACCGTCAAAGCCACAGGATTTGCAGACGCCAAGGCATCGCGCGTGGCCATCGTTGTGAGCGAGACCAGCACAGTTGACTTTCATCTCGGCCTGGCGAGAGAGGCATCCACTGTCGAAGTCACAGCCGGCCAGGAGGTCGCGGAGACGGAAAGCTCCACGCTGGGCCGCGCCGTGGACGAAGAGGCGATTGAAGCGCTTCCCCTTTCGAACCGCAACTACACGCAGATTCTTTCTCTCTCCCCCGGAGTGGTGGTCGGCCTTCCCGACGCCACAGCACTCGGGCGCGGAACTCAGGATGTGATGGCGAACGGCAGCAAAACCACGGCCAACAACATCCAGTTCAACGGCGTGGACGCCAACAACCTGGCCGAAAACTCCGCAGCCTCCGACGGCGAAGAAGTGGGTGTCGCGGTTCCCGCCCCGGATACGATCCAGGAGTTCAAGGTACAAACAGGCAACTACGACGCCACTTATGGGCGCGGTACGGGCGCGAATGTCGACGTGGTGAGCAAGACCGGGACCAATCGCTTGCATGGAACGGCGTGGGAGTTCTTTCGCAACGACCTGCTGAATGCGAATGACTTCTTTTCAAAGCTGACCGGCCAGCCCCGCCCGGTGCTCAAGCAGAATCAGTATGGAGGCGCGCTAGGCGGCCCGATTGTTCACAACCGGACCTTCTTCTTTGCCGCGTATCAAGGGCTGCGCTCCACCAACGGCGGAGGCGATGAGGTGACCACCACGTTGCCGCAGTTAACCGACGATCGCTCTGCCGCCACGCTGGGCGCGCAGTTCTGCGCGTATCCGACCTTCGCCGGAGGCGTTCAATTGGCCTGCGATGGTTCGAACATCAATCCCGTCGCGCTCAAGCTGCTCAATTTCAAATTTGCCAATGGCCAATACGCGATCCCCAATCCGCAGATCCAGTTGCCGTCTTCCGATCCAACGCAAATCCCGATCGGCGAATCCACCTATGCCACCCCGGCCAGCTATGACGAAGACCAGTACACGTTGAATTTGGACCATGCCGTGAACGTCAAGAATGCAATTGCGGCTCGGCTGTTCTACTCGCGCGCGCCGACGATTGAGCCGTTTTCACCCAACGCTGCCAGCGTGCCGGGCTGGGGCACAAACGAAACCGACAAGAACGCGATGGCAGTCGTCTCCGATACGCACGTAGTCAGCAGCAGCCTGGTGAATGTGGCTCGCCTTGGTTATATGCGGTTCGCCGGAGTCTCCGCGGTTCAGGCCCCTATCAGCACCACAGATCTCGGCACCGTGTCGCCGACAGGACTTGCCGGAGCGGGGATCCCGGCGCCAGGTCTTACCATCGATGGCCTGTTCACCATTGGCGATGCGGGGACTCCATCGCAAACGCAGAAGACCAACAGTTTTATTGCGCAAGATATGCTTTCGCTCACCCGGCATAACCACTTCGTTCGCGCAGGAGGCGAGGTCAAGCGCCATCAGATCATGGTGAACCCTCCCTACTCGTCCGATGGCCTATTGGACATTCGCACCTTCTCCGACTTTCTGCTCGGCCAGAGCGCGCAGCAGAACGGTAGCCCGAGCGGTTTGAGCAACGTGACGCTGAGCAACGGAAGCTCGGGGCTCTTCCGCAAGGATGAGCGATACAACGACTTCGCCGGCTTTCTGCAGGACGATCTGAAACTTTCGCCGAGGCTCACTGTGAACGCCGGATTGCGCTATGAAGTCTTTGGCCCGCCCTCGGAGATTCATGGCCGACTCGTCACCTTCGACCCGACTCTTGCCAGCCTCGACGCACCGACAACCGGGACTCTCAGCGGATTTGTTGTAACTTCGAATTACGTAGGGAGCATTCCCCAGGGAGTTTTGCAAGCAGGCCGACGGTCGCTTTGGCCCACGCACTATGGCGATGTTTCTCCGCGGCTTGGATTCGCATATCGGCTGCTGCAACATCCGGAACTGGTGGTGCGCGGCGGATATGGCATCTACTTCGATCGGCTCTCCGGAGGCTTGGCTGAGAACCTTGTGGCACAAGCTCCCTATTCGACATTTCAATTCACCTCCGGAGCGCAGAACGGCCCGGCGACGCTGCAATCTCCGTTCACTCCGTTGCTGCCCAGCCTTTCAAGTTACCCGATCTTCGCGCCGCGCATTCCAGGAGGCGGACCAACGGTCGAAGGTCTCTCAACGCACATGACCGATCCTTACACCGAGGAGTACAACCTCAACCTTCAGGCTGGGCTTGGATGGAATGCCCTGGCAGAAGTTGGCTATGTCGGCACGCGTTCGCTGCATGTTGCCGGTTGCTCGGAGTTCAACCAGTCGCTGCTGGCAAGCCCCAACAGTCCCGTGAATGGAGAGACCACGAACTCGGTCAACAACGTAGTGCAGCGCGTGCCGTACGCTGGCATTGCACCGGGGTCGCTGGAATGCCAGACGGCTTATCTGGCTAACTATAACTCGCTGCAGGCGAGCGTGACCAAGCGGCTGGGCGGTGGACTCGAATTCCTCGGAAGCTACACCTGGTCTCGAACGCTGGATGAGACAAGTGGATCAGGGGGTAACCAGGTGTTTGAGTTGTGGCTCCTGACCAACGATCAGAACAATCCACGTCAAAGCTATGGCCCCAACGACTTCGACCGTACGCACCGTGGCGTCTTCAACTTTACCTATCGCTTGCCCAGCGTCCGAGGCTGGTCACCCGTTGTACGCCACGCAACTTCCGATTGGCAGGCTTCAGGCATACTGGTGGCCCAGTCGGGCACGCCCATCACGGTACTCGATCTCAGTGCAGGCGCTGTTTACGGTAACTACTCCTTTGAAAACCGCGCACAACTGAGTGGCGCCCGGATTGGTACCGCAGGCTCCCTCTACTCGCGTGTGCAGGGGCAGTATCTGAATGCGAATGCGTTCACGTCAGCACCGGAAGCTCCGAATGGAACCAGCGCTGCCGATACGGGCTTCGGTAATAGTGGCGTAGGGATCGTACGCGGTCCAGGCCAACGCAACATCGACATGGCTATGGAACGTTCAATTCACGTTTCAGAGTCGCAGAGCATCCACTTCCGGATGGAGTTCTTCAACCTGGCCAACACGCCGAACTTCGCCAACCCCAACAACACAGTCGGTACCGGTGAGGCATTTGGCAAGATCACTGCCAAGTCAAACAACCCTCGCATTCTTCAACTTGCGCTGAAGTACCAGTTCTAAGAGGTTCAACGAATGAAAACTATCTTGCAGGCGCTGCCGGAACCATCTATGGAAGTGTTGAGCACCGAGCAACTGAAAGAGGCATGGCTCAGTTCCGAACCGGTCGAATTCGGCGATCCCGTTCTTGCGCGCGCAGAGTTTCCTTTTCGAGGGACTTACTACCCGCTGGGATTTCCGGTCATCCTTACCTCCAACTGCGAAGATGTTTTCGAAGCCGCCGATGAGAGCTGGGGCCGTTCTCTCAGGATCTTCGACACCGAACCTATTCTTTTTCAGATCGGCGTCACCCGAAGCGAAACCAGCATCTGCCCACCAACCCCTGAGTGCAGAGGACGCGGCCACCTCGTCACAACCATTGCGGACAACGAGAATTTCTCCATTTGCGATCTCTCCCAGGGAAGTGCGATGGCCTGGGTTACAACCGCGGCTCTGCAGCATCGCGACTATTTCCGTTACTTCTTCCTGGAGTCCGCTATCATGTGCAACCTGTCGAGTCGTTTTGCGACGGGCATTCATGCCGGGTGCGTTGCGCTCAATGGCGCCGGCATTCTGCTATGCGGCGACTCCGGAGCAGGGAAGTCGACCCTCTCCTATGCATGCGCGCGCGCCGGTTGGAGTTACACCACGGATGATGGGTCCTATCTGGTGCACGGTCGCGACGATCGCCTCGTCGTTGGTAACTGCAACCAGGTGCGATTCCGCCCCTCTGCCGAAGCGCTGTTTCCGGAGCTTCGCGGCTACTCCGTGATGCAAAGAGCGGGGGTTGGCAAACCCTCTGTGGAATTTGCGACGGACACGGATGCAGTGATCGCCAAGTCCGGGACCGCGCGCATTCGCCACATCGTGTTCCTCAAGCGCAATGTATCCACGCAGGAACTTGCCGGGTTTCCTACCGCGGTTGCCAGGCTCTACATGCAGCAATGCGCGCAATGCATGCCATGGCAGCTTCGAGAAAAGATGCACGCCATTGACGGGCTTCTCACCTTGGGAGCGCTGGAATTGCGCTACAACGAACTCGACTGGGCTGTCGAGCGGCTGAGGCAACTTGCCTGCGAGGGACTGTGATGGATTCCGTCTTCGCATTGCCGCACCGCATGGCAAACAGCGGAATCTCTCGCGGGCGCTTGTTTGCAAGGCGTTTCAGCAAAGACTATTGGACGTTCTTCGCCGCGGCATTCTGTATGGATCTCGGCTTTGGCCTGTTCTTTTTCCTGTTCAACCTCTACCTGACAGATCTCAGTTTCAATGAGCGCACCATCGGTCACGTCATGGCATGTTTGACGTTGGGGAATGTTGCCGGCACGATTCCGGCAACTGTAATAGCGCGGAGATATGGCATGGGCCCGCTCTTATCGATCGCATTTCTCTGCGCGCCTGTTCTCTGCGCATTGCGCGTAATGGTTCTGTGGGAACCTGCGCAGTATGGGCTTGCCTTCGCAACCGGCATGGCTCTTTGTGGATGGCCCATTTGCTTTTCACCTACGATCGCGAAACTCACGCGCGAAGACAATCGATCCATAGGTTTCAGCATTGCCTTCGCTACGGGCATCGGGCTCGGCACGCTGTCTGGATTGGCTGGAGGCTACATTCCAGAACTGCTGCACATGAGCCCACTGCATACTCCGCTCATTCACGGCATACGCGTTGTGCTTTTGCTGGCTTGCGTGATCGTACTCTTGGGAATTTGGCCGCTCAGGCGCATCACTGCTGAACTCCGTGCTGCGCCGGCCCGACTGAGTACGCGTCTCTTTCACCCTTACCTTATTCGCTTTCTTCCCGCCTTTATGCTGTGGAGCGTGGTAGCCGGTTCGTTTCCTTTATTTGGAGCGGTATATCTTCAGAAAGCTCTTGGCCTTCCGCTCGGCAGACTTGGCGCTGTCTTTTCCGCATCGCAGTTGGCCCAATTCTGTGCCGTGCTTCTTGCGCCCTTGCTTCTCAAGCGCCTGGGTATCGCGAAAGGAGTAGCAGCAATTCAGATTGGCACGGCTGCCTTCTTGCTGTTGATCTCCGCAACCAGAATCGCTTCCATCGGCGTCTGCTTTTATGTTCTCTATTTCGCGATGCAATACATGTGTGGGCCTGGGATTTATAACCTGCTGATGAATAACGTCGCCGAAGCGGAAAGAAGCACAGCCTCGGCAGTGCAGAATATCGCCGGAGCACTTTGCCAGGCGGGCTCCGCGGCGGTCACCGGAATCTGCATCGTGACCTTCGGTTATCACGATCTTCTGATCGCAAACGCATGCGCAGCAGTTCTGGCTTCTCTCCTGTTTCTTATGCTTGGGATGCACCGGCGAAAGAGACTTAACGCAGACGAGAAGTGGATCGATGCGAGCACTCCCGAGACTATTGCCCGTTGCATGGAAGCTTGACGACAGAGATCGCGACATGAAGGCCCACAGCATGAAGTCCCATCTGATCAACGCCGTATTCGGAGTCATCGATTATCTCGCGTATCCGGTGGGGTTGCTTCTGCTTGCCCCGGTCATACTGCGCGCTTTGGGCATGGAGAGATACGGCATCTGGGCCGTAGCCACAGCGGCCATCAGTACCGGCGCGATCATTGCATCGGGCTTTGGGGATGCAAACATTCGTGCAGTCGCGATTGCACTTGCGACCGGCGACCGTAAGAACATGATCGAAACAATTCGCTGCGCGCTCGGGATTCACCTCGCTCTCGGCGCGGCAATCGCATGCATAGGGTGGTGTACCGCGCCCTGGATGACGCGCCACATTGCAGAATCGCGCCCGGAACTCACGCTCGATTGCCTATGGTCGCTACGCATTGCCGGCCTGCTGGCATTGATTCGCGCGGTTGAAACCGTCTTTGTAAGCACGCAGCGCGCCTTCAGCCGATACGGATCGGCAATTCAAATCAGCGTTATAGCGCGCCTCTTGGCATTGATGGCCGCTGGATTGGTTCCGATGTTTGTACGGTCTGTTTCGGCTTTGCTGATTGTCTCGTTCGCAATCGGGCTTGTCGCTCTCTGGATCCAGATGAATCAACTCTACAGATTGCTCGGAGTCACAAGGCTCACGCCTGCGTTCCATCCGGAGATCACGCGACGCTTCCTTGTATTTGGAGGATTCACCTGGCTGTGTTCTGTTGCAGGCCTTCTGTTCGGCCAGGCGGACCGGCTCGTTGCCGGAGTCGCATTCGGAGCGGCTGCTGTGAGCGCGTATGCGTTCTGTGTTCAACTTGCGCAGCCTATCTACGGCATCAGCGCGGCCGGTCTGCATTTTCTTTTTCCATATCTGACAACACGCCTAGCACAAAGCGACAACAGGGCGTTGCGGCGTGGAGTCCTCATTACCGCAGCGGCAAATGCGAGCTTCGTGCTGGTTGCGCTTGGGACCTTGCTGCTGTGCGGCAAAGGCATACTTCACTTCTGGGCTGGTGAAGCCATCGCAGCGGCGGCCAGTTCGTTGCTGCCGGCGATTGTCTGGAGTTCAGCATTGTCCGCTCTCGGAGTGACAGGCTGTTATTCGATGCTGGCGCTGGGGCGGCCGGGAATGGTGACGGCGTTCAATGTGGCCGGAGGGCTGGCAATGATGGGCGCGATTGTCTTGCTTGTTCCCCACTACGGCCTCGCGGGAATTGCCTATGGGCGGCTGTGCTTCGGCCCCACCGTACTGTTCCTCTATGTCCCTCTTTTGATGGTTCTGAATCGACAATCAGGACAAACCGATCGAGCACCGGAGATGGCCGTTTGCGAGGAGGTCTAAATGCTGAATACCGCAGAACCGATGGCTTCAGCGACGATTGTTTTCGATGCCCCGAGAGCGCACTCTCGCCTTGCAGTGCGCCGTTGCGCCAATGTACTGGGCGTGCCGGTGAACGCGCTGAACATGGAAGAGGCCATTTCTCTCATTGCGGAGAGACTTCAATTCGGCCCGAAGGGATACGTCTGCGCAATCGGAGTTCATGGCATTCTGGAAGCCTTGTGGGACCGCTCGGTCGCGAATGCTTTGGCCAGCGCTGCCATCGGCCTCCCCGACGGCGCTCCCATTGTTTGGGTGGGGCGGTTGCAAGGTCATCGGGCCATAGACCATGTAACCGGACCGGCTATGATGCGACAAGTCTTCAGCCGTCGTGAGTTCGCTGGATACTCGCATTTCTTCTATGGCGGAAAGGCCGGCGTTGCAGAAGAGCTTTCAGCGACGATGCGCAGGCAGTTTCCGTGGATCAGAGTGAGCGGAACCTATACGCCGCCCTTCCGAAGTCTGACGCCCGAAGAAGAATCGGAGATCGTGGCGAGAATCAACGATGCGCGCCCGGACATGATTTGGGTCGGAATCAGCACGCCGAGACAAGATTTGTTTATGCAACGAATGATTCCCCGTCTCGACACGCGGCTCATGTTCGGCGTGGGCGCTGCCTTCGATTTCCTGACCGGCCGCATTCGCGATTGTCCCAATTGGGTGAAACAAGCGGGACTGCATTGGCTGCAACGTCTCGCGCAGGATCCAAAACGATTGTGGAGACGCAATCTTTCGAACACCGCCTTTCTGTGGCATATCGGTTTGCAGTTGACCGGGATGAAATCGTATCCACTCATTGCGGGAGGCGAACGATGCGCCAGCGAGATTTGTTGCGGCCGACCTGCAGAGGCGTACTCGTCATCCAGAGAGAGAGATCAATAGGCTGGCTTCGCCTCGCGATCGTAGGGCTGGCCGAATTTGTTCAAGTGTTTCTGCGTACCATGCGGCGCATCGGTGGCATCCACGACTATGCTGCCAGAGCCACCAGGCCCAACGCGCACGCGCCGGGTCATTCGATCGAGCGATGGTTGCGGCGCGCCTTCGATCCAAATATGCAGCTCATACTCACCCGCAGGCGCACGATGAATCGCGAACTGCTCAGAAGAATCGGCGATGGCGAAAAGTGGAGTGGAGATCGCGAGAACCACGGCGCTCATTTCAGGATGAATGTTGCAGAAGATGTAGGACACTCCCTCGCGCGAGAAAACGACTTCCTTCGAAGTCCCTGCTTCGTAGAGCCCCAGATCGAATCGCTTGCCATTGAAGAACGAAAATACATCGTGAAAGAACGGGTCGGCGTTGGGAAAAAACACGACACTCCCCACCGGTATCACAAGCAGATGCGGAGAGAACATTCTGTTCTTCTGAACCAACGTGAATCGTCCCGGATGCGGAGCCTGGATTGCAGGCGTTTCGTTCACCGGTTTCAGCCACACAACCGTCGCCGGCATGTGTCCACCGGCATCTTTCGTCAGTTCCACATGCCCTGTGAGTTCGGATGTCGCTTGTGCCGGTTCTTGCGCGCGCACGGCGGATCCGCCCCAGATGAGAGCACAGATGGCGACGTTGCAGGCAAGCGCTTCGCATACTCTTGATAGGCTCAAAACTTGTACCCCGCGCCAATTCCAATTACATCGCTGAAGAATGTCGATGAAGTTACATACGACGAAGCAATGCGCCGGTAATCGAGGGTGAATGAAATATACGCGCTGGGGCTATAGATCACGTTTCCACTGAATGTCCGGTTGCGCGTGAGATTGTAATAGCTAACCGCAGTCGAAAGCGCGTAGGGCCTGAGCTGGTACGCCGGTACATTGTCAATCCCGAAGGCTTCGTTGAACTCCAGACGCTCTCCGCTCTTTTGCTTCCATTGCACCCATCCGCCGCTGTCGCCGAGAGCGCGAATATACGTCTCTCCTCCGATCGTCTGGGCAACAAAGTTCTTCGATGCGCCTTCGCCGAGTCCTCCCAATGCCTGGCCTCGATACGCGCTTCCCGACAGTTGCGTAAATCGAGAGACGGGTGCGCGGAAATCAGCGGTGGCTGCCCATGAGTTGAAGGACTCGGATCCCGCGGTGCGATGGGGAGCAAAGAATCCTCCCAACCCGAATTGCGCGCCGTCCTCATTCCGCGTATTCACGTAAGCGATTCGAGTTTCCACTCCCGGCCAGCGAGATAACTCCGCCGTTGAAGGCGGCGTGTACGTAGCGCCTTGCGCAACTCCGTAGGGGGACGGCGGATCGGCTACATCGATAAGCGCTGCCTGCAAGCGAAGGTTGCCGGACTGCGTAGGCAGAAGATCGCGAGAAACGCCGATCTGCGGGTTCCAGGCCCACAGGTTTCCCGACCATGCCAATGCGGGTTCCGCAACCGCCGTTAGCGAAGTCGGAGTCTCCGGGCTGAGGATCGGCCGATCAAGATTGAAAAAGGCACGCGTGCGATTCCAGTTCAGCTCCGCGTGTGCAGTGCGCATCCGCAGCAGACCGAATGAGTATCCACCACTGTAGCCGGTTGCTTGTGCGCTGGCACTCAGGTCGAACCATAAATCGGCGTGGCTGGTGGCGCCAAAGAGATGAGGCCCGGTGGCATCGAGACCCAGCAACGTCTGGCGAAGCGTCGCCCCGGTAGATCCAGCGCCGGATAGTGCAACCGTGGGCTCCCACGCGGTGTCGACCTGCTGAGTATTTACGAATCCTGTAAACAGAATCATCCCGCTCACCTTGAGCGGATACTTCGACGAACTCTCCACCTTGGTTTGCTCGAGCGTGGCAATCTGGGTGTCTTCGATTCCTTGCGTCTCTCGTATGCTGGCGACGGCGTCCGCAAGCTCCTTCGATCCGGATAGCTCGGCTGTACCCGGAGCAGGGGCGGGGCCCGGAACAACTCCAGCCGATTCGCGAAGTGCGGCGAGTTGTTGGCGGATCTCCTCCATCTCTCGTTGCGAATTCCGTATCTGTGCTTCGATCCGGTTCATGGAATCAGTCAAAGTTCGGATACGCTCCTGCAGGTTCGTCTCCGAGGGCGTCGAGACTTGCGAGTAACACACTCCTACTGAAAGGAGAAACAGAACAGAACACATCCATCGAGTTTTGAACAAACCAGCTCTCAACACCGCCGTGCATCCACGGACCTGAATAGATTCGTTGCGTCTCATCTCTCTCCCAACGTTGCCGGGCTGGCCACCGGTGAATCCGATTCGTTGTTTCCGAGGCCAATGCTAAAACGGAAGACTGTTTCGCCTGGAAAGCTCCTGACAAGAGTTACGCTTCCTCCATTTTCAATGGCGATGCTCTGTGTAAGTGTCAAACCCAAACCGGAGCCCTTGTGTTTGCCTTCGCTGACGAACGGATCGAAGAGTGTGGCTCGTATGTTGGATGGGACCCCTTCGCCATTATCGAAAACATCGACAAAAACTTCATCCTCGCGGAGGAGAATGGTCACCGAGACTTTTGGGTCGACTCCCGGTTTCCTTGGAGCCTGGCATGCATTCAGGAGAAGGTTGTAAATTGCACGCTCAATCTGATTCACATCCACATTGGCCTCGATCGCAGGGGGATCGCCGCTCTCCAGCGTAAATGTGACACCCGCGGCATCCGGATGATTTCGTACCTGATGCAATGCCCGCTCCGCAAGTACGGCAACACTCTGATGTGTGCGGTGCAACGCCGTCCCTGTGCGGCTGAACATCAGCAAAGATTCAAGCATTTCGGTCGTTCCGTTCACCGCGCTGCGAATCTCCGCCAGCACCTCGTGACGATCGGCCGCGGGCAACCCTTCGGAAGCGAGAAACTCCGAGTTGGCATAGATGGCGGCGAGATAGTGGCGCAAATCGTGCGATACCGAACTTGCCATGCGGCCGATGGTGGCCAGGCGTTCGAATTCGATCAAGGCCTGATTCACCTGAAAGATCTCTTTGCGCATGCGGGCAAATGCGGCGCTCAACTCTCGCACCTCGCGTGTTCCGCGATAAGGAAGAATGTGCGCGCTGTCGCCACTGGCAAATGCCCGCACTCCGGCTGCCAGTTGCTCCAGAGGCAGAGTTACCGAGCGCGACAACGCCGCCATGAGTGCTGCTCCCAGCAGGAGCGCCAGGAGACCGGCAAGCAGAACGAGCCTATCTATTTCGCGGACTGCGCGTTCCTCCGGTTCAAGCGATTCGCATTCGACCAGTTTCAGCGGCGCGGTAGCCTTTGCCGAAAGGTCGTGAGAGACAGCCAGGTACCGCTCACCTCCGATGGCAAAGGGAAACGTTCCAGCAGCGCCGGAGGGTATTGAAGCCCATGCTTGCATCTTTCCCGCTTTGTCCTCGGACGTGAGAGAATTCGCCAGAATTCGATCGCCACTCAGGAAGACTGCTTCCACTTGGGTCGCACGGCTCAAGGCTTCCACAGTGCTACGATCGACGGCGAATCCGCTGATCACATATCCCAAGATTGTGCCGTCCGGACGGGCTCCGAAATAAAGCGGCTGCACGGAGCATCCATAGAGTCCTTTGGCGCTGACCAGGTAGGACGCGTTGCGCGCAGAAAGGAACCGGCTCAGATCGGACCGAAATGCGGAATCGGCCACGCCGCCCTCGACGTAGGCGGCCATAACTTTCCCGTCGCGATCGGCCAGAGCGAAGAGATCGTTTCCGCTTACCTTCCAGAACTCGATGCCACCATCGGCTATGGTGCGCTCATCGCTGGTCGTCATCAGCGCCTTGAGACTGGGCAAATCGGCAAGAAGCGCATTCTCGCGGTCCAGCGCGGTCATCTGTTGCGCCTGCATGCTTTCGACTGTAGCGAGGGAATGGAGCAGATTAGAAGTTAGATTCCGGACGATGAGATTCCGCATTGGACGGCGGATCGCAAGCAGACTTACCAGGGTCGAGCCCATGGTAATGACGGCCATCGCCAGGATCAGCAGAACGCGAATCCGCGTGCCCTGACCAGGCCCTCGCGGCCCGGTCAATGGCTCTCCCTTGTCCGAGAGGTTACGGGACGAACTTATATCCTGCTCCATAGATTGTCAGAAAGTGCGTTGGATTGGCAGGCTCAGGCTCCAGCTTCTGGCGTAGCTTGAGGATCTGATTATCCACCGTGCGGGTGGTCGGGTAACAATTGTAGCCCCATACTTCGTTCAGCAGTTCTTCTCTGCCGAGCACACGCTCGGCATTATCGGTGAAGAACTTCAGCAGCCGAAATTCGTGCGAAGTAAGGACAATCGATGCGCCCTGGCGAACCACGGTCATCTTTTTAAAGTCGATCTCGCAGTCGGCGAAGCGGTACGAACCGGCAGCGACTGGCTTGCGCCGGCGGCGAATGGCAGCCTGGACACGCGCCATCAGTTCGCGGGGACTGAACGGCTTGGTCACGTAATCGTCTGCGCCCAATTCAAGCAGCAACACTTTGTCCACGACCTCGGAGATGGCGCTTACAACAATCACCGGCGTCTCCGGAGAAATGCCCTTGAACTTCTGGCAAAGTTCGCGCCCTGAAATGCGTGGCAGCACCAGGTCGAGGACCACCGCAATGGGCCGCTTGGAGCGGAAAAGATCCAAGCCAGTCTCGCCATCTCCGGCGATCAGAACTTCGTACCGTTCGGCGGAAAACATCCTTTGCAAAACGCGCTGCATGCGCGGATCGTCTTCCACCACGAGGATCGTACCAAGTTCATGAGCAGCCGGAGATTCCACACCGTCGACAGTAGCGTCCAATTCCCTGATCATGGTTCCATTTTCCTCTGAATCGACGTTGATTCATCCGGGTCTTGCCAAAAATGACAATCCGCTGACATTTATCGATCAGGTCGAGCGGGAGCCCAGCGGATTTGCGCCCTTGAGAACGCGCTCATGCTGCCTTAGCTTATCAAATTCAGAAATCGGTGCACAGCGTAAACTTTCGTAGAGATCCAGATACTGGCGGCCGACAGAAACGCTCGACAGAGGTAATAGCTCGTGGACGCGAGGCTGGGGCAGTGCGAGCGACTCGCGTATGGCCCTGGCATACGAGCCGACCAGGTCGCCTCCCCAGGCAACAAACCGGCAATGGTTCTCGCCAATTTCGCGGAATGCGGGGATTTCCGAGCAGACGATCCGGCAGCCTGCAATCATCCCCTCGGCAACCGGGAGCCCGAATCCCTCGGTCTTCGAGGGCGCCAGCAGAACAGCGCAGTTCCGATAGCACCATTTCAACTCGGCATCCGGCAATCCGCTCGAAAGATGTACTCTGTCAGTAAGACCGAGATCCAGAATCTGGGACTGGATCTTCTTCGTGTCGGGTCCCGGTATCCCGACCACAAAGAGGCGCGTATTGGAAGGAAGAGTCTCGTCCCGAATCAGCCGGTCGAAGATGCGAATCGCCAGCGGTACGTTCTTGTTGGGCCGGTGCTGCGCAACACAGAGGATGAAACTCTGCGCCTTGAGAGTTCCGATCCTGCACGCGATTCCCTTTGCCGGATTCAGATCCACGACATTCGGAACGATTGTCGCCTTCCCAACCGCCGCGGGAAACCATTGTTCGAGTTGCGCTTGGGTGCTGGCCGATACGCAGGCGATCGCATCGACGCTGCGGATACACTGCCGGATGATTTGCCGTGCAAGCGCGCTCTTGAAGAATCCGAAATTCTCGGGAATATCGAACGGATACAAATCGTGCAGGCTGAGAACCACAGGGCATTGGAAAGCGTGTGTGGCAATCGGGGATGGGTAGGTAAGGTGAACGATATCCGCTTCGAGCTGTGCCGCGATCAAAGGGAGCTCGTGGAAGTACCAGAAAAGGCGGCTGAAATTCGCATCTCGCAGCGGAATCCAATGCGCATGAAAGCGCGCATCCGCGCCCTCAAGTTCCGGCTGGAACATCTGCTTTTGCCACTCGCCCGCCAGGAAATGCACATTGGTCACAGCGCGGGTCGATAACAATGCGTGCACTAACCCGATGGCATGACGTGAAACTCCATTCAAGTGCGCGGGCGCCGACAGGGCAGCAACAACGACGTTCATTCTTCCTCCATCAGTGTGCTGGCAAAAAGTGCGAATGAATTGCGTGCGCCGGATCTGCGTTTGGTTGCTTCGCCAATTGCAACTCCCTCGCTGCCAGCAACGCAATTGCGGTAATCAACCAAAGAGGTAGTACAAGATCGAATGGCTCCGCTTCCGCAAAGCCGCGCACAATTGCGAAAACCACGAATGCCGTCAGAATGCATCGCTCGGAATCCCGCAGCAGCAGGCGAAGGCTCCGAAAGAGGCTCCCATAGATTCCCACCAACAATACGATCCCGCATACTCCATAGGCGAAGAACTGCTGCAAGAACTCATTCTCCGCATGCCGGGCCTCGAACAACTCACCGCCAAACGGAGGCGCAACTTTCCACATCGCATCGAATCCGTTGCCAAGCCAGGGATGGCTTAGACTCGCGTCCAGTGCCCATGCCCAGATTGCCGTTCGGCCGGTCAATGTTTCGGCCTGGTTCCCCGCGCTGGAATAGACACCGTAGTAGGCATCGAGAAGGCCCCAGAAGCAAATCGCCACGGTGAGCGATCCCACAATGAGCCAACTCTTTTTTCGGCCGCTCATGGTGCGATCACGAAGGATCCGGTATGCCTGGCATGCGATGAATGCAATCAACGTTGACTTGCTCAGGCTCCGGAAGAGAGTGATGCCAAGAAACCAGGCAGGAATACGCCACTGGCCATCGCCTCGACAGGCAAGCAGAATACACATCAGCACTGCCAGCGCGCAGAGATTGCCGATCTGATTCGTATTGAAATACTCGATGTCGCCCAGACGCAGATCCCTCTCTGCCGGCATCATCCACGCAATTGCGGCCAACAAGCATGATCCGAAGATGAAGCCCTTCATGAGCGAGTGCGCGGCGCATGCCGCATCGCACCCGCGGAAGAGAAGGACCACGATGCCGACATCCGAGACGAGCCCTAACCAATAGCCTGCCGATCCAAGCGGCGAAACGGTGGCGGACCACAAGAAGCTGCAACCGGAAAATGCAAGATAGAGAATGACCCATTGAAATGGGCGCACGCGAAACATCCAATGAGATGTGTGCGCACTGTGGCCGAAGGCGCATAGCGAGGATGCTAGCAACAGCGCCAACGATAGACCCAAGCCCGCGAAGACACCCGCGGAAGTTCCGACACTTAGCCATCGAGCAGTTACGAGCACAAAGATGGTGCGGCACGAAAAGAACATGCCGACGCAAGCGGCCAAAGCCGAGAAGTTCGCATGGTCCTTTGTGGCAGCCAGCGAATGAGCGCTCGCGCAGAAAGTTGACGGGCGGGCGAATGCATAGACGATCTCACTTTTCACGCCAGCCTCCTCGACAGCCATCTTGCGGGCCGGATAGCGCTCATCGAATCGATCACTTCGAGTGCGAATCGTTTGCGCGGGTCGTTCGCGTCGATCAGTAGCCAGTAGTGTTGACAGATCAGCCAAAAGGAAGCAACGACGAGGGTGACGATCGTCAGCCCGATCGTCATCAGCGCCCTCGGCGGAAACGACTTCTTCTCCGGGACCTGGGGAGCATCGATCACGTTCACGGCGGGTATATCCTTTGCCTCCTGAATGCGCACAATCTCGTATTGCTGCGTGAGCAGGTCATAGACGGTCTCCTGCACATGAAGCTCGCGATAGAGATTCGCAAACGGCACTGCCAGCCTGGGAACCTGGCGAAGCGGGAGATACGAAGCGCTCGCCGACTGTTCTCCTGCTTCGTCCTTTGGAGGATCTGAAAGCGGAGACGAGGAACCGCCCATCCTTACGAGTTCTTGCTTCAGCCCCGCGATGCGAGCCGCAGTTTCACGCACGCGCACATTTCCATCGCCGTAAAGCTGCTGCAGCGAATGCAATTCGCCTTGCGCGACAATCAGCGCTCCCTGCACGCGCGCCTCCGACTCTACCGTTGCCTGCGCCTGTGCCTTTAGATCTATCGCCGCATGCGTACTGGAGAATTCGCTCATTGCCGCTTGTGCCCGCTCCAGATCGCCCTTGACCGCTTGCAATCTCTTCTCGATAAACACCCGCTCCTGATGAGCGGAGGAGTTGCCGGTGCGATTCACGAGGGTGTTCAGTTCATCCAGGTAAGCCTGGGCCATGTCGCGCGCGCGTACAGGATCGGTATCCGTCACGCTCAGGGTTAGCACACCGCTCTTCTTGTCCTGGAGGATGGTCGTCTTGCGCGTCAGTACCTTGGCCGCATCCACGCGGAATCGTTTGTGGTAAACACTCTGAAGTTGGAAGCGTTCGATGAGCCGATCCGCAACCGATGTGCTTCTCAACAGATCGACGAACAGCGAGCCCGTGTTATGGCCACCAATGAGGCTCGCCGCCAGACCTCCCAATGTATCGCCTCCCAAAACGCGGCCCGCCAGCGCGGTAAACAGTGCGGAACTGCTTCCGGAGCTCTCTGGAGGCATGATGCGCGTCTGCGAGACGTACGTCTTCGGAATCACCATCGAAAGAATAAGGCTGACCAGAAACGCAACGCCTACGATGCGCATCAACTGAACGCGGTGCGTCCACAGAACACGCAGGTTATAGAGCCAGTTGGGGGCGCTCTCATCCGCGAAAGGCGCGCAAACAGTTACTGCATCGTCTGCGATTGGGGCCGTTTGCTGTGCCTCTGCTTGCATGCTCACCTACAGTCCCGCAACGGCTGCGGCAATCGCCAGAGATGCGGCCACCTGCGCCGCACTTAGAAGATCGCGCCACACCGCCGATGCGCCCACTATCTTTTGCGGAACAACAATCGTGTCGCCCGCATCGAGCTTGGTGGAGAGAACGTTGTGCTCGTACCAGTTACTCGAACGGCGGCCAACGACGGAGCCATTGGCTCGAATAACGAAGATCTCCTTGCGGTTCGCGGTTTCAGAGGCGCCTCCCGCCTTCTGCAAATACCACTCGGCTGTCTTACCCGGCATGAACGTGATGGCCGAGGCGTTGTAGACTTGCCCTGTAACAAGAATGAAGCCCGGCCGCTTCGGGATCCGAAGTATATCTCCGCTTCTGACCTCGATGTCGGCAGCAGTTCCCGCCCAGGATTCAATCGCCGGGGCGATATGAATGACAAGCCTTCCACTCGCTGGCTGGCTGCGCAGACGGGCGAGGATCTGGTCCTGCTGTTGCTGAATCAGCTGCAACGAGGCGGCCTGATCACTTCCCGCCACACTTGGAGACAGGTGCGAAGCAGCGGAACTCGTCTCTATCTGTCGAATCAGTTCTTCGCGGCTCTTCTTTTCCAGCCTCGCCACATCGGGCCGAGTAAGCACAGCGCCCTCTGGATACGCAGTTGGCCGCAGCCCGCCCGCACGCCGAAGAACATCGCTCAACCTCTCTCCCTCCCGAAACCCGTAGCTGCCCGGATGTGCAACCTCACCCTGGATCAGGATCGACTCGCCGATTTCGGTCCATCCTGTCAGCTGATGCACGGTGAGCACATCGCCCGCCTTGAGAATGACATCCGCGTCCCGATCGTGTTTCAGCACCGCATCCGCAATCGAAACATCACGCCGCTCAACTGAAACGCCTGAGCCATTGATGACCTGATAGCTGGCCAGATCCGCACGCTCCACCATTGCGTCCCGCTTGAATCCTCCGGCGGTGCGGATCAATTGCGCCGCGGTCATTCCTTCAAACATCGGATAGGTTCCCGGTCTCAACACTTCTCCTCGGACCGACACCTTTGGCGCGTCCAGTTCATACCGGCCAAATATCCTGATCGTGTCGAACGGCTGAAGCGCAATGGACACGTTCCCGATCAAAACATCGGGGACGTTGAAAGCGATAGTCTCCGGATGCAGGTCAGGCGCCACCAGACGAACAATTTCTCCATGATCTGCCGGCTCGGGTAGCAGTTCCCGATAACTGTGCAAAACGTCTTCGAGATGCATGTCGTCGCGATAGGCAATCTTCCCCGGACGCGCCACATGTCCCTGCAGATAGACCACGCGGCCGCTGGAAGGAAGCACTGTCGCAATATGAATACGATCCCCGTCTTTCACTTCGGTGGACTGCAGGCGCGCGACGATTGCGGTGGGGGCTTCGTCGATGCCAGCTTCCACTGTGATCTCTTCGCGATGCTGGTTGGCAATCATTCGCTCGATGGTGACATGCGCCAAGGCCGCCGCTACCGTGAAGCCGCCTGCATCTTCCAGCACGGAGGCCAAATCTTTCTCGCTCCTTAATTCGTAAATCGCCGGGCGCTTCACTGCGCCGGACACAGCCACCTGCGGACCCACTGGAGGAATCAGAAGCGTGTCACCGCCCTGCATCCGATCGTCATTGGGGCGGACGCCGTGGAGCATGAAATCGTACATATCGATTTCGCCAATCAGCTTCTCGTTGCGATAGTGGCGCAAAGTGCGCAGGGAGCCCACAGCTGTCGGCCCTCCAGCGGCAAACAAGGCAGTGATGGGAGACGCGAGCGAACTCACCTCATACGATCCCGGACGCTGTACATCGCCCACCACAAAGATGCGTATCGAACGAAGGTGCGCCACAGTAATCGCCAGGTGCAAGTTGCGGTATTGACTTTGCAGCGCGCCTGCGAGTAGCGTCTCTGCTTTCGCAACGCTCAATCCGGCCAACGGAACAAGGCCAGCTTCAGGCAGTGCGACACGTCCTTCGCGGTCGATTGTGCGCAGGATATTCTGCGAGATCCCGCCCCACAGCGCAACACTCAATTCATCGCCTGGGCCAAGCACATAATCCGGTCCGAGCGGAACATCGAGTGCACCAATCGCAGCGACACGGTCGGGTTCGAGCGCGTCTCTGCCCGGAGCAGCGTGCGTCACAAACAGATTCGAACCAAACCTCTTCAGATGTTCCTGCGAATCTGGGACCTGTGTATACAGATCGCGCAGCGAGAGCAGGTTGTACGGAGCCTGGCGGTGCAAAGCTGCCGGCTCATCGGTCAAATTGGGTACCTCTGAACCGTGCGTCTCCGCGCGATCACCCGAATATGTCCTAGATTGTGTTTGGCGCTCTCCCAGCGGACGGCCTGAATCTTGTTGATCGACTGCCCTGTTACTGTTCGCGCGTGATGCGGAAGTCCGCGATGCAGGCGCTTGAACATCTTCACGATCTCCTTGCTCCATTGGGTTGCGCTGGAAGGCCTCTTCCTGTTGTTCCCTTGCCGTCTGAATCTGTTCCTCCGTGATGTATCCGCGGGCCAGAAGAAAGTGAGTCAGCGTGATGCGTAGCTTTTTGCTATTCTCGATCTGCGTATACACCTGCTCGTCCGTCAGTGAGTCTGCTTGCACAGTTATCCCCTGCTGCTGCGCGCTGTCGGCAACCACCGACTTTACTTCCACCATCACCTCTGGACTACCGCGCAAGACCTCAATCAACTGAGCAGCGGGCATTGCGGTATCGCTCGTGTTCGCGCCACTCAGAAATTGCCCTGTATTGCCATTCTGGATTCGCCCGGTTGAACCGTTCTGGAGTTGTCCGTCATCGTTGTTCTGAAGTTGCTCTGTATCGTTGCTCTGCAGTTGACCTGAATCGCTGTTCTGGAGTTGCCCAGCGTCGTTGTTCTGCAACTGTCCTGTGTCGCTGCTCTGAGTCCGGGAAGAGTTGAAAGGATCCGTGGCACTGTCATTGAGGCCAGTTTGCGCGAGGCAGGGAAGTGCGACCATGGCCGAGAACGCCACACTGAGTGCGAGCGGAGCAAGCCGACTCTTATTACCTAGGAGAAAAACGTTCATAGTCCGAATCTCACCACGCCCCTTCTCCATCGCAAGGTCTCGATCGCATAGCGAATTCCTTCCACCACATGAAATCGCATCCGGCCGAAGAAATAATCCGCCTCGATCGCATAACGCGTCAACCGTTCCGCCAGTCGCTCGCCGGAACGAGGCCGCGTAATTCTCGCCGGCAAGCAACGTGGGAAGAGAATGAGGTGCGTTTTCTTGAGTGGCTTCGCTTCCCTGGGGACTTCGCCGCGCAACAAGAGATAGAGTTTGTTGCCGCTGGAATCGCTCAGCAAGAGGTTGTGAGTGAAGAGATTGAGCCACAAAAGAACGCGAGGCGGTATCGCGTCCACTTTTCCCTGGCGCGGAAGTTCAAGCGCTTCTTTGTTGAAGAAAGCGTTTGTCAGCCATGAAGCCACACTCAGAGCGAGTGGACCATTCAGCTCTTCAGCCGCTAGATTCTCGACATGGCTCCAGAACATGCGATCGGATCTGCGAGCCTCAACATGACGACTGAATTCGAGCACCCAGGACAATCGTGAATGATCGCTGCACAAGTGCTTCAGCAAGTGCATTGCCTGTTGCATCAAGATGTCCGCAGGCGACAGCGTTGCAATCGGCGTGTCATCGAAGATCCGGATTGTCCTTCGCGCAAGAAGACCTCGCTTGCTGCTCCCCTCGGGCAGTATATGCAGGTCCAGAGCCCGTTGGGAGCCGGTTGAGTAGATCTTCTTCAGATCCGGAAGTCCTAAATCGCCGGCCCTGAACTCCATCGTTATTCCGCTCCTGGCATATAGCCGGTAGCCCATGCTGCGGATGCACTCGATTGCAAGATCCGCATTCTCTTCCGGCACGAGAAAATCCAGGTCGGTCTGGCAGCGCAAGGCGGAGTCGGACACTGACTCTGGCGCAAGAGTGATCCCTTTCAGCAACGCATACTCTATGTTATTGCTCTGGAACAAGTCAGCGAAAGTTTGCGCCTCCGTTCTGAGCGTTTGAATGCGGAACCGATTCCGTTGCAACCGATCTGCGAGGCCCGCTTCCACTTCCGACGGCATCACGCGTTCTGCTCCAGTCCGTTGCATGTGGTCCAGGAAATAGATGGCCATGCCGCTAATGTCGAGCCACCACAAAACACTTTGCCAATCTGCTTCCGTAAACCCGCCAAGACGCTGCGCCGCTTCGCCGCGCTGCAGAGAGAAGGAAGCGACAATGGCCTCCTTCAATTCCCGAGTTCGCGCGGTTTTCTTGAATCGCATTGGAAATCGTCTCCTCGGTATGGTGGGTTAGTGACTGTACATCTCCGGTTCACCCAGGCTCCCGGCCTTTGGCAGATGGCGAAGGAATGTTACGATGGACCAGATTTCATCGTCACTCAAGATGCCTCTGGATGCGGGCATGCCCGAGGGCCAGATGCCATCGTCGATCACCGATTTCAGTTGTCCGTCTGTGTACTCCTGCACTTCTCTCGACGCCAGCGACGGGACCGGCGGCGCCATGCGAGCCGCGAACGGGACACCGGTGTTCTGTCCGTCCAACCCGTGACAGGCTACGCAGTAATGCGAGAATGCGTCTTTGCCATCCGCGATGGTCTGGGGTGTTTCCGGCAACGGATTCCTCAGTTTCTTGTTGCCTACAAATACGCTGTGCTTCATCCCCCACATCAGCCGCGACTCTGCGGTCTTTGGGGCTTTTGCCTTGCAGCCGCAAAGACTCAGCGCCGCAGCAAGCAAAACGAAGAACGCCAGGCGGATCATCTTAATCCACCACGTGAAATGTAATGGTCATGCTTCCGTGTCCTGCTCCGCAAAAGACGAAACAGTGCCCGACGAAATCGCCGGTCTTGTCGGGAGTGAGGCGCACTTCAGCGGATCCACCTTTGGAGACTTTCAATTCCAACCCGAGTTCACGAACCCGAATACCGTGCGGGACGTCGCTGCTCTTCAGCACCAGAAGAACCGGCTGGCCCTTCTTCAAAGTGACGACGCTGGGATCGAAGGAAAACCTCTTTGCGGTAATCTCCACACGACGAGGTTCTACAACTGTGGTGCCCGGCAATTGCGGGACCAACCCGAAGGCGCAGACTACTACAACAGTTGCGACCCTCCATGCAGGTCTATTTGTCATAAGTCTCCTGACCAATTCAAAAATGCGAGCCACTTCTGGGATCGGTATGTTGAGGTCACAACCAACATAGAGCTTCCCGGATGCTGCGTGTGTCATGTGTGTGTCAGGAGATTGTCACAGATTTGTTGGGACACCTTCCTTTGTGAGCTTTGGCACGACGCGCGCCGAAAGTGACAATCCTCTGACATTCACAAGACGCTCTCCTGACACTCGTTCCTCGCATTCGCGAGAAGCTAGCACTATGTCAAGTTCAGCAAAGCTTCAAGCACACACAAGATGGGGAGCGATTGCACTGGCCGCGTCCATGGGACTGGCATCCACCCATTTCACACGGGCGCAAGACGTTCCCCTCATCTCCGGTGGCGCCGGACTCATCACCAGCACGAGCGGCGGGAGCACCACATACTTGCCGATCATCGCTCCGGCTCTTGTTGCGCCGCTCGGCGATCACTTACTGGTTGAAAGCCGCGCCTCCATCGTCGAGTCCTACTTCCCGCGCGGGGGTGGACAGTCTGGCTACACGCACGACGCGTTCCTTGGGCTCTCCTACCTTCAGGCGGACGTCATCGCCAACCGCAACCTCACCTTTGTTGCAGGCGAATTCCTGACACCCTTCGGCACTTACAACGAGCGCCTCAGCCCCATATGGATAAGCAATTTCGAATCCGCTCCATTGATCTTCAGCTTGGGTACGATGAGCACAGCATCGAGCGTCGGCGGAATGCTGCGTGGCTCGGCCTTCTCCAGCGACAAGGCGAATCTCGACTACGCCGCATACTTCTCCGTGGCCAGCACCAATCAACAGTTCGACGCGGAGCGATCATCTGGCGGCCAAGCAAGTATCTACTTTCCCGGCGTCCGTCTTGAAACCGGATTCTCTGTGGGACGGCTGTTGCAGAATACGCACGAGAGCTATTTTGGCACCCACCTCTGGTGGGAACCGGACAACTCAAATCTTCGTTTGCGATCGGAATATGCGCGCGGCCCTCATGCGCAAGGCTACTGGGTCGAGGCCGACTACCGGTGTTTGCGATTCCACAGCGAAGACAGCTTGATTGGGCGTTTCGAGCCTGCCTTTCGGATTGAACAGACATTTCGCTCGCAGCCCGACTCGGAGGATGGCCTGCCTGGGGCAAACACGCAGAAGGTCAATTTCGCGCTGGACTATCATCTTCCCCACGAAGTCCGCATCAATACGAGCTACTCGCGGCAACTGTCTTCCGCGGGCAATCGGAATATCTGGCAAACCGGAATCGTGTATCGCTTTCTGATTCCAACGTGGAGGGGCAAATGAACCGCATGCATGCATTGATTTTCGCGACTTGTGTCCTCGGCGCTTTTGGAGCCGCATTGGCGCAAAGCGATCCCGCGGCGGCACATCAGGAAAAGGGCGTGCAAAAGAACCAGACTGCGACTTCGCGGGGAGAACGTGTCTTCCAGCAGAACTGTTCCCGATGCCATAACGCGCCGCAGAGTTTCCCTCCGCAGATCTCTGGAACAATTCTGCGCCACATGCGTGTCCGAGCCTCATTGAGCGCCGCGGACGAGAAAGAGTTGCTGCATTTTCTTAACCCATAGAAGATTCCTTATTTGTCTTTGGGCCAGCTAAATCACTGGAGAAAGGTAATCCATGAAGATGAAGGGCAAGCATGTCCTGGTGTGTGGTGCGGGAGGATTCATCGGTGGTCATCTTGTACGAAAGCTTCTTGTGTCGGGAGCGGCGTCTGTTCGTGCCGTCGACTTAAAACCCATTTCGGAATGGCACCAGGTCAGCATTCATGCCGACAATGTTGTGCTCGATCTCAGTTCCCGCGCGAACTGCGTCACGGCTGTAAAGGGGAGACATATCGTCTTCCAGTTGGCTGCGGATATGGGCGGCATGGGATTCATCGAGAACAACCGCGCGCTCTGCATGCTCAATGTGCTCATCAACACCCACATGCTGCTCGCGGCGCGCGAACACTCGGTCGAGCGTTTTTTCTTCTCCTCCTCCGCGTGCGTATATAACCTTGCCAGACAGGCTTCGCCCCTGGTTGTTCCGCTACGCGAAGAGGATGCCTACCCGGCGATGCCCGAAGATGGCTATGGATGGGAAAAGCTGTTCAGCGAGCGCATGTGCCGCCACTTCGAGGAGGACTTCGGACTTCCTTGTCGCGTTGCTCGCTACCATAACGTCTACGGGCCGATGGGAACGTGGCAAGGAGGACGCGAAAAAGCTCCCGCCGCCATCTGCCGCAAAGTCCTTGCAGCGCGGATGTCCGGCATTCCGGAAATCGAAATCTGGGGAGACGGCTCTCAGACGCGCAGTTTCCTCTATATCGACGACTGCATCCAGGGTACGATCGCCATCGCCGAAAGCAATGTGCGCGAACCTCTGAACCTTGGCTCCTCCGAGTTAGTCACGATTGACCAGCTTGTTACCATCGTGGAGAACATCGCCGGCATTCACCTTCGAAGACGCTACAATCGGCACGCTCCGACTGGGGTCAATGGCCGCAATAGCGACAACACGCGCATTTCCCGATTGCTTCAATGGGAACCATCGATTCCGCTTGTGGAAGGTGTGAAGTCGACCTATCACTGGATCGAGCGGGAGATGCTGCAAGGCTCCACTTTCCAAACGACCATGGCACTCCAGGAGCACTATGCAACTGAAGGGCTCGACTGACTCTAAAACCAGCGGTCTGTCTACCCCTCGTGTCCTCCAGAGCGAGTTGGAGGAGATGAGCCCGTGGACAAGGTCCCGAGCCAAGCGCATCTTCGATGTTGCGTCGATTCTGGTGTCGGCTCCAATCGTGCTTCCACTGCTCGCGCTCATTGCGCTTGCGGTCGCCGCATCGTCCAGCGGCCCGGTGTTCTTTCGGCAAATCCGTCTTGGCCGCTTCGGTGAGCCGTTTGCGATTTTCAAATTCAGGACCATGCAACATGTGCCCGGCGACCATCGAGACGCAATCGCCGCGGCATCCGCCGATCGAATAACCTGGTTGGGGCGGATTTTACGCTGGCTCAAGCTGGACGAATTGCCACAGGTGCTCAACGTGCTCGCCGGGCAAATGAGTCTCGTTGGCCCACGGCCGCTGGTGCCCGAGCAGCGGATTCAATCGTTCCAATGCCGACCTGGGATCACTGGTTTTGCAACGCTGGCTTTCGCGCGCGAAGAGTCGTTATTCGCGCTGATTCCGAAGGACGCGTTGCCACAGTATTACCGGAAGACAATCCTGCCCGCCAAGCAGCGCCTCGATGCCGACTATATGAAGCAGGCCACACTGTTCTCGGATTTGAAGCTCATCTTCGACACGGCATTCCGGTGTTGGGGAGCCTATGCCCGGCTCGTCGCACCCAATGCTGTAGAGATCCACATTTCCGAACGGCTGACGGAAGCCGAAGGTGCAACACTTCAATAGAAGTCTGCATGGCTTTGGCGGAGGCGATTCCGGGATTGCTTTTGGGAGCGCTCATCGATTCGATCCAAATCAGTTTCAACCGCATCGCAGGCGTCATGCCGCGTCCGGTCAATGAGCGATCAAAAGCAGATTGCGAAACCGCGTGGTGACGGGTTATGTAGACCGGCGTAGCTCGGCTGCGCCATCGTGATCTCGGAGCGTGAAGCCGCCTCTTAGATCCTTGGCTCTGCCATGGTTTTAGAATCAGCGCGGTCCCCAATGCCGACTCGCGCAGGCTGGTCTTCAGTGCGCAATGGTCGACGCAAACCGCTGCGTTTTTGGCATCGTGGTAAGATCGTTTTTAAGTTGCGGACGACAATGCGGGTTTCAAGGTTCGATCCATACTAGAGCGGTTCCACAATTCACTTGCCCATCGTAGTTATTCAAAGGGTGGCTTCTTCTTGAGGAAAAAGCCACTCCAGGTGAGCGGTTCCGGGGTACAGCAATTGTGGAACAGCTGTAGCCGCCCCAGTTTCTCGGTCCGCGCACCTCAACCTTGCTGTTGCGGAGGCTTCGTGACCCAAAGCGTGTCAACCTCGCCCCCCACTTATCCTCAACCCTCCCGGATTTCACCCGCAGTCAATTATTTGCCTGAAAGCGCTCTTGTGTTTGAGCCTTGCCGTGGCCTGCGCAACGGGCATTTGCAGACCATTGTGGGGAATTATTTTCCTCGCCCGGATTTCGCCTTGCCGAGCACCGCGGAGACGGTCAAGGTAGATCCGGTGGACGGCAGCCGCGTTCTTTGCCATTGCCACTGGCAGCCTTCCCCTGGCTCATGCCTGACGCTCATCCTTGTTCATGGGCTCGAAGGCTCCTCGAACTCCCACTACATTCGCGGGGTTGCGGCGCGAGGTTGGGCGGCCGGATGCAACGTTGTTCGCATGAACATGCGCAACTGCGGTGGCACCGATTTGCTGACGCCGACTCTCTACCACTCCGGCCTTTCCGGAGATGTGGGCGCGGTCATCCGTCACTTTTCCGCGCGTTACGGCCTCAGTCGCGTTGCTCTGGTTGGCTATTCGATGGGCGGCAACATGGTGCTCAAACTGGCAGGGGAGTGGGGTGTATGCAAGCCGTTATGCGCGGTGGCCGCTGTTTGTCCCGCCATCAATCTGGCTGCCGGTTCCGACGCTTTGCACGAACCGTTGAATCGAGGCTACGAATGGCATTTTCTTCGCGGGTTGATGCGGCGATTTCATCGCAAGGCGGAATTTTTTCCGGAGATTTATGAGCCGCACAGGGTCGGTGCGGTGCGGTCCATCCGCGAATTCGACGATAAGGTCGTGGCGCGTTACTGGAACTTCCGCGATGCCGACGATTATTACGACCGCGCGGCGAGTTCCCATGTTGTGGACCGGATCTCGGTTCCAACATTGATCCTCCAGGCCAAGGACGACCCGTTCATTCGATTGCTGCCGGAAACGCGCGCCAGGCTCGTTGCCAATCCTTGCATTCGTTTTGTCGAAACGTCCCACGGCGGGCACTGCGCCTTTCTTTCAAGAGAGGGGGGAGAAGATATACATTGGGCCGAGGCGACCGTTCTCCGTCACCTTCTCGCTGTTACTGAATCGAAGAACTGAAAATGCGAAGTGAGTCAACGAACTGGACAATCACATGGAAGCGGACTTTGAAGTTCAGGTGGGTGGCGGCGCGCCGGTGATCGATGCATTGTGGGAAGGATTCGTCGATCTGCGCCGCAGCCCGGAGCGCGTCTACGAAATTTCGGAAGCCGCGGTCTTTCCCGCGCTGGCCCAGGCGCTTCTCGCTTTGAATGACATCGACGCGCCGCTGTGGACGGCCAAGTGCGACGTGTGGGACCCGCATGCTGCCGCACTTCAGGAGCCTGAGCCGGGACTGTCCGCTTCGCCTGAACCTCACCATGCCGCGCTGGCCTGCTACATCGACCTCCTGCCGCGCTCGTCGGTGGTCTTCGCGAGTTGGAAGGATGCGGAAAACTTCTGTCGCAAATGGGTTGCCCGGCTCGATGAAGAGGAGCCAGTCGGTCCAACTCACAACGCGACGCTTGATTTGATTGTGCGTCAGGCCCTGGCAGGCGATCGGGAGGGATTTGGTATCACCGCCTACCTGGGCGTGGTTGCAGATTATCGCGCGGGGGCCGAAGAAGCTCTGGCCGCGGCGCTCAAGCTTTTTGTGGCCGCCTGCCCGTCTCATCCCGCCGGCTGACAGCTCACTGCCGCGCGTAACTATTGCTCCTTGTCTTCCGTCCCTGGTTCGGTGTACGGCACAGGCAGGGCCTTGTCCTTCAAGAACTGCCATGCCCTGGTGTCAACCTCGTCGGAGATCGCATAGTAGTTATGGTCATGATGAGGTATGACGGTGAGTTTCACGGCATAGCCATTTTCCTCGAATCGCTCTTTGGTGCTCAGTACGCCTTGTAGAGGAAAACTCAGGTCTTGATCTCCAACCTGTATGAATAGGGGAGTGCGCCGTTCGGCGTAGGGAAAGAGGCCCTTCGGATCCACTTGCAGGCTGCCCGCATGCACCGCTATCGCCGCAAAGTAGTGTGAGTCGGTGACCGCAAGAATAATCCCCATCGCCGCTCCAGCGGAATGCCCAAACAGGTAGATGCGGCCTTCATCGATGGCGTGTTGCGCGGCAACCTGCTTCACCACAGCATGAAGAAATCGGGGTGGATCCATATTGAAACTCCACATTGCGGAGTCAAAGGAATTTGGCGCGGCCAGGATAAAGCCCTCCCGCGCTGCCAGATCCTTCCATGGGTCGGCCGCAATCTGGCCGTCTCTCCCCGAGCCATGCAGCAGAACCAGCACCGGCAATGGGCCTGCCTTCTCCGGTATGTAACAGTAGTAAGTCCTCGCTTTGCCTTCAAACGTGAAGGTGTATTTCGTGAGCTTTGCCTTCGCCCATCCTGGAACAGCAAACAACAAGGTCAGAAGCAGAAGCGGCAAGTACCGAAGATATTTCAAAACGTCCTCCACTGTCTCATGTCAGGCAGCAGAAGAATAAACCATCCGGTTGCTTCATTACGCCTTATTGGCGATCTTGGCGGCTGTGTAGAAACTCTATTGGACGTGGGTCAGCTTTGACCCCGACTTGAGCTGCCCGCCGCCGCTCGGTTTGGGGCATAAGAAAAGGCACGCAGGATGCTCTCCCGCGTGCCCGGTTCTCCTTGTCGAACGCACTTCGCCGCGTTCATGCGCTTGACTATTGCGGTTCGATTACTCCATCCACAACGCGCTGGTGATAATGCGCGGATAGTAGCGGCTGGCCTTGCCTTCCCCTGAAACAATCTGGTCGCAGCAGGCCCAGTACGAGCTGCCTTCCACTTGCCATTTCACGTGCGCCGCATCCGCCTGGCGGAAGACCTCGGCCACCTTGGCGTCCTCATCCAGATGGAAGACCTTGCGGGTAACGTGCATGAAGATGGAAATCTTGCTCATCCACGAGTTATTGCTCGTCGAGCTGAGTTTGATGCCGCCATCGGCGAACAGGTTGCGCCGCTCCGGATCGAGCAAGAGATTGCGCGTGTGCTCTTTCAGAACGTCGAACATGCGCTTTTCCGCCTCACTCGCGTAGACTTCCTCGGCCGTGCAGCCGGCAAATCCGGTATTCACAAAGTAGAGCGGATACACGCATCCCTCTACCGCGGGCAGAATGCGGCTGCTGTAGCCGGGGTTGGATTTTTCGAAAATGGCCGGAAGCACGCCGTCCACCGCCTGATCGCAGACCACCGAAGCAACCTTGGCGGCGAGTTCTTCGCTGCGCGTCTGGCTGGCAGCGTCATTCAACTCGCGGAACAGCAGCGCCAGAGCCTTGTACGTCGACCAGCTCTTGACGGCGATGTAAATGTTATTGCGAGTCTGCGCCAGCGAATGGTCCAGCGAGTCATAGGTCGTAATCTCCTGGCCGCCCGCGCAGCGCGTCGAGTCGAATTGCGCAAAGCCAACATCGCCACTGCGATTGATCATGCTGGCCAGGCAGGCATCCACCACTTCCTGGTTGGCCTTGAGCCACGCGAAGTCACGCGTCTTGGCCACATAGCAGCCAGCGGTCAGAACCCAGTTGCAGAGCTGCTCCACCGTCATGTAGCTGAAGCAGCCGGTCAAATTGGCCAACTCGTAGCTGCTGCGGCCACTGGGCGAGAAGTTGTTGTGCGCGCCCATGTCGTGGCAGAAGCTGAGGCCGCCCGGCTTGGTGTCGTAGGGGCGGTTGAGCTGCGCTTCGTCGGGAGGGGGCGGTGTCTGGGAAGGATCAATCTGCATCGTCTCGGCCGAAGCCGCGAACTCCGATTTGTAGACCTTCACTTCGTCGGTGTAGCTATAGAGGCGAACAAAGTTATCCAGCAAATTGCGTACCAACCAAGGATTGTGATCGAGTTCCCAGAACACGTGATCGACGCTGAGGTCGAGCGTGTTCATCATGCAGTACTCGCCCTCGTTCACCACCCAGAACGGTTGGGCATCGACTTCCAGCAACTGCGTGCTGCCGTAGTAGCTATGCGTGGCATGCGCGATCAGGAAGCGCTGGTCGTCGGAGAGATTGGCCTGATCCACCTTGCTGTCCAGCGCCTTGGCGTCGGCAATGATCTTCGCCGAGTTGTCAAGCGCCGTCTTCAGCACATCGCCGAGACCTTTGAAGTAGCGCGTGTAAAGATAGCTGCCGTCCAGTCCGTTGGTCTGGAAGCCTTCCAGATAGGAACCGAGCGCAATGTCGATGCCGTACTTCTTGCCTGCGGGTACTTCAAATCCGAATCCGGGACAGGAACCCAGCAGGTGAACCGGATTGTGGCGCTCGCGCACGCCGTCACTGGCCGACCAGCGCATGAAGACGAAGGGCTGATCCTCGACCGTGGTTCCTTCCTCCGAGGTGGTGAAATCGCGGAGTTCGGCCGCGCCGCCTGCTTCGCGGCGGAAGGCGAAGGCCAACCGGCCGCTGCCCAGATCGTCGTTCAGAATCCGGCTGCCGGGGCGCGCGTGATTCAGGGCGAACATCGCCGTTTTCGTTGTAGTCCCCTTGGTGTTGTCCAATTCGAGGCGGGCGATGACGGCGGGCAACAGGCCCTCGCGCATGCGCTCTTCGCCGTCCAGCGCGGGATTGGGGATCGCGCCAAAGGGGGAATAAACCGAAAAACTCAACCCCTCGGCAGTCCATCGATCGCTGGCCCAGCCATAGGAACGCGAGATTTCACCGGCGCTGAACGGCTCGGCATCGGGCTTGACGTTGGCTTCGGAGGGGCCGGCCTGCTCCACCAGAAAAGCGTCGGAGGCCTTGTTCACCGCTGCCGTGTAAAAGGGAAGGCATTTCAAGGTTGCGCCGGAAGCGCGGTCGCCTTCCTTGAAGCCGATGAAGACTTCCTGGTCGCCGGGCTGTCCGATTTGCAGTCCAATGCCGCCCCGGGTTCCGAAATTGCCGCAGGTAAAGCTCATGAATGCGCCCATGGGCGAATGCTGTGCGTTGAAGCCGAGATGGCAGGAAAGCAATTTACGTTTGGTCATGGTCGAACCTCGCTGGAATTGTAGCCTTTTCGGGCGCGTGTCCGATAGAGCTTACGGATGAAATAATTCTTTAGTTTTGCACTTGCCAATTCATGGAGTAATGCGATTTACTTGTGTGAAATCTAAGAACGCTCGGGATGCGCTCCGGATCCGGCGCAGACGCCCGGGCTGCTCCAGGCTGGCAACCAGGCTGGCAACCAGGCTGGGAACGCGGAAAACCGGCGAGAACGGTCGAGAGATAGAATCCGGAAGGCGAAATCGCAGGTTGCCAGCGCGTTACAAACGTGGCTGAGAACCCGAATTCCCTCCCAGCGAAAGCGAGTAAAGATCGATGAGCACCACCACGGTAAGACTCTCCTTCACGGAAAAATTCGGATACGGTCTGGGCGACATGGCGGCCAACTTCGTCTTCCAGGCGATGATGGCTTTGCAATTGAGCTTCTATACCGACACCTATGGCCTGTCCGCGGCTCAGGCAGGAAGCATGTTCCTGATCGTCGGCCTGGGAATGGCCTGCCTCAATCCGGTGATGGGGGTCATCGCCGACCGCACCAGCACCCGGTGGGGAAAATTCCGTCCCTGGCTGCTGTGGACGTCGGTTCCCTTCGGCGTGATCGGCGTTCTTGCCTTCACCACGCCCGACCTGAGTCCCGCTTCCAAATTGATCTATGCATGGGTCACTTACCTGCTTTTGCGCCTTGTTTACACCATGAACAACGTGCCATACGCCTCGCTGAACGGCGTCATGACGGAAGATCCCAACGAACGCAACAGCATCTCAACCTACCGCCAGATGTTCGCGAACGGCGCTGGCTTTATCGTGCAGGCGCTGGCGATTCCCATGGTCTTCTTCCTCGGACGCGGCAGCAGCGCCCGCGGCTATCAGTTGACGATGGGCTCCTTCTGCTGCACCAGTGTCGTCTTCTTCCTGATTGCCTTTGCTGTAACCAAGGAACGCATCCAACCCGATCCGAAGCAGGAGACTTCCGTTCTGCGGGACCTCGGCGATTTGATGAAGAACGGCCCCTGGATCGCGCTCTTCCTGGCCACGACCTTCTACTTCATCGGGCTCATGATTCGCGGCAGCATCATGCTGCCCTTCTTCAAATACTGCGCAGGCAACTCGATCATCTTCAGTTGGTTCAACGGCTTCGGATTGACCGCGCTGCTGATCGGCGTCGCCTGCTCGACGGCCCTGACCAAGCGTATTGGAAAGCGCCTTCTGTTTCTCTTGAGCATGGTGCTGACAGGATCTTTGTGCATCGTGCTGTTCTTTGTTCCGGCAACGGCCACCGTGCCGATCATCATCCTGGAAGTTCTGCGCCAGTTCGCCTTCGGCTGCTCAGGCCCGGTGCTTTGGTCCATGATGGGCGACGTTGCCGACTTCGGAGAGTGGAAGATGGGACGTCGAGCCACAGGCACGGTCACCTCGGCAGTGGTGTTTGCGCTGTGGATTGGCCTGGCTCTGGGCGGCGCTATCGCCGGTTGGCTGCTCTCGCTCTATGGATATGTGGCCAATGTCGAGCAGAGCGCGCATGCCCTGCTGGGCATTCGCATGATCGCCTCGGTTTGGGCGGGCGCCGCATTCCTTGCTTGTGCTGTTTGCCTGCTCTTCTACGGCATCAGCATGAAACTCAACATGACCATCTCGCACGATCTCTCCGAGCGGCGCAAGAGCTTCTCGCAGGAGAAGATCTGACCAGCTGTCTCCACCGGCCGCAGCCGTCTCATTGGCTGCGGCCACTTTTTTGTTCATCCATTCTGTCTTCATTCTTCCGCTTGCTTATCGCTGGGAAATGCCCACGAACCCGGAATTTCCGGTACCGAAAAACACAAGGAGTACCGATTCATGTTTCATTCTCGCCTTATGGTTCTCTCCGCACTAATGGCCGCATCGGTTACCCTTGCGGCGCAAGGCCCGGCAACTCTCAAGGACGCTTACAAGGGCGCGTTTTATATAGGCGTCGCCATCAACTCCGCACAGATTACCGGCGCGGATGCCGCTGGAGATGCTGTTATCGCCCAGCAGTTCGATTCCATCTCTCCTGAGAATGCGATGAAGTGGGAGGTCATTCACCCGCGTCCCGACGCCTATAACTTCACACTCGCCGACAAGTACGTCGAGTTTGGTCAGAAGCATCACATGTTCATCGTCGGCCACAATCTGTGCTGGCACGCGCAGACGCCCGAGTGGGTCTTCAAGGACGCTGCCGGCAAGCCCCTCACCCGCGATGTCCTCTTGCAGCGCCTGCACGACCATATCTTCACCGTGGTGGGTCGTTACAAGGGCAAGATCGACAGCTGGGATGTGGTGAACGAAGCCCTCAACGAAGACGGCACGCTGCGGCATTCAAAGTGGTTCGATATCATCGGCGAAGACTACATCGTCAAGGCGTTTCAGTGGGCGCACGAGGCCGACCCCAAAGCTGAGCTTAACTACAACGACTACAACCTCGAAACCCCGGCCAAGCGCCAGGGGGCCATCGCACTGATCAAAAAGATCCAGGCGGCAGGCGTTCCTATCGCCGTTGTCGGCAGCCAGGGCCACCTACATATGGATTGGCCCTCCACCGAGGACGAAGAAGCCACGGTTACCGAACTGGCCGCCACCGGCGTCAAGGTCGCCATCACCGAGCTCGATATCGACGTGCTCCCGCGGGTTGCGCCCAACACGGCCGATGTCTCCCTCAATATCAAGGCCGATCCGAAACTGAATCCCTATGCCACGGGCTTGCCCGCGGAGGTGCAGCAGGCGCTCACAAAGCGCTATGCCGGCCTCTTCGCGGTTTACCTCAAGCATCGCGACGTCATGAGCCGGGTCACGCTCTGGGGGCTGAGCGACGCAGATTCCTGGCTCAACGATTGGCCGGTCAGGGGACGCGCTTCGTACCCGCTGCTCTTCGATCGCAACAACAAGCCCAAACCTGCGTTCGATGCGGTGCTGCGCGTCGCGGCCCACGCAACGAAGAATTGACGCTCGCGGCGCGATGAATGCCGGGTGCCCCAGGTCCCGCTTCCGGGACCTGGGAACCGGTCATTGCAATTCGTCCGCCTGCTCTTCCATGCCTTGCAGAATCGATTGCAGTTTTACGAACTCGGGATCCCCGTGCAGAGGCCGCAGGCGCGGATCGGCGAGCATCTGGAAGAACCATTGGCAGCGCATTTCGGCAGAGATCTTCAATTCGGCCAGCGCGGATGGATGATCGCCAAGCGCGACGTGAACCGCGGGAATGAAGGAATTCAGCACGAAGCGTTCCCGGCTTAGCCATTGCAGCCGCTCCAAGATAATCCGCGCCTCCTCAGCCTTTCCCGTGCACACCAGCGTGTACGCATGCACCGCGGTGCCCAGGTCGAAATAGGCATAGCGATGGGTCAGCTCGTGCGCCAGCCTGGTCGCCTCTTCCGCTTCGCCGTTGAACGCCAGAATCAGAGAACCATAAAAACAGGACCCCTCATGATGGGGAAACAGACGGATCGTGCGCCGGATCTGTTCCACGCTCAGCGATGCCTCGCCGGCAAGATGGCGCGCCCAGGCCAGCCGCGCATGAAGCCAGGGAGAATACGGATCATCCTCAAGAGCCGAGGTCATCACAGAAATGGCTTCGCCAAAACGCTGGCGGCTCAGCGCGAACATCGCGCGCAGGTGGGTCGTCCACACGTCATGCGGCAGATGCGCCGAGTGAGTGAAAGCGGCAAGAGCACCGCGCAGGTCGCGGTCATAGTGAAAGCTTACCCACCCCAGCGCGGGCAGAACCCCTTCCGCGCGCAACGGAAGCTTGCCGGCAGAAGCGGCGGTACCGCGAATGAAATTGACCGCTACGCTGGGGGCCATGAACCCATAAAGCGCCTGCGCCGCGCACACGTTCACCACGTCCACCTGCGCCGCAACCAGCGCCGGATCCAACTCCGTCGCCTTGATCAGATGCTGCAACGCGTCCTGCATGCGATGCCTTTCCATCGTTTGCCACTCGTGGTGGCCGCGTAGAAAGAGCTCGTAGGCCTCCCGGTTTGAGGGCACATCGCCGGGGGCACCGTTCCCTGGATGCGCCTCGGCCGAAGCCGAAATCGAGACCGCTTCTGCCGCTTCTCCATCCCCCAAGCGAAGCAGGAGCCTGTCGAGCAGTTCCGATTCCAGACCGGCAATGCGGCTTTGCGGCACCAGCATGTCTTCAACCCAGATCTGGGTCCCGTCTTCCACCTGGATCATCTCGGCCCGCAGACGGAAATGCGAAGCGACGGCACGCAGGGTTCCGGTCAGAACCAAGTCCGCCTTGAGCTTCGAGCCTACTTGCAGTGCGGTGAGCCCCTGCTCGCTCAAAGCAAATACCGAGTCCCGCGCCAACACGGCGGCAATCGGGCGACGCAAGCCGGTCAACCGGGCAATCGTCTCTTCGGCAATGCTTGAGCCAAGATGCTCCGGCACCGAGTACCCGGTTGCGAAGGGCATGATTGCCAGCCGTGGAAGAGCTTGCGCCGACTCGGTTCCGCGATCGCGAATCTCCGTTGAAAACCGGTAGCCCCGTTTGTAGACGGTTTGAATGCAATCCTCTGGCTCAAGCTTCGCGCGCAAGGATGAGAGGCATTTGGGCAGGCTGTCCGCCGACACGTTCACATCGCCCCATAGTTCGTTGCGGAGTTGGAGGGGCGTTACGACGTGAGGGGCATGCCCGATGAGCAGGCGCAGCGCCGCAAGCTCCTTGGGCGGCAGATGGACAATCTTCCGATCTTGCCAAAGAGTTCCGTCCGCATCCAGCCGGAATGGGCCAAAGGAGATTCCCTCATCAGGTGTGCCGTACGACGACGAGGCAGGCGCTTTCATCCAAAACAACGCATTTCTTCGGAGTCCCATTCGAGAGTCCCGCATGTTCGCTTATTGTTATGCGAAGATGCGAAGGCCGCTGAAGAACTCAGGGACCACAGGGATCCGACAACAGGGAAAATGAACGGCAGCAGCGCCGATTTGCTCGAGGGCCAAACTTTTACGGCATTTGGATAACCGTCGCGGCTGTCAAAATTGCCGCGCTTGCCGATTCTTTTTGGACGCCTCGCGCTTGCAAGGCGCTACTCATTCGCAGGCAAGGCCGCGGGGCTGTGAGACAGCCCCGTGAACCTCACGGTTGAACAGGTCCTCTTGCTGGATTTCCTCTGTCCCCCCTGCAGGATGCTCCGATTTCCGAAAGTGTAATTGACCGTAATCATAGAGAAACATCCCTCCTATAACAAAGTGGCTAAAGTAACCCGAATTTCAATTGCATTGGTAATGCATCGCCTCCGATTGCGGCAATTTCATACAATCGGGGACCCAGAGCTTCAGAAAAACTTCAGAAAAACATCCCGAATGTGAACGATCCCTCCTGCCAAGCTAAAGATGGAAAAGCCCGCCGCATTGTTCTCCACGGAATGATCCGGTAGGGAAGTCTCCCGGAGAACCGATGGCCAAGACTGTTTCTTACGCGCAGTGGACCCTTGAGTCGTACTGCATTGGAATGAAATTGCGCTCTCTGCGGACGCAGAAGCGGCTTACGCTCTCGCGGCTCGCCGCAGAGACGGGGCTCTCCACGGCGCTGCTGTCGAAGCTGGAGACCGACCGGATGACCCCGACGCTTCCCACCTTGGCCACCATCAGCCGGGTCTACGGCGTTGGAATGAGCTACTTCTTCTCCGAGCCGGCCAAGCACAAGCTCTCCATCACCCGCAAAGCGCATCTGCAAAGTGCCGGGCGCGGCATGGAGTCGGTCAAGATCACTCCGTTGAGCGCCGTCTCGGCAGATGCGAGGCTCGTTGCGCAGATGATTGAGTTTCCTCCCGGCGGCGCATCCTGCGCGGCGGAATTTCTGGACGACTCGCGCGGAGATACGCACCAGGCGACCAACTGCCTGGTCTACGTGCTCGAAGGCAAACTGCAACTGGAGGCGGGCGGCATGCACGAAGTACTCGAAGCCGGCGATTGCGCTTACATGGAAAGCGAGATGGCGCTCGCCATGAGCGCGGCAGGCAAGCATCGCTGCAGAATCATCTCGGTGAACCCGGCAGGCGGGCAAAGATAGCCCGAGCCCAACCTTGCCTGTCCTTTCGAGCGAAGCGCAGCGGAATCGAAAAACCGCGCATCGCTTGTTCGCGGAGAGGGTGGGCAGCTTGCGCCACCCACTACAGTGGCCGAATTTCTTACCGCGCTACCGCCAGTTTCTTTTCCAACTCGATCGCCAGCGGAAACAGCAGGTTGTTTTCCAGGTGTACGTGACGGTGCAGGTCGCGCTCAAACGCATCCAGTCCGTCCAGCAGACCAACGGTGGTGGGGCATGCGCCCTCGGGCGGCGTAAAGTTTGCGGTCGCGTTGCGCATGGAATCCAGCAGCGCCCCGGCGTTCTCATGCTCGCTCATCATTGCGCCGATCGGGCTTTCCACGGTGTTGAAACACGCGCGCGGAGCGTCTCCCTCACCGTTGCGGAAGCGGTCCAGAGCTTCGATATACGGGAACAGAATCAACTCTTCCTTGGTCAGGTGATTCGTCAGTTCGGTGGCAAGCGCCTGCAGTTGGTGCTGTATCTGTGCGAATTCGGGATGAACCGGGCCATGTTTCGCGGCTACTTTGGCAGCCATCGGCAACAGCCTTGGCAGCTCGGCCTTCACGTATGCGTGATGGGCGCCGACGATGTGGCGGATCAGCTCGGTCGGCGTCGCCTTCGCGAAGTCCTCAGCCGGCGCTGGAACCGCTGTGGCCTCCTCGATGGCCGCCAGCACTTCGTTCGCGTCGATGCCTTTTTCGTCGCAGGCTTGCGCCAGCGGACGGCTGCCACCGCAGCAATAATCCAGATGAAAGCGCTCAAACACACGAATGGTAGCGGGTTGGGAAAGGGCGATGGACCTGAGTGGGGATTGTGCAGTAGCCATTGTGAAGAACCTCCCGATGTTCCGAGATTAGGCCTGTCTTTGGGCCGCATCAGCGACTTTAGTCACGCCGGGGCAAGATTCCGATAGAATCGGTCCGATATAGGGGAAGCGAAGGCAATCGGCAGTCAGCCAAACCGCTCATCAAGGGCAAATCGAGAATTTCACCCCAGGATTGCGGCCTCTCGCTCAACATCTGTACGATATGTCTTTGCTTTTCTGCGGAGTCCGATCGATGCGACCTAACCTGAACCTGATGAAGGCAACTTTGACCGGCGCTTTGGGCGGTCTGCTTTTCGGCTTTGATACTGTCGTGATCTCCGGGATCATCGACTCTGTCGTCAAGCTCTACGGCCTCAGCGACTACGGCAAGGGCTGGACAGTGGCCATCGCCCTCATCGGAACGGTCGTGGGCTCGTTCAGCGCCGGCGTCGTCGGCCAGAAGCTCGGCGGGCGCGAAACGCTGCGCCTCACCGCCGTGCTCTATGTGCTTTCAGCCATCGGCAGCGGACTGGCCTGGAGCTGGCCTTCGCTCATGGTCTTCCGCTTCATCGGCGGACTGGGCATCGGCGCTTCTTCGGTGCTGGGGCCGGTCTATATCGCCGAACTCGCCCCCGCCAAGTGGCGCGGCCGGCTGGTTGGGGCATTCCAGTTCAACGTGGTCTTCGGCATCCTGGTCGCCTACACCTCGAATTACCTGATCCGCCTGCTCCATCTGGGCGCAGCCGAATGGCGCTGGCAGGTCGGGGTCGCAGCGCTTCCCGCAGTCGGCTTTCTGGTCCTCCTCTTCGGCATTCCCCGCAGTCCGCGCTGGAGCGCTTCCCGCAACCGTATCGACGAGGCGCTGTCCGTGCTCAAACTGATGGGCGAACCCGACCCCGAGGCCGAACTCGCCGACATCCGCGCCGCTCTCGCCGAGGAACACACCTCGGCTCATGAGCCGGTTTTCCGCTGGAAATATCGCTACCCGCTTTTCCTCGCCATCTCCATCGGCGCATTCAACCAGCTGGCGGGAATCAACGCCATTCTTTACTACCTCAACAGCATTTTCTCTGCCGCCGGATTCAGCCAGGTCTCCGGCGACCAACAGGCGATCGCCATCGGGTTCACGAACCTGATCTTCACCATGGTGGGCATGAGCCTTATCGACAAGATCGGCAGAAAAACCCTGCTTCTGGTCGGCGCGGCGGGCACCGCCAGCTGTCTGGCCGGAGTGGCGTGGATCTTTACCACCAACTCGCATCCCGGCGCGCTGGTCTGGCTGCTGGTGGTTTACATCGCGTTCTTCGCGCTCTCTCAGGGCGCGGTCATCTGGGTTTACATCGGCGAAGTGTTTCCGAACCATGTGCGCTCCAAGGGGCAGGGCGTGGGCAACGCCAGCCACTGGATCATGAACACCGCCATCGCCCTCACTTTTCCGGTGATCGCCACCACCATGGGACGCGGCGCGCCCTTTATTTTCTTCGCGGCGATGACGGCGCTGCAGTTTGTCGTGGTGCTGCTGGCCTTCCCGGAGACCAAGGGCCAAACGCTGGAGCAGTTGCAGCGGCGACTGGTCCGCGCGGATTGACGGTTCGCTGAGATGCACTGATTTGGGCCTTTTGATAGGACGCGGCAGTAGCCGCGACGGATCGCGTCCGCTCAATCCCGCTTCTTTCGAAGGGTGCGCGCGAGCCCGTATCCTTCAAAAGAGCTTTGAATCGGGAGACTGCTGAACCGTGATCGAAGTCACCGTGTGAAATTCATGGCCGCCCAGTATGGTATCAATGGGGCAGACGGGCTGAAACCCGATAAAATCGGGGTATCCTGACAATCGGGATCCTTGAAGCAGAGCAAAGACGCGAGGTCAAAGATGGGGCAAACAGCCATTGCGGTTCCACACCAGGTGAGGGAAGTGGTCGAAGCGGTCGTCGCAGCGCTCGGTGAGGCAAAGCCGGAGAGTTCGCCTGCGGTTGTTGCGGCCTCGTTTGAGGCGGATGCACTCAAAGCGGAGATCATCCGTGTCGGTCGCAAGTTGTGGCAGCGGCAATATGTCGACGGCAACGGCGGCAACATCAGCGCGCGCATCGGCGCGAGTTATGTCCTCTGCACTCCCACTCTGCTCAGCAAGGGCGACCTGGAGCCGACGGACATTTGCCTCGCCGATCTGGACGGGAACATCCTCGCCGGCGACCGCTCGCGTACCAGCGAACTCCTCCTCCATCTGGAGATCTACAAGGCCAATCCCAAGGCGCGAGCCGTCGTCCACTGCCATCCGCCCTACGCCACGGCCTATGCCATCACCGGCACCATTCCGCCCAATAACCTGATTCCCGAATACGAGGTCTTCATTGGGCCGGCTGCGGTCGCGCCTTATGAGACTCCCGGTACCCAGGCCTTTGCCGAGACGGTGCTGCCCTTTGTGGAGAAGCACAACACCATCCTGCTGCAGAACCACGGCATCGTCTGCTGGTCCGACACTGTCACCCATGCCGAATACCTGGCCGAGATCATCGACACTTATTGCAAGACCTACCTGATCGCCAAGCAGATCGGCGTGCCGCTGACCACGATTCCGGATGACAAGATTCAGGAGATTCTTGCCCTCAAGCGCCGCATGGGTTTGCCCGACGCGCGCCTCGGCGACGAGCTGGAGGCTGTCACCCCGGGCGCCGATTTGGAGCAGCTTGTAGCCCGCGTCCAGGCGCGCCTCGAAGAGCAGTCCTAAGCATCCGACGGCTTATCCGACTTGCGTTGGATGCTTTGCCTTTGCGGGAGACGCAGGGGCGTTCGCAGGCTGCGGAAAAAGGCTGCATTTCGTGAAGGACTCAAAAGCACGCCGTGCAGGGGCTAAAGCCCGTCAGTCATTCTATGAGCTCTATCGGCACGACTTAAGTCGTGCCCTGACGCTTCTTGCTTTCCCGATGGTGTTTTTCCGCGGCCTGTAAAGCTCCGTACATTCTGTGGGCTTTATCGGGACGACTAGAGTCGTGCCCCGACGCATCTTGCTTTCCCGATGGTGTTTTTCCGCGGCCTGTAAAGCTCCGTACATTCTGTGGGCTTTATCGGGACGACTAGAGTCGTGCCCTGACGCATCTTGCTTTCCCGATGCCGTTTTTCCGCGGCCTGTAAAGCTCCGTACATTCTGTGGGCTTTATCGGGACGACTAGAGTCGTGCCCCGACGATTCTTGCTTTCCCGATGGTGTTTTTCCGCGGACGGTTGATGCCTGGGCCTACGCATTCGCCGCCATCAGCTTCCGCAGCGCCTTTTGTGCCGGCTTCTCGATGAAGTGCAGCGCCAGCAAAGCTACCACAATCAAGAAGAAATAACTGATCCACGGGTCGAAGCGGACTAGCCCCGTCTTGTCCAGAATGTGGCTGTTGTGGACGATGGCCCACAGGTTGAAGTGCAGCAGGTACAGGCAGTAGCTCGATTCGCCCACAAACACCAGCGGGCGCGCTCCCATCCAGCGCGCCAGGACGTTCTCTCCCGCAAGTCCCAGGATGATGCACGCGAACAGCGGCATCAGCAGCCCGTCGTGGATGATCGCGTAGGGAACAAGCGGCCCCAGGCAAAGCAGTCCGTAGATTCCCGCAAAGCCACCCACGCCCAGACTTAGCCGCAGGGTCCCCGCACGCGGAATCAATTCGTCCAGTTCGGCCAGCATCACGCCGAACACAAAGCTCGCCAGGTGGGCATAGGGCGTATATTTCAAGGCCTGTAGCCAGGGGCCATAGCTCCACCGGTCGGGATGCGCAATGCTGTCTGGATTGAAATACATGTAAAGCGCGCCGGGAATCATGCCGACGATCCACACCCCGGCCATCTTGGCAATGTGCCAGAGAGCGCTCTCCGGGCGTTTCCAGCGCGCCATCCAGGGAAACGCAACGTAGTAGAACGCCTCGGCGGACATCGTCCACGCCGGAGTGTTCAGGAAGGTCGCGATCGAGGGGATCCATCCCTGCAGCAGCAGCGGAGTCAGAGCGCACCCGGTCCAGAACATCGCGTGCGTGTGCGCGCCATATTCCCTGCCCAACATCCACCAGCTCAGGAGCAGGCTCAGCAGGTAGATCGGATACAAGCGAGTAAATCGGGCCTTGTAGAAGCGGACCGTGTCCAGTTTTCCGGCGCGGGCCTTGCCACTGTAGTTATAGGCCAGCACAAAGCCGGAGAGCAGAATGAAATAGCTCACCGAAACGAAGCCGGCATTCACCACCGGGGCAAGCAGGATCTCAAAGCTGTAGGGGCGCGGGGAAAACGGGGAGGGAACGAAGAAGCGGAAGTTGAAGTGCTGCGGGTTGTCGAAGTGGAAAAACAGAATATTCACCGCTGCAAAGCAGCGCAGTCCTGTCAGGGCATTGAGGCGTGCTGGTTTTTCGATTGCCATTCAAATCCAAGCTTTTAGCTACTAGCCTCTAGCTGCTAGCCTTTGAAGGTGTTTCCCTGCCGCCATCGTCAGACGCTGGGGGATTCTCGTGCGCAAAGCCCCGGTGGGCTGTTTCCGCAATCCCCCGGCTAGCAGCTGAAAGCTAGTTGCCAAAAGCTGTCTCTTACGCCGTCACCAGCGATCCGACTTTTTCGCCAACCACCACGCGCTTGATATTCCCAGGCTCGTTGATGTTGAAGATCACCATCGGCACGTTGTTGTCCTTGCACAAGCTCACCGCGGTCAGATCCATCACCTTCAGGCCCTGTTTCAGGATGTCCATGTAGGTGATCTCTTCATATTTGACGGCGTCCGCGTGCAATTTGGGGTCGGCATTGAAGACTCCGTCCACCTTGGTGCCCTTCAGCAGCACATCCGCCTTCAGTTCCATGGCCCGCAGGCTGGCGCAGGTGTCGGTGCTGAAGAAGGGGTTGCCGATACCGGCGGCGAAGATTACCACGCGTCCCTTTTCCAGGTGGCGTGTGGCGCGGCGCCGGATATAGGGCTCGGCGATCTGGTTCATGAAGACCGCGCTCATGACCCGGCACTGAACCCCGCGCTGTTCCAGGGCGTCCTGCAGGGCAATCGCATTGATCACCGTCGAAAGCATGCCCATGTTGTCGGCGCTGACACGGTCCATCTGCTTGGCCTGTTCGGCGACCCCGCGGAAGATGTTGCCTCCGCCCACTACCACGCCAACTTCCACGCCCAAGTCGTGAATTTCAGCAAGTTCCGCGGTGATTTCCGCGATCTTGTCGGCGTCCAGCCCGAACCCGCGCGGCCCGGCCAACACCTCACCTGAAAGCTTCAAAACAATTCGTTTATACATGCCTTTTCGAGTATCGCATATGGAAGGATCGATCCTTCTCGCCTTCCGCATGACACGCGCAGGGCAATCGCATGAATGTTAACTTGACGGCAGATTTGCCGTCTTGCAGCACCTCTGGGCTGAATGACTGTTCTGGCCAATGCCCCGCGCTGAAACGCGGGGCTAGCCAGCCTTGCGACCCCGGCGCGATAGAATTCGGAACCAGTTTGGTCAACAACTTCGCTTCATGCGATTGCCCGATCACACACGCCCGCGCCACCTGCGGATAACCCGGATCGATCTCCCATTTCGATGTTGCGGCATCGGCGGTTCCGAAGACTCCCAAAAATGACCAGGCATGACAGCCTGCGGGATGACTCGGTTTTGAAAGAGCGCGGCTTCAACCGCGCCACTACGACCAGCAAACTGGACGCGCTTTAACCCCGGGGGGAGTACATTTCGCCTATGCCAGCCTTGGCTTTATGACCCGTCGGCTGCCGGAGCGGACTCTGCGCCGCTCGTCGCGCGGGCCAGCGCCAGAATCGCGCCGGCAAAAAGAAGCGTGTCGGCAAAGTAGTTGATTCCCTCAATCTTGGCATCGGTGCCAGGGTCGGCCAGCGAAGCGAAGAGGATCGGTCCGTAGATCAACACGACCAGCAGTGCGATCCAGGCGCCCAGATACGTCGCCGCGATCCGCGTCTTACGGTTCGCCAGAATGCTTGCTCCGGCGACCACCAGAAGTGCGCCGGTCAGATAGCCAATCAGCGAGCGCCCGGGAATCCACACCGGCATCAGTTTTTCGAGCGGAACTCCGGGACGCGCCAAGGGATGCAGAAAATGCTCGACTCCGAAAAACAAAGCCGTGATCCCGATCAAGACGCGGCCGACGAGGATCAGTTTGACTCTGAATTCGCCGCGCAGGGCGCTTGCCGCAAGCAGCCAGCCTCCGCTCGCAAAGGCCATTTCGCGGATTACAAGCGTCCACCCAAACCTGTCACCAGGGCTGGCAAGGGCGTCTGGAAATTCCAGCATGACGACAATGAGCAGCATCATGACCCCGAACAGCAGGCCGGACCAGCGCACCATGATGTTCGTGGCCATGCTCAACGACGCGGCCAGCAGCGCAACTCCCACGAAATACGCCCAAAACAAGCGCCACGGCATAAACGAAGGAACCGCGGGAAGGACTAACTGAGCACCCCAGATATGCAGTGCGCCAAAGACCGCCAGGGGGACGGCCATGCACAGGTTGCCCAGGGCCGAAACCTTGTCCAGGCCGCCAGCCCGCGTGACCTTGCTTTTCGCGGTCCAAAGCGCAACCGCGAAACAAACGATGCCGGCGACGCACATGGCGATCACCGTGTGCGAGATCCCGAAGAATGTATCGAGTAGGCTTGCATGCATGTGGATACCATGTGGGCTCGCCCGCTCTGGGGACACCCTTTCCTAGTCAATATTGCATCCGATTGTACAGCCGGACGACGGCGAAGGATTTGCCGATCCAAGAACCAGATGCAAAGAAAATAGACCGCGGAAAATCGATCGCGAAAGAACGTTCTGGCTCGGTTCTGGACGCAGCTTCTTCAGGTGGACCTTGGGTTGGAAGAGCGTCGGGAAAGCAAAAGCCGCAAAAACTGGATACCATTCAATATGGCACTTTTTGAATCCTCTTCCCCCGAGACGATCAGTCGCCGTCGCTTTTTGAAAGGCTGCATGGTGAGCGCGGCCGTATTGGCGCTTTATTCCAGCGAAATTGAGCGGCACTGGGTTGACGTTGTGCACCGCGAGGTTGCTCTGCCCGGCTTGCCTGCCGCCTTCGATGGGTTTCGCATCGCGCAACTGAGCGACATTCATATGGATGAGTACACCGAGCCCTTCTTTCTCCGTCAGGTCATCGGTCTTGTCAACGGACTGCAGCCGGACGCCGTGGCCCTGACCGGGGATTTTGTCAGCGAAGGGCCCGTTACGAAGAAGTTTGGAGTCGGCGCAGCCTGGCAATGCGCCAATCTTCTGAGTGAGCTGAATTGCGGGAATCGCTTCGCGGTCCTCGGCAATCACGACCACGGAGTCGGCGCCAAACAGGTCGCAACGGCACTCCGAGACAATGGGGTCCAGGTGCTGGTCAACGGCTTTCTGCCGATCGAGCGCGCCAGCAGCCGAATCTGGCTGGCGGGGGTAGACGATGCCGTGGTTGGCCGCCCGGAACTGGCGCGGGCCGTCCCCAAGTCGATTTCCGGCATCGCGGGCGAACCCATCATTCTGCTGAGCCATGCCCCGGACTACGTCGACCATATCCTGACCCAGCCGGCCGGCAATGCTGTTGGCCTGGTGCTGAGCGGACATACCCACGGAGGCCAGGTGCGGATTCCGCTGCTGGGCGCCATGGCTCTGCCCGATCTGGGGCGCAAATACGTCGAGGGATGGTTCCGGTTTGGCGGGCTCCAACTTTATGTGAATCGGGGCATTGGGACAGTCGGACTGCCTTTCCGGCTCGATTGCCCCCCGGAGATCACGCTGTTCACATTGCGCGCAGGTTCCTGATCCGGCCCACTACGGCGGTTCCACAAGTGCTGAATCCCGGAACCACCGATCCTTGCCTTCGTTCAGGATGACAATCGTTGTATTGGATGAGGAGCTGAAATGCGATTTCTCTGCGCGCATAGGAATTTGCTATTCATTTTTATGGGACGCCGTGTTCCTTCTTGGCGCGCCTGCATTTGAATTGAACCAAGTCCCGATTGGTTCAGATTTTCAGGATGCTCCGCGTCTCAGAAATCGTGATGATCGTCCACCAGAAAGGCGATTGTTTGCGGATCATTCTCAACGCGGGGAAGGTTGGCTACGGACGAAGCGGCTGTTTCAGCCTGGGCGCGGAGTTTGGCGACAGCGAGCCAGTTATCCTTGTGCGGCCTATCGGCAATCCATGGCGGAAGCGGCATGCAAAGATAGTCGCTGAGCGCTTCGGCATAACCCTCGTAAAGGGCGCGCATGTCACGAAGCCTCTCATACGAATGGCCGTCCCGGCAAACGCTGATGCCACTCTGGCAAAGCATTGCGTAGAGATGGTCATAGCGCTCGGGAGGAAGCCGGTCGGGACTCTTCGTGACCGGAGTAAGCGCGAAGATTTGCGAAAGGTCCACCAGCGCATGACGAGCCATGGCAAATGTGAGCTGAGCCTGGCGCGCCTCATGCCCTTGTACACCGGAAATCAAGAGCGCCGAGGCGTCGAGAATCGAGGTCAGGGCGCCGATCCAGCTCTGGTTGCTGTGCTGAGACCGAAAGTAGCACAGCAGCGGATAGGAGATATGGCTTTCGAGCAGTTCCGCGGACCAGCGCTCCCATTCCACGAGAAGCAACGAAAGGGCACGATCGCCTCCCTCATAGGAGTGACGCCGCATCAATTCGGCGGCGGTTGGCGGTGAGCCAGCACGAGCGTCGAGCAATGAGATGTTGACTTCACGCCTCGAGAATGCACTATAGAGGACCGGGAAGTATCCCATCACAACTGCCAACAGGCCGAGCCCGGTGCCCGCTTCCAGAATCAGCAAAACACGGGCCCACGAGCTGTGCGGCGTCACGTCTCCAAGGCCCAGCGTGAAGATGGTGGTTCCGCTCACATACAGATCCGACAGAAACCCAGGCTTCAATGTGGTGTCGATGAAGGGACTCCCCAACGCATAGAAGATCAGCGCGAAACCGAGAACCATCCCGGCTGCCCAGACAACCAAAAGAAAGATCAGGGATAGAGGACCATAGTAGCTGAAAGCGGTCTCCCGTCCGCGTGGGTCTCGAATGCGCCTGGCGAAGAATACCCATGGCTTCCAAGTCGTAGCGTAGAAGATGCTGGTGAGCCGAAAGCGGCCGGTCGCCCGGCGCGGCAGGATGATGGTCTGAAAGGCATCGAGCAGCACGGAAAACCCGCACAATATGCCGACCAACAGAGAAACAGTCAACATCGATTTCACCCTTTGAGAATGGGAGAACTGTTAATTCTCACGCCATCGAACCTCTTGCAAAACTGTTTTCGGATAGCCGATATTCGTCAGGGCACGACTTCAGTCGTGCCGCAAACGGCCTTTCCTGACTCCGGCTTCAGCCGCTGCTGAATTGCAAACAACTGGAAAAATGAGACGCAGGGGCTGAAGCCCAACACCTTTTTACGGCTCCTTCGGCACGACTGAAGTCGTGCCCTGACGCTTCTAGCCCTTTCAAAACAATCCTGACGTTGTCGCCCTTTCAGAACAATCCTGACGCTTCTAGCCCTTTCAAAACAATCCTGACGTTGTCGCCCTTTCAGAACAATCCTGACGCTTGTCGCCCTTTCAAAACATCCTGACGCTTGTCGCCCTTTCAGAACAATCCTGACGCTTCTAGCCCTTTCAAAACAATCCTGACGCTTCTAGCCCTTTCAAAACAATCCTGACGCTTGTCGCCCTTTCAGAACAATCCTGACGTTGTCGCCCTTTCAAAACATCCTGACGCTTGTCGCCCTTTGAGAACAATTTTGCAAGAGGCTCCATCTATCGAATTATCCTACCCGAAACTTGGATCGGACTGCGTGAAGCGGAGAGGGAATCCAGGGCCATCGCATTTCGGCTCTTCATCCAATACCACGATTGTCATCCTGAACAGAGTGGAGGATCTGAGGTTGTTTTTCTCAACTTTGCGGTGAGAGTTGGCCAAGCGACGATGTCAAACCTGTGTCGCCTTCCGGAAAACAGGCCGAAATGCAACCGCAGATCCTTCGTCGCTGCGCTCTTCTGGATGACAAACCGATGGGAGCCGGCTATGAGTTCCAAATTCGATTCCCCTGCATTGCTGCGGGTCTCTCCCAACGGGCACCCGATGATTGTTGGTTGATCGCGCTGGGAGCCTGGTTTTCTTTCGGAAATAGGAGGGTTGGAGGGTGCCGCAAGAGATTCCTGCCCTGGCCGGGCGGTATGGCCATTCGTCCGATGCTCTCCAGGAAACTTTTCATTGGACGATTGCGTACTGTTGGGTAGGGAACAGACAGCCTCGCCGAGGGCCAGGCGTAAACTGTTTCCGCACTCAATCACTCTCCTCTGAGACAAGCGAAAGGCAGAAATGAAAAGGATTATTCTCGGGACTCTCGCGTTTACCGCTATGGCCAGTGTGGTTTCACTCTCGGCTCAGGATTCGCCCCCGGTGCAGGCTCCGGCCCCGGCTCAAGTTTCGGCCCCAGCGCCTGTTCCGACCGCGGCGCTGTCCGCCGACGAGGTGGTCAACAAGTTTGTGGATGCTGTTGGCGGCAAGGATGCAATCGGGAAGGTCAAGACGATGTCGGTCGAAGGCACGATGCAGGTGATGGGGAGCGAGGCACCAACTACAACCATCGTTGTGGATGGCGTGGGCGAGAAACAGGAGTCCGAGTTCAACGGAGCAAAAATCATTTCGTGCTTCACGGACAAGGGCGGCTGGATGGTGAACCCGATGGCGGGCGCCCCCGACCCGACACCGATGCCGGATGACCAGTACAACTCGGGCAAGGCCGGAATCTACGTGGGCGGACCGCTCTATGACTACGCGGCCAAAGGCAGCACGATCGAATTGGCGAGCAAGGACGACAAGAGCTATACGATCAACCTGACCACCAAGGAGAAAATCAAATACACCTTCGTGATCGACGCGAAGACGTATCTGGTGAACACCATGGCCACGGAGACCCAGATGCAGGGCCAGCCTGTGACGCTCGCGGCCAGCTACTCGGATTACCGGAAGACGGAAACGGGCTTCATGGTTCCTTATGGCATCGGTCTGGATTTTGGTCAGTTCCAACTCACCATCACGGTAAAGAAGGTTGAGCTGAACAAGACGATTGACCCGGCAATCTTCGCCATGCCGAAAGCGGGAGCGTAGTCCGAACTCAGGAAGGCCAGCCGCGCGGTCCTTTTCTCTGCATTTTGATTTCAGGCGCGGCAGTGAAGGTCACAAAGCGGCTGGCCTAGCTTGATTCGGGGGCGGAACTGGAAGCGATGCCGTGCTCCAGCTTCTTCGACAGAAAGATGCTCGACACGCAAAAACCAACGAACAGGTAATAGCCGGGCAGGATCCGGGAGGCATTCGTTGGAATCAGCACTTCCTGGATGTTCGGCATGCCGCGCACGCCGTCCCATCCGCTTCCGATGACGCCGTTGAAGGCGACAAAGGACATGAAGATCGCGAGGGCCATGACGTCGGCCATGGACCACTTGGATAGTTCAAAGGCCAGCAGCCGCACCAAGCGGTTGGTGCGCAACAGCGCCGGTCGAAAGAGACACGCTCCCAGCGCCAGCATTTTCAGCGCCGGAAAGACCACGCTGAACAGGATCACGAGCACGGCAACCACCGTCATTTCCGGCCGGCCCATCGCAATCAGCGTCTGACACACCTCAAGGACGGTCTTGCTGCGGTAGTAAAGCGATTGGTCGCGAAACTCGATGGGCGTGCCGAGCAGGGTTGCGTCCAGCTTCGTGACGCGGACTTCCACCTCCAGCATCGGGCTGAGCACGCCGCCGGCGAGCATCGCAATGCAGAACAGCATCAGCACCGCAATGGCTCCACGCGAGAGCGTCGGCCTGCCGGCCATCAGCAGAATGAACCCCAGCGCCGACGACGCCAGCACGATGAGATACGAGCGAGTCGTCTGGCTGTCGGCTACCGCGATTTTTTCGCCAAGAGTCTCCTCGCAAGCAGCGTGGCCAGCGGTTGTCTGAGCACAACCATATCGCTTCAGGATATCGTTGTAAGTGTTCATGTCCGTTGCGCCAAAGGTGTTCTTGACCGCATCGTTGAGAACGGCGCGGATGGAGTCCTTGAAGCTCTTTTGCGTTTTCTGCTTGGCCAGTTCCGCCATCACCACGTCCGTGTACTCCGGCACATGCGGACGCAGAGACCCGATGATCATGTTTACGATCTTAGGGTTGCCCCCGCCGGGCAAGCCCGATCCCTTGGCGCTGGGCGATGTCATCTGCGTCTTGATGTGGTCGAGCAGGTCGTACAGCGACCGTTCGACCATAGGCCGGAGACTCTTGCTTTGTCCCTTGAGATCGAGCTTATCGACTTGCGCATTCAGTATTGGACCGATGATGCCGCGCCATTGGTCGGCGCTCAGGATTCCGTAACGCGCGTGTGTGATCTCGGCCAGGTCGGTGCGGATGAGGCGACGCTCCGCCAGGCCATCCACAGTCTTCCAACTGAACCAGATAGCCGGCAGGAGCAAAATCACTGCCGCCGCCAAGCGGAAATGGATCCAGCGCGGATGTTCGCTCGGTGTCGGATTCGTCAGTGTAGAAACCCTTTCCACGATGATGATAACTAGTATAGAACCGGTTCCGAGCCAGGGAGAAACCAAATCGCGAGGATCGGCGAGGATGCGCGGGCATGCTCCAATGAGTGCTTGAACAGAATCCCCCCGTCTGCCTTTGAGAAAAGTTGGACGCCGAAGACCTGAAGAGCAGGCAGATTAAAATTGAGAATGTTTCTCTTTTCAGACTCGCTCCAGAATGGCCGAAATCGTATAGAATTTCTCTCACATCGGCAGATCGGGCCTTCCTGTTCTTGACGGGAATCCGACCCGAAGCAGTTTGCACGTCTGCCCTTTCCCGCCCGTTCAAACGAAGATTTCAACCTTCTGGGGGTGATCCATGATCGCAGCTAAAGATTGTGGAAACGGCGTGCAGCTAGCGATCGCGCTGCTTCTTTCTGTTGCGGGCCTTGACCCGTTGATTCCAGCGGTAGCTGCCAGCCCGGAACTGAATTCAAGGCAGCAACTCAGCCAAGACGCAAAGACGCAGATCCTGCAAAAGTATGGCACCCTGCCGCTTAGCTTTGAGGTCAATCGCGGGCAGGCTGATAAAGAAGTGAGATTCTTGTCGCGTGGGACGGGATATTCACTTTCATTGATGGGAAACCATGCTGTCATTTCCCTGTCGAAACCGGGGAAGATTGTGGCGTCCGGAGAGACGAAAGAACCGCTTGCCAACGACCGAATCGGACTGGAGCTTCCAGGCGCGATAGCCGCGCCACACGTCACCGGCGAGGACGAATTGCCGGGCAAGGTTAACTATCTCGTCGGCACCGATCGGTCCAAATGGTCCAGGAATATTCCTACTTACACCAAGGTACGTTATGCCGGCGTTTATCCCGGCGTAGACCTTGTGTACTACGGGAATCAGAAGCAGCTGGAGTATGACTTTGTGGTGGCGCCCGGGGCTGAGACGCGGCAGATCCGGTTGCACTTTGCCGGAGCGCGACGCGTAACGCTCGACCGGGATGGCAGCCTGACCATCTCGACGGAGCATGGTTCGGTCGCGTTTCGAAAACCGGCTATCTATCAAGAGGTCGATGGCCAGCGCAAGGTTATCAAGGGAAGGTTCGCGATGCTTGCCGGCAACAGCGCAGCCTTTCAAGTCGGCGCATACGACCATACCCTGCCGTTGGTGATCGATCCGGTTCTGGCTTACTCCACTTTCTATGGGTATGGATTCTACACATACACTGACCAGCTCTTTCAGGTCGCCGTCGATTCTTCCGGTTGTGCTTACGTCATTGGCATGAACGAGCAGTACATCGTTACGAAATTCGACTTCTTTGCGTCGGAGATTGTGTATGGCACCAATATGGGACAGGGTGGAGGCTACCCAAGCGCCATTGCGGCGGATGCTGAAGGCCACGCGGTTGTCGCCGGGAACGCATACAATATCGTTGCTACGCCTGGAGCGTACCAGTCCGCGCCTTCCGACGGATATTCCATGTTTGTCTCCGAGTTGAGCCTGGACGGTTCGGATTTCGTTTACTCCACCTATTTGGGACCTTCCGGCAACAGCCCTGCCGGGATCACGGTCGATAGCTCGGGAAACATCTATGTCACGGGGAACGTAGGCTCCAACGGATTTCCGGTGACTTTCGACGCTTATCCGGCCACGAGTAACAGCGGGGCGTTTTTTGCCAAGATCAACCCGGGCGGAAAAGGAAGCAAGGACCTGGTCTATTCCTCTTACATGAATGGAGCTTCAGCAAGCGCCATCGCGGTCGACTCAGAGAACAACGTGTATTTGACCGGGCAAGCTGGACCGGACCTTCCAACCACCCGCGGCGCATTTCAGCGCATGGATCCGAATCCCGAATCGATCAACGGAGGCCCCGCGTTCCTGGCTAAATTCACGCTTGCCCACCGGCAAGGCAACGATCTGGATTACTCGACTTATCTGGGCGGCAGTTCGGGCGACTCAGGTGCTGGAATTGCCGTCGACTCTGCCGGCAACGCATATATCGCCGGCGGCACTGGCTCCAGCGATTTCCCGGTGACCCCGGGCGCGTTTCAGACCGTCCCCAATTCCCTCTACGGCACAGGGTTCATCTCAAAGCTCAGCCCTCAAGGAAAGGGAAAAAGCGACTTGTTGTATTCAACCTATTTCGGTGGTTCAGGGGGAGGGGGTGTGGTCGGGATAGGGGTCGATCCCACAGGGAATGCGATCGTGGGTGGAACCACATCCTCTTCCGACTTTCCGGTGACGAGCAATGCCTTTGAGTCGCGTCTGTTGGGGGCTGGCTCCGCCGCATTTTTAGCGAAACTGAAGCCGGCAGGCGACGGCGCGGACGATCTGGTCTTCTCCACCTATTTGGGCGGGTCCGCCAATGCGAATGAGGGCGGTTTTGTGCCTTATACGGCGACCTTTGGCTTTGCCGTAGATCCATCGGGCAATGCCTACATCTCCGGCGCAACGAATGACGAGAATTATCCCGGCACGATCGGTGCATACGATCCCGTGCTCGAATCCAGTGGAATTTACGACGGCGAAGAACCCGGGAATTATGGGGTCGGCTTTCTGTCCAAGGTCCGCTTCAACTACGATCCGCCGCCACCCGCATCGGTCGATATTCTTTCCGGGAACTTTCAATCAGGCCAGTTCGGCATTCCACTTGCGGAGCCATTGACTGTGCGCGTAAACGATTCGCTGGGCAACCCAATTCCAAGTACCCGCGTAACCTTTGCGGGAAGCAGCTTCCAATTTAGCCCGGCGACAACCACCACGGGTGCGACAGGAGAAGCGCAGGTCACAGCAACACCATCCGCCGCTTGTGGTAGCACGGTGACGGCGTCCGCCGGTGGAGCAGCACTTCCCGCGACCTTTTACTTCTCCAATGTGGGCCCGCAGGCGATCGATATTCTTGCGGAGCCGGTAACGACCACATATGGGCAAAACTGGTCTCCGCGCGTTACGGCCACTGGGACGAATGCCTTCGGCCAACGTTACGATCTGAGCGTGATGGACGCGGCTACAGTCAAGAATCCGCCGCCCGACCCGCTTCATGCCGGGCAGCAGAGTTACACGGTTGTTGCTGGAGGGGGGTATCTGTATAGCTGTGGAGGTGGATCTCCCTACACAGGCACGAGCAACACGGCAGAGCTCACGATTCAGCCAGCGCAGATACGCCTTTTTGCCACCGATGCGAAAATGACCTATGGCGGCGGGCTTCCAACTTTCTCTTATTCCACTATCGATCCACCGGTGAACAGCACCGCGCTGGCCCCTGGATCATTGACCGGAGCCCCGGAGATTCAGACCACAGCCACATCGGCCTCGGGAGTCGGGATCTATCCCATCACGATTTCCCAAGGGTCGCTTCAAATAACCGGACCAACGGCAATCGATTATGAATTCTCGCCAGTAGCGGGCACGCTCCGGGTAGAGCCAGCGCCGTTGATCGTGACGCCGGTGAGTATCTCGATCAAAGCGGGAACACAGATTCCTCCGCTTACTTACCAGATCAGCGGATTTGTGAATAACGATCCGCCGAGTGTGGTGACGGGATCTCCCGGACTGTGGACGCAAACCGGGCCCACGCCTCCCGCCGGAACCTACACGATTTACTCCAACCGCGGATCGCTCCAGGCGGCCAACTACGATTTCATTTACGCCACTGGAACTTTAACCGTAACTCCATAGAAAGCGATCTTTGACCGAAGAACCGACGCCCAGTTATGAGTCGCGGAGGAGAAGCGGAAGTTAGGGGATGTCCGCAGTCATTCGGCGCCGGTTTGGAGGGCGAGATCATGGCCCGAAATGAATTGGTGAGGGCAAAGCTGGCAATGGCGATTCAAAGCAGTAACAGAATACAGGGGCCTTCCTGGATGTTTTGTCCTCGTCCAGTACGATGGTCGAAAGCACGATGATAACCAGCGACGCGGTGAAGACCACCATGAAGAGTATGGTCTGCGAGAGATGGCGGAAGGCGACGCTCAGGCCGCTCCTCCGACTCGCAGCCGACCCTTCGATGGACGAGGAAAAATATCTTGACTTTGTTCGCTGGGTTAGCTTATTCCATTAGAGTGGCAACGGAGTCCGGCCCTCACTTCCTCATTTTCAAGAGCCCGACGCCCCTTCCGTTGTTTCAGGCCAAGCACTTAGTAGATTGTACAAATACGGATCGTTGGTTGTGCATTCCATCCTGGCGCGCCTGAATGCAAGCGCCTGTTTGCGCGTATTGCTCCGCGGTGTTGTGGTTTCGCAAAGAGCCTTCCAGATGTGCTGTGCGAATCGTTGCCATTCAGTTGCCTTTCATTCGATAGGAACGTGATCGTTACGGCAATCGTCTGTCGCTGTTAGAACCCGAGCCCCATTGATAGGAAGGACTCTCTGGATACAAGGCACGAGTCGTGGACTCCTCTGTGGCTGTTCCCGAAGCGGAGAGAGATTGCCCAGAACGCGACTCTCGCCAACAGCGTGGACGTTCGCTGTCAGAATGACAACTCATACCGGCCGGCCAACTTAACGCTCGTGAATGGATCGCCAGGACCGACATGCGGAACAGAGGTCGTCGTCGCTTAGAACTGCTTCAGCGTTTGACGCTGAAAAGGAGAAGGACAGGTTATGACGGTTACTCGCTTCCTTCATCTCGAAGTCCTGGCGTTTTTGTGCGCCCTTGCGGCGACCATTTTCATTCAGATTCTGACTCGGCGGATTCAACTGGCGGGGCTTCTTTCGCAAAGCGGCGGGGCAGGCAAGGTCAGCCCAGGGCGCGTTCAATTGCTGCTGGCTACGATTGCCACGAGCGCGACGTATCTGGCGCAGGTTGCAAGCGCGACGAATGGGAAGATGCCGGATGTGGATGTGACCTGGCTTTACCTGTTTGGTGGAAGTGGCAGCATTTACGCGCTTGAAAAGGCCTGGGCCGCATGGAATCGAAGGAGCAACAGATAGGAGGAAAGTCATGGGGGCAACACCGACTGTCAACAATTACGTCCTGACCGTGAGTGGTTACATCTTTTGTGTTTTCCTTGGAGCGATCGCCGCCACAATCGTCGTTTGGATTTGGCAGGAGAAGATCGATCTGAGATCCTTGCTCAATGAGGCCAATGGGCAGGCCAGCATGTCTCGCTTTCAGCTGCTCATCTTTACCTTCGTGATCGCAATCAGCCTCTTTGAACTGGTGGAAAAGCGTCCCGATGGCACGTTCCCGGATATCCCCCAGGGAGTGCTGACCCTGCTGGGCATCAGCGCGAGCACCTATGCCGTGGGCAAGGGGATCTCGTATAGCCAGCCGAATCTTTTAGGACCTCAGCCAACAGGCGGGGACGGCGCTGCCGGTCCTCAGCCACCGGCCCCCGTTCAGCAGGCACCCGTTCCCGCTGCTCCTGCGCCCCCTCCGGCAGCGCCACCCGGAGGCGGAGATTGAGTTGTGCGCGCATTACCCCGCGCGGCAAGATGCATGAATGCGCACCGCCGAATGCATTTTTCACCTACTGAAATGACCGAGAGGCCGCGATGCCCAGCATACCGACCAATCCAAATCCCGGCGGGAACCTGACAAGAACAATGGGCGCGATGATCCCGCTCGCCATCGCACTGGCGCATGGCGCCTTTACCGGCTCAGCGCCCGGTGCGATCCAGACCGGTCAGAACCGGACCTCTGGGCAGCTAACGCCTCATCCCACCGCGATGCTTGGAGTCGCGCAGTGCGGCGGCGGTACCCCCGATTCTCCACCTTGCCAAGCCCCGTATCCAATGCTGACAAAAGGGCACCCGGTTGCTTGGTGGTTCGTCTTCAAATTCAACGCTTCGGCCTTTCCAGGATGCGGGTCGACCGCCGTGCGGGCCTGCCCATTTGGAGGCTCACCACAGGCCTACAATTCGTTCGGACAGCAATTTGCGTATGCCAGCAGCGAGGCTCCAACCCTGCAACAGGGAACTGGATGCACCGGCGACACGACCAGCGATCCTGTCGGCGCGACATTCGACGAAGTTTACAATGGAGCGTTTCATTACCTCATCTGGAACGATCAGTTCTACGACGATCCCGCTATCCAGGGTTGCAGCCAGGAGTGCGGCGCTCCCTGGGGACACTCCAAGGGAATGGTGGCCTGGAACGATGCCGGCGAAGGTCTCGCGATGCAGGTTTCCACGCCCTCCTGGCCCGCTTCCGGAAGTCCAAAATTCCCGCGCAAATCCGACGGCAACACGCTTGGTTGCGTCAAGGATAACGACGTCGAAGTCAGCCAGCATTTTTTCGCGCTCCGGCTGAACAAGGACGATCTGGTCAGCGTTCTGCAAGGGCTTGCCAACGCCAGTGTGGTCACCGACCCAGGCAACAGCCAGATCGTCAGCAATGGGGGCCCTCCGGACGTGCAGCAGCTGGTGTCGAAGCTTGGCGTGAAATCTTCCAGCACAAGTTACACCTCAACTGCGCTTTCCACGGGTGTGCAACTCATTTCGAAGCCGTCAAGCCTCAACGTGCCGCCGTGGCAGATGGTTTCCGCCGTGCTGGGAGGTGTTTCCTTGCGCACAGCCACATGGTGGGCGACTCCGGAAATCTACTCCACGGACGCGACAACCCCAATCTCCTGCTGGAGTTCCTCTCTCACCGCTCCGGGCGCGGTCCAGATTGCAACCACCGGAACCTGGGCCGGCAAGACCTTTGGCCTCACCGGCGGATTGGGCTCTAACTTCAACCACGCCAAACTTGGCGTCTCCACCTCGGGCGAAAATCCCTATGCCATCTTCGGCGATATGAATCAGCAGGGCACGCTCTCCGGGACAAACTGCGCCAGCAGCCAGAATGGACGCGGTGGTCTTTTCTACGTCTTGATCGATCCGCAACTGTCGGCCAGCCTCTCCAGTCTCATCGCAGGAGGCACCGCACCCAACGCGCCTCCGGCCAAATGACTCGGCCAGGCTTGACTCGACAGGGGGGTGACTGGGCAATTGCGGCGAAGCCAGCATAACCAAATACATTCACCGAAGTGACGAAGTCGGCGCGACCTACGGAAAGCGGCGGCTTCGCACGAAACTCACCGGGGCGCACCGACTCTGGTTGCGTTCCAGCACTACAGTTGTGTTTGCCCCGATTCCCCAGTACATACTCGTCGAAGTTCGGCAGCGGGTTGATCTGCGGAGCCGGCAGCGCCGCGGCCTGCGCCGTGGTCAGCACATCCGCTGGATCGCTTCTCCCGGCCAGCCTCACCCACCGGCTGAGCTCGATCAGGATGGCACACCAGTGAGCAGGATTTGAAGATTCGTGCTCAACGAGCCATCAGCAGGTTGTGCGCGAAATCCTCAATCGTGTTCTCATAAAGCGGTTCCACAATAAGTGTGCCCTTGCAAACGGTGTGCAAGGTGTCATTTTCTTGAGGAAAATGCCACTTCAAATCAGTGGTTCCTGGGTACAGCAATTGTGGAACCGCTTTGGAGGTGGCGCTCAATGAAGGAGACTCGTGCTTACCAACGGGAGCCTATGCCGAATGAAATCGGGCTTGCACTCGCCGATTTGGTTCGCGCAATATAGATGAGCAAGGTTAGAATCTTATGGTTTCAGATGCAATCGGTAGCGGCAGCCAAGCCAATGAGACGATTGAACCGACTTTGCAGCGGCAGATTGAAGAATGGCGCGACTTGCTTGGCCAGTGCGCGCGGAGGCCCAGCAGACAGCATGTTCATGCCCTACGCAGCCTCACCTTGCGTTTGAGGGCGGCGCTGGAGTTTCACGTGGCCGCGCTGCCTCCGGAACCAGCTGAAATGCGCGCGTTCAGACGGTGGAACAAGGAAGGAAGGAAACTGCGGCGAACGCTCGAGCCGATCCGCGATGCGGATGTATTCCTTGCCCGGCTAAGGAGTCTTCACGACATACTGCGGGTTTCAATCGCTCAAGAAGACTCGCTCAACTCCCGAAGTCAACGCGAAATCTTCAAACTCGAAAGCCGACTCAGGCATCGACGCCAACGGGAAATCGATAAGTTGATGGTCACGTTGGCTGCTCGTTACAAGCGGCTCAAGCAATTGAGCGAGGAGATGGAAGCGGCCCTGTGCCATCCGAGTCCCTCCACGGTTCGCGCCACCGCTCAGGCAGCTATGGAGATTTTCGAGCGGCTCAATGTAAATGCCTCCAGCCTCGAAGCCGCCACCCTGCACTCATTTCGTAAACGCCTGAAGCACGCTCTTTACTTGTCCGAGATCTCGGCGAAGTCCGATCCTGTGGCCGGCCGGCAAGCTGCGGCATTTCGAAAGATGCACAGAGCGGTTGGCAAATGGCACGACTGGCAATCGCTTGCCGAAGAGGCCAGTCGAATCCTGTCAAGGCGCACCAAGCGGGATGGCTTGGCTCCCTTGTTGGAGACGCTGACCGAGGAGGCGTTGCAAAAGGCTCTCGCTCTCTGCCAGCGTTCTACCGCGCAGTTACTGAATGGCTCCGGGGTCGATCTTCCCCCGAGCCGGAAGCCTGTTCGAAATGCGAATCGGGAAGTACAAGGCAGTACAGAAGCGAGTCGCACTCTTCACGGGTGAACGGATTTCCGTGGTCTTGTCGCGCATGTGGCTGCGACTCTGCGTGGCTGGGCAGGAGGTGGGCTCATTTTTGAATGAGACCGCGCCGCTTAAATGCGCGAGGCTACCTCAAGCCCCGGGCATTTCGGCCGATATTACAAGGGATGGCTGCGGCTGCAGTAGAATTGAAAGAAAGAGCTGTAAAGTTGCAACAATCCCCCACGCGCTCTCGGGCAGATCGATCCCCCCGGCGCTAGCAGGTGGGGTGTGCAACAGGACGCAGCTTCGAATACAGATCAGGAGTCCCGCCGTTTGCCGTTTCATCTCGTCCTATTGAATCGTCGCCTCGCGTCCTCCCGTCAGGTTTGCGTACTCACTGCTCTGGCCGTGCTCGTGGCGGCCGGTCCAGCTGCCAGCGCGCGCGCCATTGGGCACCATCGGCATGCTCATCTCCACGCGATAAGTCACATGCTGTCGTCTGTTGGCCTGCCCAGCCTGGGTTTCATTTCCGACGATGAAGTGCCTGAGGACGGGCAGAAATATGAGCTCAAGCTTGCACGGCAGGATGGCGAACTCATCGACGTCGTCTACAGGGTGGGCGATACGTATATTCCCGAGGCTCTCGACAATCTTAGCCAGTTCCTGCGCGACAGTCACAACGATGAGGTCAAGAGCTACGATCCGCGCACCTTCGACGTCCTCCACACCATGCTCAGGAAGCTGCATCGATCGAGCAGCGTCATCGAGATCCTTTGCGGCTACCGGACAAAGGAGACGAACGACGCACTCCGCGAGAGTGGAACCACCAACGCAGCGGAGCACTCGGAGCATATCGAAGCGAATGCCCTCGATATCAGGGTTCCGGGCATTCCAGCGGTGAAATTGCGAGACGCTGCGCTCTCCCTCGGCGCGGGTGGCGTGGGATATTACCCCAAAGGTCAATTCGTCCATGTAGACACGGGCCCCGTCCGGGAGTGGACCTTCGCACCCCGCCGCGCCTCACGCACTCGCCGCCATCGCCGCGCGTGAAGCCGTGTTCTGGCCCTGCCGATGGAGGAGACCCCGGATGTGAGCCGGGGTCCGTCCATCCAACTCTGGAGGGACTTCGGCCGACGACAGGCCAAAGCACTCACGGCCAACCGGCCAGGTGCGATCCTCCGGGATGACTCCCCCAAACTGACCATCTGGCAAGGAATTTGCCACCGGCAGAAGCGCCAAGAGCTCTGGGCAGCGCGCTGCATTCGGTAGTGGTTCAGCCGGTCGGGCATGGCGCGCTCGGGCGAGCCGCCGAGGGAGTGCCTCGGCCAGAGAGACCTTGTAGTCGAGGCGCTCGAAGGGTCGATACCGCAGGAAACGATACTCATCTCCCTATGAACAAAAAATAGGGTCATATAGAATCAGCAAGTTGGCCGCGGCTTCGCCGCGATAGCAAGTTGGCGAGTTGGCGGCCTTTGCGGGTTGCGCCCATTGTTCATTTCAGCCGTAACTCGACGCGGCGAGTCGGCTGCTCAG
>Ga0181520_10000530_pt1 | contig 83141 bp, 64 predicted proteins | sample PEATcosm2014_Bin_29_FD_132451 | JGI IMG/M metagenome (GOLD analysis project Ga0181520, IMG submission 132451) | Peatland microbial communities from MTU Mesocosm Facility, Houghton, MI, USA - PEATcosm2014_Bin02_30_metaG | ecosystem: Environmental > Terrestrial > Soil > Wetlands > Peat | place... | reverse complement strand
CGGAGCGTGTCAAGAGTTTTGAGACAACTGCGGTACGAAATTAGTGTCGCGCGGTAATTGTAGCATACGTGGTTCCGGCCCATCGGCCGGAGGGTTGATCCAGACTTCGCTTGGGAGCGCCAGCGGTCGCGGGGGTTGGCTGACGAATCGTTCGGGATGGGCAGCATAGGCCGCGGTGAGTACTGTCTGCCGCGCAGCGAGCGCCGCTTCAGCCTGGCCGTGATGGACTGTCGCTGGGGTCAGCAAGCCCAGGCCCCAGTGGTGATGCTCATGGTTCTGCCAGTGAAAGAACTTGCCGCAGAAGTCCAGGCCGTGTTCGATACTGGCAAAGCGGTCGGGGAACTCCGGCCGGTACTTGAGCGTCTTGAACTGGCTCTCCGAGAACGGGTTGTCGTCGGAGACGTGCGGCCGGCTGTGGGACTTGGTGATCCCCAGTGTGGCCATAAGTTGGGCCACCGTCTGCGAACGCATCGACGGTCCGCGATCGCTGTGGATCGTCAGTTGGTCCCGAACAATTCTCTGCTTGACCACCGTCTCGCGAATCAACCGCTCGGCCAGGTGTTCGCTTTCACGGCCAGCCAGCGTCCAGCCTACCACGTAACGGCTGAAGATGTCGAGGATTACATAGAGGTGGAAGTACGTCCACTTCGCCGGTCCCAGTAGTTTGGTGATATCCCAGGACCAGACTTGATTGGGCGCGGTGGCCACCAGTTGCGGTTTGTGGTAGGTCGGGTGCCGCAGTTGGTCTCGTCGTTCGCGAACTTCTTGCCGCTCGTTCAGGATGCGGTACATCGTGCGGATCGAGCAGACATACTGCCCCTGGTCCAACAATGCCGCATAGACCTCGGCCGGGGCCTTGTCGACGAACGTCTCGCTGTGGAGCACGTCGAGGACCTGCCCACGCTCATGGTCGCTTAGTGCCCGCGGCGGCCGTGGCCGTGGCGTGGTGGTGGTTGGATGCGGCTTGGGCTGACGCCGCCGGTAGAGCGTTGCTCGGGGCACGCCCAGACTGCGGCATGCCGCGGCCGTGCTTCCCTGCGGAACAAATTCCTCGATGGTCTTCATGGCATGCTCTCGTTGCTGTCGGGTGGCGGTAGGGGAATTCCTAGGATCTCGGAGAGTTTTTTTTGGACCTCGATGATCGTTTCGGCTTGACGGAGCCTGGCCGTCAGCCGCTGGTTATCGCGTTGGAGCCGCTCGTTCTCGGCGATCAAGGGGGCGTCAGGCGAGGTCTTCCGCCCGCGACGCTTGGGTTCTAAACCGGCGAGCGTCCCTTCGCTGCGCTGTTTCCGCCATGCGGTCAAGTGCGACGAGTACAGACCCTCGCGGCGCAACATGGCGCCGCGTTGGCCAGACTCAGCCAAGCGATCGGCTTCCTGGAGAGTACGAAGCTTGTACTCAGCGGTGAAGCGTCGTCGCACGGGTTTTTCCGGCACACCCGGGTCCGGGATCGGCTGTCCGTTGCCTACCACCGGGCCTCCCAACCCCGTGGCGGCGGCGGTGGCCGGCGGAACTCCAGTCGGGCTACGCCCTCCTTCCGTTCCGCCGGCCACCGCCCCATCTGTTCCCAACATCCTTGCTTTCTCCATCCTTCCACTACCTCCATGCCCTCTACTGTAATTACTAGGGAGGCAGTTGTCTCATTCATTATTGGCACGGAGGGTGGCGAGTTAGTTACTCAAACGCTTTTGCGTGCCAAGCGACTGGATTCCACAGGAATCCGTCCAACGATAAATGCTAATCGACACAAGCATCATAACTTGCGGCAGAAAAATGTCAACATTTGATGGTGTTGGAGCGTGCAGGAGCCGGAACTACGATTATCAGTTGAAAACCGTCAAAGCACCGTGACACCGCAAGCGCGTCGCCGATCACTTTGCCGGCCGATCAACCGCTTGTTCGACCGCTTAGCCCGTATTGCAGACTGTCCTTCAAGCCTCCGCGACAAGCTATCTGCGTCATGATCTTTTTGGTCGCGATCACCAGGAGCAATTGCAGATGAGGATGGACCAGGTACCTGCCGGGCCGTGGTGCGGTGGACTTGGCCGTGCGAGGGCCCTTGGTTCTGGCTAGGGTCGGATCGCCAGGTCCTGCCGGACATTGATCGTGGACCCGGGTACAGGCCCCAGGCCGAGCAACTTCAGCGCCAGATTCGCGCCGTCGCCGTTGCGCACGGGTTGCAACAGATCGGTGTGCAACGGATGGCCGGTCCCGGGGTTGCGGCGCGTTGCCACGTACCTGAACTTTCGCGATAGGCCCCAATAACCCCGGTATCTCGCGCGTGGAACTCTGTGCAGGTTCAACGCGTAAAGGTCTTTGCCGACGGCCGCGCCGCAGCCCCAGATGTAAACTGGGATCGTATAATCCTCGAGAAGGAGATTGTCGGCGTGGTCGCGGTCCTTGCCGCCGTGATCCGAAGTGAGGAAGATTGTCGTCCTGCCGCGAAACTCAGGGCTGTTGTCCAGTAGTTGGAAAATGCGTCCCAGTTGGGCGTCGACTCTCCGGATAGCTTCCTGGTAGGCATCGCTTCCCCAACCGTGCGCGTGGCCGGCGGCGTCCGGGTCGGCATAGTGCAGAAAGGCGTACTGGAACGGCTGCGCTTGCATGGCGGCGATGAACTTTGCCGTCATCGATCCGCAGTCCTTGTCGTAGACGAAGCAATCGATTTTGTTGCGGCCGTAATCCGGCTTGCCGGCGCATGCGGCGCCGTGCTCGGCATCGTAGGAATCGCGGTAAAGCGAGAACTTGGTCTTCCCGCACATGAGCGCGGTCCGCAGCCCATGATCGTGCGCCACGTCGAATACGCTGGCGATATAGGTGCCGTCATGTTGTTTCTGATTGTGCAGGGTTTCTCCCCGCGGGGGATCGGTGTTCTTCGTATAATGGTGGCCGCCAGGCCCCTTCACGCTGCGCCCGGTCATCATGGTCGTGTGATTGGGAAGCGTTACGGTCATGTCGTCATCGTTGCGGGCATTGTTGGTCCAAGCCCCTTCGACCTGAAAACGCCTGAAGTTAGGCAGCTCATTTTTCTCGATCATCGGCTGAAGGTAAACGGAACCGAGTCCGTCGACACTGATTTCGATGAAGTACTTGCAGCCCGCTGCCGTTGTGGACTGCGCGGAGGCGGCCTGCGGCAAGAGCCAGCCGGCCAACATCAGGGCTGCGACGAAAGACCTACGGGTAATTGCCGTGATAGCGTGGGAAATCAACTTCATCTCCTCGGCGGGATAGGGGGCACGATCGGGAATGCTAAGGTGGGCTGGGCAGGCGAGTCGCAAGATTGCGGCCCAGGCGGGCGCAGGGCAAGCCTATATTAAAGATTCCAGGCACCCCCTTGTCAAGCAATCTCTGTCAAGCAATCTCTGAAAACGATTGCAGGATTACTTCTAGCCGTCTGTAACGGCTTTGGCCTGCGCAAAATCGACCTTGCCGAAGCCGCGCGGTTTATTACTATGGCAACAAAGTTGTCCTTGCTGGTACTGGCCGTGGGGGGCCGGTAGAATAGATCACATTCACCGCAATCGGTCTTCGGAACCGTCAAGGCGATCGACGTCCTCGGCAGCATTCGCCCGGATCGTGCGCGGGCGGACCGCACAGGACTTTCCCAAGGAGAAAAGGTGAGATGAACTTCAAACATGGCTTTACGGCAGTCGGGCTGCTGGCGCTGCTGGCTTGCGTGGCGGCGCGCGGCCAGGAATCGTCAGCCTTCTATATCGTCCCACCGGCGTTCCTCCCGTTGCGGTTCGGCGCAATCCAACCTCGCGGCTGGATTCTCCAGCAGATGCGCCGCGACCTCCACAAGGGTTTCGCGGGCCGCCTCGACGAACTATGCCACGAGGCCTCGAGCGACATTTTTGCCTCCGGTCGCAACCGGCCCGGCAAACCCAATGCGGGCAATGCGGCCGGTGACGCCTGGTGGAACGGCGAGACGGAAGGCAACTGGCGTTGCGGCCACTTGATGCTCGCGTGTCTGACTGGCGAGCCGGAAGCGATGAAGAAGGCGAAGGACTACGTAGAGCATGTCCTCGCCGCGCAGGATGCCGACGGTTATCTGGGCATCTTTGCGCCCGAACTTCGCTACCAGGGCCACGGCGAGTTGTGGACGCAGACCTGTCTCTTCCGTGGCCTGCTAGCCTATGCCGACTCCCGGGGCGATGAAAAGGTCCGCGCGGCGGTCAAACGCGCCGTGGACCGGACTATTGCGGGCTACGCCACCTGCCGGCAAATCGCATTTGCCCAGCACGATCCGATGTTCGCGGACATTCTGGAACAGCTCTATGCCCGCACGGGCGAGAGGAAATACCTCGATTTCGGGCTGCGTCTTTACCGCGAGTGCCCCAAACTGAAAGCGTTTCTGCAGGCCCCGGAGATCAAGCAGCCGGGCGGCCTGACGGTGTTCAACGCCTGCTACAACGGCGGTCATGGAGCAACCGTGACGGAAGTCATGCGCCTGCCGTTGTGGTTCTGGAACGCCACGGGCGACAAGGAATTTCTGCGTCTTGGCAGGGGCGCGCTTTCCGCGATGGATCACTGGGTGATGCCCAGCGGCGCGCTGGTCAGCATGGAAGCGGTGGACCACCGGCCGCAGCCGTGGGAAGTGGGATACGAGTACTGCACGATCTTCGAGCGGGAGTTCACGCTCCTCAGTGCCCTGGGGAAGCTGGGCGACGCCGCCTACGCCGACGCGGTGGAGCATCTCTGGTTCAACGCGGCCCAGGGTTCGCGGGTTCCGGACGGCACGGCGGTCCTGTATTGTTCCACGGAAAATCGCTTGCTGGTCAATGACGAGTTTGGCCGTCGCCAGCGTTTCTCGCCCACCCACCAGCATACCGCCGTCTGCTGTAACCCCAACGCTACGCGCGTCGCGCCTTATTACACCGCCGGCATGTGGATGCGCCCCCGCGGCGCCGAGCCGGCTATTGCCGCCATGCTCTACGGACCCGCGCAGGTGACCGCCGATATCGCGGGATCCAGCGTATGCATCGAGGAAAAGACGCTTTATCCCTATGCGGGCGAAGTGGAGCTGACCGTGCGCCCCGCTAGACGTGTCGTTTTCTGCCTATGGCTTCGCAATCCGTCCTGGTCGCGTGCCACGCACGTCGTTTGTGCCGGCGCGGAAGTGCGCCTGGTCGGCGGCTTCTGGCAGGTGCGCAAGGAGTGGAGCGATGGCGACAAGGTCGCAATCCGTTTCGACCAGGCCATCCGCGAGTTGCCCGCCGTCAACGGCGAAATTGCCCTTCAGTATGGCCCGCTGCTTTATGTGCTTCCCGTGCGCGGAACAACCAAGACCGTCAAGGCATACCCGCGGGCTGGACTTGCCGACTACCTGATGTCCGCCGACAAGGATGCGGAAACGAAGTTGGCCCTGCCGGCTTGGCAGCGGGCTAATGGCTTTGGTTTCACGCCGAAAAACACTTCCGCCAGCGGCGTAAATCCCGACCTTCCGCTGGACAACCCGCCCGTGGAACTGGGAGGCAAGCTGGTCCGCGAGCTTGATGGCACGCTCGTGCCCGTCAGACTCGTGCCCATGGGCGCACAAAGCGCCCGTCTACGGCGTGTGACGTTTCCCGTGACCGCCTCGGGAAAGAAGTGATACTCATTCCCAAGGGGGCGTGGCGGTCAGAAAGCGCAAAAGCCACTGCCGGCAGGAGTGGCCTACCGGGAAAACAAAAACAACTGCATGGCAAAAAGTAGGCGGCACGACCATGGGTACATGGTGCCCGACACGGTTGCTTGTGCCGCACCCCGAAGAGAAAGCCGCTCCGCGGCGAAAGGAAAGCGGCGACAGGTCGCCGCACTCGAAAATGGGAAAGAGAAAGCGGCAGTACCACCTCCGCCCTATTGCCGACTTTGTGTCAAAGCAGCCCTACCGCAACCGGTCGGGATGTGCCCATAGCCCCAGGGCCGGGTTGCCGATAAAAAAGATCCTTTCCCCATCGGGCATCGTGGCCCAGCCATCGCGCCGTGTGGGCGGCCCGTAACGCTTGAGCATCGCATCCAAATCGCCGTAGCCGTAGCCGACCGATTCGATCTCCGCGCGGGAAAGATGCCCCGGGCAATAGGTAATGCGGAACCGCCCTTCCGACGAGCCGTGGATCAGGTGCGCGGCAGCGGAAAGATTCTGCGGCAGGTCCGCGGTCTCGCGGACCAACTGCATTATCCGCGGCGTGCCGAAGTAGCCGTACTTGCGGATCAAGGCGTCGATCTGCCGGTCCTCGCCAAAAGACTCGACGCCCGGTGCCAGCACGATCAACTCGCCACCGTCGGCGATCGCCATCCGCGTTCGATACACGGCCTTGTTGCCCAGCCAGGTGCTATGAAACTCCTCCGCGTCGAGATAGACGACCATTTTTTTGGGGGCTTCATCCAGCACCGTGAAGTTCACTTTCATGGAAAGTTCCGCTGCCGCGTGAAAACACTCGACGTCGTTGCCGATGAACAGCCCGCGCATGGCCAGGCTGCCGTCGTCGCGCGGTGCGACGACGGTGAGCATGAATACCAAAGGCAACTTGCCGCAGAAGTGGTCCTGGGCGTAGTTCAAGATGCGGCGCAACGGCGTGTCGGCCCGGCCCATCATCCGCTCCATACCGTAGGCCGCGCCGATGAAGTGGCTTTCGTTGATGCCCTTCACTCCGCCGGCGCCGACGAAGATATTCTTGTTGTAGTTGGCCATGCCCATCACTTCGTGGGGCACAACCTGGCCGATCGAGAGCACCAGGTCGTGGCCACCATCCCAAATCAAGCGGTTGAGCTGGGCAGGCCAAGCGCGGGTCCAGATGCCTTCCGTCGTCCGGCAAACGAAGTCGGCCGGGACCTCGCCGATCGTGATTACGTCGTTCCGCCAGTCGTGCTCGCGGATCAGGCCGCGCGGGATAGAGGGCAACATCCGCTCGAGCTGCCAGTCGGTCATCGCGGCATGCGTGCCCAAGGCCGGCATGACGTCGCTCAGCCGCTCGCCGAAGTGTTCGTAGGCCAGGCCCGCCAGCAACCCCGCAATGCTGTTGACCCGCGTATAATCGGGCGGCAAGGCCAGCACCTTTCGCCGCTCGCCGAGCTTTGCAAACGCCGCAGCCAGCGCCGCGCGGAGGTCATCGCGGCTCAGGTCCGTGGTTGGAGAACCTTCTGCGAAATAGGTTGGCATGGCTTCTTCCTTATTTCTTCCTTGGGGAAAACAACTGGAATTCCGTGATCGTGGGGCCTTCGCTGGCGTCGAGGATATTCAGGCGGACTACCTGGGCCGTGACCACAGGGAACTCCGCGGAGAAACCGTCGCCGATCGTCGTGCCCCGGTAGAACGTCTTCCATCGATCGCCTTCCTTTGCTTGCAGTTCGAAGGATTGTACTCGCCCGGCATAGGCTTCGTCGATCGCCGCCCGGTCGAACGTCAGCACGTGGTCCAGGTCGATCTCCAGCCAAGCCGTGTGTGTACCGGCGTCGGTAGCCCAACGCGTGTCAGCGTCGTTGTCGATTGCCTTTTCCGCGCTGTATTGGGCGTCACTCTGGTACACGTTCGACGCCGTAGCCTTCATGGACGGCCGGATCAGCCCGTCGCCGATGTTGGCGGAGGCACTCATGGGCCGAATGTCATCCGCCGGGCCGTCGAGCGTCAGGGCGATGATCGTGTCGATCTCCTGCCGGTCTGCCTTGGGCACGCTGAGCGTGATCTCGCCATCGGCCTGCGCCAGCGCCACGCGGCCGCCGGTCAGCAGCGCGGCGGAGATGATCTTCTTCGGCAGGGCGGGAAGCACAATCGAATCGCCGCGCCATTGGAGCACGTGAACGTAAACCGTATCGCCCCGGCTCGTGCTGACGAACTCCTTGCCGGGCTTGTATGGTCCGCCGCGCGTGCCGTAGATCGTCTGCCCGTACTGGGCAAGCCATTGCCCCATCTGCTCGAGGCGATCGACCTGCCGGGCTTCGATCGCGCCGCTGGGCATGGGGCCGACGTTGAACAACAGATTGCCATCGCCGCCCGCGCAGGTAATCAATACTTGCAGGCACTTCTTCAGCGACTTCATGTCATCGTTGGGCTTCCACGCCCACTGGTTGCAAATCGTCATGCAGGTTTCCCAGGGCCGGTCGATCTGAAAGGCCCCGATCGTCTGCTCGGGCGTGCTGAAGTCGCCAGTCAGGCCGCAACGGTCGTTGATAATGATCTCCGGCTGCAGCCGCCGGATCAAAGTAAACAGCCGCGGGGCATCCCAGTCCTTGTCCGACCCGCCCAGGCCGTCGAACCAGATCACGTCGATCTGCCCGTAGTTGCTCAGCAATTCGCCCACCTGGCCGTGCAGGTATTTGATGTATCGAGCATGGTTGGCAGTGCGGTAGTCGGGATGATGCGCGTCGGGCTGCGAATAGTACACGCCGAAGCGGATACCCGCCACTCGGCAGGCCTCCGCCAACTCCTTGACCACGTCGCGGTGAAAGGGACTCTGCGGGTTGGTGATCTTGTGGTCGGTGAGCCGGCTGTCGAATTCGCAGAAACCGTCGTGGTGCTTGCTCGTGAAGACCATGTACTTCATACCGGCGGCCTTGGCCGTGGCCACCCACTCGTGGGCGCTGAATTTCACGGGGTTGAACTGCTTGTAAAGGCTGTCGTATTCCGCCGCGGGGATGCTGCCGCGGGCGCCGTTGGGGCCGGGATTGCGCGACCAGCCGATCTCGGTGCCCTTGAGCGAAACCGGCCCCCAATGAATGAACATGCCGAAGCGGGCCTCCTGCCACCACTTCATGCGGGCCGTCCGCTGGGCGGCCGATTCCGTCGGCGCGGTCGACCCGGCTGCGGCCAGCGATCCAGGGTGGGCAATCACAAGGACGGCGATAACCATCAGACATGCTTGGATTTTCACGATCGCTTCCCCATTGTTTGCGGTTTGCGGCAAGCTCGTGGCACGGGCTTCCAGCCCGTGAACGGCGACATGGGCAAGATGCCCGTGCCACGTTGGCGCCCTTCTACCGGAAAATCTTGCCGCGTACTTTGCAGTTTGCCTTTCGTTCGACTCTGAATTATCATACATGCCATACCCGCCTCATTCCACCCCGCCTTGAAATAAACGACCATGCCCAAGCCTGCTCCTCTCCGGCCTGTACGTGCTGTGTTGTTCCTGGCAACGCTGAGTTTCCTGCTACCCGTCCCGGCCTGGGGTGCGAATGACCTGAGAGCGATTATTGCCGATTTGCCCTTGGTGCCAAGCGATTCGAACCACGTCGACGGTGACTGGCTGGTCACCCCCGTTCGCGTCAAGACGGGCGTTTACCGTAGTGCGCATCCTGACGAGATTGTCATGTCCAACAGCCTGATCCGCCGGACCTGGCGGCTGTCGCCCGACGCGGCGACCGTTGCATTGGACAACCTGATCAGCGGCGAGTCGCTGCTCCGCAGCGTACGTCCCGAGGCCCTGGTCCAACTGGACGGCGTAAAATATGCGGTGGGCGGACTGGAAGGGCAGAGCGTCCACAACTATCTCGATCCGCGCTGGTTAGACCGTATGAAGGCCAACCCGGCCGCCTTTCGTTTCGTTTCTTTCCGGGTCGGCAAGACGCTCGAACGGTTCCCCTGGAAGAAACGCCTGTCGTGGATGCCGCAGGACCTGCCTTGGCCGCCGCCGGGGGCATCGCTGACACTCTCGTTCGTACCGCCCGCTACCGCAAGTCCGGCGGTTTCTCAGATCCGCATCGACGTCCATTATGAAATGTACGATGGCATGCCGTTGCTGAGCAAATGGATCACCGTCGAGAACTCCGGCAGCAAGCCGGTGCGATTGCAGACATTCGTTAGCGAGATCCTGGCGGTCGTGGAGCCTGAATCGATCGTCGATCCTACGCCGCAGTGGCAACTGCCGAACCTTGCCGTTGAAACCGATTACACCTTCGGCGGCATGTCGGGGCCGAACCATGGCGCGGCGGTACGGTGGGAGGCCGATCCCCTGTACGGCACCCAGGTGAATTACGACCTGACGACGCCCTGCTTGCTGCAATGCCGTCCACCGCGCGGCCCGGATCAAACGATTCCGCCTGGCGGGCGATTCGCCTCCTTCCGCACTTTCGAGCTTCCGCTGGACTCGACCGACCGCGAGCGCCGGGGCCTGGCCACGCGCCGCATGTATCGGACCCTTGCGCCCTGGATTACCGAGAACCCGATCCTCATGCACGTCCGCAACGCCGATCCCGCCTCGGTCCGCCGGGCGGTGGACCAATGCGCGGATGTCGGCTTCGAGTTGATGATCATGACGTTCGGCAGCGGATTCGATTTCGAGAGTCGCGACGCCTCCTACCAGCAACAGGTCAAAGAACTGGCCGACTACGCCCGCTCCAAGGGGATCGCCTTGGGCGGCTACTCGCTCTTGGCCAGCCGCGGCGCCGGCACGGCAACCGACAACACCCAGGGAGTTCCCGCCCGCTTCGGCGTAATGCCCTGCCTGGGCGCTCGCTGGGGCATCGAGTATCTTGCCCAACTACAACGCTTCATTCAAGCCGCCGGTCTGGGTGTGCTGGAACACGATGGCTCTTATCCCGGCGACATGTGCGCCGCTGTCAACCACCCCGGCCACCGCGGGTTGGACGATTCGCAGTGGGCCAACTGGAAGGCCATTACGGAATTTTACCAGTGGTGCCGCGGCGAGGGAGTTTACTTGAACATCCCCGACTGGTATTTTCTCAACGGCGGCAGCAAGACCGGAATGGGTTACCGCGAGACCAACTGGTCGTTGCCCCGCGAGTACCAGGAAATCATCGAACGACAGAATGTTTTCGACGGCACCTGGGAGAAAACGCCGAGCATGGGCTGGATGTTCGTGCCGCTGACCGAATACCAGGGCGGCGGCGCCGCGGCCACAATCGAGCCGCTCAAGGACCATCTGCCGCACTACGAACAACGCCTGGCAAACCTCTTCGGGGCCGGCGTGCAGGCCTGCTACCGCGGACCGCGGCTCTACGACTTGCCCGAAACCCGCAACGTGGTGAAGAAGTGGGTCGATTTCTACAAGCAACATCGGGGAATCCTCGATAGCGATATCCTCCACCTGCGGCGCGCCGACGGACGCGACATCGACTACATCCTGCACGTCAATCCCAGGCTGGAGGAAAAGGGTCTCTTGATGGTCTATAACCCCCTGGACCATGAAGTCCGCAGGAGTTTGACCGTGCCGCTCTACTACACGGGGCTGACGGGCAAAGCGACCGTCCGCCAACGCGATCGCCCGGTGGCAACCATTGCCTTGGACCCGCAAACCCGTATTTCGCTGCCCATCGCCGTTGCCGCCCGCGGCGTGGCCTGGTACATTTTTCAGTAGGCGGCCGACGTAAGACCTAAGCGGCTGCTTGTCGGCGCATTTTAGGAGAATAGGATGAAAGCATCCATGTTTACAACGCTCTTCGTGCTCTCGCTCGCAACGACGCTCGTTCCGGTCGTCTGCCCTGCCGCCGAACCGGCAGCACAGGTGGGCGTGGTGAGCCATGTGAAAGTCCTCTCCGACAAGGTGCCCGACGTTTCCAGCCTTGAGGCCTGGAAGAAGTCGTTCATCAAAGATGGCATGTGCGACCAGGAGAAGGCCCTGGCCGTCTGGAAATCGAACGTGGCCTTCGTTTACCAAGACGCGCCGCCGACCGAGTTCCTGCACGAGGGCTGCGTCCACGACGCCATCAAGGAATTCAACGTCTATGGCTACGGCATGTGCTGCTGCGCGTCGGCCCGTACCGAACAACTGTCGCGGTATGTCGGCCTCCAGGCACGCGGCTGGGCCATCAACGCGCACAGTGTGCCGGAGGTGTTTTGGGACAACCATTGGCACCTCTTGGACGCCTCGCTGGTAAATTACTTCACCCGCCCCGACGGCACGATCGCCAGCGTCGACGACATCTGCCGCGCCGTCCAGGGCTGGCTCAAGGAACATCCCGGCTACAAAGGCAACAACGCCAAGTTGACCGAGTTCCACCGCGCGGACGGTTGGACCGGCTGGAAGAAGGGTCCTGCCCTGCTGGCCGATTGCAAGTTCTACGACTGGGGCGGCTGGTGGCCGGCCAAGACCCACGGTTGGTACTCGACGATGCAGGAATACGACGGCAGCCACAAGACGCCCTTCCCCTACGAATACGGCTATTCGCAGGGCTACCAGGTCAATATCCAATTGCGCCGCGGCGAACGGCTCACACGGAACTGGTTCAACCAGGGCCGGCATGTGAACGGAATCCTGCACGACGGCGACGCGCCCGGCTGTCTCACGGCGCGAATAGGCGAGGGCAACATGGCCTTTCTGCGGAACTACGGCGACCTGACCGAGGGCCGCGTCGGCTGTGGCCGCGCCGAGTACGACGTGCCGTTGGCCGACGGCGCGTTCCGCTATGCGGCCGTGGCGGTGGACAATATCGCTTGCCGCCAAGACGATCAGCGCGGCCCCGCCATGCATCTCAAGGATCCGCCGAAGAGCGGCTATGTCGAGATCGACATGCCCACCAGCTACGTCTACTTGACCGGCCAAATCGAGTTGGACGCCGCGGTGGCCGAGGGCGGAAGCGTGCGCCTACTCCTGAGCGACAATAACGGCCTGGACTGGCGCAAGGTCGCCACGATCGAGAAGTCCGGCCGGCAGACGATCGACATCCGGAAGTTCGTCTTTCGCCGCTACGATTACCGCCTCCGCATCGTTTTGAACGGCGCGGGCACGGGCCTCGACGCGTTGCGGATCGCGCACGACGTGCAGTGTTCGCAGCGGGCGCTGCCCACGCTCGCACGGGGCGAGAACACCATCACCTTCAGCGCCGGACCTTCGGAAAGCACGGTTACCATCGAAGGCTACACAGGTCGGGAAAAGCAAGACAAGCAAGTTGCTCCGTTGGATTTCCATCCGGTACTCAAGAATATCGATCCGCAGTTTTTCCGCGTCAAGGCTGACGGGGCCTCGGCCACGTTCGCCATCGAGACACCCGGTGACATCGCGCGGCTACGGCTGGGTGGCCAGTACCGGGTCCGCGACGCCCGCGACCGCTGGGACGTGCAGGTCTCGTTCGACGGCGGCAAGACGTTCAAGACCGTCAGCACGCAAGTCGGTCCTACCCACGGGATCTGCCAGTACGTCACCGTGGCCGACGTTCCCAAAGAGACGCGGGCGGCCCAGGTCCGCTGGGTGGGCACGCAGCGCAACACCACCTGCCTGTTCCAATTGCGGATCGACGCCGACTACCGGCAGCCCCATGGCGGCTTCAAGCCGGTGAAAGTGACGTATGTCTGGGAGGAAGGAGGGGTAGAGAAGCGGGACGTCCACGTCGCTCGTTCGCCGCAGGAGACGTACAAGATCACCTGTGCCGGCAAACCGCTGATGAAGTCGATCGTGCTGGAATTGGCCGACTGAAACAGGTTCCCGTGCATGTCGTAGAGACCCCAGGCGTTCGGCTTCTTGCCGCCGACCGGGTGCGTCTTCTCCTGCGAGTTGTCGTTGAACCAGGTGTACTCGGCAAGATTCGCCTCTTCGTCGCCGTAGTAGTAGCGGGTCTTGCTGCCCGCCCGGCAAGCGTATTCCCATTGGGCCTCGGTCGGCAACGAGGCTTTCAGCCCCGTGTGGGCGAACGTTTCGTTGAGTTTCTTGAGAAACTCCCGGCAATCTTCCCAGCCGGCGCTATCCACGGGGTTCTTGGGGCCCTTGAATTCGCTGGGATTATTCCCCACCACCGCCTGCCACTGTTCCTGCGTGACAAGATACTTGCCCAACCAAAACGGCTTCGTGATGCGTACTCGGTGTTGTGGCCTCTCATCGGCCCGGCCGGACTTGTCGGGTTCGGGCGAGCCCATTAGGAGTTCGCCGGCTGGGATCGGCAGCAGTTCTAGGGTGACGCCTTTGCCGAGGTCAACCGTCAGTTCCTTCGGCGGGCTTTTCGTCTTGCTACCGGTCTGCTTGGGTTCCTGGGCGGCTGCAAGCGCGAGACTGCCGAGTGCCACCAGGACCGCCAACGCGACTGTCATTACTTTTTGGAACATGGGCACACCTCCTTCAAGCCGGTTGCGGCCGATCATCATGCGCGACGTCAACGGACACCGAGACCGGGCTGCCGCATCCAGTCTATCGGCGGCGATTAGTAGCCGTCAAGCATCTGCCCGCAAGCGACTTTCATTCGCAATGCCAGCGGCGAGGTGTCCACTGGGTGACTTGCTGAGGACATCTCTATTGTGGCTCGTGTTCTTGGTTACTATTCCTGTTTCGCGACCTGCCTTCACGGGCGTTCACGCCCTGTCGTCGCCTACACCTTATCACCGTTGTGCGAGCAACAGAGTTCTTTCCGTTGTGCAAATTCCTGGAAGGTGACGAGAAAACCGAACCCGGAGGGTTCAAAGCTATTAGCCGGGGGTCGCGCAGCGCGCCCCCGGTTTCACCGCGACGTGTTATACAATTGACCCTGAACGGGTCACAGCGCGCTTGCTGCGACCCTTTGAGGGTCAGAGATGCGGTTGTCATCGTAACCCCGGGTGCGCTGCGCGACCCGGGGCTAATCGCTTGCATCCCTTCGGGATGACGTACGAGCCTCGCAAATGGCTGATGAATGGCCCTGCAGGAATAGCCAGCAAGAACAAAAACCGGACAGAAGAACGTTGGCCTCCGAATTCTCCCTTTGATTCGTCAGCGTGCAATTCGATACTGAAACCGCCGCCGAAGGACCAAGGCGATGCCGAACCACGCGAACATTGCCAGGATCACCGCGCCGACGGCAGCCACCGCGAGCAAGACCGGCCAGCCCTTAGGGGGCCAGCGGAACCGCTGCGCGAGGAACAGAAGGAATTCGACGGCCAGCAGGGCAAGGAGGCAGTGGCCGGGTTTGAAGAAGAAGCGGCGCGTGACAATCGAGCTTCTCATGTTAGCGGTCAATCACGCAGTTCGGTAAGTACTGCTGGAGCTTATCGCGCCCCGCGTCGGTCACATCTGTTGCCCCAGTGTACAATTTCCTCAGGCCAGTCAGTGAAGTAAGGTTTACGAGGCCGGCATCCGTTACGCGAGTGCCGCAAAAGTTCAATAACTCGAGCCGTTTGAGTCCGCGAATATGTGCCAATCCGTTATCGGTCACATTCGGTGTCCAGAGTCGAAGTTCTCTTACTTGCGTAAGCGCCTTGAGCCCTTGTAGTCCCGCATCGGTCACATTGCGGCCCTCTAAAACGATCGATCGAAGACTAGCGAGGCCATCGAGATATTCTAGTCCCGTGCTGGTAAGCACCACGTCGCTGGCGTGTAATTTCTTGAGTTGCGTAAGGGGACGAGCACACTCCATGCCTTGATCCGTAACCTGCGCTCCATCGAGATCTAGTTCCTGGAGTTGAGCCAACTGACAAAGATGCTGCATAGCGTTGTTCGATTTCACGCTCGCGCCGACAGGTATGTCGAAAAAATCCCTCCCCAACAATGTTCTAAGCCATGTCGGGCCGCAATCTTCCTGGACTTCCGTCGTGTCCCAGTCGTACCATACGATTCCGCCGTCACCGAAAACATGCTTCCTCGCCTGCTCTTGTTCCCGCGCTTTCCGCATTTCCACTGCCATCCAGCTACACGGCAACGCGACCACGACGACCATGAGCATCAGCGACCGAGTACTAAACTGGAATCGCAAGCGGAAGAACAGGGCTGCCAAGAACCAGACGAGCATCATGAGCATCGCCACACCGACAGTTGCCACGGCGGTCAGAACCGCATAACCCTTGTGCCACGCCGGCCAGCCCAGCCAGTTCGACAGCCAGAGCAGACCTTCGACCGCGAGAAGCCCGATCACGAAGCGACCGGGTGTGAGGCGGAACCAACGTGGTTGTATCATGCCGTCCATGTCTGGCAGTCTATAACTCGGCGGTGAGACAGTCAACCATGGTGCGACACTTGGGATGGCCGCTGTCAGTCTCGGCGGAGCCAGCCCTGGCATTTGACATAGGATGCTCCCATACGACGGATCATGCCGTCCGTAATCTGACTGAACAATATTTCTCTTTCCCCCATTTTCTTTTCCAAAAATAGTCCGGCCATGCGCGGCTGGCGGCGCTGATTTTGAGGAAAGAAAAATGGGGGAAAGAAAGATGAAGGCGAGAGATGGACATGCGGACCCTATAGCAACTCCCGCTTCTTCTCCGAGTTCAACTCCGGCCCGACCTCCCGCCGTTTGTACGTCACGATGTATTCGACCCGTTGCTTCTTTCCCGGCTTCAGGTCCAAGAAATACTTGACGTGCTGCTGGTCCACGCGCTCCACACGGCCGCCCACAGCGTGCAGATCGACGTAGGCCCCCGGCTCGTTGCTCGTCCAGCCCTTGGGCTCCTGGCCTTCGCCCCAGAGCACCACGTTGGCATCGAACTGCCGCTCGACCTCGACCTTGGCAGGCATCGGCTTGCCCGAGACAAGCTCTTCCTCGTAGAAGAACGTCTCGTCGTAGTCGATCAGGTCGTAGTACAAAGCGAACTTGTCATCCAGCCGCCGCTTGTACTGCCGGGCGACGACGTTGGCGATCTTCTCGTCCTTGAGCCGCCGGCTGATCGTAATGTCCTTGTCGGGGCCGACGTTCACCTCAACCCGGTCGCCGATGGGCACGTACTTGGTCTCCGTGCCGCCCACGTAGGCTAGGTCCTTGCTCTTGTACTCGGAGAAGAGCCGGACAGCGCCGTTGGGCAGCGGCGAGAGGCCGAGGTTTTCCATACCCGAGAGCTTCTTCTCCTTGCCGTTGTCATCTAGCAGCTTGACGTTCTTGAAGCGGTAGAACTTGGTGAAACCGCTGTCGCGGTTGCGGTCGCTGAGCTTGTAGATCGATTCCAGCGGCACGTCGGCCGCCTTCAGGGCGACCAGCCGCTTGGGTTCCTTGTCCTTGATGTCTTCGCGGCCCTCGATCGTAAAGAGGAAGTATTCGGAGAGGCCCTGCTTGACGACGTCTTTGGCCTTTTCGAGGTCCGCCAGCTTCTTGGCAAACGATTTCGTGACGGGATTGTCTTCCATCGCGGCGTCTTCTTTTGCGCCGGCGGTTCTCGACTGCGCTTTGACCTGCTGCATTTGCTTCACTACTTCATCCCGCCCTTCCTTCTCGCTTTGGCCCAAGAGAATTGGATGCGGTTGACGCCCTCTTTCACGGTCAGCAGGCGGTGCTCGCGGACCATGGTGATGTCTTCGGAGTTGTAGATCGTAAGCTGCGTGCCCTCGCGGGTAGGTAAAGTCACAAGATCCACGGCGGCCCACAACGGTGCAGAGAGGGCCAGGAGCGGCAAAAGAGAGCAGAATATGCGGCTGAACATGACGGGTTCCTCGGCTGGGTTACTCTTTATCGTACCTCGCTCACAGATTCGCCGCAAGGATGCTGATATCGACGCGGAAGTAATCCGCAAACCTGCGCATCATGTGCCGGCTGAAAGCCTTCTTCCCCGCCAGCACTTCGCAGATCGTCGACTTGGCAATTCCTGTCTCTCGGCTCAGTTGTGCCTGCGTGACATTTTTGGCCTCCATGAGATGGCGGAGCATGTCGGCATCCGAGGCCGGAGCGATTGCGTGGTACTCATCTTCGTAGGCCGCGACCAGATCGCTCAGCGCGTCAAGATACATCTCTTCGCCGTCCTCAAGTTCGCCCTTGGCGAGCAGTTGGTCCATGACCACCTGCGCCACCTCGAGGTGTTCGTCCGACTTGATCGAAGCCAGAGGAAATACCTGCACAAGTTCCAGGTAGGCGTCCCGGTCTTTCCCTTTCAAACCGAACTTCGTTTTAGTTGCCATTGCTCACTGTCCTTTTCGCCGCTGCTTGGAACCCGCGCCTTTGGCCCTGCCTTTCGCTCCAGGCGGAGGGACAAAGCAACCGCACTGTTCCTTCCATTTGTCCTCGTCGTATTCCTTGTGACTCATCACCTTGAGGACAAAGACTTTCTGGCTCACATAGAGAATACGGGTAATCAGCCGATACTTATTGCCGCCAATGTTGAAAACGACACAGCTACCGACGAGGCTTGCGCTACTGAAATCGGCTTTGGCGTCGCCCCAAGACTGCCAAGCCACCGTCCTGCTGTTGACATGCGTGTACCACGCCCGAAGCGGCCCGTCGGCATCCTCATAACCGGGGGATTCCCAAAACTGCTTCAGCCTAGCCTTCGAGATGACGCGCATTTCCTACTGCTCCTGGTATCGGCATCTGACTACATTCTAGTTCGCAAAGTACGAACAGGCAAGGCCAATGTTCGCAAAATACGAGCGCACGACACGACAAGGCACTCCTGAGGGGGACCGCAGTATTCAATCAGGCTGTCGTCTTCGGTAAAAAGACCGCCTTGCAGATTCGCCGCAAGGATGCTGACATCCACACAGAAGTAATCCGCAAACCTGCGCATCATGTGCCGGCTGAAAGCCTTCTTCCCCGCCAGCACTTCGGAGATCGTTGGCAGTTTGCCGGCGTCGGGTCCAAGCGGAAGAGCTGCCTCCCAGTATGGCAACGCCCGATTTCCAGGTATAATAAAGTGAACCTCTGGGTCTTCCTCCTTTTATTGAAAGCTATGCGCCAGTGCATGTGGATTCCGTGATAACAGGGCAACGTCCAGCCCCGGCCGATCTTCTGGCCTCGGTTCCGCCGACCGCGACGCCCGGCCAGTGCATCGAGCTATGGCTGGATCTGATGAACACATGTGATCAGCTCCTCCTGGCTGGTCTTCGTCGTGAAATCGGTCCGAACGGTGATTTGCGTGCGGCCTATCGGCGCTGGTATTCCGCGGAAATGGAGGAACACGACCGCATGATGGTGCATCTTATGCAGGAGTTTCAACGTCGTGACTGCTCGACAAACGCCTGAGACAATGTTGCAGGCATTGCAGCATGTCTGGCTTTCACTCAAGCCCTTGGATATTCCCATGGCGCTCATGGGCGGAATAGCCCTTGCTACATGGAAATATGTACGTGCCACAAGAGATCTCGACCTCTTGCTCGGCACTACCGAAGACAATGCCAATCGCCTTATCGACGTGCTAAGGGCGTGCGGTTTTCGTCCCAAGCGTTCGCCGCCGATTGTTCCACATGGCGATCTCGATCTCTTACAACTCCTGTACGAACCTCCGGAGTCATTCATCGACCTGCAAATCGATCTGTTGTTGGCGAAGTCGGACTATCATCGTCGAGCGATCGAGCGTCGCGTGCCAGTGCGTCTTCCCGGCATGGACGTTGAAATCGACGTGCTGGCGTGTGAAGACTTGATCATACACAAATTACTGGCGGAACGAATTATCGATCTGGCCGATACGGCTGGCCTGCTGCGGGCGAATCGAGAGTCGCTGGATTGGACGTACTTGGAACGCCATATCGAGGATCTGGGGTTGTGGCCCTTGTTTCATCAAGCGTGGCATGCCGCATGGCCAGACGACCCATTTACGCCCCGGGGCACGGCGGGAACTGAATCGCCGTGACTCGACAAGAAGGGCAATTGGGGCAAGGCCCGTCTGCGGGCGCTATTCCAGATCGGCCGTAGATGGCGTAAAATGCGGGGCATCCCTCAACGCCGAAAGCCCCCACCGATGACCAACCGCTACGCCTGGGCCCAACGAGGCGACATCAACGCCTTCTTCGGGCTGATGATCGACAATGTGGCCGTGATGATTTTCCTCCTCACGCTGATTACCTCGGCCAACCCGGCCTCTGACGGTCATTTCTCCCGCGATTTCGTCTTTACTCAGATGATCCCAGGCACGGCCTTGGGAGTGGTGCTGGGCGACCTGGTCTATACGTGGCTGGCCTTCCGCCTGGCCCGCCGCAAGGGCCACAGCGACGTGACGGCCATGCCGCTGGGACTCGATACGCCCAGCACGATCGCCGTCGGCGCCCTCGTGCTCCTGCCCTCGCTCAAGCATGGCATGCAAGCGCATGGCTACAACCACGAGCACGCGATGTTCTTTGCCTGGCACGTGGGCGCGATGCTGCTGGTGATGATCGGCGTCTGCAAGTCGATCGTCGCGCCGCTGGGGACGGCGGTGCGAAAATGGGTGCCGCGGGCGGGCCTGCTCGGTTCGCTGGCCGGCATCGCCTTGGCCCTGATCGCCCTGGTGCCGCTCTGGGAGGATATCGTCGCCATACCGCTGGTCGGACTGGTCACACTGATCGCGATCCTGGTCACACTCGTCGCCCACCATCCGTTGCCGGGCCGCATCCCGGGCGCGTTGGCGGTGGTCATCCTGGGCATGGCCCTTTATTGGAGTTTTGCGTTGCTTGGTCCAAGTCTGGGCGTGCCCCTGTTGCCGATGCCCGAGCATCAAGCGGCGGCGGCCTGGCGGTTGCCGGAATTCCTGCCGGAATTCAGCCGCAACTGGCCCTGGTGGCAACGGGTTTTCGCGCATGCCATGACGCTGATGCCCGTGATGCTGCCCTTCGCGTTGGCGACCGTGGTGGGCGGGATCGATTGTACGGAGAGCGCGGCGGCGGCCGGCGACGAGTACGACACACGCAGCATCCTCTGGACGGAAGGATTGGCTTCAGTGGTGGCCGGCCTGTTTGGCGGCGTGATCCAGACGACGCCCTATATCGGCCAGCCGGCTTACAAGGTCATGGGCGGCCGGGCCGCCTATACGCTGGCAACAGCCCTGTTCATCGGCGTGGCCGGCGGGCTGGGCTGGTTTGCCCACCTCTTCGAATGGCTGCCTCAGGTGGCCTGTTTTCCGGTCCTGGTGTTTGTCGGACTGGAGATCGGCGCCCAGTCGTTCCGAGCGACGCCTACGCGGCACTACGCGGCCCTGGCCTTGGCGATGTTGCCGGCCTTGGCCTGTTTGGCGACGATCCCCTTGGACATGGCCCTGGGGACTCGGGAGCCGGATGCGGCATCAAAGATCCTGACCCTCCGCTGCCTGTCCAACGGCTTCATCATCACCAGCCTGCTATGGGCATCGGCCTTGGCGGCGATCCTCGATCGGCAGATGTTCCGTGCGGCTGCCTACCTGGGCGTGGCCGCGATTTGCAGCCTCGTCGGCGTGATCCATTCGCCGCTGACGCCGGCGGTGATCGGTTGGCCCTGGGATGTCTACGCCCGCATGCCGCAAACCGCCGACGTGCTCTGCCAGTCACCGTACCACTGGGCCGGCGGATACTTGCTCGCGGCCGTGGTGGTCATGGTCATTGGTTGGACGTCGCGGCATGACCGCGTGTAGTTGGGACGCATGCGGCGGACAAATGGGGCAAGCCCAGGCCGGCGGCCGAAGGAATTTTTGAACTCACCCATTTGGCAGAGTCAAGCGAGCGCAACACTTTGTTTCAAAGTTTTAAACAGTCTCAGCGCGCCGGTCAGGGGATCCGCGCACCGATTCGTGAAAATCCCGCTGCTAGGGCGGGCAAGGACCCGTGCGTTTGGCCACGGTGTTTCAAACGTTGGGTGCGCAAGAGCCGAAGTTCATCATCCAACGTGATGGAAAGTTCAGCGCGCCGGCACGGGCCGAGGTGAGTTTATAGGAAATTTCGTTCGGACCCCATTTTTCAATAGGCGGCAAGAATAGACCTCGGCGGAAGTTTACCGTGCTTATAACCATGACCGCTTTCCGCCTCATCTACAGACTTTTGCGCAGGCCAGTCACAGCCTACGCAAGATAAGTCGGCCTGGTGATCTTCAACCCCGAATCGACTTTGCCACGCAACTCTTCCGCATCCAATGCCAGAAAGGGGCTGATCTCCACGGCAATGCCGTCGGCAACCTCGACACCGGCTTGCCGCAGCCACTGCCGGTGCAGGTTGCTCATCTGCGCTTTCACGGATTCGGGCGTATCGAACGCCGCGCCGGAGGCATTCTTCAAAGGTCCAAAGGCTGCGGCCGGATCGACCTCGACAACAATCGCATTGCGGGCAGACGGCATGAGGTCGAAGATGAATCGCTCGAACTTGACGGCATTGGCCTTGGCCGGCTCCACGCGGCGGCCCGCCGCATCGACATGGGCCACTTTCTTGCTGGCAAAGTGATACGGCAGGGAATCGGCCTGGTCCTTGGCACGGTCGAGAAAGTCGAGATCGAAAACGTGTACGGCAATGCTGCCGGCCCAAATGGCCAGCGAGCCGTCGGGCTTCGTCTTGCGCGCCACGTCGTCGGGCAGATCGCTATACTCGATGACCATCAGGCGGCCGTCGACGTCCACGACATTTCCGACTTTCTCCAGTGGGTCGCGTTTGGCAATCACCTGGCTGGTCATCTCCGCAGCGGAGAGGATGTGATAGCCGACATATTCGGGCCCGGCGATATCGACCAGCGGGTTGTCGACCTGGAAATAGAACAACTGCCGGATGCCGCGACGGCGGGCGTCGGCCATCGCGCCGCTCTCGGCAAACGCGGCCAGCATTCCGCCGTGGCCGTTGGGGCTCAGGGCCAGGCGATCGGGGGCGTCCAACAAGACTTGGCCGGTGGCGGCATCGACCGCCGGCATCGTGCCTTGACAGAAAACGTGAAGGTCTTCCGGGCCCAGGCCGAAACGGTCGTGCGCGGCCAGGAAACCGAGCGTCTCCTCATGCGTCGCCGGACTGGTCATCAGGTACAACGGTATCCGCACGCCGTACCGCCGGGCCATGGCCTGCAGCTTCTCGATGTGGATCTGAAACAGTGTTCGGCCGGAAACGGGGCCAATAGGAAACTGACCCTTGGGGTGGTCAAATCCCAGGCGGGTTCCCTGCCCTCCCGCCACCAGGATCACACCTACCTGACCGTCCGCAAGCCCCTGCTGTCCCCGCGCACGACCTTCGGCCGGCGAGAAACGGTTCTGGGCAACGTCCAGCCGGAAGGCCGCAGGTTCCGCTGCCCGCAAAGCCAAGTCGCGAAAATTGCCTTGGTCGTGCCGCTGGGCATACAGCTTCTCGATCAGCGGGAAATCGATACCGCGGATCTGCCGAGCCAGCAATTCCTGCTGCCCCGCCTTCAACTGGGTCCAAAAACCCAATAGGTGTTCCTGCCCGTGCTCGCGCAGGGTTGCCCGCAGGTCGGATTCGCACACGATTTACCACCCCATGACCATATTCGACTCGATGGCCTTGCGGGCGTGTTCCAGGTCGGTGCCGGTATTATGCATGTAGAGGCGAATGGCGTGGAGCTTGTCGCCTTCCGCCTTAGCCAAGCAGTCGCGAGCGGTTGAGCAAGGGTCCCCATTTCCACTAATCCCCAAGGCTGCTTTGGAGATGACCCACGTATCGCGGGGACGTTTCGTAATTCGGACAGGGTCCTCTTTGGGATAGTTTTCCCGGACCACGCCGACGGCCGATTGCTCGTCGTGGGCCCAGGTGATAATGATATGTGATGGAGTTTCAATCTCAAAAAGTGGCATAGTGGTAACAGCCTTAGTACCAAGAGGATAGGCAAAACGCGCCGACAACGGATTATATCCGATTCTGTGGGCAAGTGTCTAGGCACTTTGCTTGCTCGGTCTTTGCGGCCACGGTGTTGAAATCGTCGGCAAATTCCTGCCAGAAATCGCTCTGACGAAACTGCACCGTGGCGACCGGCTTGCCCTGGGCCAGTTCGTGCAGAGACCTGCGCAGGCGAAACATCGGACCGGCAAAACGGTTGCTGACCCGCAGCAGATCAAAGATCACGACCGGCAGGAGAAGCAGCGAAGCCACGGCTACCGGTTCAAAAAGGCTCCATAGCTCGCGCAGTTGTACGTTCAGCGGCCGGACTGGTCCTGCCGCCATTCGCCAGCCCAACAGTAGGAGCATGACCGTCAGCAGGCACGTCAGCCAATACAGCACGACGCGCACGACGAGCGCTCCCTGCACGCGGTAATCCACGAGGAACCGCTTCCGCAACCAGCGTTTTGCAACCATCGAACCAAGCCTCCTTCTATGCAAGGATAGCTTAGAATTCTCATTTCATTGAAATCGTGCGGGCCAGCGGGCCAAGGACGTGCTCGATGACGTGGTTTTCCAGCATGTCCTCGCAAATCTGCCGCAGATGGCGGACGGTTTCGACGTAAGTTCTTTCGGCAGCAAGGCTTCCGTATTGGCGTGCGGTCACGTAGACGCTCAACTGCTCCTCCGGGAACTCGCCCGTGCGCACGTGGTAGGCGTTGGTGCGGGCCTCCATGCTGAGGCGGAATTGCACCCGGCATTCCTCGTCCAAAGCGATGGTAATCGACGGCTCGCAGTTGATCGCCGTGGCACCCGGCACTTCCAGGATCCGATCGAAGGCCGGACCAATGCCCAGGGCCTCGGCAATCAACTCGTTGTGATTGCCGCGATAGGTAAAATCGAAACCGTAGAGCAAGTCGAGGGCCTCGCAATCCAGCGGGCTGACGGAAAGCATATAGGGAGCCAGATCGAGGATCAGCTCGTGCTGCTTGATGGCATCGTCGACCGACTCGGGGTTGACGAATCCCGAGCAGACCCGCTTCGGTTCGATGGTGCTCCAGCGGTAATTTCCGCTGTCTTTGTCTTCCTCAAGAATGAAATCACCCCGATCGCGGCAGTAGAAATTGCGCATGGTGGGGTAGGTCTTCTGTACCCGCTCGAAGAATTGCAACACGGTCTCGCGACTAGCCGGCAGTTCCATCTCCGTGCTAAGATTCATGTTCACATAAAAGTCATCGCACAAAGAGCTGTAGCGATTCATTCGGTCCATTCCTTTCGGCCGGAAAACTCATAGGGAAACCAAGAGGATACCAGCCTTCCGCGGATTCTTGCTAGAACCCAGGGCGAGGGGTTATAGAAACCAGCCACGCCTCTAGTACATGGTGTACGGGTCAAAATTCTCAAAGGCTATAATAGGGTGGCGTGTAATTATAGCGTAAAAGGTTAGGTAATGATATGAGCATCGCGAGAACGCAAAAGGAAATGGTGAATGATTGGGAGCACGACGACGAACAGCTCGTTTTTGAGAGCGATTTGGGCTGGATGGCCGTGAGGCTGCGGGGCGAGGCCGTCAGGCAGTTATCGTTTGGGCACGTTTCGCCCGTCGCTGCCGCCCGGGCGATTGCGATCGCTGTGGGGCAGGCCGCACGGCGGAAGTTGAGCGTCTGGCAGCGGAGCCTGGTGAAGCGGTTGCAACGGTATGCCGAGGGGATGCCAAGCGATTTTTGCGATCTGCGGGTCGAGGCGGACCTTACGAGCGACTTTCAATCTCGCGTTCTAAATGCTTGCAGAAAAATATCTTACGGCGAGACCATGACCTACGGTGAGCTGGCTGTGGCGGCCGGCCACCCCCGGGCTGCCAGGGCAGTGGGGAACTGCATGGCGGGTAACTGCGTGCCGCTGATTATTCCCTGCCATCGTGTCGTCCGGGCCGGGGGGGATATTGGCCCCTATTCGGCTGCTGAGGGCAGCGCGACAAAACGCCGCCTACTGGAAATGGAGGCCGGCGCATTTTTTTCCGCACCTCTCGACAAAAGCACTCCGTTTGGGCTAGACTAAGAGAGGATGTTTCGTATACTAGCACTGCATTTTGCCCCTGTCCAAGATGATCGACTGAAGTGGCGCAGCAAGGGAACTGCCAACAGTCAGGTCCAAGACGAATTGGAAGAGCGCACCTACGATTTTGACCGCGATGGCACCTGATACTTGTGATGTGGAACGCTACGGCGACGGCAAGGTTCTCGTCCGCGTTCATTCTTACGATCGCAACGGGCGGAAACTGCCCGATGCCGTGTTTACATTCCGTCTCGGCGACCCGCAATACACCTATTGGGCCGCGCGCTCCGTACCCGTCGGCCGATGTACTGAAAGCCTGCCCGTCTAAACGATGGACATCATTCAGTCTACCCGCGAATACGAGACATGGCTCGCCGCCCGGCTGACGCTCGTCCCAGACGACTTGAAGCTCAAGCACCAGCACATGGCCGAAGGGACCTTTCCCTTTCTGCGGGCCACGTTCTATCGCTGATTCATCATTTGAGGGGCTTGTCAAGAATGCGGAGATGTGCTAGATTACAAGTGGCTGATCAGTCCACAGGAAGGGCCGATACACCGGGTTCAACCGCTGGCTCGTTATTATAGCAAGGGCAGCAGGTTACCGAGGTCGGCGTACCGCCTCTCCCTCAGAAAACATGATGCAGGAAGAAGCCCGCCTCTTTGGTGCGGGCTTCTTCGTTTTCTGGCCGACTTCGTGTACGATAAAGGGCATGAACATCTATCTTGCCGGCCCGCTGTTCACCCTTGCCGAACGGCGTTTCAACGAAGAGCTTTCCGCGGAAATGCAGCGGCTTTGTCCCACGCTGGAAATCTTCTTTCCCCAGTGCTGCGATAAGCAGTTCCAGGGTCTGCCCGATTTTGCCCAGCGGGTCTTCCAGTGTTTGATGGAAGCCCTGGATCGCTGCGATGCGGTTGTGGCGATTCTCGACGGCGCCGATGCCGACTCGGGTACCTGCATTGAAATCGGCCACGCCCGCGCAAAGGGCAAGCCGGTGATCGGCGTGCGCACCGACTTCCGCGACGGCGAGGTCCACGGGCTGAACATCATGACGGCCGGGGTCTGCTCGGCAATGGTCAAACTACCGTCGACATCAAGCACGATCCGGCAGGTTGCGGAGAAAATTGTACGGGCGATCAACGACCTGACCGCTAATCCATGATCCTCGTCCCGGCGATCAGTTCGATGAACTGCTTGTTGGTTTTGAATTTCGCCAGCCGACTAGTAAGTTGCTCCATGGCCTCAACCGGGTGCATCGTGGCCAAGGTGCGGCGGAGCATGGTCACGGCGTGCAGGATGTCCGGCGGCAGGAGCTTCTCTTCCCGTCGCGTACCGGACTGGCTGATGTCGATCGCCGGCCAGACGCGGCGGTCGGCCAACTTGCGGTCCAGCACCAGTTCGAGATTGCCCGTGCCCTTGAATTCCTGGAAAATCAACTCGTCCATGCGGCTACCGGTGTCGACCAGGCAGGTGCCGATAACGGTTAAGGAGCCGCCTTCCTCGAAGAGGCGTGCCGTGGCAAAGAGCTTCTTGGGAATGTCCATCGCCTTGATGTCCACGCCGCCGCTCATCGTGCGGCCGGTGTTGCCGACCCACTTGTTGAAGGCCCGGGCGAGGCGGGTGATGGAGTCCAGCAAGAGAACCACGTCCTTGCCCATCTCGGCCAGGCGGCGACAACGCTCGACGGCCAATTGCGAGAGCCGCACGTGGCTTTCGATGTCGCGGTCGAGGCTGCTGGCCAGCACCTCGCCCTGGACGGCCCGCCGCATGTCGGTCACTTCTTCCGGCCGCTCGTCGATCAGCAGCACGATCAGTTTCACGTCCGGATAGTTCGTGGAAATGCCGTGGCTGATGTGCTGCAGCATGATCGTCTTGCCACTACGGGGCGGGGCGACGATCAGGGCACGCTGGCCCCTGCCTAACGGTGTGAGCAGGTCCATGACGCGGGTGGTCATCGGCTCCGGCCCAGTCTCCAGACGGAGCCAGGACTCGGGATTGATCGGCGTGAGCTCGTCGAAGGTCTTAACTTCGCGATACTTTTCGGGCGGCATACCATCGACATCGGTGATCTCGCGGAGCCGCGGTCCCTGCTGGCGGCGGCCGGGCTGGACCATGCCAGTGATTTGGAGGCCCTCGCGCAGCCCAAACTTCTCGATCATGCTGCCGGGAACGAAGGGGTCGCTCAGCTCGCGGGTATAGTTAGTCTTGGCGTCGCGAAGGAAGCCGTAGCCGTTGGGGTGCATTTCCAGCACGCCGCCGCCGGGTTCCAACGGGCCGATCTCGCCATTTTCCTGCGGAAGATCGCCCGTCCGCTGCGGATCAGCGTCGTAATTTGCCGGGGGACGCATAGGCCGGTTGTGTCCGCCACGATAACCACCATTGCGCGGCCCTGGGCCTTGCGTGCCTCGGCCGCGCAGCCGGCCTCGTTTCTTTTTTGCCATATCGCCCACCTAAAGAAGACTCCTTTGCTGGAATGGTGAAAAGATCACCACGAATTTTCATGCCGCGCCGCCCAAGCGGCGCAATCGAGCTGTAGAGGGATGTTCAACCGCACTGGCGGAACACCAGAACCTCGAGGGACAAACTCACACTGCGGCGAAACTCGCCGTACCCTTAGCAGACCGTGCAGGCAGCCCTATACTTTGCAAGGCTAACCGCGCCTCCCCGCAACAGGTCGAGGCCACACCGTTAGTAACCGCTCGCAAAATCAAGGACGTTCAGGCTGAGAAGCGTCTCCCGCTTCCCCGTGAAAGAACCATCCCTTGTGCGGGGGGCGGATTTAAGATGCCAGATCGCGGGATAAACTCACCCGCCTGCCAGGCAGAACTCAGTAACTACTGCTATATTAACGCCTACGGAATTTATGTCAAGCTGCATTTTCGATTCTTGGCGACTGTACGAACATTTTTCGGCATTTTATAACATTTCTTTCATATTTTCCAGGAATTACCCAAGATAACATAGCACTGCCTTTCACCTATTTTTGGCCAATTGTTCAAGCTGCTCATCCGATATTAAGGAAGTCAGCTTGCTGTGTATCCCTGGCGAAAGTGGTCGAAAATGGGTAAGGTGCGACAATTCTCGGCAGTCCTTGTGCTGATTCTTTTCCTACAACGGGCTGCTCTCGGGCAGCAACCTATCCATTGGGACGCCACGATTGACAGCGCCAAGACGGCCGCCCACCAGTCGAACCGGCTCGTGCTGCTCTTGTTTACGGCGCCGTGGTGTACCCACTGTCACCACCTGGAGAACGAAATCCGCAATCAACCCGGTGCGGCCGCGGCATTGGAGGCTGACTTCGTGCCGGTGAAAATCAACTTCGATTACTACCCCAATACGGCCAAGCAATACGGCGTTACCCGCCTGCCGACCACCGTAATTCTTGCCCCCGACGCCAAGGGCGAGGTCCTGGCCGTGATTCCGGAGAGCATGCCGGTGGACCAATACCTGTCGAAACTCAAACAGGTTGCCACCGTCGCCAAGAAACGCGATGCGGGTGTCTTTGCCCAGATCGCGGTGAACCCGCCGGTTGGTTCTGCTGCCGTAGCCAGCCAATCACCCATTGTAGGAATTTCGCCGCCTGCCGTTCCAACAGCCGTAATACCGCTGCAATCGACCGCGCCGCAGCAGCCGGCTGGTCCAGTGCAGAATCCGCCACCACCGCCCACTTTGCCGGTCGTAAACGCTGGCGATGCCGCTCGCGGCGGTCTTGCGGCGCCGCTGGCGACCGCCCCGGCTAATCCGACGACAGGGCCGGGGGCCTCAGGCGGCCCGCCGCCGCAGCCCCAGGATCCGGCCAGGAACGCCAAATCGCTTACCACCCCGCTTTTTGGCCTCGATGGTTTCTGCCCTGTGCAGCTTGTGGAGTACGATCGCTGGCAACCAGGTAACAAGCAGTGGGGAGTCGTTCACCGCGGCCGGATCTATCTTTTTGCCGGCCTGGACGAGCAACGTCGCTTCCGCGCCAATCCCGACCGCTACGCGCCGGTCAGTTCGGGCGACGATGTGGTCCTGCTCCTAGAGCAGGGTCGTACAGTGGAGGGTTACCGGCAGCACGGCCTGAAATTCGAAGGCCACGTCTACCTGTTCGCCAATGAAGGAACGCTTAGCAAGTTCAAGGCCAATCCGCACCAGTATGCGGACCGGGCCTTGCAAGTCATCCGCTCGAATCAAACCGCCTCGGTGCGCTAAGCGGCTTGTTACGCCCCTTCCACCAGCTTCGCAAGGCGTTCGGCCTGCACGCGAACGCCTTCGAGATCGGGATTGAGACGCAAGGCGCGGCGGAAGCTCTCCAAGGCGGAAACCGGATTGCCCAACTCCAGGTAGGCCCGGCCCATACCCACCGCGGCAATGAAGTGATAGGGATTGATTTCGAGCGCCTCGTGGCAGTCGCGGACCGAATCTCCATAGCGGCCCAGGGCGTGATGAGCATACGCCCGCTGGTTCCAGGCCTCGGCGAAAGCGGGCACGCGCAGGATCAGGTTGCTGGCCACGCGGACGACCTTTTCGAACTGACGGGCGGCGTTCAGGCGGATAATGATCTCCAGTTGCAGGCGGTCCTTTTCCTCGGCTGCCCGCGTCCAGACTTGGCGGATGCTGTTCTCGGCAAGGATCCGTACCGTGCGGTCCTCGTCGAGCAAGGCCGCGCCTAGCGTGGCATTGCACTCGTAGTCGCCCAGGCAGCCCAGTGCCAACGTCGCCGCACGGCGGACCTCGCGCCGCGAATGACTGGCCAAGCGCTGCAAAGTACCTCTCGTGTAACAGTCGCTCACGCGGCTGGAAAAGGCACTACAGTCCGGCCGGTCCAAGTAATCTTTGTAGAACGCTAAAATGCGCGGTTCCCGTGGGTCTTCGCTCACACCCGTCGCTCCCTTGAGGTTCGTTTCCAGTCCATAAGTTTCATTGTAACCGCAAGCACGAAGCTTTGCCAAAAAGAAAACGGACAATTCCGCTCGAAAGGGTGTTTTCCGAATGATCCGTAATAATCACTCGGCCGGCGCTCTCTCTCGGCAGAGCTCGGCAAAGCGGCTCAACAGGTATTGGCTGAAGGAGTTCATGGCCGGGAAGGCCTCCGCCGCGGCCGAGCGAACGACAGCCGGATCGAAATCACCGCTGGCGGAAGAACTCTCGCCGCGGTCGAATTCTCGCAACCAAAGCTCCATCAATTCCGGCGTCATTTCCACGTGGAATTGCAGGCCATAGGCCACCGCGCCGTAGCGAAAGGCCTGGTGCCGGCTAAGCGCGCTTTGCGCCAGGTGGACGGCACCGGGCGGCAGATCAAACGTCTCGCCGTGCCAATGAAAGGCCAGTTCCGCAGCCGACCGCTGGCAAAATAAGCGGTCCTCCGTCGCGGCGGACAAGAGTTCCACTGGATGCCAGCCAATTTCCGGCTGGGCATTGCGGTACACGGCGGCCCCCAGGGCCTTCGCCAGAAGTTGCGCGCCCAGACAGATGCCCAACAGCGGCGTCTGCCGCCGCACCGCCTCGCGGATCCAGTCGAGTTCGGCAACAAGAAACGGGAAGCGGTCGCCGTCGTTGGCGCTCATCGTGCCGCCCAGCACGATCAGGCCGGCCGCTTCGTTCCAAAACAATTCGCGCGGGACCGTGTCGAACAAATCGAACTGCCGTGCGTCGAGGCCCGCTTCGGCCAGCGCGCCGGTCAGTGACCCCATGGAAACGCTCGGTTCGTGACACAAAACGAAAACGGACTTCATGCCGCCGCCTTTTCGACTCCTTGTAGGCCGGAACAAGCGCAGCGCAGTTCCGGCATGCTTTCGTTCATTTCTTGCCGGAACTGCGCTGCGCTTGTTCCGGCCTACCTTCTACCTCTTTTCGACTTCCAAGAATGAGTTGATCCATAGCGGCAAGCGGCGGTGGAAGATCCACAGCGCGACACACACGGCCGCGACCAGGGCCAGTTCCGTGCCCTCTTCCCAGAAGAGATACCAAACCCGATTCTGATCGTAGGCGGCCCCCAACAGCATTCGCAGCCCGCCGAAGCCCAGCGGTCCCAGACCGGCCGCCAGGAATAACTTAGCCCAGGGGATGCCCGCTTGCCCGCGCAGCAGGAGGATGGCCAGCGAAACGGCAAAGAGCAGCAGCGCCGCGCCGCTGCAAAACCAGTTCTCGAACATCTGAAACGCCCGCAGGTGGCCGTAGACGTAGGGAGCCTCGAAAACTTGCGTGATGTAGGTTGTGTCCTTCCAGCCGGCCGTCGGCAAGAGGAACGAAACGATCATCAGCAGCGGCAGAAGCAAGACAAAGAACCGGCGCAGGCCGCAGGGCACGTCGGCATGCTTGATGCAGCGGCCGCACAGCCCCAGGGCCGCGCAGCGCCGTTTCTCGTCGCTGAGCATGATCATGCGGCGGTCGGCGCCTTCGAGCACCGCGTAACAGGCAAACCCCACGGCTAGCAGCATCCCCACGCTGTGCAAGTACTCCATCCAATACGAACCCTCGCCAAAGGCGAAGTAGTTGACCGCGCAGCAATTCTCGCCCACGAAGAAAGCGATCATCGACCAGCGCAAGGCGGCCATGTCGGGCGCACGACTCGTCCAAAGCATGATGACCACTGCCAGCGAGAGGACGGTATAGATTGGCTTGAAGAAAAAAAAGGCCAGCACGGCCAGGGCTTGCTCGCCCAGCGGCGACGGGCGAAAGAGGTAATCGGGCAATTCGCCCGCGGCGTTCCGCCAGACGTCCAGGGAACCAGGCGACTTCTGCCGGGCGCTGTGGACCCACTCCTGCAGACCGCCGCGAACGAAATAGGTCTGGCCGCCCAACGATTCCACGTGCCGGGCAGCCCGGCGGGCGGAGAACCCCACTTCGCAAAGGAAAACGGGTGTCTTGCCGGCCAGCGCGTCGGGCCCCTGTCCTGCTTGCGTGGTTGCCATGACGGCATCCAAGGGCCAGTTGACCGCCGCCGCCAGGTGTGCAGCCGAATAGGCTTCGGGTGAGCGAATGTCGACCAGGACAAGATGCTCCGGCGTCCGCTCGATTTGCTGTCGTGCCCAATCGGGTGTGACGCAGTCGCTCCCACCCAAGAGGACCCAGTAGAGCGCCAGCGGCACGAGACAGCCTGCCGCCACCATGCTCGCAGCGAGCACGGCATGCGACAGCGGGACGCGATCGTTGTCAATAGATTCTTCGTTCATGGGCTATTTCTCGCTCTGTTCCGCCCCGTCCTGGATTCTCAGCTTGGCCGCAAAGGCGTCGCGGTCGCGCTCGAGGCTCAGCCCCAGGCCGCGCTGGCTCAACGGCGTGTGATGCGGATGCCAACAGTTGTTGTCCCATAGGCCGGGCCACTGCCGCAGGAGTTGTTGGAAGCGGTGGACCAGATCGCTTTCCACTCGCCGCGCTTGGGCGAAGCGGGCCCCGCCGTCCGACGCTTTCGCCGCGCCGGCCGCCTCGCACCAGTTCAAGGCCGAGAGGACGGCGACGACGTGCCCCTCGGCCGACAAGGATTCATGCCTGCTGACAACCGTGCCGCCTTCCAGGGCGTCGGCTGCCGCAAGCTCACGCGCGGCGATCTGCCAGTCCGCCAGCACCCGCTGGAAGCATGCCTTGAGCCGACCCGCCAGGTTTGGCCGGAAGAAGTTGTAGGGAGAGAACCAGTGGATCTTGTGCTGCTGGTCCGTGTCGCCAATCGCCTGGCGAACCAAGGGCGTGGCGATGCACATCGACCAGGCCATTCCGAATCGGCCGGAGAACTCGTTGCAGCCGGTCTCGCCCAGTCCAATGGGGAGATTCCCAAATCCACGGCCAAAAGCCTGCCAGCCCCGGACCGCATGCCCCCGGGCTGCCGGCTGCCGATAGATCCGCGCGGCCAGCGCATCGAGAAAGGCCGCCTCGTCCAGCCGGGGGTTCTCATGGAACAAGGCGACAGTCTCTTCGCACGAGCCCGGATGGTGGCCGCCGCAGTCATAGTCGATAATCTGCCGCACGCCGTGAGAGGCCAGCGCCCGCAAGCGGCGATAGACGCCCACGGGATTCGGCGGGGCGGCCAGGAAGAGGCAATCCAGGCCCGTGCCCACGGGAACCATGTCCACCACCCGTTCCGGGCCGACGCGTTTCAGCCAATCGGCGAATTCCGGCCCCATCGTGTCGGGCAGCACCAGCGAAGCGTCGAACAGCGGTTCGCCGGGTATGCCCGGCTCGAGCCGCTGCCGGGCGCCTTGGCTGTAGCGGGAGATGACGTAGTACGGCTCCTTGAGCCGCGGCAGCACCGTGTCTTTGAAGCCCGGTTTCCAGAACCAGGGGTAAAGGAGGAATTGTGCGTCGGGCCGGGCGCGGCGCATGGCCTGCTGCACGCAGGCAAAGAGGTTCGCGGCGTGCTCGGCCTGCGTTGTACCGTGCGCGTGCGGGCAGTGCTCGTCGCAAAGCAATGCGCCGTCGTCGAGGGTTGCAATCTTCAGCCCGCGGATCTCGGGGAAGTCCCGCATGAACTCTTCCACCAGCGCGCTTAGAACTTCCAGCCCCTTACCGTCAGTGCAGGTACAGAGGGTTTCGGCGCTTGCACCATCCGCACCCATACGGCCCAGGGCATCGGCGTGCTTGTCGTGGAGGTACTGGCGGAACTCGGCCGTAAGTTGCGGAAGCCAGAACGAGGCGTAGAGGTCCAGATGATCGGCCGCGCACTGGCGGCAGAGACCGCGGAGATAGGCGCGGCACTGCTGCCGGTCGCGTCCCCGCGTGAAGTCGAAGAGATTGAACATCCGCCAGTTGCCGCCGAAGCCCTCATCGGCGTTGGCCCGAAAGGACCAACGCAGGTAGTCGTTCTCGAAGAATACGGCGTTGTAGCCCTTGGAGCGGTAACGATTGAAGTCGGCCGTCACGTCTTCCAGGCGGTTGTGGCGGAGCGGTTCGGCGATCGCCAGGCGAAAGTAGGCCGGTTTGGTGGCCACGGCTGCGTCCGCGCGTGGGGCAGCCCGATCTCCCTTCGCGTCTTCATCCGCCCACGTGGAACGGTCGCCTAGCGCGAGGATGATGGCGGTTGCCAGCAAGATCGATGGTTTCGAAGATGTGTGCATGGTGATATCTCCCGTTCTCTGATCGGCAGGTATGCTCAACAGCCCGGCAGACGATCAAGTAGGTCCTTTCTGCCGGAAAGGACTATTGTGTGCCGAGCCAGGGAAGACCCCGGAGTATCTCAGCGATGCGGAACACATTAGTCCCTCTCGGCAAGGGGGACCTACGGCACTATCCCGCTCCCCCACTCGGCCAAGTCAGTCGCCGGCGGGGGTTTGAGTGGGAGCCGGTAATTCCGTTACCGCTTCGGAGTTGCCTTTCCATGCCGGTTTGCCATGTCCTGCAGGAATTCCGTATCGATCGAATCCTGGATGAAGCGCACGGAGCCGTCGCAAAACGCCGCGAAGAAGCCGCGCGCGTGGGCTGCCCGGTTGAGACCCGTCGTGGGTTTCTGCGGATCAAAGTCCAAGTCGTCGGGCTTGCTCCAGATCACCGCGTGCGCCTCATCGGCCTCGACGGCTAGGATCGTGTTCGATAGTCCGTGGGTAATGTCCGCGAGCCGGATCTTGTCCTTGCCGGGAAACGCGCTGTCCTTGTGCCGCAGCGTGAGAAAACGGGTCTTGCCCGCCGCGTTGGCGGAGCCCAGGCTGCCGTATGTGGTCGGCATGGCGGCGATGAGCGGCTTGTTGTGCGGGCTGTCCCAGGGCTCGTCGAGATGGAACTGATCGTAAACTGCGTGTTGCTCGAGGAAAGGCAAAATGGCCACGCGCCAACTCAAGAGCGGCTTGCCGGTCGCCTTGTCGGCGATATAGGCTGGCGGCAAAGAACCATAGGTACTTGCGTAGTTGTGCATGGCCAGGCCGATCTGCTTGAGATTGTTCATGGGCGTGGCAACGGCTTGGGCGTGGCCCATTTCGGCGGACGTCATCGAACTAGTACGAAAAGCAAATAGCCAGAAGGCCGCTGTGGGGAACAGGGGCCCCGCGCCGATGCCGGCCAGCGAGCCGCGGCTTTCCACCTCGATCCCGGCCGCACCGCGCCGCACCACGCTGACGCTCGCCTGCAAGTGCGGAAAGATCGCCGCAGCCGAAGGCAGTGCTGAGGCATCCAACGGAATCCCCTCCCGATTGAGCTCGGAGGAAATGAGCTTGCCGCCCATGCAGAGCAGCGGGTAGGTGAACTCGGCCAGTTTGCGCGTGTCGCAGTAGCTCAGGGCCACCGCGCCGCCTTGCAACGCTTCGGACACCTTGGGCACGGCGGCCAGCGACTCGAAACTCTTGCCGCGGGCCAGATACGCCTTGATGTTCTGCGGAAACGTCGAAACGATCAATTGGCTCCCGGAGGACGGGCCTTCGTGCCCGTCCGGCTTCGTTAGGCACCAGGCAGGGGCCAGATAGATACCGGCGATGGGATTGTCGAAGTAGTAAACGTCCTGGCCGGCAAAGCGGGTCTTCACGATCCGCGGCATGCGGAAGCGATTCATCTGAACAGAATCCTGGCCCATGTGGTCGAGCTTGGCATCGATCGATTCCATGTGGCCTTGAAAGAGCGCGATCAGCTTGTTGAGCGTGGCTTCCAGGTGATCGTGGTCCTTGACCTGCACGACGCCCGTCAATCCGGTCACCAACAGGCCGCCTTCGGAGGGCGAATTATAGACGCACCAGACGTCGCCCAGCCGCTTGAGCAAGTCGTCTTGCAGATCGATGCCAACTTCCTTACCGATCTGATCGATGGCCTCCGCGACATTCGCATGGGCCGACGGATCGACCTTTTTAAGTTGTGCCAATAGCAATTCCAACGCGGCGTTTGCATTGAGCCGGGCGGCGCCTGCAAGCGTTGCATCGCGGGGGATGGGGGCCAGGTCGGCCGCCGTCAGCGGTTTTGCCGCGGCAAGGCTGAAGACACCTTGCGGCTGGCCGTCGATCGCCACGAGCGTGCGGGTGGTGCTGCCCTTGCCGTCCAGCCCCGTGACCGTGGCCAGGTAGTCCGCGTTTCCCAGCCCCGTGGCATCGAGGACCTGTTTGACCTTCGGCCCGCCCAAGGGCGCGAACTGGGCCGTAATCTGCTTGACGTTCACATAAATCAGAGTCGATTGGCGCGCGACGGGCAGTTGCTTGCGAATCGCAGCCAGCCACGCGGGCGGCTCGGCCTTGGCACGTTTCAGCATGCCTTCCACGGCCCCTTCGCCAACGCCGACGATCAGGTACTTGCCGCGAATGCCCCAGGTCACCGGCGGCATCGGTGCCAACTTGATCTGATGAAACGACGCACCGGCAATCGCGATCTTCTCGACAGACTCGGGCGGCACGAGCTTCTCCAGCCTCTCGAGCGTTGTGGCTACGGAAGCGGTCTTTTCCGCCAGATTGAAGATCGCCCCGCCCTGGGCATTGGGAGGGCCCTGCGGACTGATCTCGATCTTCGACAGAAAGATCGCCGCGGGGCGTGTCAGGAGTGTTTTGGCCAGTGGATAAATCTCCTTGGCGATTTCTGCATTTCCCCCGCCAATACCGGCGTTTCTGGCGATCGCCTTGGTCACCGCGCCGTCGATAGCCGCAAGCAGCGCTTGCACCTCCGGCTCGGCCAGGAGTTGTTCGGTCTGGTTTGTGCTCTTGCTGTCGGGCGTGGCCGTACCGGCCCAACTAACGTAACCCAGGCACTCCTCCGGCGCTACGCGGCTGAGCATCGGGTCTTCCGGAAGGGGCGGCAGGCCCAAGGGCAAGGAGAATCCGCCAAAGAAGAGGAGAATCGGAAAGACGCCAATCGATACTGCGGTCATGAGAAAACTCCTGAGGAAGAAAATACGAAATACGAATGTCGAAATCCGCGACCCGCAAGCGGGTACCCCGATCGGAAATCCCGAAGAATAAAATTCAAAACGGCCGTTTCCTGCTTTTGACTTTTCTGCTTTGAATTTGTTTCGTATTTCGACATTCGTATTTCGTGTTTCGTTTCGTCTTGTCTATCGTGCCGGCACTGGCACGGGTACCACCTGCGCCGGCGGCAACACCGGGCCAGCCGGTCCCGCACCGGGCACGATCGGGACCGGCGGCGCGTTGTTCTCGGACTCGCCAAACACCAGGTTCAGCCACTCCGAGTCCCATGCCAGGAACATCACGGGCGCGGCCATGCCGAAACCGGGCAAGCTGCCTCGGCTCGTAAGTTCCAGTCCCGTACTGGTCCGCCGCAACGTGGCCACTCCCGGCCGCAAGTGCCGACAGATCGACGGCAACGAGGGAATTGTGGAAATGTCGCGGCGGCCTTCGCTCAGCCCGCTAGCGCCCATATAAGCCGGACCGGTAATCAACAGCAGCGGATAAAGCGATTCGAACAGCCGCGGCGCGTCGAGATAGCCCACCGCCAGCAACGGATCACGACCAGAAAGCTCGACCGCCACCTCCTGTACGTCGGCCAGGCAGCGGGTGCCGGCCGGCCGCGACAGGTAGGCCTTGATGTTCTGCGGCGCCAGGGCGGCGACAAGCTGCTTGTCGCCCGCCCACCACGCCGGGGCGATGCCGAACTCGCCAAAGCTCGCATAATGCACATCGCTGCCCGCAAAGCGAAAACGGCGAATCCGCGGCCCGTTCGAGCCATCGTCCGGGGGCATGCTCTGCGTGAACAGGCGCATAAGGACTTCATAGCTGCGCGAGAACTGCTTGCGATCGGTGATGGGTACCACGCCGGTCAGTCCGGTCACCACCAGTCCGCCCTCGCGCGGCGAATTGTAGAAGGCCCAATGGTCGCCCAACGGGGCGAAGAGATCCTGCCGGCAATCGGCATCGCCGCCGTGCCGAACCGCCTTCAAGCCCTCCAGGAGCTGCTTCTTGATTTCGGGCGCGGCCTTGTCGGCCGCCGCCGCCAGCGCGTCGAGTGTCTTTTGCACGTTCAAGCGCACGGCCAGCGCCAGGGTCGCATCGTCGGGAATGGCCGCCAGATCTTCGCGCTTCAAGCCGCGGTCGTTGGCGGGAAGGAGCAGCCCCCGCGGTTCGCCTTCGATCGGCAAGACCGTTCGTGTCACCACGTCCTGGCCAACCAGTCCGCTGGCCGAAAGCAGCCACGGCGATTGCGCCAGCCCGAGGATTTCGTTCCACTGCTTGCGCTGTTGATCGGCGGAGGCCGGGCCGAACTGTCGCAAACGCTGAAGATTGACGTAACTCAGCCCCGTGGGACGCTGGAAATTCGCAACTCGCCGGGCGTCTACAAGCCACTGCGGCGCGGGTTGTTGCATCCGCTGGAAGATCATATCGAGACTCCCCTCGCCTACGGCCACGATCAGGTAGGAGTCTTTGATCCCCACCATCAACGTGGGCAGTTGCGCGTTGAATTTCACGCGATACCATTGCCGGCCATCGAGGCGAACGACGTCCAGCGATTCCACGTTGAGGTTGAGGAAGAACCCGCGGACGTTCTCGTGAAAGAGCCTGGTTGCGGCCGCCGCATCCGCCCCCAGGGCAACCACCATGCCGCCCTTGGCCGACACTTTCTTGTCCTTGATCTTCAACTCCGAGACGAATATCGTCGTCTGGTGACGAAGGGTCATGAGTAGCCAGTCGAACGTCGCGTCGGTCAGCCGCGTGGAATAGGCATCCGTGGTGGGCGGTGTGATGGAGTGGCGGATCCACTTCTCGAGATGCTCGACAAACTGCCGCACCTCCGGTTCGGCCAGCAACTGTTCGGCCTGATTTTTGCTCGCAGGATTGGCCGTCGCAGTGGCCGACCAAGTGGTATAAAAGACGCACTCTTCGGGGGCCAAGCGGGCCATGACGGGGTCGTCGGGCGCTGGCGGAATGCCCAAGGGGATCCCCATCCCGCTGCCCAGCGTGAGGAAGAAGATCCACGGCCCGATTTGCGAAAAAACCGATTCCATTTGCCCTCCCAAAGATCACAACGTATCTGGCCAAATTAGATTAGACGTTGCGACCCCCCGCTGGTCAAGTGGCTACGTCGTCGAACGATATTCGGCCGGAAGATAAAAATCTTGGTTTCTGTCATACGCCAATAATAAGAAATGCGATTGTTTGTGCCAAATCTTAGAAGGAATCACGAAACCCGAAAGCACGAAAGATCCTGCCGCGAGCCGCGCCTTTGGCGGTCAAAATAGCGGGAGTCAGAAAAAAGTGCTTCCAGCAGCATTTTTCCGGGCTTGGCCGTCGTGACCAACCCGCCGTTTCGGGTCAGCCAGTGGTGTGACCACATCGAAAAAGAGGGTCTTTTGGCGTTTCTGAGGCGGTTTTGTACGTCCATATGTGTATTCTGTTTTCTCCCAAGGTGTTGCCAGCACAACGGAAACTTCGGGAATACGATCACTTGACACTCCAACGATAGTCTTGCCACAACCAAAATACCTAGACGATACCTAGCCACTTTGGCCCATTTCCTAGCCACTTTTGTAGCCAACCTAGCCACTTCCTAGCCACTTTTTTGGTCACATGGTCATGCGTACAGTATAAAGGGGTCGGGCACACGCCATTTTCATTTAGCTATTTAAGTGCAGAGTCAGAAAAATAATTAATTGCTGTCACGGTGGGTGCGGCCGTTCGCGACCGTTCCGCGGGTCTAGGGTGAGTCGAGGCACGAGACCTACGCACCAGCGGTTCCGCGCAGCCGCCGGCGCGGACGCCGACTTGGGCAGGTCGGCGCCGCGCATGATATGTGGCCCCCGGTTCGCTAGACCGGGGGCTGGTTAAATTGTCAATGAACAAATCGTCACGCAGTGTAAGCCGCGCACTTGTCGCAGCGCGTTCCCGGCACAGGCATCTCCGCTTTCGCGAAATGCCCGTCCCTTCATGTGCTGGTCGCTGTAGTGCGGGTTACATCTATACAATACGCCAGACCCGGCGAATCTATTTGTCAAGCCTGGACTACCGCGGGGCACTTTCGCCGCGGCCCAGAAAATAAAATTGCCACAGAGAGCGCAGAGAGCACAGAGAGATCGTGGTTCGGAGTTTGACTGGGAGGACTGGCTCTTCCCGCAGGTCGCCTTTGGATTCTGGGACGATCCGTCCAATAGGCAGAGCAGATTCTCGCCTGGGCCGACGCCTATTTTGCCACCCACGGGAAATGGCCTACTGCGAGGTCCGGGCCGATCGCCGGGACCGGCGAGACCTGGGGCGGCGTCGCTACGGTCATGTGGAAGCGGGCCCGCGGCCGCCGGCCAGGATTCACTGAGCCAGTTGTTGGCCCATGCGAACTTTATAGCGGCTCCCGCTTCTTCTCGGTATTCAGTTCCGGCCCGACCTTCCTCCGCTTGTACGTCACGCTGTACTCGACCCGCTGCTTCTTTCCCGGCTTGAGGTCCAGAAAATACTTGACGTGCTGCTGATCGACCCGTTCGACGTGCCCAACGGTGTGCAGATCGACATACGCTCCGGCCTCGTTGCTCGTCCAGCCCTTGGGCTGCTCGTCCGAGCCCCAGAGCACGACGTTGGCGTCGAATTGCCGCTCGACTTCGATCTTGGCGGGCTTGCCGGAAACCAGCTCTTCATCGTAGAAGAAGGTCTCGTCGTAATCGATCAGATCGTAATAGAGGACGAACTTGTCGTCCAGCCGCCGTTTGTATTGCCGGGCGACAACGTTGGCGATCTTCTGGTCCTTCACGCGACGCTGGATGGAAATGTCCTTATCGGCCCCGACGTTGACTTCCACGCGGTCGCCGATGGGCACGTACTTGGTCTCCGTGCCGCCAACGTAGGCCAGGTCGTGGTTCTTGTATTCCGAGAAGAGCCTGACGGTGCCGTTGGGAAGCGGCGAAAGGCCGAGATTCTCCATCGCCGAGAGCTTCTTCTCTTTGCCGGCGTCGTCCAGGAGCTTGACGTTCTTGAAGCGGTAGAACTTGGTGAAGCCCTGGTCACCGGTACGGTCGGAGAGCTTGTAGATCGATTCCAGCGGCACGTCGACGGCTTTCAGAGCGATTAGGCGTTTCGGTTCCTTGTTTTTGATGTCTTCGCGGCCTTCGATCGTGAAGAGGAAATACTCAGAGAGACCTTGCTTGACAACGTCTTTGGCCTTCTCGGCAACGAGAATACTGTCATCAAGTGCTTTTTGTTCGTCACGGTCGGGCTCATCGCCGGCCTTGTCTTCTTTGGCGTCTTTCGCTTTCCGCCGCATGGCATGTTGAACAGGCATCGAGCCCGGCAGACGGCCGTTGTCATCTTTGGCGTCGCCAGTTACCGGCCTCCTCGCCAGATCGGCGATCTTCTCCACCAGGTTGATGTTGCCGACCACCAGCCGCGTTTCCGCATTGTCGTACTGCTCGCCGGACTGGTTCGTTACCCGCACGTAACCGGTCAGGTTAATCTTCGTTTCTTCCTCGTTAGCGATGCCCACATAATCGGCGGCCCAGGTAATCCCGCTGGTAAAATATCTGATCTCGACGGGGATCTTGCCGGCCACCTGGCTCTTGATGTTCCATTGCAGGACGTCGTTCCGGCCGGCGGGAAAGGTCGTATCGACCAGATCGACCTTATCCTGCTTGTCGAGAATCCTGAACTCGATGGAGGTGGGGTCGATGAGCGTATTCGCCCAAGAGAACTGGATGCGGTTGATGCCCTCTTTGACCGTGAGCAGGCGGTGCTCGCGGACCATGGTGATGTCTTCGGAGTTGTAGATCGTAAGCTGAACTCCACCCCTCGATGGGATAGTCACGAGATCTACCGCAGCCAAGCACGAGGCAGGCAGGAAAAGAAGCAGGACTAGGGCAAGTATCGGGTATCTCATGGCGGCGTAACCCTAGTATAATTCGGGAGTTCGGGCAATGCGAGAGGCGGCAGGGAGGCTCTTGGAACCGCCTATTGGACGAACGCCAGCAGCCATAAGTTCCGCCCGATTTTCAGCCCTCCAAGACCCCGAAAAAAACTTGGAAAATTTCCCGGAACTTGCCCGAAAATGCCCTGAGACACCCGAATTCTCTGCAAATCCTTATGCAAATTTTCCTGCAAACCCAGCCCCGATCCCGCCTCAAGGCTTCCTGCTGGCGGGGTAGATGTAGCCCAGGATCAAGCTTATCAAGTCCCAATAGCCCTTGATGAGAGGCAACGCTACGCCCACGACCAGCAGAGGCAATGTCCACCGCTTGCTGCGCAGCCACTTCGTTGCCTCGTCCCATCGGTCTATGGGAGGCGGGTTGTCAAGTCGTTTTCTGATTTCAACGCACTTAGGCTCAACCCGAAATATCCCATCAGCCAACTTGCTAATTGCCCCAGCCGAAATAAGCCCGTTCAAGGCGTCCAAATTCTTTTTTTTGGTATCAGCACTGTAGCCAGGAACCTCCTCCAACACTACATCTTCTTTCCCAGCAAAAAAACGCTGGTCGCAGAACCGCACGAGTTCTTTTTCGTAATCATCAAGGATAGGCTCTTCCATCACTCCTCCTCCCCGCCGAACATTTCGTGCTGCTTGTCCTTGCCGGACTTCCTGGCGCGTGGGGCTTTCTTGGTCGTCCTGAAATCCCGTGACGGCGGCGCGTCAAGCCTTTGCCCGCCAGCAGTTCGGCTGCGGCCCTTGCCGGGTGTCACGAACCCCCCATGATTGTATTTGAGAATTTTGGAGAGAGCAAGCAAGCACCCCTTGATCTTGGGGGTTCAACTGGGGAAAATCAGGCAATGAACTGCCTAGCCATCATTGCCGTTGCCGTCCTGCTCTTGCTGCCGTTCCCCACCATCGGGTACCCCATCCAGTTTTTGCGGTCAAGGCTGGTGTGACGGATGGCGACACGCCCTGAAACGAGAAAGGATTGTAGTGCGATGAGTATTCCCGATTTCCAAAGTGTAATGCTGCCACTGTTGCAAATTCTTGGGGATTGCCAAGACCATGTAATGCGGGATGTACAGAACGCTGTTGCGGATAAGTTCAAATTGACCGAAGAAGAGCGGAAGGAAATGCTGCCAAGTGGACAAACGACGGTCATTGCGAATCGTGTGGGGTGGGCAAAAACCCATCTGAAGAATGCGGGAGTACTCGAACAACCGAAGCGTGGCGTGGTGCGAATCACGGATACGGGCCAGGGAGTCCTTGCCGAACATCCCGATTCGATTAACATGCAGTACTTGGAGAAGTTCCCAGCCTACCTTGCATTTCGTGACAAAAAGCAGGAACACGAAGACGATGGAGGAATTGCCCCGCCAGTAGAAACGCAAACGCCCGAGGAACTGCTTGAGAATGGCTATAAGACCCTGAGGGAGGCGTTGGCTGCCGAACTGCTTGACCAGGTGATGAAATGCTCACCGGGATTCTTCGAGCGGTTGGTTGTCGAACTCCTCGTGGCTATGGGCTATGGCGGGTGCAAACCTGATGATTGAGCACGGGGTTGGCGTAACGACCTATCGCACGTTCGTTTTGAAGCGAGTTGATTCCGATTACTTTGAGGAGTAGGAGGGCTGGGCGTGGGCGGATCCCCAGCAGCCCGTTGAGTCGTGGGATTTCAGGGAACAGAGAACATTAGCCATGGCTATTTACGATGTGTTTTCCAAGCGCGGTAAGCCGTTACCCAGTGTTTTCCAAACCAAGACTATCCCACAGCCGTTGCGCCAGCAGGTGCTTTGGATATGGCGAGACCTACTTTTTCCCCTTGGACAGATCGAAATCCGTAGTGGTCAACCATTCGGCAACAGCACTATGAAAGCGATTCGGGACGCGGTGTGCCGAGAACACGGACTGCCGAGATTCTCCACGAGCGACCAGGCGGAAGAGGATCTTATCACCGCATTGCTGCAAGTTCAGGACACGAGGATTGTCGTTGATATGATCGAGAGGTCATTCAAACATCTCTTGGAACTTCCGCAGTGGCAAGCGACCAAGTTACCGCCGGGGAAGTTGCAAGAGAGCATTGAAGAACTAAACCATCGTTTTCGTGAGCATGGCGTTGGGTTTCAGTTCGATATCCATGCTCAGCGACTTATCCCCATCAACTCGACATTCACGTACGAAGAGGTTGTTCGCCCTGCGCTGGCGATTCTTGCTCATCCTGATTTCGCCAACGCCAACAAGGAATTTATCGAGGGGTGGGACGATTTTAAGAAGAGCGATTTTGACGATTGCCTCGTCAAGTGTGGCTCGTGCTTCGAAAGCGTGATGAAGATTATTTGCGACAAGAAGGGCTGGAAGCCGGCGGGCAGGCCGAAGACCCCCGCAATAGTCGGTCTCTTTTCGTGCTTTCGTCCTTTCGGGATTTCGTGATTATTTGACCTTCGGTGTTGCCTCGTCGTTTTTTGCGTGGAAGAAATTCGCCTAGCGGCCCTGTCGCTCTTGTCGCGGCCAGATCACCTCGGGCTGATTAGGCTCGACCTTCCGCTGGGGCTGAATGCCATAGTGGACGAGCGTTGAATCGAGACTTACGCCGTCGCCCAGCAATCCATCGGACTGCGTGTGGATGCCGGCCCCAGATCCAGGGGTCTTGGCCCGCTGGCTACCGGTCCGACAGACTCGCTCAAAGAAGTCGGTGGCTACCTTGTCGTCTCGTTCCGTTCCGCGGCCCATGCCCCCCAGGATAACGTAGTCGACCGCGTAGGAATCCAACAGTTGGGGAAACTCGGCCCTGGCAAGCTGCTCGCTGCCGAAGAACTCCGCTCCCACGGCCCGGCCGCCATGCACAAAGATGAAACCGACCGTGCCGTGCGGGACTGCGGGAACAATCCGTTTGCGGACAGCGGCTACGTCGTCCTCTCGCGCCCCAAGCCGGCATCGAAGACGGCGGTCACAGCGACGGCGAAGGTTGGCAGAAGCACGGACGTGGCCGTTGTTCCGCGCGGAAATTCGCCGTGGACGCGATAGGCCGCCCCGTCGAGAACCAGCACAAGGATCGTTTCCGCCTTGGGATCGACAATCCAGTATTCCGCGATGCCCGCCTGGGCATACTCTCGGCGTTTCGTTATCAGGTCCCTTTGCCTGTCTTCCTCCTCCTCGCTGACGACTTCCACCGCGAGGTCCGCTCCCTCGGGCTGGCGGTGCGGATCGATAATACGCCCCGGCTTGAGAAAAACAACGTCCGGATCACGATACTTGCCGGCCCACAAGCGGATGGGCAGGGGCGCGAAAAACACCTCGCCGGCGCCGAGAACCGCGACGCAAGCCTGCAAGAGGCGATAGAGATAGCCTGTAATCCGCTGGTGGATAGGATTTGGCAAGGGAAGCACCTCGATCTGGCCGTCCGAAAGCTCCACGAGCCGCCTGCTCCGCTCTTCCAGGGCCAGATATTCGTCTTCGGTCCATTGGCCTTGCGGCGGGAAGAGTAAAGCGACCGCCCACGCCGGAGCGCCGGGCTCCGAAGGAGGCGGAGGAAAGGTCGACGGTGGAAACATAGAAGTAGCCATATCGCTCTATTCTAGCGAAAGGCCATCGGCAGAACAAGATCGCGGTCTCGCGGAGGTGTACATCGAGAGGAAAGGGGTCGGGGGTGTCGTTTACGATACATTTCGACCCAAATACGACTCCCAACCCCGTTTCTCGGCAGATGCCTAAGGACCGGCGAATCAATAACTGCCATAGTCGCCTTTCGCTCCGCGAAAGTTGCGCTACTTTCGCGGAGCGAAAGGCGACACTTATTTCTGCGTCAGTCCTAACGGCCCTGTCGCTCTTGTCGCGGCCAGATCACCTCGGGCTGATTAGGCTCGACCTTCCGTTGGGGCTGAGTGCCATAGTGGACGAGCGTTGAATCGAGGCTTACGCCGTCGCCCAGCAATCCATCGGCCTGCGTGTGGATGCCGGCCCCAGATCCAGGGGTCTTGGTCCGCTGGCTGCCGGTCCGACAGACTCGCTCAAAGAATTCGGTGGCCACCTTGTCGTCTCGTTCCGTCCAGCGGCCCATGCCCCCCAGGATAACATAGTCGACCGCGTAGGAGTCCAGCAATTGGGGAAACTCGGCCCTGGCAAGCTGCTCGCTGCCAAAGAACTCCGCGCCCACGGCCCGGCCGCCATGCACAAAGATGAAACCGACCGTGCCGCGGGGGACTGCGGGCACAACCCGTTTGCGGACAGCATCGAGCTTCCTCTCCACGGCGGGAGATTTTAAAGCCCTTTCCAGGCTTCCCGTGGAGTTCTCTGCTCCGAGCGAGGAGTTGTTGCTCGCCACCCCGCGCCAGACCTCGCTTTGCGATGCCCCGCGGCGCAGCTCGCCCTGGACTGATTGCGGTACCTTGGCGTTGGCCGCCGAGAAGTTCTGCTCGCCCGCCCAGCGATGTGCCTCGACGCAGAAGACCTCCAGGTCGAGCCGCTGGCCCGGCCCGAGCACCGTATCGTGGCGGACCGTGCGGGTTTGCATGCCGCCCTTGATCACGTCGCCCATCATCAGCAGGATATAGGCCTCTTTGCCACGGTTCTCTACGCTTACGACCGGCACCGAGCCGCCCGCCTTCTCGCTGATCACCAGCGTGCCGCGGGTGAGGGCCTCGTCGAGCGTCTGCCACGCGCCGTGCAGCAACGGCACGTCATCCACCAACACCGGGTAGATGGCCAAGCGTTGTTCGACGATCGGGGCGGCGATTTTGACGCCGTTGAAGAATTGTGCCAACTCGGCCACATGCCGGTCGGTGGGCGGTCGCTGAGCAAGTGCTGCGCCGCTGGTGGTCAGGAATACGCCCGAGACAACAAGGGCCGCAATTGGGGTAAAATGGGGAACTTTCATGATTCTCGCCTCAAGTCTGTTTGTTGACGAACGTTTCGGACGCCAACGATTAGACGACGCGAAGGGCCTATAAGTTCCCGGTAGGTCCCGTTTGCCGAACGGGATCTACAGGGTGGGAGCAGATTGCGTTGCAAGCGCAGGCCCACCCTGGCGTGCGCAAGAGTGGCGAATGGGAGCGGAGAGAGTTTAATGCCGTTTTTGTTCCCGCGCGCGCCAGGCGGATACCGAACCCGAAGGGTTCAAAGCTATTAGCCGGTGGTAAGCGCAGCGCCACCACCGGATAACGGAGAGCGGAAGACCTACCCGACCCCGTAGGGGTCGCAGCGGCGCGGCTCTGCGACCCCTACGGGGTTGGGGATGTGGTCCCGATCATTACCCCGGGTGCGCTGCGCGACCCGGGGCTAATTGCTGACATCCCTTCGGGATGAAGACCGGTGTCCGCCGTGTCTGGAATAAAAATGACGCGTAGGAGACCAACGCTTTTCGCCGTTTCATCCCATTACACGGTCTTGCCGAGAGGGATCTAAAGATAATCCGCAAACAGCTCTCGGCTGGGCCGCGGCAAGACGATCTCGGAAACCAACAATCCCCGCTGGCGGGCCTCGTCGGCCGCGGCATCGACGCCGGCCCTCACGTCCGATACGCTGCCGGTCATCAACAAGAGTCCTTTGCCGCCGAGGGCCATGGCCACGTGGATGCGGAAGAGCGTCACGCGGGCGGCCTTCGCCGCACGGTCGGCGGCGGCCAGGATGCTCACGCCGCTGAACGTCTCCACGACTCCCAAGGCCCCGGCCTCGTCGGAACTCAAAACGACCGACTGGCCCAGGGCCGGAAAGACCGACTCGTGGACGTTGGGGATCGTCAACTCGTCGATCACCGCGCTGGAACCGGCCTTGGTGCCGGCCGCCACCGCCGCTTCCACGTCGCTCACTGAGCCGCCTACCACGACCAGGTACTTTCCCGAACAGATCGTGCGGGCGATGATCTGGTTGACCGAGGCCGCCTTGAGCATTTCGTCCTGGGCCAAGTAGCCTACACCCACGCTGGAGAATTCAATTGCGCCGATCGCTTTGCCGATAGACATTCGCTTGGTTCCTATAAAGTGTCCGGCACACTCCGTGTGCCGCTAAGTCATCGGCACACGGAGTGTGCCGGATACGATTATCTTCCAATCCAAATTACGCCGCCGCTGATCGACGTTACCGTGCCGTCCATCGACGCATGCACCGGAGCGCCCATAGCCGCTTTGCCGTTGCTGACCGGCGGCCGGCCGATTACCTGCCCCTTGGTCACGCGATCACCCACCTTGACCAGCGGGTCGCAGGGGGCGCCGATGTGCTGTTTGAGCTTGATGCCGACCTTGTCGCTGGCCAACAGGTCGTGGTTCAAGGGGCCCACGTTGCGGAACTGCCGCAGCCCCAGCTTCTGGATCAGGCGGGCCATGGGCGCCTTGCGGTTGCCCAGGTGCGTCGCCGCGCGCTCCGTATTGAAGGGCGGGTTCTCCCAGCGTTTCTTCTCCGTCGCCAAGCGCCGCTTGTTATGCGAGCAAACCTGCTTGGGATCGAGATCCTCCGGGCAGGAATACAGGCTGCACAGGTTGCACTCGCAGCAAAAGCTCGTGCCGATGGTGTTCGCCTCGCCGACGAGATTGAAACCCAGGCTCCGCATCGCCTTGTGCGGCTCGATCGGATGGCCCAGCAGCCAGCGAGGGCAGAGCTCGGTGCAATAGCTGCACTGGTCGCAGGCGCTTTGGCCGATGCGGGCGACCTGCTTCCAGGTCTGTTTCCGGCGGCGAATGACCACGTGGTCGTCGGGCAACACGATTACGCCCCCGGTGGTCTTATCGACCAGGGCCTCGTGGTCGGGCTGCAACGTACCCATCATCACGCCGCCGACCATGTAGTTGGGGTCGGGGATGGTCGCGCCGCCGGCCGCGGCTACGCATTGGGCGAGCGTCACGCCGATGGGCACGCGGAGCGTGATCGGCTGGGCGACCGCGCCGGCGATGGTGAGAAACTTCTCGGTGACTGCACGGCCGGCCGAGGCGGCCACGTTGACGGCTGTCTCCACGTTCATCACGACGGCATTCACGGCCAGCGGGATCCCGCCTGGCGGAATGATGCGGCCGAGGGTGTCGTAGACCAGGATGAACTCATCGCCCGCCGGGTAGGCGTCGCGCAGGGGGCAGACTTCCATCCCGCGCGGCAGGCGGCCGCGGAGCAACTCGATCACGTCCTGGTATTTTTCCTTGATGCCGACGATCGCCCGGCCGGCGCCGACCAACTGCATGGCCGCCGCCATGCCTTCGATGGTGGCGTCGAGGTAATCGCGGAGGACCTCTTTGTCCTTGTGGAGCAGCGGTTCGCATTCGGCCGCGTTGAGGACGACCGTGTCGGCCTTTCCGGCCAGTTTGACGTGGGTCGGAAAGCCGGCCCCGCCCGCCCCCACCACACCCGCTTCGGCAATCGTATCCAGAGTCGCTTGTGCCATAACCAATCCTGGGATGCTTTTCTTCGTCTCGCTGCTCAATATTAGGTCAAAATAGTATACTATGGGCTTTCGATCGCTGCAAGTCGTTGCCCCGCCGTGCGTTGCGCTTGTGACTAAACCGGGCCGAGTCAATCGGCGGCTTCCGTAGGCCGGAACAAGCTTGCGCAGTTCCGGCAAAAATCCGGACGAAGCCCTGCCGGAACCGCGCAGGCATGTTCCGGCCTACAATGGTGCGAGTTTGTCTAACGACGCAACGCGCTGTAATGCCACGTTCCACGTCAGTCCGCGAGGCACTATAATGGGGCGGAAGGAGAGCAAGTTATGGGTCTTACCGTTCTTGACGTTGAAGTAGCCAATCCCTCGTCGCCGCAGATTGCCCGATCAGTTCAGTTCTTGATCGATTCGGGCGCGGTCTACTCGGTTGTGCCTGCGGCGATTCTGGAAGAGTTGGGCATCCAACCGTTGGCGGAGAAGTCATTTCGCCTAGCCGATGGTTCCAAGATTTCGCGCAAGAAAGGCGTTGCCATTTTCAAGTACAAAGGTGAGATAGGCGGCGCGGACGTCATCTTTGGCGAGCCTGGCGACAGCACGCTATTGGGCGCGTTCACCTTGGAGGCCCTTGGCCTGGCGCTTGACCCCTTGCGTCGCGAACTCCTGCCACTGCCGTTGCTGCTGGGGATGATGGGCGCAGCCAAGGGCTGAAGAGTACTACATCCCTTCCTGGAGCTTTCGATCATGGAAACAATCGCTGACGGTTCCGCATCCAATCTTCAATCCGTTTCCGACCCCGCCTTCGACCGCGACACGTTCTTATTGCAGAAGCGACTCTTGACCTTGTCGGAGGAGTATGATATTTGCGACGAGGACGGGAATCCGATCCTTTATGTCCAGCGGCCGGTTCACCAGGCATTGGGCTGCCTCGCCCTTGTCGCCGCCCTTTTTGCCTTTTTCGTAGTGCTTGCGGTTGTTATGATCACCGTTACGATGCTGGCACCGCGCAGCACGAGTTCGTTCGTGTTGGCATTCGCTTTCCCATTCGGCGCGGTCGCAGCCGTCCTGGCGGCGATCGCGATGCGGCCCAAGCGACACGCGACGTTCTACCGCGACGCCAGCAAGGGGGAGATTGTCCTGCGCGTAAAGCAGGACCGCCGCTTCCAGCCGATCGTTGCCAGGTACACTGTCTTGGACACAGCCGGCCGGCCTTTGGCAAAGTTTTACAAGAACCACCTGCACAATTTCTTCCGCAAGCGCTGGGAATGCTTTGCAGTGGATGGAAAGCTCCTGTGCGTGGCCTTGGAGCTGGCGCACATGGCGCTGGTGCGGCAAACGCTGGAGCGTGTATTCAGCAACGTGGCGACGAACTTCTCCATTCTGCGAAGGGACAGCGACGTTGCCATCGGGGAATTCAATCGCAAGGCCACCATTCTCAGTCACCACGCGCTCGACTTGAAGGCCGATTCCGCGCGCAGCCTCGATCGGCGAATTGCCCTGGCGCTGGGTGTCATGCTGGACTCGGGCGAACGCGGCGAGTGAGGGGTTGGACGCCGTTGTCAAATCCCCGTCACCTTCTTGCCGTCCGACATGCCCTCGATGCGGTCGCCCCCGGCAGGTGCGGGGCGGGCCAGGAACCAGTCGCGATTGGGGCCGCCCTCCAGGGTGTCGATGCCGTGCGTGTGATGGACGTGCGGCAGGGTCAACATGCCGGGCCCGCTCTTTTCGCTGGCGAGAGCGCTGAGGCCGGCGACACGGTCGGGGTAATCGACGTTGGGCGCGGCCCACTGCCGCAAGATCGCCCGCAGGGCGCCCACATTCGTGTCGTAGTCGGTCCAACCAGCAATGAGGATGTCGCCCCGGGCGCCCGCCTTGAGACGGTCGCTGCCTCGGCCGCCGATCAGCACGTTGCGCCCCGTGCCGCCCTCGATCACGTCGTCGCCGTCGCCGCCCACAACCAGGCTGGGACCGCCGCCCGTGTGAATGAAGTCGTTGCCCGCCCCGCAGAGCACGATCGCCGGCAAGGTGACCGGGTCTTCGATCTGGATGTTGTCGTCGCCCCCCTGGCCGTAAATCTCGATGCGGCTGAGCTTCGCCGTGCGGAACTTCGAACGGCGGGCCGTCACGTTGCCGGCGCTGTGCATGCGGACCACCGTCCATTCCTGCTCCTGCGAGACGTGGATCTGGTCGGCCCGCGGCGTGCCACCGACGATCAACACCGAACGCCCGGGGCGATCGGCGTCGGGCTGGGTGTAGGCTATGTCGAGCGCCGCGTGGGCCTCGTCCTGGAAGCAAGCGGCCAAGCTGGCTGCCGCGGCGTCGCTCTCGTTCAGCGGCGGCAGGCCATAGCGGTCTTCCAGCGTTTTCAGGATGGAAAGCGTGTCGTACGTGGAATGCTGCACGCCTCCCCGCCAGGTGTAGGGCGAAATGACGATTGCCGGCACGCGGCTGCCCGGTCCCCATTGGTCGCGTTTCGGGGGCGGAACGTGGTCCCAGCGTCCGCCGGCGTCGTCATAGGTGATGATGATCGCAGTCCGCCGCCAGAGCGGACTGTTCTGCACGGCATGCACGATGTCGGCCACATGCTGTTGGCCCGGCAGAAGGCCGGTGTAGCCCGGGTGTTCGTTGAACTCGCCCAGCGGCACGATGAACGAGACCGCCGGCAAACGGCCTTGGGCCAGGTCGATGTAGAATTGCGACTGGTCCTGCATGCGCGCCGAAGGACCGGTGGTTTGCGGATTGAGCGTCTTGCCGTCGTCCTGGAAGGGGGCATACTTGGCAAAGTAGCCCAACGGCTGATGGTGGAACTGGAAGAGCTTGTCGGGCTTGCCGTGGATGGCGTCGCTCCAGCCGCCGGAGTACCAGCGCCACGTTACGCCCCCCACGTCCAACCGTTCGCCGATCGTGGGCACGTAGCCGGGCCGGTGCGGATCGACGTTGTTGATAGCCCACAGCAGTTCGTCTGCCGGGACGGGCGGGTGCGGGGCTACGGCCGAGAAAACCGTGTTCACGACGTGCTTGCCGTCGAAGGTCAGGCAACCTTCCTTGAGCGTTTTCGCAGTGGGACCGGACGTGAAAGAGGATTGAAAAGTCGTGCGGGCGGGCAGCGGCTGGTTCCAGCGAGGGGCCGTCGCGGCGACAAAGTGAATGTGGTTCAGCAGCGAACCGCCGAAGGCCCCGTGGAAGAAGTGGTCGCAGAGCAGGTACTGCTGGGCCAGGCGGCCCTCGGGAAGCGGCGTGCTATCGTAGTAGCTCATCACCAGCGACGGGTTATCGGTCCAGGCGACGAACTTGTCCATGGCCCCGTTGCTAGGCTCGACGACGCCGTTGTCGATCTGCAACTGCTCGGTATAGAAGCGGTGCGCCAGGTCCGTCGTGTTGACCGTGAGATCGACGTACTGCGCGAGGTCGAACGGCCCGATGGGCAGCCCGGGCGGGACATTGGGATCGGTGGACAATTCGGGGAATGTGGCCAAGCGCCGGCCGAAGCGGTCCACCTGCGGCACGTGGGGAGCGGCGTTCTTCAGCCCGTCGGCATCGGGGAAATTGCCGTAAAGGCCGTCGAAACTCCAGTTCTCCTGGTAGATCACGATCCAATGGTCGATCTTGGCGATCCGTGGATCGATGTTCTCTTTGGCAGAGCAGAGGGGAGAGAGGAAGGGCGTTGCGGCGCACAGGGCGGCGATCAGGGATAGAATGAGAAGTTTCATCGGAAGAACTCTGAAGTTGCAGGGTGGGCCTGCGCAATATCGATCTGGCAGAGGCCGTGCGGTTTATCCCATTTTTGTTCCAGTTGCTGTCGGGCAGAATTGGTCGCGTAGCGACCGCCGATGGTAGCCGTGGGTTTCAACCCACGGTTGGCGATGCGCACGTATTGCCCCGTCGCGTAGCGACGACTGATTTTCATTCGTCGCTACGCGACGGGCGAAAGCGTGGGGGGAATTTTGTCCGTGGGTTGAAACCCACGGTACCATCATAGCGTCGCTACGCGACGAGTGACAGTTTCCACCTAGGAACAAAACCAGGCCATTCCACCTTTGTCAATTCCTCCCCAGCGACCGACTTTTGCGCGGGCCAGGCCCACCCTACGCTCGCGCCTTCGCCGCCATCCGCGAAAGCCACTACTTCCCAAACGCCTTTTCGGCTGCCTGCTGGAAGGCGGGCTGGACGCGGGGACCATCCTTGCCGGGGTAGCCCGCATGCTGCACCATGTAGACAGTGATCAGGCCGCGTGTCGTGTCGATCCACATGTTCGTCGAGTATGCGCCGCCGTGACCGCAGGGAGCGACGGGGGCCGGATCGTTCGGGCCTTGCAGTTTTCGCGAGGTGCTCCAGCCCAGTCCGTAGTTGGCCAGCGTGCCGGCCTGCGTGGAGGTCATCTGCTGGACGGCCGCTTTCGAGAGATATCGCTTGCCCTGGTACGTGCCGCCATTGAGGATCATCCGGCAGAAGAGGCCCACGTCGCTCGCCGTCGAGAACAACCCGCCAGCCGGCGAGGGCCCGCGCTTGCGGTTCTCCAAGGGATAGGTGAGTTGGCCGATTGTGGTCTCCGCCAAGGCTTGCTCCGAGCCTTTGGGGCAATAGGACTTGGCCAGCCGCGCAAGTTGCTCCGTGCTGGGCCAGAAGGTCGTGTCGGTCATGCCTAGCGGCTTAAAGAGACGCTTGTCCATAAATTGCTCGTAGGGCATGCCGCTCACGACTTCGATGATCCGCCCGGCCGTGTTGATGCCGGCGTTGCTGTAGTCGTACTTGGTTCCCGGCTGGGAGTTCAGCGGCGTCAAGGCGTAGCCGATGGCCGCTTCGGAGAGCGTGTAGCTGTCGATCTTGTGTTCCACCCGCGACATGAACGGCAACCCGCTGGTATGGCTGAGCACTTCGCGCACGGTGATGGCGTGGGCCGGCTTCTTCAGCAGCATGCGGTCGGGACCCTTTTCGGCGGCGAGCATCTGTCCTTGGAATTCCGGCAGATATTTCTCCACGGGGTCGTCCAGCGAAACGCGGCCTTCGTCCACCAGCATCATCAGGCCCGTGGCGGTCATGGGCTTGGACATCGAGGCGATCCAGAAGAGGCAATCGATGCGCATGGCCTTCTGCGCGCCGACATCCATGAAGCCCACCGTGTCGATGCTTAGGACCTTGTCCTTATTGGCCACCAGCGTGACGGCGCCGGCCAGCGTGTGGTTCTCCACAAAGGGCTGCAAGGCGGCCACAATGGCCGGGGTCGAAGGCGGCGCGGTTTGCGACGAGGCAGGCGACGGCAGGCAGAAACAGAACGTTGCGACAACAAGCAACACTCGGCAGACACTCATGGTGGGAATCCTCGGGATTGATATAGTAGGCGGGTAAACTGCGGCAACGGGGCCACGGGTCATTGCAGACGATCATACATCGCGGCCGAAGCGGAAGCAAGAGATAGGGCAGGGGAGGGTGCGTTCCCGCTATTGCATCGGGCACCATCCCTTCACGTACCGCGGAGCGGCAAGACGTGACTAGCCGGGGGTGGAGCGCAGCGTAACCCCCGGAATCGAAATCGCGCGGACCATGCCGCGTAGCGGCATCACAATCGCGCGATGGGCGAGATCGTGGCGCCGCTACGCGGCTTCGGTGGGTTTACGCTTGCGACCGGGCGTTGCGCTACGCTCCACCCCCGGCTATTCGAGTGACGCCGCTCCGCGGCGGTTTACCCGACGATTCGCACCACGCCGCGACTAAGAGCGCCGCGCCCTTTTCCGGCCGCTTTGTAGCGGCCGTATCAAAGGTATCGGCCAGATTGCCCGCCGAAGCAGGTTTCTCGCCGCAACGCCGTGGATTTTCCCGCCCCCGACTCGAAAAAAACCTATGTTTCCATTGCGGATGCGTATGCTCTTGTCCCTGCCTCCGCGGCTTCATCAAGCACATCGAAAACGCTCGAACTTTTCACGTTGCCGTATTGTCGATCGGCACATTGCACTTTTTCTCTATTTCTAGTTGTCAGGAGCAAGACATGAAGAAGTTAGCGATCGTGGCATTGGCAGTCTCGTTGGTCGTCGGTTTCGCCCTCGCGGCACAGGCCGACAACCACTCGCATCCCAAGGCTCAAGCCGCCCAGCATGCGGCCCAAGCGAGCGAGCACCCGATCCACAACGATGTACACAACATTAGGCAAGACCATCGCGACTTGCACCAGGACCGGCAGGCCCTGCACAACGACCAGAAGAACATCCACCAGGACCGCCAGAACCTGCACAACGATTGGAACAAGTTCGAGAGTGATGTGGCCTCAGGCAACACTGCCGGGGCCAAACAGGAACTCTCGCAAATCCACGAAGATCGAGAGCAGCTCGGCGCGGACCGTCGAGAGGAAGGCAGCGACTTGAATAAGTGGGCTGAGGACCGCCAAGACCTGCGGCACGATCGACACGACCTCGAACGCGATCTGGGCGAACTAGGCAAGAATTCCAATCCCAACAGCAACACCAACGGACTGCACGCCAGTTCGGGGACGGCCTCTGCGGGCAAGGGATCGGCGAGTACGACAGGCGGAACGGTCGGCGGCGGTCAGGGCTCGCCCGCTAGCGGCCAGGCCTCTTCCGGCGGTAGCCAGGGGCCGTCCAGCGGCGGCCAGGATTCGTCCGGCGGTCAAGAGTCGCCCGCCCAGCAGGATGCCTCCAGCGTACAGCGAGATTTCAGCAATCTGACCAGCGATCGTCAGGCCTTGAGAAGCGACGACCAGACGCTCCGTAGCGACCGGCAGAAGCTCGAGGCCGATTGGCGTCAGATCCGCGCCGACATGGCATCGGGCAACTCAGCCGCTTTGCAGCAAGCCTTGCAGCAGTTCCAGCAAGATCGCCAGGCGCTGAACGCCGAGCGCGCGCAGACGCAGTCCGACCTAAAGCAGCTCAACGCCGACCGTCACGAACTGCGGCACGATGAGCGCGACCTGCGCGAAGACCTTTCCGGCGGAACACCCTCCGGCGGCTCATCCTCCGGCGGCTCGGCCGCACATTGAACAGTACCGTAGCGTGGGCCGAGCGAAGGCGGTCCCAGCGCAGAAATCCGAAATACGAAGCACGAAATACTAAACAAATCAGAAATCGCAAAGGAGAAAATTCGAAACGGCCGTTTCCCGCTTTTGAATTTTCCTTTTTGAATTTGTTTCGGATTTCGACATTCGTATTTCGGATTTTCTTCCCGTTTGGGACTCGCAAGCTCGACCCACGCTAAACGTCGCAGTCGCCTAGGCGCGGGGTTTATACTCGAACTTCGTGTACATGCCCGGTTGCGGCACCGGATACTTGCCATTGGCATCGCCCATCAGGGGCGCGGGGCCGTCCATGGTGATCTTTTCGAGGTTCGGGGCCATTTCGTGCTCGCAGTTGAGCATCTGCTCGAAGGTGATGACGCGGCCAGTGTGTGCGGACATGCGTCCCATGGAGGTTACCAGGCTGGCCTCGACGCCCCGTTTCACTTCGTTGTAGGGCGTGTTCTTGAGGATGGCGTCGACCAGGTCGTTCCACTCGTTGCGGTAAGGCCCCTCGTCGTTCGGATAGCCGCCGGACTCCCAGATGCGGTTCTTCCGCGACGATCCTAGGCCCTTGAACGTGGCGGAGGGCCCGCCACAGTCGCCGCCGCGGGAGATGATCGCCGTGCCCTTGGTGGCGTGGGCGAAGCTGCTGTAGACGTCATCCTGGCAACCCGGCATGTAGCGACCCTCCAGGAGGAACTTGGTTTCGTCGGGGAACGTGTATTCCACGGCGTAGGAATCGAGGTTCTGGTCGACGGAGTCGCCGCGGTAATGGCGGCCGCCGATACCCTGGGCCTTGACCGGCCAGGCGCCCTTCATCCAGCAGCAATGGTCGATGATGTGGATCAGGAAGTCGCTGTAGCAGCCGCCGCTGGCCCAGATGAAGCTGTGGAAACGTCGTATCTGGTAGGCCACCTCGGACATGTTGGCGGGCTTGGGCCCCGAGAGCATGGATCCCAGCGGGCCGTGCATGCGATAGCCGCGGATGAGGACCAGATCGCCGATCTCACCGTCCTGAATGCGCTTGGCCAATTCCTGCAGGGCGCGGCTGTGCCGTGACATCAGGCCCACGCCTGCCTTGAGATTCTTCTGGCTGGCCTCTTCAGCCAGTTTCAACAGCTTGCGCGACGACGGACCGTCCGCCGTTAGCGGCTTCTCCATAAAGACGTTCAACCCCTTCTGGATGGCATAGCCGAAATGCACCCAGCGAAACGCCAGGGGCGTGGCGAAGATCACAATGTCGCCCGGCTTCAGGCAGTCCATGGCCTTCTGGTAGGCGTCGAACCCCACGAACTTGCGGTCCTGCGGCACGTCGACCTGATTGCGGAACTGGCCCTTGATGGCCCTGTAGCTGCCGTCGAGGCGGTCCTGGAAGGCATCGGCCATCGCCACCAGCTTGATGGGGACGCTCTTGACCGACATGGCGTCGGCGGCTGCGCCGGTGCCACGGCCACCGCAGCCGACCAGGGCCAGTTGGATCGTATTATTCTCCCCGGCATGGACCGGCGGGACCAGCGCGGCTGCCAAGGTCGTGGCGGCGGCAACGCGGCCGGTGTTTTTCAGAAAGTCTCGGCGGGAAACGGAACTCTTGCGCGGCACTTGCATAGGTAGGCTCCAAAAGAGGGAGGGAGGAAGGAAAACACGATTATACCATGACCACCATTCAAAGGGCAAACGGTCGGATTTATTAGGCCCATGTTAGCGTGTGGTTAGCATTTGGCAAGATGGGTAGGGACCCTCTGGTTTAGTTTTTTAGGCTTATTAGAGTAAAGGTGAGACAAGTTCGGTTACCCATACTTTTGCGAGGTTTTCCATGTCCGTGCTTCGGCGAACAACTTGGCTCCTGGTCTCCATAGTGCTGGTGTGTAGCGGGGTCTCGTGCGGTCCATCTTCCACGGTCAAACTTTCAGGGATCGGGGCGACGTTCCCGCAACCGCTCTATCAACAATGGTTCCAGGAATACTCCAGGGCCCACCCGGGCGTGCAAATCAACTACCAAGGGACTGGCAGCGGGCAGGGCATTCAGGCGGTCATCGACAAGACGGCGGACTTTGGCGCCAGCGACGTGGCCATGAAGCCCGAGGAGATGGAGAAGGTCAGTGACGGTGTGCTGCTCCTGCCGATGACGGCCGGCAGCATCGTGCTGGCGTACCATCTGGACGACGTGCCCGAGTTGAAATTGACCCGCGATGCCTATGTGGGGATCTTCCTGGGAAAAATCACGCAGTGGGACGATCCGAAGATCAAGGCGGCGAACCCTGACGCCAAGTTGCCCAGCAAGAAGATCACGGTGGTCGTGCGCGGCGAGGCCAGCGGCACGACAGGTGTCTTCACGAAACACCTGAGCACGATCAGCGAGGAGTTCAAGAAGAGCCCTGGCGAAGCCAAAAAAGTAAACTGGTCGAAGGACTTCGTGCAAGGGAACGGCAATCCGGGAGTGGTCGCGAATCTGACGCAAACTGCCAACTCGATCGGCTATGTGGAATATGCGTTCGGCAAGGAGGCGGAGAAGGACGGGAAAGTCCATATGGCGAAGTTGCAGAACAAGGCGGGCGAATTCGTCGCGGCTACAACGGAGTCGGGCAAGGCGGCACTGGCCGCCATCGCCTTGCCGGAGAACCTGATCGCTTGGGGTCCCGACCCGGAAGGCAAGGTTTCGTACCCCATCGTCACCTACACCTGGATCATCTGCTACAAGAACTACAAGGACGCCAAGAAGGCGAGACTGCTTCGCGACGTGCTGACCTTCGGCGTGACCGAGGGCCAGAAGGAAAGCGAAGCGAAGGGATACATCCCGTTGCCCGACGAGGTCGTCGGCAAAGTCAAGGATGCGATCAAGAACATCGGCCCGGCCGATAAAGGTTAGATTGCGTATTTGCCCGTCAGACCGGCACTAAGGACCGGCGAATCAATAACTGTCGGAAGTCGACGCCGTAGGGGTGACTTTAGTCGCCCTATTGTCGAAGAGGGCGACTAAAGTCACCCCTACAACCCTTTGGAAAGGGAGTCTCTTCATTGGCTACTGCAGCGTCCTCTCCGGAGACCGCAAGCAACACGATCTCGCGGCCACCTACCGCGCTGGAAGTCGCCTGGGACCGGACCTTCCTGGTCCTGACGCACGCCTTCGCCTGGCTGATCGTGCTGCTGGTGATCGGAGTTGTCTTGCGGATTGCCATCGGCGCCCTGCCGTCCATCCGTCAGGACGGGCTGGGGTTTCTCACGGGGCAAGAGTGGGATACGCGGGAAGGATACGAACAATACGGCATTCTGCCCGCGATTTGGGGCACCTTGTACAGCTCTTTTCTGGCGTTGATCGTGGGCACGGTGTTCGGCGTCGCGGTGGCCGTGTTCCTCAGTGAAAAGCTGCTGTCGACGGCGGTCTTCAACCTGCTGAAAGTTTTCAATGTGCAGTTTCATCCGTTCTGGGGCAGTCTTCCCGACCGCATCGAGGGCCTGCTAAAGAACCTCGTCGAACTGTTGGCGGCCATCCCCAGCGTCGTGTATGGGCTGTGGGGCATCTTTGTCGTGATCCCCATGATTCAACCTTGGTGCGAGGCCCTTACGGAGCGGCTGTGGTGGCTGCCCATCTTCGGCGAGGATGCCAACGGTCCGATCCACTTGGGCGGGCCGGCTTTGCTGCCGGCCGCTTTGGTGTTGGCGATCATGATCCTGCCGACGATCTCGGCGATCAGTCGCGACGCGCTGGTCAGCGTGCCGCCCAAGTTGCGCGAAGCGGCCTACGGCCTGGGCGCGACGCGCTGGGAAGCGGTCATGGGCGTGACCCTCCCCACGGCGGCGGGCGGCATCTTCGGATCGATCATCCTGGGTTTCGGACGGGCCCTGGGCGAGACGATGGCCCTGGCCATGCTTGCCGGTGGCGGCTCGAACCTGAGTTGGTCGCTGTTCAAGCCCGTCAACACACTGGCGGCCCTGCTGGCCAACAACTTTTCCGACGTTTCCGGACCGCGCCAGGTTCCTTCCCTGATGTATGCGGCACTCGTCCTGCTGGGAATTACCCTGGTGGTGAACATGCTGGGCGCCTTTATCGTGCAGCGTGCAGCGCCGCGGACGAAAGGAGCACGTTGATGTCTTCCGCGATCAATCCGGGCGGCAACGCGGGGGCCGTCGTCGATCTGACAGAACTGAATAGATCGCTGCGCCGCCCGCGGTCGTTCGTCAACTTCCTCTTCCTCGGCGTGACCGCCGTATTGACGCTCTCGGCCCTGTTGCCGCTATTCTCCGTAATCTACATGCTCGTCGTCCGGGGCATGGGCCGGCTCAGTTTTTCGACGTTCACGATGCCTTCCGGAGAACTCGAGGGCGCTTTTGGAAACGCCATTGTGGGGACGCTGGTGATTGTAGTCATTGCCACCGTGATTTCCGTGCCCATCGGCGTGATGGCGGCGGTCTTCCTGGCTGAGATCGGGCCGGATACGAAGCTGGCATCCGCGGTGCGCTTCGCGGCCAAGACCCTCAGCGGCTACCCGTCGATTCTCGCCGGGGTGGTGGCCTACGGCGTGCTGGTGGTGGTGATCGGCGTTTCCGCCATTTCGGGCGCGGCGGCCCTCTCGCTGCTCATGCTGCCCACGATCATTCTCACCTCCGAAGAGGCCATCCGCATGGTGCCCGCGCGCATTCGGGAGGCGGCCATCGGCATGGGGGCGACCCGCGCCCAGACCGTTCTGCGCGTCATGCTGCCCACCGCCTTGCCGGGCATCCTCACGGGCGTCATGCTCTCCGTGGCCAGGGCCGCAGGCGAGACCGCGCCCTTACTCTTCACCGCCAGCTTCAACGACTATTGGCCTATCAGCGGCGAGGGCGTCAGCCTCAACGAACCGACCGCATCGCTGGCGGTCTTCATCTATAACTACTCCCGCTTGGCCACCAGCGCACAGCGCGAGATTGCCTGGGGCGCCGCGCTCGTACTGGTGGCGCTGGTGCTGGCAACGAATCTTATCGGACAAAGTCTTTCGCGTTCCACGACACGCTAAGAAAGGAATTTCCCTATGGTCACCGCCGAACAAGCTTCCGTCTCGGGCGCAAATTCGGGCAGCAACGCCGATGTGGTCATCGACGTCGACCTGAAGGAGCTGTACTACGGCGCCTTCAAGGCTGTCCGCGATACTCGCATCCCCATCCGCAAGAACAGCATTACGGCCTTTATCGGCCCTTCCGGCTGCGGCAAGAGCACGGTGCTCCGCTGTCTGAACCGCATGAACGACCTGGTGCGCGGTTTCCGCTTCAAAGGGCACGTACACTTCCACGGCAGGGACATCTACCATCCGTCTATCGACCCCGTGGCCGTGCGCCGCCAAATCGGTATGGTCTTCCAGCAGCCGAATCCCTTCGCCATGAGCATCTATCGCAACGTGACCTTCGGCTTGAAGCTGAACGGCTTCAAGGGCAACAAGGCGGAGAAGGTCGAGCAGGCCCTCCGCGGCGCGGCGCTCTGGGACGAGGTCAAGGACAAGCTGCACAAGAGCGCGTTGGCCCTCTCCGGCGGCCAGCAGCAGCGGCTCTGCATCGCCCGGGCCATCGCCACCGAACCGACGGTGCTCTTGATGGACGAGCCTTGCTCGGCCCTGGACCCCATCGCCACGCGGAAGATCGAAGAATTGATGCTGGAACTCAAGAAGCGGTTCACGATCGCCATCGTCACGCATAACCTGCAGCAGGCCCAGCGCGTGGCCGACAAGACGGGCTTCCTGTACGTTGACACTACGCAGGGCAGCCGTACCGGCTACCTCGTCGAGTTCGGCGATTCCAAGCAGATCTTCGAGGACCCCAAGGAAAAGCACACGCAGGAGTATATCCGCGGCGAGTTCAGTTGACCTTGTCGCGCGCGAATCTACGTGCCCGCGCCCGGCGACGGCCCGGCCTTCTTCAAGGCTTCAAGGATCTGTTTCTGCGTATAGCCGCCGCGGAAAACCGACGGATGATTGGGATCCTGGCTAGAGAAGATGGCGATTACCGGGACCTGCTTGCTGCCTAACGCGTTGAGCATCCGCGTCACTTCCACCGATTTCTCGCGGTGCGTCCAGTCCGCCTTGAGGGTGGCGACGCCTAGCCGTTGGATGGCCTCCACCACCGCAGCGCTGCGCAGCACGTGGGCCTCGTTCACTTTGCACGTCAGGCACCAATCGGCGGTGAAATCGACGAGCACCGTCTTAGGGCCGACAAGCGGCGGTCCAAGGTCTTCCTCTTCCTCCTGCTCGACCAAACCGAGCCGCTCCTGCATGATCGCGGAAAGCCCGGAAAACGAATACGACCCCAGCGACTTGCTGTCGATGCCCGGGAACATCACGATCCAGACGGCCCCGCAAAACGCAGCCCCTTGGCACCAGGCCCGCAACTTGACTCCCCAATCGACCACGGGACTCAAGCGGCCGACCCACCAGAACGCGAACCAGAGGGCGAACAAGAAGCCCACCATCGGCACCACGTTGTACGGTTCGAGGATCGTAAGTAGATAGACCACTGTGCCCACGAGCACGAAGCCCATGAACTGTTTGAAGGTCTCCATCCAAGGGCCCGGCTTGGGCAGGAACCGCAAGAGTTCGGGGAACGCGCCCACGAGCAGATAAGGACTGGCCATTCCCAGGCCGGTGGAAAGGAAAACGACATAGGTCAGCCAGGGTGGCTGGGCGGCGGCCCAGACCAGGGCCGGCGCCAGGTAAGGAGCGCTGCACGGAGTGGCCAGCAGCGTGGTCAAGCCGCCTTTGAAGAATGCGCCCACAGCGCCCTCTTGGGCGGCCAGTTCGCCCGCCTTGCCCCGTCCGAGAAACGTAGGCAAGGGAACTTCCCACACGCCCATGAAGCTCAAGGCCATGACGAAGACCACGGCCGTGAGCGTGATCGTGAACCACGTTTCGGCAAAGAGCTGCCCCCAACCCAATTTCTGCGGCCCAACCGCCAGGGAAGCCAGGATCAGGAACACCGCCAACAGGCCGGCTGAGTACCAGACGTTGAGCATGAAAGCCTTGGCCCGATTGTGCCCGGCCTGTTGCACGAAGGAGAGTATCTTCAGGCCGATCACGGGCAACACGCAGGGCATGATGTTGAGAAGCAGGCCGCCCAGAAAACCCAAGAAAATAGCACGGCTCATGCTCAGTGTCGATTCCGTGCCATGCACGTTTGTGCTGAGCTGCTCTATCCAATTCGAGTCGGCGCCGACTAACTCGGCTAGCGCGGCAACCGTAGTAAATCGTCTCCAGGTTAATTGCTTGCTTGTCTTGGCTCCTGGCGGCTCGGCTGTTGCCGCTGGACTGGCGGCTGGTGGCGCGCCGCTACCGGCCGGCGCGGACGACTTGGAAATACTCGGCGGGGGGCTGACCGGCGGCGAAGCGTCCGGCCGCGCGGGCACCGAGGTTCTGACCGACTTATTGGGCAACGCGACCTGTACCACGGCGACGTCCGGCCGCAAACCGGCCGTAAAGGGGTAATCCTTCGGCTGCGCACACCCTTCCGCATCGCACAATTGCACGTTGACTTTGCCGTCAATCTTGACCGCCTCGGGTTTGACCCCGGTGGCAAGTTGGACCTGCGCGACCCACTTCACCTTGCCGGTGTGTATCTCCAAGTCAAGTCCCGGAAAGGCATCCTCGTCACGCTCGATCCGCGGCGCGTCGACCGCTTGAAACGTGCCGATCGTGGGGACTTCCGTGCTCGGTTTGACCTTGATCTTCGTCCGTAGCGGCCCGCCTGGGAGTTGCGTGATCGAATACGTATGAGCACCCGGCGGCAAAGTGGCCACGATAAACAACTGGGCCGAGCCATCGGACCCCGGTGTTGTAAACCCGGCCTCGAACTTCGGTGCTCGATCGCCCTCGCCCAAGACTCCCTGGCTAGCGCCCGAGTTCGCGGCCGTTCCGCCGGCTCCGCCGACAGACGGGGGGGCCGGATCGGGAGGCTGGGCCGAAACGGTTCCTACGGTGAGCCACAGCAAGACTCCCGTCAGCACTCCGACACTTCGCACCGGAAAACTACGATCTCGCATGTACCGACTTTCCTTTCCCTTGTTGGTCGGCTGATAGTTTAAGTACTAATGTATTCGCACTTGACGGTTGCAACAATGCCGAATCTCGCGCATAAAGCAGACGAAACGAACCGCTAAGGACCGGCGAATCAATAACTGTCGGAAATCGACGCCGTAGGGGTGACTTTAGTCGCCCTATCGCCGAAGAGAGCGACTAAAGTCACCCCTACAACACGACACTCATTGATTTGCCGGTGCTAACTGGGGCGGCCTTGAACATCAATTATACCCGATAGGGACGAACCGCCACGTAGCCCGCTAGAAGCAGGGGTTCCAAAAAACCGCGAACTTCGCCGCTGCCGAGGGCTTGCTTTCCCACCTTCCCGCCGGGTATCTTGGAAACTAGTTCTGCTCGACCCTAGAGGAGGTTTTCGCGTGAAACTGGTGATTGCGATCATTCAGCCCACCAAGCTCAAAGCGGTTTGCGAGGCCCTGGAAAAAATTGAGGTCACGCGTCTGACCGTTTGCGATGCGCAAGGCTATGGCCGGCAGCGAGGGCGCACGGAAATGTATCGGGGGCACGAGTACACGACCACCTTGCTGCGCAAAGTGGCGCTGGAAATCATAGTCAACGACGACTTTCTCGATCGCACCGTGAACACGATCATCCATGTCGCCCGCACCGGGCCTGAGGGAACCATCGGCGACGGCAAGATCTTTGTCTGTCCGGCGATCGAGGCGATTCAAATCGCCGACGGCAGCCGCGGACCAGGGGCAGTCTGAAGACCAAGAAGGAAAATCCGAAATACGAATATCGAAATACGAAACAAATTCAAAATACAAAAGTCAAAGGCCGGAAACAGACGTTTTGAGTTTTTCCCCCGTTTGAATTTTTCCCTATTGTTTCGGATTTCGTGCTTCGGATTTTTTTCCCCCGTGGTTCCTTTTTCTTATTTCTTCTCTTCTGTCCTGGTAGGATCAACTGTTTCTTTGGCTTTCCCATCCGCCGACACCGCATTTGCCGCGGCGGTGTTTTCCACGATCTCCGGAGCGCCGGCGGCATCTTTCTGTAGCGTGGGGAGGCCGAATTTCTCTTCGCTGGCGTCGGCATCGAGAAAGACCTCGTCGGTTTCTCGCGCGTCGACATCCCGCCGCAACAGATAGTAGATGGCGGTCGAGGCCACACCGAAATAACTGAACGCGTAGCCCAGAGCCAGCAGTTTCACCCAACCGGCCCAGAAGGCGAGGACCGACGCCGCGGGGGAAGTACCGCCCGCCAACGCTCTCATGTGCTCGAGGCCCGCGCCCCAACTGGCTGCCCAGAAGGCCAACGAGATCACCAGCGCGGCGATATTCTCCACCACGAACCAGCCTAGCCAGCCGAGCACCGCTGCCACCACGACATAGAAGAAATAACGAATCGGCCGCTGGAAAACATAGGCATAGGTCCGGTTCAAGGCGTCGAAACTGTCGGTGCCCTCGACGCTGATCGTGGCCCACATCAGCGGCCATCCCAGCAACACGCCCAAGAGCAGGACCGCCATGACGAACCCGGCTACCAGCACTAGCGGCCAGACCACCGCCGCCAGGACCGCCAGGAAACTGCTCCGCATCAGGAACCCAAGCACCAGCACCGGCAGCACGATCAGGGCGATTCCCAGGGCGGGCAACACAGGGGCGGAGAAATAGGATAGCCATTTGGACCGCGCCCAGCGCAAGGCCGCCGCCCAGCCGACCTGCTCACCGCTGGCCAATTGCACCGCCGCCACGCGAGTGATGGCCGCCCCGAAGTAGGCCCAAACTGCCAGGCTCCAAGCGGCCGAGAACAATAGGGAAAAGAAATCGCGGGCTGTCAATGCTACCTCCGCCGTTGCCGCATCGAGCGACAGGAGTCGCCACACCGGCCCGTTCAGCAGAGCCCACGGCCGTAGCATTGGGCCCCCGTGCTGAATGTCCATGCCGGGCGAGTTCAGCGTTTCCGGATTGGCCGGCGGCGGCAACGTTTGCTGCCAATCCGCCAGCGGTCGACTGGGCACCGAATGATCGATGACCTGCCATGCCGACTGTTGGTGGAACGCGCCCGCCCAGCTACAGCTAAGTTCCCCATCGGAGGAGAAGATCCCGGCGATTACCCACCAGCCCAGCAGGGTCAACAGGGTCGCCGCGGCCCCGAAAACCAGCAGGCGAACGGTCACCGCCAGGCGAAAGCACTTGGCGATGCCCACCCAGGGGAACATTTCCGACCAGCGAATCGTGCGAATCGCCACTCCCTCGTTCTCCAGCATGGCAAATCTCCTCTTCCAATGGGCCTTGATCCCTTGAATTATTCTCACACGCGGCATTTTACCCGAGTCCAGGGGGTTCCTGCAAGCTAGGAAAGCTATGCGGACTAAGTTTGGAAGGAAAAAGACTCCTAGAATCACCCAGGTCCGTTTAGAATGAGGTCTTTGCACTTCCTTATTTCCCCGTCGTCTCCCAAGAACCCACTCTTATGGCTGGTTACATCACGTCCAAGGCCGCCGATGCCATTCAGCGGGTTTTCCGCCGCGTGCAAGGGGAATCCGCGCTGCATGCCGCCGAGCATCTGGATCTCGACATCAAGGTCGTTGTGGTGCTGGTGACCGCGTGTGTCATGCTCACGTTGCAGAATTATGTTTTTCGCGGCGGCAGTCTCGATCAGGTTTCGCCGCTGTTGGATTGGCTCGGGGCAAGCGACTTGGCCTCGTGGCTCAACGCGCGGACGTGCGCCGTGCAGGACCGGCAATTGGGGCAACTGCTGTTCTGGGTGGCGGGCAGCGTGGCGACCTACGCGTTGATTCCCGCTCTGATCATCAAGTTCGTGTTCCGCGAGCGGATCGCCGACTATGGTCTGAACTTCCGCGGCATTTTGGGCAGTAGTTGGGTTTATTTGGCGATGTTCGTTTTCATGGCTGGGCCGCTGGTGTTCGTGTCGCACACGGAGGCCTTCCAGGCCAAGTACCCTTTCTATCATCTTCAGTCGGGCGAGCCGTTCTGGCCGCGGTTATGGATCTGGGAGATGGCCTATGTTTGCCAGTTCATCGCCTTGGAGTTCTTCTTCCGCGGCTTCATGGTTCACGGACTTCGGCAGCGGATGGGGATTTACGCGATCTTTGCGATGACGGTGCCCTACTGCATGATCCATTTCGGCAAGCCGATGGCCGAGACCTGCGGCGCGATCGGGGCGGGCATCGTGCTGGGCTTCATGAGTCTGAAGACGCGCTCGATTTGGCTGGGCGCGTGTCTGCATGTGGCCGTGGCCATGTCGATGGATTTTCTGGCGTTGTGGCAGAAGGGGATGCTGTAGGAGACCATACCGATCTCCTTAAGACCGACATGGATCTCCACGCCAGTAATCCTCACATGAATCTGTTCGAAGGGTGTGGCCTGCCATACGCTTGACGAGGGAGTTAGCACAGGCTTTAATGTTATATTGTGGCAGCGTCGTCAGAAACTGTCGACGGTGTTGTGGCGTGCTTGCCATTGTTGGCGGTCTTCGCGGTCGGTTTCAAGACCTATGACCCGGTCCACCTCAGTTATTGAGGAGTAAAGGCATGCGTCTGTTTTTCTTCTCAAGTCGATTGTCTCGGCATCCACGGCGGACCATGAGGGCCCCGAGACTGAGTTCCCGCCAAAGGTGGGCTGCTGGGCGGAAGCTGTCGTTCGACGTGCTCGAAGACCGCAGGATGTTGTCGGCCACGTACTTGGCTATGGCTCATCTGGGCGACGTCTCCGGCGGCCTTTCTGATTATGGTAACGGCGAACCCGCCCTCCGCGCCAGTGACATCGGCCTTTCGGCTACGAGCATTCCTGTCGGTACCGGCACTACGCTTACGGTCTCGCCCACGCCGTTGGTGTCCGGTTCTACCGCGACGTTGATGGCAACGGTCATCGGTCCTTCCGGGTGGGCGAATCCACCGGGGTCGGTGACCTTCATGGACGGCAGCGCGACGCTTGGAACGTCAAATCTCGGATATATTTACGGCACTGTCACCAGCCCATATGCTGCCGTGTTCTACGCGTCAAATCTCACCCTCGGCCTCCACAGTTTCACAGCCGACTATGACGGCGACTCTGGACTATATAGCCCGAGCAGCAGCAGCCCGGTCAGCGGGACCGTTTACGCCCCCTCAGCAGTCACGTTCGTAATCTCCCCGTCCGTGTGCGTCTTCGGGCAGCAAGTTACGTTCACCGCAAGCGTGAGTTCCACCCAGCCGGGCCCGGCGGCGCCGAAGGGAACGGTGACTTTCACGGACGGCGGCGCCACGCTCGGCACGAGCGACCTGACGGCCGTAAACGGCGTGATGACCGCCACGCTCAGCACCAGCAGCCTCGCCCTCGGCAACGACAGCATCGAAGCAAGCTACTCCGGCGATGGGTATTACGTCGCGAGTGGCGTCTATCAATCCGAACAAATCGCGCTGGCGGCCAACGCCGCGATCGTCGCGACCCCCTCACAATCGGTCTTCGGGGAGCAAGTGACGTTCACCGCCACGGTAGCTGCCGTCGTGCCGGGCTCGGCGATGCCCACCGGTACCGTGACCTTCGAGGACGGCGGCACGACACTCGGCACGAGCACATTGAGCGCCGTTAACCGTGTGGCAACCGCCACGCTCGCCATCAGCAGCCTCCTCGCCGGAAGCCACAGCATTACCGCCGCTTACTCCGGCGACTCCAATTACTGCCCCGACGTCAGTGATCCCGCGGCAGTTGCCATTGCCTCCACCTTCGGGCCGATGATCGACCTTGGCACGCTCGGCGGCGCCAACAGTTGCGCAAACGCCGTGAACGCCAGCGGGGAGGTGGTCGGCTGGTCCGCCTACGATTCCAGCGGAGACGAAAACGCTTTTCTCTACCAGAGCGGCAAAATGATCGACCTGGGGACGCTCGGCGGCTCCGGAAGCCAGGCCTACGGCATCAACGACAGCGGACAAATCGTGGGTTGCTCCAGCAACGCGAGCGGGCAGACGGACGCGTTTCTCTACAGCGATGGTAAGATGACTGACCTTGGAACGCTTCCTGGAGGCGACTACAGTTGCGCCTACGGCATCAACGACAGCGGACAGATCGTGGGTTGCTCCAGCAACGCCAGCGGCCAGACGGACGCGTTTCTCTACAGCGATGGTAAGATGACCGACCTTGGAACGCTCCCTGGAGGCGACTACAGTTGCGCCTGCGGCATCAACGATAGCGGACAGATCGTGGGAGACTCGCAAACTTCAAGTGGCCAGTACCACGATGCCGCTTTTCTCTACAGCGATGGCAAGATGACTGACCTCGGAACGCCTCAATGGGAAGACAGCTACAGTTACGGCATCAACGACAGTGGCCAGATAGTTGGCGGGAGCACTTACTCGACCGAGGACTTTAGCGATGCGTTCGCGTTTCTCTACAGTAACGGGAATTTTGCCGACCCTGGCTCGCTTCCTGGCGGATGGGGAACTGTCACTGCCCGCGGGATCAACGACAGTGGGCAGGTCGTGGGCGCGTCCGGTTATGACGTGAAAGGGGGCCAGCGCGCCTTTCTCTACGTCAATGGGGCAATCTTCGACCTGGGGACGCTCGGCGGAGCAGGCAGTCAGGCCTACGGCATTAACAACGGCGGGCAGGTCGTGGGCGAGTCCGATACGCTCGGCGGCCAGCAGCACGCCTTTCTCTTGAGCCTTGGCGCCGGCACGAGCACGGCGGTCAGGGCCTCGACGCCCGAGTCACTTTATGATCAGCCCGTGACGCTCACGGCCACCGTTGCGACCGCCAAGCCAGGCTGGGCGGGCTGGGCCGTGCCCACCGGCGCGGTGACATTCATGGACGGCGGCACGTGGCTGGGCGCGGCAAATTTGAGCACCGTTCATGGCGTGGCGACCGCCAGCATCGTCATCAGTACCTTCGCGGTCGATATTCACAGCATCACCGCGACCTACTCCGGCGACCGCAATTACTGCCCCAGCGCCAGCAACCCGCTCACCGAAACCGTATCCAGCGGCTACGCACCCATGATCGATCTGGGCACGCTCCCCGGCGACACTTATTGCGAGGCCACCGGGATCAACAACAGCGGGCAGATAGTCGGCTACTCCTATGTTCAGTCCGCTGGTGCAACCGATCACGCTTTTGTATATAGCAACGGCAAGATGACCGGCTTGGATCCATCCGCCGGCACTAGCAGCTACGCTGAGGGCATCAACGACAGCGGCCAGGTGGCGGGCTACTACGATTACCAAAACGGTAATGAGAGCGCATTTCTCTTCAGTAATGGCATGGTGTTCGGTCTGGGCACGCTCGGCCTGGATTATAATTCCAGTAGCGCCTATGCCATCAACAATAGCGGCCAGGTGGTCGGCGAGTCCGGAACCACGTGGGGCACCGAGCACGCCTTTCTCGCAACCTTCGGCACAATGACCGGCGACGCAATTACCTGCACAATGACCGACCTCGGCACTCTCGGCGGCGCCAATAGCTGCGCCTACGGCATCAACGACAACGGGCAGGTGGTCGGCGACTCCTTGACCACCGGCGGTGATGAAGACGCGTTTCTCTACAGCAATGGCACAATGACCGACCTGGGCACGCTCGGCGGCACGGAAAGCCACGCTGCCGGCATCGACGACAGCGGGCAGGTGGTCGGTTGGTCTTATACCGCCAGCGGCGCCGAGCACGCCTTTCTCTACAGCAACGGTACAATGACCGACCTCGGCACGCTCCCCGGCGGCAGCGAGAGCTGCGCCTACGGCATTAACGATAAGGGGCAGGTGGTCGGCTGGTCCGATACGGCCGACGGTGGCGAACACGCTTTCCTCTACAGTAACGGCACAATGATCGACCTGGGATCTCTCGCCGGCGGTGTACAGAGTTGGGCATGCGGCATCAATGACTACGGCCAATTGGCGGGCTGCTCTAGTACGGCCGGCGGCGTTGATCGCGCCTTTCTCCTGGGCACTGGCGGGACCGCCACGACCACGGCGATGGCGGCCTCGGCGCAACAGGCAATTTATGGTCAGCCGGTCACCTTCAGGGCGACGGTCACGCCCACGAGTGCCAGCGGGCCAACGGGCGCGGTGCAGTTTCAGATTGACGGCAGCAATGCCGGCTCCCTGGTGCCCCTCAGCAACGGCACGGCCACCTACACGATCTCGACACTCGCTGCGGGCAGCCATTCGATAGCCGCAGTCTACAGCGGAGACACCAATTTCGCCGGCAGCGTCTCGCCCAAGTTCACGCAGTCCATCGCGATGGCCATGCCGGTCTTAGGCAGACTGGCGGCGCCCACGATCGTCTACGGGACGGCGACGGCCACGCTTTCGGGAACGATCCACTGCGGTTCGCTCGTGCCCAGCGGCGTCGTCTCAATTACGGTCAACGGGGCGACGCAATCGGCGACGATCGATCCGTCGTCAGGATCGTTTTCCTCCGTCTTCGACGCGGATGCCCTAACGGTTGCGGGATCTCCGTACTCGATCATGTATAGTTACGCTGGTGACGGCAACTTCCTTGGCACGAGCAATGCGGCCGAGACGCTTACCGTCCGAAAGGCCACAACACAAACCAAGATTAGCGATCCGTCCAATCCCTCGGTCTTCGGCCAGAACATCACGCTGAACGCCACGGTAATGGCCGTTTCGATGCTGTGGTTTTCGAGGGCGAGGCTGCCAGCGACGACAGGAGCTGACACGCCGACCGGAAGCGTGACCTTCATGGACGGAACGACGCCGTTAGGCACGATAGCGCTGAGCAAGGGTACCGCGTCCTTGAAGGTTTCGACCCTGTCGGTTGGCAGTCATGCGATCACAGCAGTTTACAACGGCGACGCCAACTTCGTCACGAGCACCTCGGCGGCGGTCACGCACAAGGTCAAAGCCACTGCCGTGGCCTTTGGTCCTGCTTCTCTAAGCATTGGTCCTGCTCCTGCCAGCCAAACTGCCACGGTCGACGCGCTCACGGCGACCGTTTTATCCCAAGCCGCGGCCAGAGTGGAGCAATTGGCCTCGCCCCAGCAGGACTCACGGCAAGTGCTGTTCGCAAGCGTTGAGGATTGGCTCAGGCGGGCTGACTGAGTTGACTGAAAGTTGTTTGATAATTCGTTGCGGCCTATTGGCTTGACGTCCCTGGGCCGCCAAGTCAAACTCATGTCAGCTCGTTGGGCTGACCGTTCACGACAGGCCGGGCCTCGAACGGCTGTGCCAATGCCATTCAGTACCGACACCTCTGTTTCCGCGAAAAGTAGCCGCCATGAATCATAAAAGACTTTCGCTCACGTTGGCGGCCTGTACCCTGTGGGCAGGCACCTACCTGGCCCTGGGCGACCAGGATTCCACGCCCGTGCCGCTTGTATACGTGGGAAAATCGTCCGTATCCGCCCTTCCCGGGAGCAAGGACACGTCTCGCGGACGGCGGCCGAACTGCTCGCGCGGGGCATCAAACTCGAACCCCAGGAACCTCGCGGCGAAAAAGACGCTGGAACGCCGAAATCCACGCAGTGAATACTCGTTGAAATCTGCCGATTTCGGAGTGTGACAATTCATCCTCTAGCGGTACCAGTCGATGGCCTCTTGATTTGCTCGCCCGAATTGGTAAATTGAATTCTGTTGGCAAGGAGCGGGGCCGACGTTGATTGGGCTTGGCGCGCCGCTCTTTCGTATCGTTGGGCAGCGAGTAGAAAACGGTACATCATAGAGGCGGTTCAAGCCGTTCAAGGAGTTTGCAAAACGAGAGTCATTCGATGAGACTGGCGACGGAGCTACCGCAAACGGACGACGACGAGCGCGATTTGCTCGATGGTCTTTTGGCTTTAGGCAAGCCGGACGACGTTATCCCGAAACTCGCCCGCGACCGCGCGGCGATTTGTAAGATCGAAGCAGCCGTGCGACGGCTGAGCACGTCCCATGATCTTATCCTCGGCGACGCCCGCGCCGCCTCGGCCCTTCCGGAGCGGTCGGTCCATCTCGTCGTCACTTCCCCACCCTACTGGACGCTGAAGCGCTACAACGAGCACGAGGGTCAACTCGGCCACGTCGCGGATTACGACGATTTCATAGCGGCCCTTGATGAGGTTTGGAAGAATTGCTTTCTGGCTCTCGTTCCGGGCGGCCGGCTGATCATCAATGTCGGCGACGTTTGCCGCTCCAGGCGAAGCAATAACGGCCGGCACACGGTTGTCCCGCTCCACGCAACGATCCAGGACCATTGCAAAGCGATCGGCTTCGACAACCTCGCACCGATTATCTGGCACAAGATCGCCAACGCGAACTACGAGGTCTCCGGTGGGGCCGGGTTTCTCGGCAAGCCCTACGAGCCGAACGCGGTCATCAAAAACGACATCGAGTTCGTCCTCATGCAGCGCAAGCCAGGCGGATACCGTAGCCCGACCGCCCGCGAGCGGCTGCTGAGCATCATCAGCGCCGACAACTATCAAGCCTGGTTCCGGCAAAACTGGTCCGACCTGCCGGGCACGTCCAGCCGCCAGCATCCCGCGCCTTACCCGGTGGAATTCGCCGAGCGTCTGGTGCGGATGTTTTCCTTTGTCGGCGACAACGTGCTTGATCCTTTCATGGGCAGCGGCACGACCAATATCGCCTGCGCGCGTTGGGGCCGAAACAGCGTCGGGATCGAGTTGGACGCGAAGTACTACGACATCGCCCGTCGCGGCGTCGCGGCCCACGGCGCCGACCTGTTCGTCTCCTCCTGCCTGACTACGCGGGTGCACGATCATGCGCGATCTTGACGCGAAGCTGCGCGAGGCGGTCCGGCACTTCTGGCGCACCCGGCAATCTCAATCCACGCGGCAAGCCGAATCGGAAGATCGTGACCGCGGCGGGCGCGGCGCGGTGACCGGCGGTAAACAATTGGACGGCTTCGTGCGTTTGGTTCGCGAACTCCTCATTGCGGCCAAAGTGCCCGAAAGCTGCATCGCCGTAGACAAGCAGATTGAGCTTCCCGGCTGGTTTCGTGCCGAAAAGAAGTGGGATTTGGTGATTGTTCACGAAGGCGAGCTGTTGGCGGCGCTGGAGTTCAAAAGTCAAATCGGCCCGTCATTCGGCAATAACTTCAACAATCGCACCGAGGAAGCGCTCGGAAGCGCCACGGACATCTGGGCGGCGTATCGCGAAGGGGCATTCCGGCCGTCGGCGCGGCCGTTTCTTGGCTACTTCATGTTGCTTGAGGATTGCCAACGGTCGCGATCGCCGGTCAAAGTGGTCGAGCCACATTTCCCGGTCTTTCCCGAATTCCGCAATGCTTCCTATCGCGATCGTTATGCGATTCTCGTCGAAAAACTCCTTCGCGAGCGGCTGTACGACGGCGCGTGTCTTCTGCTTTCCGGTGCGGCTTCGGTGGACAATGGCGACTACCTCGAGCCACACCCGGAGCTAACGTTTTCCAAGTTCGTGACGCCGCTTGTGGCACAGGTTGCGGCTGCCTGCGCCTAACAGCGGAGGCCAGGCCGTCACTTTCTGTTTCCCTATGCTACGATGGGCGCGCAGAAAGTGAATGTTCCAGATATTTAGGACTAATATCATGTACTTTCTCAGATTGACCTCAATGGCCCTACTAGGGTTGGTTGCTACTGCCGCCGCGGCCGAAAAGCCGCCGGCGGCCGACCTGATCGTGCATCATGGCAAGATTGTGACCGTTGATCCCGATTTCCGCATCGTCGAGGCGATGGCTGTCGCCGGCGATCGCATTGTGGCCGTTGGCGAAAGCGCCAAAATGCTCGAGCTAACCGGGCCAAAGACGCAGCAGCTCAATCTGGGCGGAAAAACCGTACTGCCCGGGCTGATCGACTCCCACCTGCATATCGTGTCGTCCGCGATGTACGAATTTGACCATGAGGTGCCCCCCATGGAAACGATCGCCGACGTGTTGCGTTTCTTCCGGCAGCGGGCAGCCGTCGTGCGGCCCGGCGAATGGATCGATTTGTCCCAGGTTTTCATCACCCGGCTGCGGGAGCAACGGTATCCCACGCGTGCCGAGCTCGACGAGGCGGCGCCGCGCAACCCGGTGGTCTTTGCCACCGGTCCCGACGCCGTGCTCAACTCGATGGCCCTGAAACTCTGCGGCATCGACAAGACGTTTCGTATCACCGACGGCCAGCCCGGCCGCATCGAGCGCGACGAGGCTAGCGGCGAGCCGACGGGAGTTCTGCGGCGCTGTGGCCGGCTGCTGAAGTATCGGTCGGCGGGAAAAACTCCCACCAGGGAAGATCAGGTCCGGCGGGTCAAGCGATTGCTGGCCGCCTACAACGAGGCGGGCCTGACGAGTGTCACGGACCGCGACACGTCCGACGCAGAGATCGAGGTGATCCGCACCCTGCGCGACGGCAGCGGGCTGACCTGCCGCGTTTACCTCACCTACGCCGTGGACGTGCAGATGCCGTTGGAGAAAATCGAGGCCCGGCTCGACGCCGCCGTGCGGAGCCCGCTCTTTCGCCGCGACAATTTGCTCTGGTTGCACGGGGCAAAGATTTATATTGATGGCGGGAGGCTCACTGGCAGCGCCTACATGCTCAAGCCGTGGGGCGCGAGCAAGATCTACTCGATCAGCGATCCGCAATACCGGGGTATCCTCTTCGTCGAGCCGGAGCGGCTTTACCGCATCGCGCGCGCGATACTCAGCCGCGGCTTGCAGTTGGCGGCGCACTGCCAGGGCGACGGGGCGGTCACTGCCATGGTCGATGCCTGCCAGAGAGTGGACCGCGACTTTCCCGTCGGCCCCCTGCGGCCCTGCATCGCGCATGGGAGCTTCATGACGGCCGATGCGATGGAAAGGATGCGGCGCATCGGCATGGCCGTCGACGTGCAGCCCGCTTGGCTGTATCTCGACGGCGCTACTTTGCGCACGCAGTTCGGCGACGAGCGGTTGACGTACTTCCATCCCTATAAGACGCTCTTGGAGAAAGGGGTCATGGCCGGCGGCGGCTCGGACCACATGCAGAAGATCGGTCGCCGCCGTGGGATCAATCCCTACGACCCCTTCCTGGGTATGTCGATCATGCTCTCGCGCCAGCCGCGTTGGACCGACCAGCCGTTGCACCCGGAGCAGCGCCTTTCGCGCGAAGAGGCCCTGCGGATGTACACGATTCGCAACGCCGCACTGACCTTCGAAGAGAAGGAAAAGGGCTCGCTGGAGGTGGGCAAACTGGCCGATTTCATCGTGCTCGACCGCGACTTCCTCACCTGTCCCGCGAACGAGGTGGCAGATATCCAGGTCCTGCAGACGTACCTCGGCGGCAAGGCGGTGTTCGACCGGAGCGCGCCGCGACACGTGCCGGCGAGGCCCCTCGACTAACGGCGGGAAGGGAGGATGACAGAAAGATGTACGGCAGACGGCCCCTTTTTTCAATGTGGCCAGGTCACTGCCTAACCCGATACGGCGGGTTGGTCGGCGGCCAGGGCGCGAGAAATGCCGCTGGAAGCACTTTTTTCTGACTCAGGCTCAACTTTGGCGCTGCAGAAAAGAGAATAAGAAAAGCCGCTGCGCGGCGAAAGGAAAGCGGCGACAGGTCGCCGCACTTCAAACATGGTTGCTGAACGGCGCCGTTGCCCTTATGATAGGTCTTCGCACGCATGCCACGGCGGCCGGACCGCCGTGGCTCCCCTTGTCACTTGTCGCCCGAGAAAGGAAGCACGGAAGACCATGGCCGAAACCAATGGCGCCCAGCATACTCAAGCGGCGCCGCGACTGAATTCAGAGATCCTCGACCGCCTGCCGCCGCAAAACCTCGATGCGGAACGGGCCGTGCTGGGCAGCCTCATCCTCGACCCGCAGATGTGCGACGAGGTCGCCTTGATCGTGCGCGACAGCGATTTCTATGCCGACGCCAATCAGCGACTCTACCGCAATCTGCTGGCCATGCACGAGCAGGGAAAACGCATCGACATCACCCTCCTCGTGGATCGCTTGAAACAAGAAGGCGAGTACGAAGCGATCGGCGGGGCCGCCTACCTGGCCGAGGTGGCCCAATCGGTCCCCTATGCGGCCAATGCCACCTACTATGCGGAAATTGTCCGCAACAAGGCCACGGTGCGGGAGTTGATCCATGCCAGCACCGAGATCCTCCGCGACGCCTGGGACCCGACCTATGACCCCAAGGAACTGCTGAGCCACTCGGAAGAGAAGATTTTCGCCGTCCACGACCGCCGCAGCACCGACCGTGTGACCCATATCGAACATCTGCTCATGGAGGCCTTCGACCGCATCGACGCCCGGCTGGCGAAAGGCGCCGGCGACGCCACGCCCACCCACTTCCGCGACCTGGACAGCAAGACCGGCGGGCTGCACCCGGGGGAGTTCATCGTGTTGGCGGCCCGCCCGAGCATGGGCAAGACGGCCCTGGCCACGAACATCGCGGAGAACGTGGCCATCCTCTCGCGCGTGCCGGTGTTGTTTGTGAGCCTGGAAATGGCCCGCCTGGAACTGGCGCAGCGATTGCTGTGTTCGCAAGGCAGCATCGACGGCAGCAAGTTCCGCAGCGGCTTCATTACGGCCGACGAGCGGGAGAAACTGGTGGAGGCCTCCACGAAGCTGTCGCAGTCGCCGCTGTACATCGACGACACGCCCAGCCGTACGGTCACGGAAATCGCCGCCTGCGCCCGCCGGCTGAAGCGGAAGGAAAACCTGGGCCTGATCATCATCGATTATTTGCAGCTCGTGCAGCCTGACGATCCCCGCGATCCGCGGCAGGAGCAAGTCGCCAAGATGGCACGGCGGTTGAAGGCCCTATCGCGGGAATTGAGCATCCCCGTCATCTGCCTGGCCCAGTTGAACCGGCAGGTCGAGGCCACCGGCAAGGAAGAACACCGCCCAAGGCTGAGCCACCTGCGGGAATCGGGGGCCATCGAGCAGGATGCCGACGTGGTGATGTTCGTGCATCGCGAGGAGTACTACCACACCAAGGAAAAGGCCGAGGAACTGGGCCTCGTAGGCCAGGGGCTGCTGATCCTGGCCAAGCAGCGCAACGGGCCGACCGGCGACATCAAGCTGCAATGGAGCGACAAATATACGCGCTTCCGCGATTTCTCCGAAGAGCCGTTCCAGGAGTTCAGCGGCTATAGTCAGGACTTTTAGCGTTCCAGCGCATAGCGCAGCGGCTCGTCTTGCGACATGCTCCAGAGCACTTGCGCATGCCCGACTGCGCTGTCGGGAACGTACTCGGCAACGTCCGACGGCAGTTTCAGACGGACCATCGCCGGCAAATGTACAGCAAGATGCCCAATGAGCGAGTGCAAGACCGCCTGCAGCACGACAGTCAAACTGCGGAAGCGGCTGTTGTGGCGGATGGGCTGTCCGCTGCGGAAGCGGACCTCGCGGCCGCGGCCCAGCGGATAATCGGCATCGGCGCCGATCTCGAACGTCACGGTCTTGCCCTGGTGCCGCTGCGGGATGGCCACGGGGAACTTGGCGATGCCGAAACCGGCCGGACCACATTCGATGTCGGGCGAGACGGTCGCCAGGCCGGCGCCGCTGGGCCGCAAGGCAATGCGAGCGGTTGACGGCCCAAGGTATCGGCTCTGGAACATGATCGTGAACACGGCCATGTCGTCTTCGCGCTCCAAGGCGATACTGAAGCAGAACCCGTCGCGCTCGAAGAACTTGTCTTTGCAGAGACTCAAGTAGTCGGGCACGAGGTCGCGGCGGAGGTGCAGGCCCACGAGCAATACGAGGGAAGCCGCGGCAAAGGTCCAGCCGAGAACCTGGGCCGCCGCGAGCAACGGCGTGGCGTGGTCCGCCCGCAGGGCCACTACGGCAAGTCCGAGGCCAAGTCCTACGCCGATCAGAGCGATATTTTTCAAGGCTTACTCCAGGATTCGTTTCAAATGAGCTTCCCCCATTATAACCCTGGGTATATCCCATTTTCAAAGCAAATACTGGCAAGGGCGCAAAAGTATGTGTAATACCGCGAGTGTTTTAGCTTCGGCACGATCCTCTTGACGGGCGAGCCTGCCGTCCGGCAATGAAGAGCATGGCGATGAAACTTGTTGCCTCTTTCTCAACCCAATCCGGCGGCGTTCAATGCGCCGAGGTAAAACATTGCCAAGCGGAAGATAAAGAAGATGATGATCGCCGCGACCGCCGCCCATACGGCAAAACCGGCTACCGTGGCCAAGACGCTAAGCGATGCCCGGGCCTGGTCCTGGTAGAGCTGTGAAAGGTGCTCCATCGACTCCGGTAGCGTGCCACTCGTCTCGCCGACGTGCAGCGATTGGAGAAAGTCCTCCGGAAAGCCGCCGGCCTCGCAGAAGGCATCGTAGATCGGAGCGCCGCGGGCAATCTGGGCGTCGATCCGCTCGATACGATCGATGTACCAGGCATTGCGCGTGCTCTGGAGGCTCAGTTTCAGCGATTTCCGCAACTCCATGCTGGTGTTCATCGTCTGCGACATTACCCAGGCCAAGCGGGCCATTGCCACCGTCTGCAAGGCCGATCCGATCTTGGGAATCCGCAACATCAATCGCTGCAAAGGACGCGTCCAAAGAACGCCGCGGTTCACCGCCCGGACCAACACCGCCAGCGCAACGCCGACGATGCCGACAAAGGCGGCATATTTGGCCAGCCCGCTGTTGCCGACCAGCCCCAGCCGCAACGGATCGAGATGCATATGGTTCATGTCGTTGATGATCCCCATGACCCAGATAACGAACCCGACGATCAGAATGGCCAGGAACAGTTCGATGGCAGGCCAGGTGATGGAGGCCAGGAAATTTCGCCGCAGCGAGATCTGGTTCTCGTAGTGATTCGCCAGTTGCTTGAGGACTTCGCCCAAATGGCCCGACTGCTCGCCGACATATACCATTTCGCGGAACAGAGGCGGAAAGAAATGGCCCGTGGCGGCCAGCCCGTCGCTGAGCGTGCCGCCCTGGTTGACTGTCTGGCTAAGAGTTGCCAAGTGGCGGCGGGCCGCAAGACCGCGGGCGGTCTTGGCCTCGCGGGCGCAGATCGTGCGTTCGTCGATGCCGGCCAACAAGCAGGTCGACGCCCGCTGGCTGAAGGCGGCAAGTTGCTTGAGCGACATTCGCGGGCTGAAAAACATGCTGGACGTCCACCGTGCGTTGAGAGGGTGCCCTCAACTGCATTGTACTGCCACGGTGGGGAGGCGTGCAACAGCCCGCATCGCTATTCCAGGAGAACGACAAGGTCCTTCGTAGCACGGAATTTATTCCGTGGACTTACCCTTCTTGGGGCAAAACGGAATGAACTCCGTGCTACGGAGGGCTGTCCTGCCAGACTTTGCGGTTCTCCCGCATCGCTATTCTTTGAACCGGTAACCGACGCCGCGGACGGTCTCGATGTACTTGCCCGCGTCGCCAAGTTTCTTCCGCAGGCCGACAATCTGCACGTCGACGGCCCGATCGGTAATGGCGTAGTTGTCGCCATGCACACCGTCAAGAATCTGCTGACGACTGAAGACCCATCCCGGCCGACTGGCCAGGAAGTAAAGCACGCGGAACTCGGTAGAACTCAATTCAACCGGACTGCCGTCGAACAGCACCTCGTGCCGGCCGGGGTGGATCACCATGCCGTGCATCTCGATGACTTCGTCGCCCTCGTCGAACTCTTCTTCCGCGGTCGCCACGGCCAACTTGCGGCGGAGCACGGCCCGAATGCGTGCTAGGAGCACCTTGGGACTGAAAGGCTTGGTCACGTAATCGGTAGCCCCCAGATTCAGTCCTCGCACGATGTCGGCCTCTTCGCTCTTGGCCGTGAGCATCATGATCGCAACATCGGCCGTCTTGGGCGACGAGCGAAGCCGCTGGCAGACCGCTAAACCGTCCATGCCCGGTAGCATAACGTCCAACAGAATCAGATCGGGCGCCTGTTTTTCGGCGAGCAAGAGGGCCTCTTCGCCCGATGCCACACTCGCCACCTGGTAGCCTTCCTTGAGAAGGTGATAGCTGACCAGCTCGCGAATGTCCTCCTCATCCTCCACGATCAGGATGAACTTCTTCATCGTCGGCGTACCGCTCTCCTGTTCCAGAGGGCGCTCGGAAAGAAATGTATTTGTAACCATTGCCGCAGTTTACATAAACAATGTTAGAGAATTGTTAGCGGCAGGTGAGTGTTCTGCAAAGGTGGAAAAATCTATTTCCGCCGTCGTTCTTTCGCACCCCCCCCTAGTATTGCAAGAATCAAGAAAAGATGCAAGACCGCGCGTTTTCGGCCGAAGGGAGAATACCCTGGCAAGCGACCTGGGTTGATGTGAGGATTTTTCGACCTGTGCTAATAATTGGTCCTGCCCCGCCAAGTAGCGAGGGCGGCAGCCAGGAAACCGGCTAGCAAGAGCACCAACGTCCCCGGTTCGGGTACCGCCACAACTGTGCCGCCGTCGGTCCCGGGCGACGACACCACCGAGGGGTCGTATAGCAATGTCCCGCCCGCGCCCACCGTCAAGCCCGTTCCGGCGGGCAAAGCGCCGCTGCTGGTCACCACCAGCGCGCCGTCATCAACCAGCGTGCCGCCGCCATAGCTGTTCGAACCGCTAAGGATCAACTCGCCGCCACCATCCAGCGTCAGGCTCATGCCCAGGCCGCCGTCGCTGATGTTTCCGCTCAACGTCAGGCTGCCGCTGGAACTGACCTCCAGGTTGCTGTCCAACATGATGGGGACCTCCATCCAATGCGTTCCGCTCTGCACCGCCACGGTGGCCGGGCTGTTGGCGTCCGTTCCGGTCAGCGTCAAGCCCGTAGTGCCCGACCCTTGCAGGATAAGGTAGCTGGCATTGGAGTTGCTGAAGACGACGCTGCTGAGCAGCGGGGCCGCCGAATCCAGCGTCACGGTTACCGTGCCGCTGGTCGCGGCCGCGCCAAAGGTGGCTGTGTCGGTGATGTAGCCCGATAGGCCCGGCGCGCCGGATGGTCCGCCGCTGACCGTATCCTGCCAGTTGCCACTGGCCGCCCAACTGCCGTTGCCGGCGTTCCACTGAGCCTTGCCGGAGTAGACATTGCCGGTAATCGAAACCACCAACGAACCTAACGCGCCGGCGCCAGGCAGCGACTGCCTGTCGCCGGCCGATGCGAACGTGACCGTGCTGCTAAACGGTCCCGGTGTGCTGCCCGCATCAAAAGTGGCCGTATAGGTTTGCGCGGACCCGGCGGACACGAAGTACGGTGTCGCCGGTCCGCTGCCCAGTACGCCTTGGGTGATGATCGGGGCGGAATCGACTTCCAAGTCGCTCCGCGTACCCACCGCATTGTTCAGCGCGATCGTCGCCGACAGGTCGGTGGCGCCGGCGTGTGCCAGGAATCCATTGCCCGCGGTCACCGTCACACTGCCGGCGGCGTGGTCCAGAACGGTCAGATTCACACCCGCCGAGATGTCCGCCGCTGGCGATGCGCCGGGCAAGGTCTGGTCGTCGCCCACGTTGAGCGAGAAGTTCTGCACCTGGGCGCCCAGCGTGCTGGTGTTCAAGGCCGCCGTGTAGGACTGACTGGCGCCGGAGGCGACCAAGGCCCCGCCCGTCGAGCCCGTCACGCTAGCGCCCAGCGAATTGACGTCCAAAGAGGCCAGCCCGCTTTGCCCCTGCGTGCCGTTGGACAGGCTCAATCCCGCGCTGATGCCCGGAGCGCCCACGATGACCGTTTGGCTATTGCCGTTGGCCACGCTCAGGGTCGGGGCAGCGTGGCCCAGAACGGTCAGGCTCACGCCCGTCGAGACGTTCGCCGCCGGTGATGCGCCGGGCAAGGTCTGGTCGTCGCCCACGTTGAGCGAGAAGTTCTGCACCTGGGCGCCCAGCGTGCTGGTGTTCAAGGCCGCCGTGTAGGACTGACTGG
>Ga0181520_10000529_pt1 | contig 83239 bp, 60 predicted proteins | sample PEATcosm2014_Bin_29_FD_132451 | JGI IMG/M metagenome (GOLD analysis project Ga0181520, IMG submission 132451) | Peatland microbial communities from MTU Mesocosm Facility, Houghton, MI, USA - PEATcosm2014_Bin02_30_metaG | ecosystem: Environmental > Terrestrial > Soil > Wetlands > Peat | place... | reverse complement strand
CTTTCCGACACCCGCCCCCCAGTATCCCCAAAAGGGGAGGAAACGATAATGTAGTGACCAACAGGAAATTCAACCCTTACGCCATAATGACTTACATCGAGACTTGTTAAACATGGGCTAGCAGGATAACAAGCGACCCGGTAGCCGGCACTGCAATTCCTGCCCCTGTCCCATCTACGCAATCCTTTCTCCGGACTCCGAGGAAACCACCCTTTTTTCGGAGTTCGGACTGCGATAGGGGATGGCGATTCTTTGACGTTTACCTACCTGAGAATAACCTGGGGCGGCCCGGCTGGTGCTGCGACGTGGAAACGAATTACGGCTGGTTCGGCTTTCAGGGGGATCGCCAGTTCTATGCCGACGTGACCAGCATCATGGACATACCGTTCTTCACCCCCCATGCCCCTCCTTTCCCCTTTCACCTCGGTAGCGACGGGCGGATGGGCGCATGCTGGGGGCAACAGGGGGCGAAGGGCACCAAGAGCGGCGGGCTGAATTAGCGATGTAAGTTATGCTGAAGCATAACCTACGATTACTGCGATCACATCCCGGCGGTGGAAGGCGTTTCCGCGGCCGGCTTCTCGGGCTCCGGCTTGTCCGCGGCCGGCTTTTCGTCGCCGTCGGCCGGCCTGAAGACCCGCTCATCGTAGAGGGCCAGGGCGTGCAAGGCGTGGCCCGCCGCCACGATCTCGCGGGTCGAGAGCGTGGACGTGCCCCCTTGGTAGCGCTGGCTGCCGAGCAGGTTGGCAAGGTACTCGACGGCGCTGGTCACTCCCAGGTCTTCCAGCCGCTTGTCGGGGAGCGAAGTGACGAGCCATTCCAAGATGCGGCCGGTGGAACGCAACTGCAAGACGGGATCGGCGCTGGTGCTGCGGCCGGCCAGGAAGTAGGGCCCCCAACTGCCGTCGCTGTTTTGCTGCTCGAGGGCGAACTTCTGGAAGTCGGCCACGAACTTCTGCGCCCGCTGGAACTCGCCGTCGACCGGCTCTTCGCGCTTCACGCGGCGGAGGACGGCGTAGCTGAGGCCCATCAAGCGGTTCAATCCGCCCTCCGGCGCGGTGATCACCGGCTGGGCGAGCTCCAAATCGATCATGCGATCGAGCGACCAGGCCTCACCGAGATCGTTTTTCCACTGCGGCTCGTCGAGGAAATAGGCCAGGCCGAGCAGCTTGAGCGACAAGTCCTCGCCGGCGCGGCAGCTCCGCTTCTCGGCTTCGACGAGGTCGGCCACGCTGCGGGTAAAGCGGCTGGCGCGGACGGGGTAACTCGTCTGCACGCGCGACATGGCCAGCATCGCCAGAAACTCGCCGGGGTGCTCCTGGCAGCCGTAGCCGATCCGCGCGGCAACGTGCCCCTGGCTGAGTCCCAAGAGTTGGAAGCCGGCGCAGGGATAACCCCAACAGAGGCAAGTGATGCCGTTGATGTGATTCTCATCGGCCGCGTCGCGGAGCACCTCGCTGCCGCAACCGAAGGCCAGGCAATAGCTGGTGATTTCGGTGGCCGAGTTATCGCGGGTATTCAGGGGGAGCTTTTGGTGCATCGCCAGCGTAGCGCGAACGAGATCGCGGCGCGCCGTTTCGCTGGCGGTCAGCTTTTTTTTGGGTTTCGCCGGTGCGGGAGCGGCCTGGGTGGGCGTCGCGGCATCGGCCGGTTTGCCCTTGTCGGCCGGAGCCGTCGCCTTTGCCGGCTTGGCGGCTTTCGAGGCGGCGTCATTGGTCCCGGCCCATAGCCCGGCCGGAACGATCAAACAGGCCGTCACGATACCGAGCGGAAGAAGGCTATGCAGGCGAATCATCGCGTAATCTCCAGAACTTAGTCAGGCCGGAAGGCGAACCCCGTCAGATCAACTCCGTTTAGCGGCCGGCGGCACGCCGGCCAAACGGCCGATTGGGCGATTCACGCCGCGTGGACGCGGCGGCTAAACACGGCATTACTTTTCTAATTCCCGGTAAACATGGCGTTCATTCGCGCCCTTATTGCAGCCCCGCCGTTTCATGCGGCATCGATTTCTTGGCCGTGGGGTGCGACTCCTCGCGTGCCGGGCGATCGATGAGGAAACCCCCGACGTCGCCGCGCTCGTTGTAACTATTGTTCTCGGCGCCGCAGCCGTAGGTGTCCTTGCCGCCGTAGTCGACCAGGAAACTGAAGTTGCCGCCGCAGGTGGGCAAGGTATGGTAGGAAATGCCCGGGTTGGCATATCCCTGGCCGTATCCTTCGTACACGTCGTCGCCGGCGTAGTCGAAGAGGATGCCGAAGCCCATCTGGGCGCCGGTGCCTTGGGTGAGCCCGCCGGTGGCCGTATAGTGGTCGTTGCCGGCGAAATCGCAGAGCACACCCATCGAGCAGTCCCAGGCCATGCCGCTGCCCATGATCGTTCCCTCGTACAGGTCGTCGCCGGAGTCGTCGAAGCAGAAGCCCATGGCGTAGTGGCAACCCCAGCCGCAGCCGAATCGCTGGAAGCTGGTCTGCGTGCGCGGGCCGCCGTTGTAAGCGTTGCGGCAGATCAGCCGCTTGGTATTGCCGCTGAAATCGCGGGCGAAACCCAGGCCGCACCAATAGCCGCCGCCGTGGGAGAGATAATCGAACTCGTAGGTGTTTTCGCCGCCGTTGTCGAGGATCACGCCGATGCCGCCGCTGGCCACCTGGCGAATGCCGGCACCCACGCCCTGTCCCCAGCCCTCATAGCCGGGCGTTTCGGGATAGTAGCTGTTGCGCCACATGCCGCCACAATAGTAATGATTGTTGCCGGTCGTGTTGTCCAGCAGCCCGAAGCCGAGCGGGTTGCCGAACCCTTGGGCCCACATGGCGGCGTGATAGTCGTTCTGGCCGCCGTGGCCGATGAGGATGCCGATGCCGCCGAGGGCCTGGCCTTGCACGCGACGGACGCCGCGGTAGCGATTCTTGGCGCCGTAGTCGACGACCATGCCCACGCCGGCAATGGCCGAGCCCTGGGCGATGTCCTGGGCCTCGTAGACGTTCTTGCCGCCCAGGTTGACGATCATCGACACGCCCATCACCGCGCCACCCTGAATGCCGGGCTTGCTGCCCTGGAAAACGTTGTCGCCCCCTTCGTTGACCACCACGAGCACGGGCCGATCGATGCCGACGGTGCCTTCGTAATAGGTGTTGCCGCCGCCCAGATCGATCACCACGGCGACGTCGCGCATCTCGTCGAGCTGGTAGGTGTTCGGTCCCTTGCCGCCGATGATGATGGCGCCGGTGGGCGTATCGATGCGGGCCACGACCGAGCCGGTCACGCCGGGCACGCTCGTAATGCCTTGATCCGGCAGCGACTTGAGTTTCTCCAGCAGCGTGGCGTCGGCCAGCGGGGCCAGCGCCTCGGCCGCCGCGTAGAAAGCCCCGCGATCCATCTTTTCCATCAGGTCGCAGAGCTGGCGGCCCGTGCCGCGATCGGCCAGCGTGTGTCCCACCTGGTTCTGAGAGCAGAGCACGGGGACCACGTTGCTGAGCAACTGGCTGATCTCCGCCTTATTCAAAGGGGCCAGCGCGGCACAGTAGGAGACCTGGGCCTCGGTGAGCGCCTGCTTGATGACCTCCAGGGCCTCGGTGGCCGAAGCGACCTGGGGTGTCTTCTGCGGTTTGCGCCGGCCGGCGTCCATCTTCTCCGAGGCGATGGAGAGAATGCGGGCGAGGCCCTCGTGCTGGTCGAGGGCGGCCACGTGCAAGTCGTGGGTAAAGCGTTCGGCCTCGGCCGGCGCGGTCAGCATGTTCTGCATCATGTGGTTGTACCAACGGATGCGGCAGTTGCCGGTCAACTCGGAACCCGTATAGCCGCTGGCGGTAGCGTTCACACGTCCGTCGGCGTAATTTTGGAAGCGGGCAAAGCGATCGGTGATGCCGCGAGTGCGGATGCCCGCCACGATTTCTTCTTGCAGCAATTTCATCATGCCGGCCGCCAACGGCTCGCCGACCGAGTCCGTCTTCCCCGCGCCGGGGTCGGCAGATTTCGCGCCCGCCTTGGCCGGAGCCGCTTCCTTCTTTGGTATGGCAGACTTTGCCGAAGGCGCAGACTTGGGAGTTTGCCGAACCGCGTTCGGTTGTGCCGCTGGCTTAAAATGAACCGCCTCGCCAAGCTGCGATTCCAGGGACGGTCCCTTGGGATGGGCGGGCTCGTCGGCCGAAGCGCGGCTCAGGATCGCAATCGCGAGAATCATCACGATTGCACTGAGGTAGCAGATAATATGTCGAATGCCAGAGCGGGTAGAACTTGATGACATCATGGACTCCAACCGAGATCCGCGCGAAGGTCGCCGAAGTGCGGTATTCTAAAGGAGGGATGCCGAACACGTCAACCACATTGCGTATAGCAATCAGATCGATTGTGCGGCGTGCTGCCCGTATTATGGCGTGAATCGGCGGAACAATCGCTATTCCTTGAATGGTTTGCGGCGGAAAGGCTTTTGCAGCCCGGCCACGCATATTTCGCGGCGGTCATGTTGCAGTTGTCTTGCGCGAACCACGTTGTAACCCCAGCTTCGCACGCAGTCGAGGTACTCGGGAACCCGTCCCGCGAGGTCCCATGTTGGTAGCTTGAGCGTCAGCAAGAGGCCGCGGACGTTGACCTCCGGGTGTGTGACAATGGCTTCCACCGCGGCCAGCGTGTAGCGCGGCGCCACGTTCATGTCCACCGTGAGCCAGCGTATTTTGCGGAACTCGCGGCGGCGGACCTGCGTGCTGCGACGGCGAAGGTGCGTGAAATGGTGATGGTTGAGCACGCTGGGGGCCATTTCGGCCGGATCGATGCCGGTAACGAGCAGCCCGCGGGCCAAAAGCGCCTGGCTCGCTCCGCCCGGCGCACTGCCGATCTCGGCCACTCGGGCCCCCGGCGGAATAGGAAGTTGCGACCACCGCAGGGCCTCTTCCATTTTCAGCCACGCCCGCGAGACGGCGTCGGCCGGCATGTTGAGGCACATCATTCCGCCGGGAAATCGCGAGGAAACCAACTGGGCCAGGTGGTACCCGACCCACCACTGGTCGGGAGCCAGAATAACGCAGTCGAGGACCATTTCGCCGGGCCGCGCGGGTTGGCACAGGTCATCGGCGCTCCGCGACAGGCTGGCTGGCCGGGGACAAGCCTCCAGCAGCGTGCGATGGGCGTCGATAGCTTCGGCCGTGATGGCCGGGTCGTAGTCGCGATCGCCCGGTGCCGCTCGATCTTTCTCCCACACGTGAATCCTCTGCACCGGGCCGATCGTCTCCTGTTGCCAGGCCGCCACGGCGAGCTCGTGAACGGACGGGCCAGTCACTTTTCCCAGGGAGAACCCGTAAGCCCTGGCGAAGACCGATTCGAGGTCGAAATCGGCGGCAAGTTCCAGTGTTTCGGGAAGTTTGAATGTTAGAAAGCCGGGTTGGGAGAAGGCGAAGCGAAACGGGGGCCAACGCCGCGCGATTTCCCCTTTGACCGCCCTTTCCGCACCGATCTGACAGGTAACGAAGATGAACTTAGGCATGCGGGCGAGTTTCGGGGAAGGCAAGGAGAATCATCTACTTGTAGCGCAATGACTCGCGTTCGTCCAGCCCCTCTGTAGCCAGTGTTGGAGCGGCAAATGTACTGCCGCCCTCGGAACTGGGCCGAAACAAGGGTGGCAGTACAACTGCCACCCTAACATTTGCAGTGCAACTGCCACCCTAACATTTGCAGTGCAACTGCCGCCCAATCATTTGCAGTGCAACTGCCACCCCAACATGCACAGCCGAGGGCGGCTGTGCTACACTTTCTCCATGCAAGTGATTTCCGGCGGACAGACGGGCGTGGATCGGGGCGCGCTGGATGCCGCGATCCAACTGGGGGTTCCCCATGGCGGATGGTGCCCGAAGGGCCGGTTGGCCGAGGACGGGACCATTCCCGCCCGGTATCAGTTGCGGGAAAGCGACTCGGCCGACTACTGCGTCCGCACCGAGCAGAACGTGCTCGAGGGCGATGCCACGCTGATTCTCTGTCGGGGGCGCCCGAGCGGCGGCACGGAACTGACGCTCCGCTTGGCCCGGCAACACGGCCGGCTCCACCTCGTCGTCGATCTTGATCGTGGTCCCGATCCGGAGCCCATTCGCGGCTGGCTGGAAGAACAGCGGATCGAAACGCTCAACGTGGCCGGCCCCCGCGAAAGTCAATCGCCCGGCATTGGCGTCTCGGCCCGCGAATTCCTCGTCCGCGTGCTCCGCGGTTAGGGCGGGGAGGAGGACGGCACATCGATCGGGGTATCGCGCGGGTGCAGTATGCCGCACGAGCCGTCACCGCTGTTGGGACACGCCACCTGATCCTCCGCCACCCCTGTCACTCGGCCACATTTCAGACAGGCGCTGATCGACCGCTGGACAAACGGTGCCACCCCGGTCGCCCCCGCGGGAAACAACCGGCTATCGTGGACCGTGAGCATCGTCCCGCTTTGTTCGTGGATGACGCGGACACATCCGGCCGGGATGTTGCGCGGCTGATTGGCGGGGAGCACGAAGGTATCGTGCGAAAGCGCACCGTCTGGAGTCAGAATGCGAAAACGTCTTTGACCAGGCATCGGCGGAACCTCCCAGTTGCAATCAAAAAACATTCTAGCGGCGAGACCGCGACCGACCAGCCGGCCGGAATGGGGGTGAGACTATGGGGTCCACAGGCCAGCCGCTGTCAGTTACGGTTTTGGTGGCCGTTGCACGGCGGTCGGCTGCGGCTGAGGAAGGAGGCTTCCGGCTTCACAGCGTGCGATCCTGGCGCGCATGGCCTCCGCCAGAGCCCGATTGTTATACCGCGTAGCGACCTCCAGTGCCTCTCGATACTGTGCCATCGCCTCGCCGATGCGGCCGCGACTGGCCAACACGTTGCCCAAGTTGGCGTGGGCCTCGGGCAGTTCCGGCTTGATTTCCACGGCCTTCTGGTAGTTCACGATCGCCTCGTCCAATCGCCCCAGGCGCTCCATCAGATAGCCCAGGTTGTTCAGCGTCTCGGCGGAGTCCGGCATGAGCACCAACGTCTTGCGATACTCTGCGATCGCCTCGCCGAAGCGGTCCTGATGGGCCAACGCCATGGCCAGATTGTTGTGCGCTTGGGCGTAGTCGGGCTTGAGTTCCAGCGCCTTGTGATAGTGCTTGATCGCCTCGCCGAGGCAGCCCCGCCCCGCCAACACGACGGCCAGATTGTTGTGCGCTTCGGCGTGGTCCGGCTCGATTTCCAGCGCTTTTCGATATTCGACGATGGCCTCCGGCAGCCGCTGCAGGCGAAACAACGCGAGGCCGAGGTTGTTAAGAGCATCAGCGGAGTCCGGCTTGATTTCCAGCGCTTCCCGATACTCCGCGATCGCTTCGCCCCACCGGTTTCGATCCGCCAATGCCTGGCCCAGACAATTGTGCGCAACGAAGTTTTGCGAAGTACAAGCCAGGGTATGGGTCCATAACGTCTCGCTGTCACGCCAAAACGATGTCTGACGCCACGCACAACCCATCAGCGCGGCCAGCACCGACGCCGCCGCGATGCCCCACGCCGACTGCCAAAACGGCCGGCGGCGAAGCAACTCCGCGGCTCCCCAGACCAAGGCAATGCACAAGCCGATGTGCGGCAAGTAGCTGAAGCGGTCGGCCATCGCCCCGATGCCCACCTGCACGAGCCCGATTGCCGGCAGCAGCACGACCAAGTACCACAGCCAACCCATGAGCAGATAGGAATATCTCCGTCTGCAAGCCCAGCTCCCGGCGGTAATTGCCGCCAGTATGAAAAACGCCCCGCAGATCTTCCAGATGGGTAAATCAAGGCCGGGGCGGGGATAAAAGGCCGCCAGTCCCAGCGGGCAGAAGAACTGACCGAGATAGGCCACGGAGGAGATCAAGGCATTGCCGATGCGCCACCAGAAAGGAAGAGGCTCATCGGGCGTCTGCGTCTCGGAAGCGGCCCAAACGGCTACCGCGGACGCCGCAATCGACAGCAGAAAGAGCGGAATCTTTTCCACGATCAGAGACCAGGGCAACGAAAACCTTGTGGCCGCCGTGCCCGTCCGACGCAACGGCCACCAGTCCAACAACAGCAGCACCAAGGGCAGCGTCACCAACGACTGCTTGGCCAGGAGGCCCAAGGCAAAGACAACGACGAGCAGCAAGTAGCGCCCCCACGAAAACGGCCTGTGTGCGGGAAAAAGGGGACAGTCCCCATTTGCCGGAACGGCCCGACGGGTGCTTCGCACAAATGGGGACTGTCCCCTTTTTCCCGCCCCGCCCGCGTGATGGACGTAAGCCGCCAGCGTCAACATGAAAAACAGGCCGCTGAGGACGTCCTTTCGTTCCGTCACCCAGGCCACCGATTCCACCCGCAAGGGATGTAGAGCAAAGATCGCCGCCACCAGCGCACTAGGCCAGAAACCGCCGGTCATTCGCCAAAGGACGAGAAACAGGAGCACCGCCGTAGCCGCGTGCAGCACGTCGTTGCTGACGTGATGTCCACCGGCATGGAGTCCATAAACCTGGCAATCCGCCATCAGCGAAAGCCAGGTGAGCGGATGCCAGTTGGCGCTGTGCCGGTCGGCAAACGCCCAGTAAATGCCCTCGGCGCTCAGCCCCGCGGAAACCTGCCGATTCTCGTACACGTACAGGTTGTCGTCGAAGTTGAAGAACTCGTGGCGCACGGTCTGGCCGAACACCAGGCCGACCGCCAGCACGAGCAGGCTGCAAACGGCCAGCGTCCGAGCGCGGCTTTGCCTCTCGATTGCCAGGAACGAGTCCATCTCGTCGCGGCGAGCGGCCCCCCGTTGCCCGGTGCCTCGGCCCTCCGGCCGGGAGTCTTCCTGGCCTCGCTGTGGGGCGTTACGAGGGTTGGCCGTTCGGTGGCTATGTCGTTTTCGGCCCATGCGAGAGAAAGCTGACCGGCGGAAATTGTCGCGTCCCTCATCGTAATAGCGAGGTCCGCCGGTCGCAAGCCGCGGCGCTGACGCGCTGTGATTGCGGATTGCCGCAATCGACTATGCTTCGGAGTTGCGGGATCGTTCGGCGAGTATCCATTCAATGACTTGGCGCACCGTCCCCGGCCTTTGCCGCCAAATCGAGCGCGACGACCAGATCACGATCAGTCTGAGGATCACGACGGCAGGCGGCCAACACAACAGCCACAGGGCAAACTGCCAGGCCATCATTTTGCCGATGGCGATCGCGGCAATCCCACAGGAAACCAGCCAGACCCGCCCAGGCGGCAGAACACCGAGAAACCGACATCGAATCAGTCTCGGGACGCCGAATCTCGCCCGCAGGAAGCTATCAAAACGCTTCCAGTCGGTATCGGGCAGTGCATCGGGCAAATTGGTGGACGGCCGAAGCCTCGGGCGTTTGAAGTGGCACCAGTTTTGGACAAAATCGCGAATATCGACGAAGGCGGCGAACTGCGGGCAGGGGTGGGACTCCAGGCTTCCCTCTCCCGCGGGCGCCCAACGGGCAACGCAGGCCGCGTTTTCGAGCAGATAATCGATCAGCCAGCCGAGCGTGCCGCCCTGCTTCCAAATTTTCTCGCTTATCATCTCACGCGGAAGATCGACGACGAATTGATTCTCGGTCTGAAAGATGGCGTCGAGCGCACACAGGCCGTCCCCGTTGTCCCACAGGAGAATTTCGAGTGGATCGTCGGGCAAGAAGTTGTCGGTCGTCCAACCGACCGTATTTTTGATGATCGTGCACACCCTTTGGCCCACGTCCGCCCGGCGCGGGTCCGCGCCCCAAAACTCCGTAGGGATAGCGCCCCGCTGCTGGACCACGCACTCTATTCCGCGGCGGAGGCGTTTCCGCGCGCGACCCGACAAGCCGGCAGCCCTCGGACGCTCGGTGGGCCAACTGAGGGGGACGTACTTTCCTTCGGCAGGCATGGGCTCAGTGCCGGTTCGTTGAGGTGGTGGAAATTGTTGCACATCCTACCCCCTCTCGGATACGGGTGCAAGAGAAGCCGCAAAGGGGCATTGGGTACTCCCCCTGGTCCGCACAGACACAGCGGCATTTGGGGCAGCGAACCCACCCTTGGTTCTGCGTGGCCTCTTGCCGCTGGCGCGGCCCGGATAGGCGAGCTATCCGGGCGACCCCGAGGCTTCCCGTACATTCCGGGCCCCACCGGCTGCCACATTTGCTGGCAATATGGTAAACTTTGTGAGGGTTTTTAGGCAGTCTGGAGAAATTTGGTGAGTAAGAAACCGTGGGGTGGGGTGTTCGATCAGGCGACCGACCGGCGGGTCGAGGAGTTCACCGAGAGTGTGAGCTTCGACCAGCGGCTCTATGCGCAAGACATTGAGGGCTCGATCGCCCACGCCCAAATGCTGGCCAAAGTGGGGCTCATCACGCCGGACGAGTGCCTGCAAATTGAGCAGACCCTCGCGCAGATTCGCGTGGAAATTGAGCAGGGCCGCTTCCCGTTCCGCATCGAACTGGAAGACATCCACATGCACATCGAGCGGGCGCTGATCGATCGGATCGGCGACGTGGGCCGGAAGCTGCATACGGCCCGCAGCCGCAACGACCAGGTGGCCACCGATCTGCGGCTGTGGGTCCGCTGGGCCATCGATCAGATCGACAGCCGTTTGACGGCCTTGCAGCGGGCGCTGGTGGGCCGCTGCGATCGGGACGCCGAGGTGATCCTGCCCGGCTACACCCATTTTCAGCGTGCCCAGCCCGTTTTGGCGCCGCACTACTGGCTGGCCTACTGTGAGAAGTTCCAGCGCGATCGGCTGCGGCTGGCCGACTGCCGCCGGCGGGTGAACGTGCTGCCGCTGGGTGCGGCCGCCCTGGCCGGCACGAGTCTGCCGATCGATCGGGCCGACGTGGCCGTGCGGCTGGGTTTCGACGCCGTGGCGGCCAACAGCCTGGACGCGGCCAGCGACCGCGACTTCGCCCTGGAGTTCGCCTTCGTGCTGGCGATGATCGCCGAGCACCTGAGCACATGGGCCGAGGAGTGGATCCTCTGGTCGACGGTGGAGTTCAGTTTTTTGAAGCTGCCGCAGGCGTTTTGCACCGGCTCGTCGATCATGCCCCAGAAAATCAATCCTGACGTCTTGGAGTTGATTCGCGGCAAGACGGCCCGGGTGGTGGGCAATCTGCAAACGCTGCTGGTGCTGGTCAAGGGCTTGCCGCTGGCCTACAACCGCGACCTGCAGGAAGACAAGCCGCCGCTGATGGATTCGTTCGATACGGTCCGGGCGTCGCTGGAGCTGGCCGCCCCGCTGGTGGCCGAGGCGGAGCTGAATCGCGAGGCGATTGCCGCCCAGCTCGATCGCGGGCACTTGGACGCCACGACGCTGATGGAATACCTGATTCGCCGCGGCATTCCGCAACGCACGGCCCACGACCTGGTGGGCCGGCTGGTCCGCAAGGCGCTCGATCGGGGCGTGCGGCTCAAGGACCTTTCGCTGGCGGAGTTTCGCGAGTCCCATCCCGACCTGGATGCAAGCGTCTATGAGATCCTTGGTCCCGAGAAAGCCGTGGCGGCGATGCAGAGTTACGGGTCGACCGGACCGGCCCAGGTCCGCGAGCAGGTCCGGCGCTGGAAGGAATTGTTGCGAGGACGGCAAGGAACGATACAGAATATAGAGACGCGAGATAAACAATAGAAACATAGTGGGAGACGCCCGGTTTGTACGTTTTCTCTAGCCCAAGCGTTTACGCCTGGGCTAGAGAAAATGGACAAAGCAGCAACATCGCCTGGCATTTTGTTTCCGACCAACTTACGGTTGGTGATGGCGATCGCAGTTTGTTTTCTTGCGGCGACAGCAGCGGCGCAGGCGCCGAAAGCCAAGGCGGCAAAGGCCGACAAGCCGGCCGCGGCCAAGCCGGAGAAGCGACCGGCGGCCAAGCCCAAGGCGCCGGCGGCCAAAGCCGAAGTGAAACCGGCCGCCCCGCAGCCCGCCGCCGAGATGGAGATGGCGCCCGAGGATCCCGCGGTGGCGGCCATTCTGGAGACCAAGCCGGCAACGCCGGCCGAGTGCGCCATCGCGGCAAAGACGCTGGCCGACCTCGGCCATCCGGACCTCTCCAAACGGTTCTTGAAACAAGTGCTGGATGCCAAATTGAACGCCCAGCAATTGGCCGACCTGGGCGAGGAGTTCGGGAAGCGCGTGTTTCTCGACATGGCAGGCCAGACGGCGCTGCGGCCCGAGGCCCGCCAACTGGCCGACGCGGTGGTGGCCGCAACCGCGGCGCGCCACAGTGATGCCCAGCGAATTGCCGGCCTGATCACGCAGCTCCAAGACCCTTCGGCGGACAAGCGGATGCAGGCCCTGGCCGGTTTGCAGGAAGCGCAAGCGGCGGCCGTCGGCCCGCTGCTGGCCGTGCTGGCCGATCCGGCGCGCACGGCCGAGATGGCCAACGTCCGCACCGTGCTGGCCGCCATGGGCCGGTTGGCGCGGGAGCCGTTGGGGGCCGTTCTGCAAGGGGCCGATCCGAAGCTCATGGTCCAGGCGATTCTCGTGCTGGCCGAAATGGGCAACCCGAAAGCGGCGATCGACCTGGTCGGGCCGTGCGTTTCGGAGAAAAGCGACGCCGAAGTTCGCGCGGCCGCCGCGGCGGCGCTCCGGCAACTCACGGGGCACGTGCCCACGCGGCCGCAATCGCTGTGGCTGTTGCGCAACGAGGCGAGAATGTACTTCGATCGCCGCCAGCCGATCGAGAACGTGGTCGACGGCCGAGTGGAGTTGTGGCAGTGGGACGGCCAGCAGCGGCGATTGACGGCCCGCAGCGGCACGCCGGCCGACGCGGTGCAGGCGACGGCCGCCCGTTTTGCCCGGCAGGCCTATGCCGTCGATCCCACCGATCATGAGACTCAGCTTTTGTATTTGGCCACGATGCTGGAGGCCGCGGCGCACGCCCGAGGTTTGGATCGGCCGCTGGACGAGCAAGACCCGGCCCTTGCCGCCGCCCGGCCGTTCGGCGTTCGGACGACCGAGGAAGTGTTGCAGTACGCCATGACGCACCGGCATCCGGCGGCAGCCGCCGCGACAGCGCGACTGCTGGGCGCGATGGGCAAGGCGGCCGAGGTGTTGCAGCAGGGCGACCGGCCGGCGCCCTTGGCCTTGGCCCTTCAGGACCCCGATCGCCGGCTGCGGATGGCGGCGCTGGAAGCCATCGTGCGTTTGCAGCCTTCGGGGCCATTTGCCGGATCGAGCTACGTGCCCTCGGCACTGAGTTTCTTTGTCGGGAGCAGCGGCACGCGGCGGGTGCTGGTTGGCGGCCCCAGTCTCGATGAAGCGCGCACCCTGGGCGGCCTGCTGGCGGCGGCCGGTTGCCAGGCCGACGTGGCGACGACGGGAAAAGAGCTGCTTCGACTGGCCACGACGTCGCCCGACTATGAATCGGTGTGGATCGATGTTTCGATCAGCCATCCGGTGATCGGCACGTTGCTGCAGGAATTGCAGCGCGATGGACGGACGGCGCTGTTGCGCGCGGGACTGATCGCCCGGGCGGGCTTTTTGCCGCAGGCCGAGCACGTGGCCGAGCTCGACCCGATGGCCAAAGCGTTTTCGCGGCCGCACGACGAACGGGCCGTTCGGGAGCAGGTTGCCGAATTGGCCACCTTGGCGGCGGAGGAGTTCGTCGATTTTGACGCCCGGCAACGGCAAGCGGCCCGCGCGCTCGACCTGCTGGTCGAGTTGAGCCAATCGTCGACGGGGCTATATGACCTGCGGCGCGTTCAGGATGCGGTGCTGGTGGCGCTATATAATCCACGATTGGCGCCCCGGGCCGTGGCCGTGCTGGCCAACTTGAATTCGACCGAAAGCCAACGGGCGCTGGTCGAGGTGGCCAGCCGGCTGACCCAGCCGCTTCGGTTGCGGCGGGCCGCGGCGGCGGCCTTTTGCGAGAACCGGGCAAAACATGGCATCCTGCTCAGCCGCGAGGAGATCGAGACCCAGTACCAGCGTTACAACAAGAGCGAGAAACAGGACGCCGCCACGCAGCACTTGCTCGGGCTGATCCTCGATTGCCTGGAAGGATCCGCGAAAACCGACCCGGCAGAAAAGACGCGGGGCGCCGACCGCAAAGAGTGAGACTTGAAATCGAGCCACACGGAGCACAGCTTGGCAATTGCGAAGCCGCAAGCGGAAACCTTGCGGCGGACTCGGCGCCGCGACGATTGATTGGAAGGATCGGCGAAGACGAACCAAGCAGAAAAGACGCGGGGCGCCGACCGCAAAAAGTGAGACTTGAAATCGAGCCGCACGGAGCACAGCTTGGCAATTGTGAAGCCGCAAGCGGAAGCCTTGCGACGGACTCGTCACCGCGACGATTGTTTCCTGAACCCTGAATCCTGAGCCCTGAACCCTATCTCCTGCCCCCTGACGCGACTCATGGCCCGTGCCACTTTGAACATCGAAACGAACGAAACCGGGCCGCCCATCCCCGGACTGATCGGCTCCGGGCCGGCGATGGAGAACGTCTACCGCCTGACGCGGCAGGTCGCCCGCTCGAACGCCTCGGTGCTGTTGCTGGGCGAGACGGGCACCGGCAAGGAATTGATCGCCAAGGCGATTCACCGGCTGAGCCCACGGGGCAGCGGGCCGTTCATCCGCGTCAACTGCGGCGCGCTGGCCGAAAACCTGTTGGAGAGCGAGTTGTTCGGGCACGTCCGCGGCGCCTTCACGGGGGCCATCGACAACCGCACCGGACGGTTCGAGGCCGCCCATACCGGCACCGTTTTCCTCGATGAAATCAATTCCACCACGCCGAAGCTGCAAGTGAAACTGTTGCGCGTGCTGCAAGAGCACGAGTTCGAGCGGGTGGGCGATACGCAGACGATCCGCGTCGATACGCGGGTGATCGCCGCCAGCAATCGCGACCTGTACGAAGAGACCGAGGCCGGGCGGTTCCGCGAGGACCTGTATTATCGCTTGAACGTGGTGACGATCTATCTGCCGCCCCTGCGCGAGCGGCGGGAAGACATTCCCCTGCTGGTCAGCCATTTTCTGAAGATTTACAACGAGCAGAATCTGCGTCACGTGCCCTACGTGGCGCCGGCGGCCATGCAGGCCCTGCAGGATTACTCGTGGCCGGGAAACGTCCGCGAATTGCAGAACTATATCGAGCGGGCGGTGGTACTGGCCCTCGGCGACGAGTTGACCTGCGAAGTGCTGCCCGAGGCGGTCTGCGGCGGCCGCCCGCTGCGCATCGGCCGCAGCCGCGGGGCCGACGTCGAGACGCTGGCCTCCGAACTGGTCGAGCAAGGCGTCAGTTCGGCCGGCCCCAGCGCCGAGAATCTTTACACCTCGATCGTCAGCCGGGTGGAGCGGGAGCTGATCGTCCAGGTGATGACCGCCTGCGACAACGTGCAAGTCAAGGCGGCCAAACGCCTGGGCATCAATCGCAACACGCTGCACAAGAAGCTCCAAGAGTATGGGCTGGAGAAATAGGCGGTCATCCTGAGCGCGGTCATCCTGAGCGCAGCGAAGGATCTCGCCGGAAAGCGGCGCGAGATTCTTCGCTGCGCTCAGAATGACGACAGTTCAGAATGACTAATTTAACGTTAAGGATCGGTGCGTTTCACGCACCCTACGACCGGCTGGCGGGCGGGCGACTTGCCTCCGCCCCCCAGCCGGCTAGAATGCTGAAAATGGATCAATTTACGAGTAATCAAACGGAAGCCGAGCCGCCGCTGGTTCAGGCCGAAGTGGTGGAAATGTCGGCGGGGGCGCCCTGGGAGTGGCAAGAGGTTCGGCCCGTGCGGCCGCGCCGCCGTTGGCGGCTGCCGCTGCTGCTGTTTGTGGCGACCTGTTTCACCACCGTGTTCGCCGGCGGGGCGGAGGTTGGCCTGGTCGAAGGGTGGTGGGCCGGCCTGCTGATGGGCTTGCGCTACGCCGTCCCGGTGATGACGATTCTGGTTTGCCACGAAATGGGCCACTTCATCCAGGCCTATCGTTACGGGGTCTACGCCAGCTTCCCATACTTCATTCCCATGCCTTTTCCGCCGCTCGGCACGCTGGGGGCGGTGATCGCCATGGAGCCGCGGCTGGGGCACCGCCGGGCGCTGTTCGATATCGGCATCTCGGGACCGTTGGCCGGATTAGTGCCCACCATGATCTTTCTGGTCATCGGCTTGCAGCATTCGACCCTGGGGATACCGGCAGCGCACAGTATGTTGTTCGGCGATCCCTTGCTCGTTCAGTTCCTGGCGAACTGGATTCTGGGGCCAATCCCCAAGGGTTACGAAGTGATGGTAGATCCGATGGCTTTTGCGGGGTGGGTTGGGCTCTTGATCACTTCGCTCAACCTGTTCCCCATCGGGCAACTCGACGGCGGGCACATACTTTACGCGCTCTTGCGCAAGAAGGCGCACAAAGTGGCCAGCGTGGTCCTCTTCGGCGCCCTGTTCATGGTGATTTGGAAATGGGAGTACCTGAAGAGCTGGACGTTGATGGTCTTCCTGCTGCTCTTGATGGGCCCCATCCATCCGCCCACGGCCGACGACGAGGAGCCGCTGGGCGTGGGGCGCTATATTCTCGGCTGGCTGACGCTGGCGTTCATCGTGGTGGGCTTCACGCCCGTGCCGCTGCAAGGCTTGCCGTAGCCGTGTGCAGCACAGCCTGTCGATTTTGTGCCGCTTACGCTTGCTCTTCCTCTTCTTCCTCTTCCGTCTGCAACGCCACGAGGGCGTCGTAGGCGTCCTCGAACGTCCGGTAGGGCCCCGGATCTATCAGCAAGGCGCCCCGCGCGGTCGCTACTTCGTCAGGGCTTACGCCGGGATGCATCTCGGCGACCGCTAATCCCTCGTCCGTCTCGATGATCTCGTAGAGCAACATGACGTTACCTCCTGGCCCGAAAGAGAAGGTGGAACATGTCACTGGCGCAAACACATTGCCGTGATAACGATTGTTGAGCGTACTACCCTTATGGAGGTAGGAGCCAAGTCAAGAATGTCGTGTCTGGCAGCAAAGAGAAATATAGGGAGAAACGGCGAAAAGACAACAGTTCCCAATGGGGGTGGAGGGGTGGGGGCGTTGGCCGCTTTGTTTACGCCCAGGCCCGTAAATCGCGGGGCGTTTCCTGCCGCCAGCAAGCCCCTGGCGGTTGCAATCTCTCAACTTTCCCCTGCCGGCGGGCCGACAGTAATATCGAGCAGCTTGATTTTGCCCGATTTCCCGCCTATCATAAACCCGACGAGCAACCTTTGCCCGAGTCGGACCCATGAGCCAGCAATTCCCCTTTCGCCGGCTTTGTTCGTGCTGCTGTAGCTGTCCGGTCTAAAGCGACCGGACAGCACCACTCACGCCTCTAGTCTCGCTGTTTTCCCCATTTTTCGAGTCTTGTGGGTTTGCGCCGTCACCGTGACGCCGCGGGAGGATTTGTCATGGCCACTGATATTCGGCTCAAGGAAGGCCTGCCGGTTTTGACCGAGCGGATCGTCGACACGTATGCCGAGGTCGGCAGCATCAACCATTTGGGGCACTGCCCCCTGCCGAACTACGATACCGTGATCGCGCTGACGGAAGACCTCAAGGAAATCCTCTACCCGGGCTATCGCCGCCGCGATGGCTTGCACCTGGGCAACGTGACCTATCACGTGGGCGACCTGATCGACCGGTTACACGACACGCTCACGGTGCAGATCAGCCGGGCCTTGCGCCACGACGCCACGAAGATCGCTCGTCGCGAACCCCGGCCGTGCAACGACTTCGAAGCCGTAGGCCAGACCAAGGCGGTCGCCTTCCTGGAGCAACTGCCGGACCTGCGAAAAATTCTGGCCATGGACGTGCAGGCCGCCTACGACGGCGACCCGGCCTGCAAGTCGCTGGACGAGGTGATTTTCTGCTATCCCGGCCTGGACGCGATCACGGTCTACCGCCTGGCCCACCTCTTGCACGGCCTACAGATTCCGCTCATCCCGCGGATGATGACCGAGTGGGCCCACGGGCGGACCGGCATCGACATCCACCCCGGGGCGCAGATCGGCCACTACTTCTTCATCGACCACGGCACCGGCGTGGTGATCGGCGAGACCACCGAGATCGGCCAATGGGTGAAGTTGTACCAAGGCGTGACCCTGGGCGCCCTGAGCTTCGCCACCGACGTGGAAGGCAATCTGGTCCGCGGCACAAAACGTCATCCGACGATCGAGGATCGGGTGGTGGTTTACGCCAACGCCACGATCCTGGGCGGCAAGACGGTCATCGGCCACGACTCGGTGATTGGCTCCAGCGCTTGGCTGACGCATTCCGTGGCGCCGGGCAGCATGGTGACCATGGAAAGCCCTCGGCTCCGCATCCGCGGCGACGAGCCCGAGGAGTTCGCCTGGGCGATTTGAGGGATGACAACCTGGCGAAATTGTAGGCGGCGGCACGCCACCCAAATCATCTCGCCGTAGATGATGGCTGCGATAGCCCTGCATGCGCTTCACGCGACGCCGGGCACGTCATCGAGCCACCGCACGCGATATCGAGGGCCGGCCTCTTGCAAGAACGTATCGAGTTGGCTTAAGGACAACGGGCCTGGCAGCGGGTATCGCGCGGCAATCTTCCGCGGAATGTCGGCGTGATAGTTGACGAGTGCGGCGAAATCCCGCGGATAGGCCCGCTCATCAACGCCGAGGAACTCGCCCCGCCGCCGCGCCCGCTGCAAGATGGATTGCCAAGACCTGATGGGGACCAGCCCAATCGATTCGACGCCATGCGAGAAGAGCGTCATGTACATTTCGTCGTAGGGATCGACGCCGTCGAGATACCACTGCAGGGCGTAGGCAGAGGGTTCCGCATCAAAAACCATCCAAAAAGGCGCCGAACCGGTCCGCGCCGCCCACCAGGGCTCCAGGGCGATGAACGACTCAACCATCAACCGATTGGCCGGCAGCCGCCGCCGGCGATACCACCAACGATAGAGGTCGGCCACCAACGGGCTTAGGTCTTCGGGCTGCTCGAAGACGATGCGGCGAACTCGGTAACCCGCCTCGCGTGCGAACCGCTCGACATCGGCACGCAGGGCCGGCTCGAAGCCCCACTCGGCCTCGGGCCGGTCACCGTCCGGCTGGGGCGCGTCCCACTGCCGACGGCGAGAGCGATAACGTTCGAGATACGCCTCGACCCGGGGACCGCCGTGGCGGTACTCCTCGCTCGTGGCGCCCCCCAAGGCGCCATGCTGAAAGACGTGGCGCTGGGCAAGTTGCAGCGTCGGCCAGCGCAGGCCGCATTCGACCAGGAACAGCGTTGCGCCGGGTTGCAGATGGTGCTGCAAGAAACGCTCATAGGCCGCGCCCAGCCGCGTCCGCTTAAGCCGAAAGCAACTCATCCCCTGAAGCAGCAGGCGGTCCTGATTGGCATCGTACGTGTGGTGGAGGATCCATTCCGGGTTGGCTGCCAAGAGTTTCCGGGCCGGTTCGCCGGCCCACTCGATGTCCTGCGTGGGCTCGTCCGGGGGGATGCCGCGACGGCGCACGGGGATGAGGGAGGTCTGCGGGAGCCAGGGGATGCCCAGCGCCGCGCCCAGATGGACCGAGGCACCATTGGACGAGCCGATCAGCGCTGCCGAATAGCAGCGTTTTGGGTACTGACCGACGACCCATGCCGCGAACCGTTCGGCGCGGACCGCCCCCAGTCGCTCGGGCGCGACGCCTTCGCTCCATCGTCCCCACAGGTAGACGCTTTCCCGTAAACGCATGGGAAGCGCGCTCAGGCCGACTGCCACGATTTCGAGCAGTGGTTCCAATGCTCTGGGGCAAGCGCTCAGCGCCGGGTATTCCTCCCCGCGCAAGTAGCGGGCCAGGGCGCGGACCATCGCCGTGGCGGAGTCAAAGTGGGTAATGCCAGGAGCAGTTCGGCCGGCCAATCCTGGAATGGATGCCGCTCGGCAGAGTGACATGGCACGCTTTCCTACGCGTGGTCACAATGGTAAGTTGAAGGGGAATTATTGACAGTTGATGAGCGAGGGGAAAGCCCGCGGGACTGTTGCATGATCGGTTTCCTCTTGACGATCGTCGGCATCTCACTTTCGGGCGTTATGGCACTGGGGCCCATCACGGCGGCCACCTTGGCCGCCGGAGCACGCCGCCGCCATGCCGGGGCGTGGATCTGTGCCGGGCACATCCTCGTGGAACTCCCGCTGGTCCTACTGGTCGCCGCCGGCGTAGGGGCCTTCCTTCGGCCGCGAGGTGTTCAAGCCGGAATTACGCTGGTGGGGGGATTGCTCCTCGTCGTGCTGGGGCTTCAACTACTAGCCAGCTTGCGGAAATCGGCGACCGGCGCGACAGCTTCCGCGGATTACCATCCCTTCTGGATCGGGGTAATCCTGAGCGGCGCCAATCCCTATTTCGTGTTCTGGTGGGCGACGGTCGGATTAACATTGACGATTCGGGCGATGGACTTGGGACTGTTGGCCTTGGCCCTGTTCGCGCTGATTCACTGGTTGTGCGACCTCGGCTGGCTGGAGATTCTCTCCTGGGGCGGCTTCAAGGGGTCGCAGGCCTTCGGCCGCCACAGTCAGACCATGCTCTCGGTCCTCTGTGCCATGATGCTGTTGGGTTTCGGGGCGAAGTTCATTTGGGACGGCGTGCCCGCCCTGAGTTTCTAGAACTCTGCCTAGCTTGTCCAGACCACATCGACCCGGGGGGTGGGGTATGCTTGCTGCTTCCGAGGGGCAAGAAGAAGTGCCCTTGACCGCCTAGTTATTCCTCGATATTCTCCGCCCCCTACTCTTAACGGAGCGCGGCCGGGCACCCGCCTTTGGTTCGTCGGGCACGGCCACGCTTGCGACACCATCTCCTCCAAGGCTTGACCTTAGCATGACGCCGACGCCCGTCAGCACGCCAAACGAAGGTGAAGAACAACAGTTCCAGACCACGGCCCAGCTTGCCCACACGCTGCTGCGGCTGGTGCTGGCCGTGCGCTACCGCAAGAACCTCGTGGTGGTGGTCATGGTGGCGGCCGCCTTGCTCGGCGCGCTCTTCTTTGCCACCGCGACGCGCCGTTACGCGGCCAAGGCGGGCTTGCTGATCACACAGACCGGCCACGATCGCCTCGATACGTCCATCGCCAACGAAGATTTGCAGCGGCAGAACACCATGCCCACCTTCGAGAACATGATCCGCAGCGCGAAAGTGCTGGAGGGAGCGATGGCGAATCTGTCTCCCGCCGATCGGCTCGACCTGGCCGGGGTGCCCAAAGAATGCTGGATCGGTGCCCTGCAGAAGAACCTGGACGCCAAGGTGGTTCGATCCACCAGCATCCTGCAGGTCGAATATCGCTCGAAGAACCCGCAAGTGGCGGTGAACGTGGTGCGGGCGGTGGTGCAATCGTACCTCGACTTCATGGACCGCATGCACAAGGGAACGGCCGGTGACCTGAGCCGGATGCTCACCCACGAGCGGGAGGACCTGAGCGACAAACTGACCCGGAAACAGCAAGAGTTGCTGGAGTGCCGCCGCCATTTTGCCGACATGGGGTTTCGCGCCGACGGCAAGACGCTGCACCCGATGGTACAGCGGGCCGTGTACTTCAACGATGCGCTGATCAGTGCCCAGAAGGATCGCGTCAACGAGGAAGCCCTGCTGGCGACCATTCGCACCGCGATTGTCAACAACGAGGATCTGGGGCAATACCTGATGACGGTGGGCGACACCGTGGGGCGGGAAATGTTGTTGAACTGCCTGGGGCTGAGCAGCCGCGATGCCAATACGCAGGCCGGCCTGGAGCAAAGCCTGATTGTTGCCCGCGCCGACCTGCAGACGGCGTTGCAGAACCTGGGTCCCCAGCATCCCGACGTCGTTGCCTTGGCGGAAAAAGTGCGGCTCACGGAACAGTTTCTCAACATGTCGCAACAGCGGATTCGGGACCACATCGCGAAGCTGCGGGAAAGCCAGTTGGGGCCCTGGCTGGTGCAAATGGTACAGCAGAAGCTGGACGAAGCGCGGAAGAAGGAACAGATGCTGCAGACCCGCTTCGAGGAAACCCGCACGGAAGCCATCAATCTCAGCGGTCAGTTGGCGCAGATCGAATTGCTGGAGCGCGACGTGAAACGGCTCAGCGACATGAACGACGTGCTCTTGAACCAGATTGCCTCGCTGGATTTGCGGCAGAATGGGCAGGAGGTGCGCGTGGCGGTGATCGAGGAGCCCACGGTGGCCACGAGCCCCGTGTTTCCCCGCTTGAGCTACGTCGTACTGTTGACGGTCCTCGGCGGTTTTGGCACGGCCCTGGCGTTGGTCACGGCGCTGGACACGATGGACGACCGCTTCCGCTCGGTGGACGAGATGCAGGCCCGGCTGGGCGTACCGTTGTTGGCGATGATCCAGCAATTGGAAGCCCCGGAAAGCACGGGCGCCGGCGCCTTGGTGACGCACGCCCTGCCCACTTCGACCGCCAGCGAATGCTTCCGCACGCTGCGAACGGCGTTGACGCTCACGCATCCCGACGCTCACCAGATCGTGGTCACCAGCGCCGAGCCGGGCGACGGCAAGACCACGACGCTGGCCAATCTGGCTGCCTGTTATGCGCAGGCCGGCAAGCGAACGTTCCTGATCGACGCCGACTTGCGGCGTCCCGGGCTGACGGCCTTGATGAACATGCGGGGACCGCGGGGCCTCAGCGAGGTCCTCCGCTCGGAAGCCGACGTCTCGCAATTGGCGCCGCTGCACATCCAAGCCTCGGGCGTCGACGGCATGGACATCCTGCCTTCCGGTCCCCGGCCGCAGGACCCGGCCGAACTGCTGGCCAGCCCGCGTTTCTCGCAACTGCTGGCCTGGGCCGAGACGGTCTACGACCTGATCCTCATCGACAGCCCGCCCACGCTGGCCACCACCGACACGGCGATCATCGGCCGCTTGATCGACGGCGTGGTCGTGGTGGTGCAGCCGGTGAAGAACCGCCGCCGCCTGGTGACGCGGGTGGTGGAACGGCTGGAACTGATGAAGATTCCGATCCTGGGCATGGTCGTCAATCGAACCGGATCGGACGCCGAACAGAGCTACTACGGATACCACAACTACGGATACGGATACGGATACGGCTATGGCGAGGAGTACGGCCACGAGCAAGGTTCGAAGCCGGAAAATGCCGAGCCGGAAGAAGCCTCCTCGACGGTTGCCCATCGCTTCGGCCGCGACGCCGAAGATGGGGAGGAACCGCCTGCGCTCATCGTACCCCGACGGGTAGCATAAAAAAATAAGGTAAGCGATCATGGACGATCGGCCGGTCTACTGGCGGCAGCATCTCCACCTGCTCGCAGCCGCGGCGCTGCTGCCGGTGTTTGCGGGCATCTACTATTTGGACTTCTGGCTCCGCTTCGAAGGGGACCTGCGCGGGGCCGAGCTGGATTGCTTTGCCGCCACGGTAAGCTGGGTGGTGCTGGTCAAGCTGGGGTGGTTCGCGGGCCTGCGGGTTTGTCAAGGCTGGCGCCGCTCGGTCACCTTCTACGACCTCGTGCTCCTCTTCCAGGCCGCCACGGGGGCTTTGCTCACGATGAGCATGATCCAGTTCCTGCTCGGCCCGCTGCCGCTGGTTCCGCGGAGCGTCTTCCTCTTGGACTGGGGCACGACCATTGTCGTCTTCGGCGGCGCGCGCTCGCTGGTGCGCGGCTTCCGCGAGCTGCGCTGGTCGCTCTTCGCATCGCCGGACCAGGTGCGCGTGCTCATCGCCGGCGCGAGTGAGATGGGACTGTCGATGCTGCGCATGATTCGCCGCAGCGGCAGGCCCCTTTACCAGGTCGTCGGTTTTCTCGACCGCAACGCCAATCTGCTGGGAACCCGCGTCGAGGGAGTGCCGGTGCTGGGCGGCTGCGAACAGACCAGCCAACTCGTCGCCCAGCATCGCATCCGGCAGATCCTCGTCGTGCAAGGGGAATTCTCCGGCCCGCAGCTCCGCCAACTCATGGACGATGCCCGCCGCGGCGCCTGCGAGGTCCGCGTCGTTCCCAATTATCGCCAACTCATCGAGGGGAGCGTCGTCATCCAACTGCGGCCGGTTTCCATCGAAGACCTGCTGCAGCGCGAGGCCGTCGAGCTGGACACTCGGGAGGCCGGACGCTGGATTGACGGGCGGGTGGTCCTGGTGACCGGCAGCGCGGGGAGCATCGGTTCGGAGATCTGCCGGCAGTTGCTGCATTTGGCCCCCCAACGGATCGTGCTCTTGGACCGCGCGGAGACCGCGCAGTTCTTCCTGGAGCGGGAACTGCGGCCGCTGGCGCGCAAGGCACAGATCGAAATCTGCGTCGCCGACGTGCTCGACGAGTCCCGCATGCGCCGCGTTTTGATGCAACACCGCCCGCACGTCATCTTCCACGCCGCCGCCTACAAACACGTTCCCTTGATGGAGCAGCATCCGCAGGAGGCCGTGCGTAACATCGTGACGGCCACCCGCCGGCTGGCCGACCTGGCGATGGAATACCACGCCGACTCGCTGGTGATGATTTCCACCGACAAGGCGGTGAATCCTACCAGCGTGATGGGGGCCTGCAAGCGCGTGGCGGAGTTGTACGTGCAGTCCCTGGCCGGCCGCTCCGCGGGCCGCTTCGTCACGGTGCGTTTCGGCAACGTGTTGGATTCGGCCGGCAGCGTGGTGCAACTGTTCCGCCAGCAGATCGCCGCCGGCGGTCCGGTGACCGTCACCGATCCCGAGATGCGCCGTTACTTCATGACCATCCCGGAAGCTTCGCGATTGGTGATCCAAGCGGGGGCGATCGGCCAAAGCGGGCAAATCCTCGTGCTGGACATGGGCGAGCCGGTGCGGATCGTCGATTTGGCCGCCGACATGATTCGCCTTTCCGGGCTGCGCGTGGGAGAGGACATCGCCATTGAATTCGTGGGCCTGCGGCCCGGGGAAAAGCTCTACGAAGAGCTGCACATCCCCGGCGAGCGATTGCTGCCCACCGCGCATAAGAAGATCATTGTGGCCGATCGCGCGCGGGCCGATATCGCCGACATGCAAAGCGCCATCGAGCGGCTGGAACGTGTCGCGCGGGAGAACCCGGCGGCGGTGATCGGCCAGTTGCAGCAGATCGTGCACGGATACCGGCAGGGACAAGATCGGCGGGCGCCACAGCTCGCCGCCGCGTAAGCCGAGTGGTTTAGGCGAAGAGGTCGTGACGACGCAGAACCGAGTTCCGCCGCCACGGTAGAAACGAGAATGTGGCGGGGAACGATCGTCGCCCACGGGAACGGAGTGCGCACCGATTCGACCATCCTCCATCTTTCTTAGGAGTTGGAGCCATGATTCAAGACTGTGATCATTTTTGGAAGCAGCTTCCTCCATTGCCTATCGTGAACCAGCCACCGAACGGATCGAATACACCGACGGGTGAAGAAACGGGCGCGCGAGTACCCGTGCACCCAGGGAAGAAACAACTTTCGGATGCCCCCCCCGCTGCTCTGTCAGACGAGGACTATCGGTGGCTGATGCTTCTCTGAGTACCGGCCAAACGTTCATGGTTAGATTGCCTTCTTACAGTTGCAGCAGATTCAGGACATTCAGGATGTCGAGGAGTCGTCCCATGGAACAACGACCTCAACCACGGGCTATGCCGGTCGACGCCAAAGACTACTCGAGCAAGTTCTCGTTGGGTAGTTTTGTGAACGCCCACTGTCAGGTGCGCGACTCGCTGAAGTACCAGCCGGACCGGATCCTGGTCATCGGAGTCGGTGTGGGATTGGAGCCGGTTCTTCTGCGACATAGGTTCCACTGCGATGTCTGCACCCTGGATATCGACGCAGATTTCGGGCCGGATTATGTGGGAAGCGTTCACAGCATGAAGATGTTCTCGGATCAGCAATTCGACGTCGTCATTGCCTCGCACGTTTTGGAGCACCTGCCGTTTTCGTATTTCCGCGATTGTCTGGCGGAATTAGCCCGCGTGGCGCGCCACGCCATCGTCTATCTGCCCTACGGCGGCAGGCATCTGGAATGGAAGATCATTCTTTCCCAACGTTTCCAATACTCGCTCCGACTTCGATTGCCGCCGTGGAGACGCGTGGACGGCGAGCACCCTGATCTCCAGCAGATGCAGCATTACTGGGAATGCGGGTATCCCGGTTTCTCCGTCAAGAGAATCTCGTCCATCATGGCGGAATACTTCCGCATCGACGAAACCTATCACAATCCCGACTGGAAATACTCCCTGAACTTTCTTCTGACGTCACGGCGCGCCCCGGCAAACGAAGTGCCCGCGTCGAAGGATGTCACCGATCGGAGACTTGTCGGATGACGCGCGGATGCCTGGAAAAAAGGAAAACCTTTGAGCCGCGGGGCTGGGATTGGGCGCAGCGGGTTTTCTCCGACTCCGGCGACGCCCCGCGCGGAGTTCGCTCGCGATTACTTGGCGGAGTCGCCTGGATCGTCGTGGTCTCCGTGTTGGGCCAGGGAAGCGTATTCCTGTGCACGCTGATTTCCGCCCGGCTGCTGGGCCATGAAGATTACGGCCGGTTGGCGCTGACGCAAAGTATCGTGGTGACGTTTGCCGGCTTTGCCGGTCTGGGGCTGGGTGCCACCGCCATTAAGTTCATCTCTGAACTTCGAGACTCCAATCCCGATCGTGTGGGACGCATCCTCGGCCTGTGCCAGTTGGCTACGGTTGCAACGAGCGTGGTGTACACCCTCGGCCTGGTGCTGTTGGCGCCCTGGATCGCCGGCTCGCTGGTTCACGCCCCGGCCCTGACCGGAAGCTTACGTTGGGGCGGGATCTATGCCCTCTTCTGCACGCTCAACGGATACCAAATCGGGGCGATTGCCGGTTTTGAGGCGTTCTACCGATTGGCCAAGGTCAACGCGATACTCGGCCCGTCGGCCGTGGCGCTGACCTTCGGGTTTACCTGGCTGCTGGGTTTGCCCGGCGCAATTGTGGCCCTCGGCGCCACGATGGCCTTTTCTTGGGCTGTGCATCAATTGGCTTTGCGGAGCGAGTGCCGCCGCTACGCCGTTCGCATCTGTTACGCCAACTTCTGCGACGAGATCCCCCTTATGTGGAGCTTCACTCTGCCAGCCGCCTTGGCGGGATGTTTCGGCGGCCTGGCTCTGATGGGATGCAACATTTTGCTGGTTCGCCACTGCGGGAACTTTACGGACGTTGCAATGTTCAACGCCGCCTATACGATCCGCATGCTGGCGTTGGTGGTGCCGAATATGGTGTCTCGGGTATCCATGCCGCTGTTGTGCAACCTTCGCGTCGTCAACAAGGCCGATACCTACCGGCGGACCTTCTGGGTGTGTCTGCTGTTCAACGGCGTGCTGACAGCCGCGGCCGGCATGTTGCTGTTTCTGATCGCTCCCTACCTGCTGGCACTGTTTGGCAAGGATTTCGCGGGCAGTCAGGCTGTCCTGGGGCTGTTGCTGGCCGCCGCGGCAGCCGAGACCATCGCCGTGGCGCTGTTTCAGCCGCTTTACGGACACGGAAAACTATGGACGCATCTGGCCATCAGCATCGGCTGGTCCGCGCTGTTGTTTGGTGGCACTTGGTGGGGCGTCGATCGGGGAGGCGCCGCGGCGGTGGCTGGATCGTACCTTGCCGCTTGGCTGTTGAGCGGCGTGCTCTATGCCATCGTCGTCTGGCGGCTGTTCCGCGACGAGCGGGCGTCAACCGTACCCACCCCTTTGCCGGCAATCGCGATGCATGAATTGCGCGGCCCCCGACACCAGGTATGCGAGGCTTCACAGGCATGACCGACATCAGCGTGGTAACGCCGGCCTACAACCGGGCCGCGCTCCTGCCCCGAGTTTGGCAGAGCATGCGTGAGCAAGACGCCCATCTGCAGTGGGTGGTGGCTGATGATGGCTCCGCCGACGACACGACCGCCATCGTCGCCGGGTTTAACGATCCGCGCATTAGGTACGTCCGTTTGCCGGTCAATCGCGGCGTCAATGCCGCGAGAAACGCCGGCGCCAAGGCGGCGTGCGGGCGTTACGTGGTGTTCCTCGACAGCGACGATGAACTCTATCCCGGGATCTTGCCGCGAATGCTGGAAGTCATGGAGGCCGCCGATGAGAGCATCGGTGTCTGCGCCTTCGCCTGCGTGATGGCAGCCACAGGACAGAAAATCTCCCGCCTCGCGCACGGCGGCGTCCTCGACGAACGACAGGTTGTTTGCGGGGGCAGCCTGCAACAGGGCGGAGATGCCATTCTCGTCTATCGACGAGAAGTGTTCGATCATTTTCAACTTCCCGAGGAGTTTCGCGGCTGCGAACAGGTATTTGTGTATCAATTGTCGCAACGATACCGCTACTTGCTGATTGACGAGCCAGGGAGCATTGTCCATCGGCAAGGAGACAACTTGTCCGGCGTCGAAGGAGTAATCACCCGCTCCCGCGATATTGCCGTTTCCTATGAGCGCATCCTGAAAAACCACGCGAGGATTTTGGCTCACGAGGCCACCGCGCGCAGCAACTTCCTGCGAAAGGCCATGTACCGATATGGCGTTGCGGGGCTGCGGCGCGATGCCTGGCGGGTCTACCGGCAATTGATTGCCCAGACCGTTCGTCCCACCCACTGGTTTTCCGCCAGCGTTCTTTTCCTTCTTAGTGTGACGACGCCCCGGCAGTTCGAACGATGGCGGTTCAGCCGCGCGCAGCGGGGAATGCCGCACACGGAGAGTCCATGATTCTGTTTGCGATTGGCGTTTTGGCCGGCCTGGCGGTTTTCAACATCCGGCTGGCGAAATCGCCGTTCTATCCACCCGCCGTCTTTGCCGCGTTCTGGGCAGCGCTGCTGCTCTTCCTGGTCCTCTCCGGCGACCGTCTCTATCCGTTGCTGGACGGCTCGCTTGTCGTGTTTGTCGCGGGTGCGGTGAGTTACAGTTTCGGAGGGCATTTCGGCCTTTCGGTCCCGCAACGAACCTACGCGCCCTTGTCAGAGCGTCATCGGGCATTTCTCTCGAGCGTATTCAACGCGGCACTGATCGGCATGATCGTCATTGCCCCCTTTTACGTGGGGCGGTTGTCGCAAATCATTGCCAATTCCCAGAACATCGATCCCCTCGTGGCTCTGCGCTCGGAGGTCTCGAACGTGGATGGAGGGGGGATGGAAATCGGCCTTTACCGGTACGCAATCTCACTATTTACCTTCCTGGCGTTGGTGGCGTGGAGCGAGTGCGACGGTTCGCCGAGCCAACGGATACGCTGCTGGATCATGGTGGCCTTGGTCATGGCCTATCAATTAAGCACGTCCGGCCGGCTCGGCGCACTGCTGTTTATCTTTTCACTGCTGTGGATCGTCTTCTTCCGCGGAAGACGGATAGCCATCGTGCCGTTGGTGGTCGGAGCCATCACTCTTGTTGCCGTCTTTGCCAGTGCCGCGATTCTTCTGAACAAAGGCGGTAACCGCGAGGCCGGGTTGGCAGAAAACATCACCGGTGTGTTCGACTCCTTTCTCGTCTATCTGTTAGGAGGGTCGGTCGCCTTCAATGAAGTTGTCACCAACCCTGCGATCATTCGACAGGATCTCTTCACGTTCTTCTACCAGGTCGCCAACGCGTTGGGAGCAAACTTCGAGGTTTGGAGGCTCGAACCCGTCTATGTCGCGACCCCCGAGTGGACCAACGTTTTTACCCTTTACATGTCGGTGTATGCACAATTCGGCTTCCTGGGCGTGGTCGTCTATATGCTCCTGCTGGGAGGGACCGCGGCCTGGCTCTTTAAGGCTGCAGAGCGGGGATCGCCTTGGGCGACCGTGTTCAGCGCACAACTCGTCGGCAGCCTGCTGTTAACCGGGGCGACAGACCCCTTTCTGCCCTCAACGAGTCTGTGGATTCAACTGGGCGTGTTTTGCTGGCTCGTTTACAAGTTGCCGGGATACTGGCTCAACGGACGATCGCAGTTTCGGCGGCCGCACGCAGCCACATTCCGAAGACGCTACGCAAGGGGGGGAAGCCTGTGACGGGCATTGATATTGACGATTCCAGCGTCGTTACGGGTGAGCCAATACAAAAGGGCGATCATGCTTGCTGACCAGCTTGAATGCGTTAAGGCGATAGGATTGCAGAACTCGTTGAAGGTCGCGTGGCGGCGCGTCCGCCGGCAGCGGGCACAATCCTTTTCGCAGTGGCGGGGGTTGTTTGCCGGCAAGCGCGGCCTGGAGATCGGCGGCCCGAGCAGGACATTCGAGAACGGTCGCGATCTTCCGGTCTACCCCATTCTCGCGGAATTGGACAATTGCTTGTTTGCCGCGAGCACGGTGTGGGTTCCGGAAACGCGGCAAGGCAGGAACTTTCGTTTCGACGCCGGCCGCCGCCTGGGCTATCAACACGTTTGTGACGGCACCGAACTCCGCGAGGTGTCCGCCGGGCAATATGAGTGCGTTCTTTCCTGCCACAGCCTGGAACATATAGCAAATCCCTTGAAGGCGCTAAAAGAATGGTCTCGCGTCTTGATGGAATCGGGCGCGATGATGATCGCGGTTCCCGTTAAGGACCATACCTTCGACCGCAATCGCCCGATCACCTCGTTCGCACACTTGATGGACGACTGGAACCGCGAGGTTTCGGAGGACGACCTGTCGCACGTCGATGAGATTCTAACCTTGCACGACCGCAGACGAGATCGTGCCGCCGACGACTTCGAGGCGTTCCGAGAGCGTTGCCTCTGCAACGGCAAGTACCGTTGCCTCCATCATCACGTGTTCAGCGCCGAACTGTTGGTATCGGCCTTGGAGTTTACGGGGCTCCAGGTGTGTGCCATGGAACGCATCTTGCCACATAACCTCGTGGCCATTGCCCGAAAAACCGCTTGAGGAGCCATTCCGCCGTGCCGCAAGTCGACATCGTTATCGTGAATTGGAACTCGGGTCGCCAACTACGAGAGTGCCTTGCCTCGATCGCGCAGACAGCCCGCGACCGCGTGCGACGTGTGATCGTTGTGGACAATGCTTCCGCGGATGACTCGCTTGCGTTCTCGGCGGAGAGCAACCTGCCGTTGCAGGTGATCCGCAATCGCGAGAACCGGGGATTCGCCGCCGCCTGCAACCAGGGCGCCGCAAGCGGCCAGGCCCGGTTCGTGCTATTCCTCAACCCCGATGCCCGGCTGGAGGCCAGGTCGCTGACCGCTCCCTTGGCATTCCTTGCCGAGCCGGAGCAAGCCGACGTCGGCATCTGCGGCATCCAACTGCTCGACGAGCACAACCACGTGTCGCGTAGTTGTTCGCGTTTGCCGACGGCGGGCATGTTAATCTCCCAAGCATTGGGCCTGAATCGTCTGTTGCCCCGATGGTTCCCCGGTCAAGCCATGACTGAATGGGACCACGCCGCCACTCGCACCGTCGACGAGGTCATGGGGGCGTTCTTCTTCATGCGGCGAAGCGCGTTTGAGCGTCTGGGAGGATTCGACGAGCGATTTTTCGTCTACTTCGAAGAAGTCGACTTATCCTTACGTGCCCGTGAGGCCGGCTGGCGGACCGTTTATCTGGCCGACGCCCAGGCCTTTCATCTCGGCGGTGGTGTGTCGGACCAAGTCAAGGCGCATCGGCTGGCGTACTCTCTTCACAGTCGCCTCCTCTATGTCGTCAAACATTTTTCGACGCTCGATTCAAGCATGGTCGCCGCCGCAACGCTGCTGATCGAACCTTGGACGCGACTCGCTTGGGCGGCCCTCCGACTGGCCCCCCGCGAGATCGGCGAAACGCTCGGGGGATTCTTTCTTTTGTGGCGCCGTTTGAGTCGATGGCCATGGACTTCTTGGCGCGGTGGAAACAGCGTGTGCCAGAAATGCACGGAAACAAGCCGATGACGGAAACCATCCGTATTTTGGGCTGCGCTCGGCTCAACCATCTGGGCGCCAGCACACGGTATCGTCTGACGCAGTATCTACCCTACCTGCGGCAAGAAGGTTTCCAGGTGGAGGTTGCCCCGTTGTTGGACGACCAGTACTTGCGGGTACGTTATAGTACCGGCAGTCGTTCGCCGCTGCGTGCGATGCAAGCCTACATCCGTCGCATTGGCCAAGTCTGGCAGCGGGCACGATATGATCTGCTTTGGGTGTATAAGGAGGCCCTCCCTTGGATTCCCCGCTGGCTAGAGAGGTTGGTGTTTCCGCCGCATGTCCCCTACATGGTCGATTTCGATGACGCCGAGTTTCACCGCTATGACGCGCATGAAAGCTGGCCGGTACGCGCGTTGTTGGGCAAGAAGGTGGATGGCGTCATGCGCGATGCTGCGATGGTGGTTGCCGGTAATTCATACATTGCGGAACGAGCGCAGCAGGTAGGCGCGGCCCGCGTCAGCATCCTGCCCACGGTCGTCGATCTGACGCGGTATGCGGTCTCGCCGCCACCGGCAAACAAGGTGTTTACCCTGGGCTGGATCGGCACGCCAATCACCGCTCAATTCTTGCGTTGGTTGCAGCCCGCTCTGCGTGAAATCTGCCGCCAGCGGAACGCTCGACTCATCGCGATTGGCTCGGGACCGTTGGAATTGGAGGGAGTCCCGGTTGACGTGCGTCCTTGGTCCGAGGAGACGGAAGTCCGCGACATGCAAGAGTTCGACGTGGGCATTATGCCGTTGACCGACACGCCGCACAATCGGGGTAAGTGCGGATTGAAGCTGATCCAATACATGGCAACAGTGCGGCCAGTCGTAGGCACGCCCCTGGGAGTCAACCGAGAGATCATTCAGCACGGCCGCAACGGCTTTTACGCGGAGACGATGCGAGACTGGATCGACGCCATTGACGTGTTGCGGTCTGATGCGGAACTGCGACAGCGCATGGGACTTGCTGGACGAAAGCTGGTCGAGGAACGGTATTCCTTAGCGGTGGCCGCACCGAAGCTCGCCAAGCTCTTGCGCGAGGTCACCACCGCGATGCGCGGAAAAGGAACTGAACATGCACATTCCTAGGCACTGCCATCTCATGCAGGTCATGACGGTCCCCCAGTCATTCAGTTTTTTGAGTGGACAACTGCGTTTTCTGGCGGAACAAGGGTTCGCGGTACATGCGGTGTCCTCTCCCGGCAGCGGATGGGACTTGTTCATCAAGGGGGAGCCGGTTGTCCCTCACGTGGTTTCCATGCCGCGGCGGATTACGCCGTTCCAGGATCTGATTGCGGTGTGGCGTCTCTATCGTTTGATGCGCACCATTCGTCCTCAGATTGTGCATGCCCACACCCCCAAGGGAGGATTGTTGGGAATGTTGGCTGCTTGGTTGGCCAACGTGCCGGTGCGCGTCTATACGATTCATGGGCTTCCGCTGATGACTGCCCGCGGCTGGAGACGGCTGTTGTTGCTCTGGACGGAGCGGGTGGCCTGCTGGTGCGCGTTACGCGTGTTATCGGTCAGTCCTTCCATACGGTCCGTCGCGATCCAAAAAGACATTTGTCCGGCAAGCAAAGTCGAGGTCTTTCACGGCGGCAGCAGCAACGGCATCGACGCGCAGCAGCATTTCAACCGGAAACATCTTCCAGCCAGAACCCGTGTCCACATTCGCGCGGCATCCAACATTCCCGAGGATGCTTTGGTCTTGGGTTTTGTCGGGCGGATCGTGCGCGACAAGGGAATTGTGGAGTTGATCGAGGCTTGGCAAACGCTCCGCGAGCAATTTCCGTCGCTGCACATGCTCCTCGTGGGACCTTTCGAGTTGAAAGATCCGCTGCCTTCCGAGGCCATGCACTTGTTGCGAAGCGATCCGCGCATTCACCTCGTTGGAAGCGTGACGGAGGTGCCGCCATATTATGCGGCCATGGACCTGTTAGTATTGCCTACCTACCGGGAAGGTCTTCCCGGCGTACTGCTCGAGTGTGCGGCCATGAAACTGCCCGTGGTGGCCACGCGGATTCCGGGATGTGTGGACGCGGTCGTCGACGGAGAAACCGGCACGCTCGTCGAGCCGCGCGACGCGAAATCGCTGGGCGAGGCGATTGCGTTGTATCTCAACAGCCCGGAACTCCGCTGCCAACATGGTGCGGCTGGCCGGCGGTGGGTGCTCGACCAATTCTGCCCGGAGAGAATTTGGCTGGCTATTTATGAGGAATACGTGCGTCTGCTGCGGCAATGTAACCTGCCGCCGCCGACCGACGATGCAGAGGCAGCCGTACCCACCCAGTTTCAGGAACGCAGTGCCGCATGAGACGATACGGAATCGACAAACTGCCATCCCAACAAATGATGAAACGCGTTATTGATGCAACCGTCGCCGCCGCAATTCTCGTGGCGGGCGCGCCGCTGCTGGGCCTGGTGGCGCTGGCGATCCGGTGGAAAATGGGGCGACCGGTCCTTTTCCGCCAGCAACGACCGGGGCTGCACGGCCGCCCCTTCGTCTTGTACAAGTTTCGCACGATGAACGACGCCCGCGGTCCGGACGGTCAGTTGCTCAACGATGGCCAGCGGCTTACCGCATGGGGCCGTTTTCTCCGTCGCACCAGCCTCGATGAACTGCCGCAACTTTGGAACGTCTTGCGCGGCGAGATGAGCCTGGTCGGACCGCGGCCGTTGTTGATGGAGTATCTCGATTACTACACGCCCGAGCAGGCTCGCCGCCATGAGGTGAAGCCGGGCATTACCGGCTGGGCGCAGACTCATGGTCGCAACGCAATCACCTGGGAGCAGAAGTTTGCCCTGGATTGCTGGTATGTTGATCACCGGAGCCTGTTGTTGGACGTGCAGATTCTTGCAACCACAGTGTTTCGGGTGCTGCGGAGGGACGGCATTAACGCCCCCGCGCACTCCACCATGCCCAAACTAACGGCGACCCAATGATGACAGAATCCTTCAATGTCTTGATATCGTCGGCCGGGCGCCGCGTGGCCTTGCTGAGGATTTTTCGCGAAACCCTGCGGGAGTTGGGGCTAGCGGGCGAGGTTTTGGCGACCGACATGTCGCCGGCGTCCGCGGCCTTTCAAGAAGCCGACGGTTGTTGGCAAGTGCCTCGCTGCACCGGTCCCCAGTTTGTGCCGCACATGCTGGAGTTGTGCCGCCGACAGAACATTCGGCTGCTCGTGCCCACGATCGATACGGAGCTGCCCACGTATGCGGCGCGCCGGGAAGCTTTTGCCGCGCAAGGCACGGTGGTGGCCGTCTCGGCGCCAGAGGTGATCGCGATTGGCAACGACAAGGTTCGGACATATGCCTGGTTGACGGAGCAGGGGTTTCCCACCGTGCGGCAGGAGTCGGTCGAACACATACTCGCCTGTGGCGGCGACGGCTGGCCGTTGCCGCTGATCGCCAAACCTCGCTTCGGCAGCGCTTCGATCGGTGTCCAGCGGATCGAAAGCCTGGAGCAGCTCCGCCTGCTGCCTCCGCAGGCGCAGTACGTCGTGCAGACCATCGCACCCGGCGACGAGTATACCGTCGATGTGTTGGTGAATCGGCAAGGACGCGGCCTGTGTGCGGTTCCCCGCAAGCGGCTCGAAGTTCGCGGCGGTGAAATCAGCAAGGGCATGACGGAGCGGCAGGAATCGTTGGTGGCTTTGACGCGTCGGCTGGCGGAAACCCTGCCGGGGGCTTACGGGGCGCTGAACGTTCAGGTGTTTTGGGATTGCGCCACGCGGACCAGCAGCATCATCGAGATCAACGCGCGCTTCGGCGGCGGCTTCCCTCTGACTTGGCAAGCAGGAGGGCGATATCCCCAATGGATCATCGAGGAGATCCTCGGCCGCTCCACGACCACTTCCACCGAAGCCTGGAGCGACCGTCTCTTGATGTTGCGGTTTGACGATGCCCTATTCCTCCCCGCCGTCATGGCAGGACTGTAAACCGTGCCCCCCATCGCCGTCATCGCTTTCGATATCGACGACACGTTGTATCTTGAACGGGACTACGTTCGCAGCGGCTTCCAGGCCGTTGGCGACTGGTGTCAAGCAAATCTCGGCCGGTCCGGTTTTGGCGCGTCGGCTTGGGAGGCTTTTCAGCAAGGAGCACGACGCGACATCTTCGACCGGGTCCTGGGACAATGGGGCGTACCGATCGAGCAATCCCTCATCGGCCAGCTGGTGGCGGTCTATCGACGGCACGATCCCCACATCGCCTTGCTGCCGGATGCCGCGGAGTGTTTGGCTCGGCTTCACGGGCGCGTCAGGTTGGCCGCCATCTCCGACGGTCCGCTGGCCAGCCAGCAGGCCAAGGTCCGACGGCTCGGCCTCGACCGGTGGATGGATGAGATTGTGCTGACCGATGCCCTCGGTCCGGGCTGTGAGAAACCCAACCCCAAGGCGTTTCTGCGGATTCAAGAGAAGTTTCAGTGCACCGGCGCGCAGTGTCTTTACGTGGCCGACAACCCCGCCAAGGACTTTCGCGGTCCACGGCAGCTCGGGATGACGGCCATCCGCGTGCGGCGGCCGGAGGGCCTCCATTATCATCTCGATCCATGTTCTCCGGCCGACGCCCCCCACCTCAATGTTTCGAATCTTGCCGATCTACCATCGCTGCTGATCGAGAAATAAGGGAGTCGATGATGGCCAAGGAAGGCTGTACCGCTCAACGGATTTTTCTCTCTCCCCCTCACATGTCGTCGCAGGAACGGGCGTTGCTGCTCGAGGCATTCGACTCGAACTGGATCGCCCCTTTGGGTCCGCACGTCGACGCCTTCGAGAAGGAGTTCGCCGCCCTGGTGGGCACGGCGGAGGCCGTGGCCCTCTCCTGCGGCACGGCGGCGCTGCACCTGGCGTTGATGCTCCAGGGCGTGGGACCCGGCGATGAAGTGCTCACTTCGACGCTGACCTTCGCTGCCACCGCCAACGCCATTACCTACGTGGGCGCTACGCCCGTGTTCATCGACAGCAATCGGGCCACCTGGAACATGGACCCGAACCTGCTGGCCGAGGAATTGCGGGCCTGCGCGCGGCGCAGGCGGCTGCCCAAGGCGGTCGTCGTCGTCGATCTCTACGGCCAATGTGCCGATTACGAGCCGATCTGGGCCGCCTGCGCGCGTTACGAAGTACCCATCATCGAGGACGCCGCCGAGGCGCTGGGGGCCACCTACGACGGCCGATCGGCAGGGACGTTCGGCAAGTTGGCCGCGTTCTCGTTCAATGGCAACAAGATCATTACCACTAGCGGCGGCGGGATGCTGGTCTGCGACGACCGGCAGTTGGCCCAGCGGGCCCGCTTCCTGGCCACCCAAGCCCGCGATCCTGCGCCGCACTACCAACACTCGGAAATCGGTTACAACTACCGCATGAGCAACCTGTTGGCCGCCATCGGCCGGGGACAGTTGCACGTGCTCGGCGAGCGCGTCGAACGGCGGCGGGCGAACTACGAATTCTACCGCGACGCCCTCGGCGACATGCCCGGTGTCGCCTTCATGCCCGAATATCCGCGCGGCCGATCCACCCGCTGGCTAACGTGCATTACCGTCGACGCGGATGCCTTTGGGGCGACGCGCGACGACGTCCGCCTGGCGATGGAGGCCGAAAATATTGAAGCGCGGCCGACGTGGAAACCACTGCACCTTCAGCCGGTTTTCTCCGGCTGCCGGATTCGCGGCGGCGCCGTCGCGGAAGGGATCTTTGCCCAAGGGCTGTGCCTGCCCAGCGGATCGAGCCTGCGCGAGGAGGACCGGCTACGAGTGGCCAACGTCTTCCGCGAGGTCGCGGACGTCCAACCGGCAACTGTCCGCTTTCGTCTGCCGCCGCGGAAGGCTGCCTAACTTGTCGTTATACGTTCGGGTGGCAGTTGCACTGCCACCCCAACGTGTGCGCCCCAACAAGCGATCGCGGCGGGCCCTTTCGCAGCCTCACAGCGGCCGCACCACCGAGAGGTTGCGCCAGTAGTCCAACAGGGTCTCGACGGCGAGCACGCCGCCGCCCAGGCCGCTCTTGTTCACCCCGGCGTAGGGCACGCCCTGGGGAAACAGGTTGTGGGCGTTGATCCAACTGTTGCCCGCGATCATGGCCTCGGCTACCCGGTGCGCACGATCGAGGTCCGCCGTCCACACGCTGTTGGCTAGGCCGTAATCGGTCTGGTTGACCAGGCGGACGGCCTCGTCCTCGTCGGCAAAAGGCGTGAGGTAGGCCACGGGGCCAAAAATCTCCTCCCGCGCCGCTACGTTATCGAGCGAGCCGGCCAGCAGGGCGGGCTTGACGTAGAAACCGGCCCGCCCCGGCACTTCTTGCGGCCCGCCCTCCAGCAACGCTTCCGCGCCTTCCTCGCGGCCGCGCCGCAGATAGCCGAGCACCCGCTCACGCTGCTTCTGGCTCACGACCGGGCCTAACTGCGTGTCAGCATCGAACTGGTAGCCGACGCGCACCTGGCCCAGCCGTGCGACGCTCGCCGCGACGAACTGCTGGTAGATCGAGCGATGGACCAGCCAGCGCGTGGCATCGCAGCACACCTGGCCGGCATGGAAGGTGATCGCCTGGGCGAGGCTTTCGACCGTCCGTGGCAGATTGACGTCGTCGAAAACCACCGCCGCACCCTTGCCGCCTAGTTCTAACTTCGCCGGAACGAGGTTCCGTCCGCAGGCCGCGGCCACCAGCCGGCCCACCTCTGGCGAACCGGTAAACGACATCCGCCGCAGCCGCGGGTGCGCGGCCACGGCCGCCCCGGTCGGATTGCCGAAGCCGGGCACCACGTTGATCACGCCGTCGGGAATGCCGACCTCGCGAGCCAGCCGCGCCAGATAGATGGCCGACAGCGGCGTGTCCTCGGCCGGTTTCACCACCACCGTGTTGCCGGCGGCCAGCGCGGGCGACAGGTTCCAGCCCATCAAGAGCACGGGAAAATTCCAGGGGAAGATGAACCCGCACGGCCCCCACGGCTGACGGACCGTCCACGCCTCGTGACCGGCAATGGCCAGCGGACTGCGCCGCTCGACGTGCAAGGCCATGTTGACGTAGTAGCGCAGGGTGTCCACGAAATTCTGCACGTCCCATTTGGCCTGGGCGGGAATCTTGCCGGCGTCGAGCGATTCGATCTGCACCAGGATCGCCTTGCGCCGCTCCACGGCGTCGGCCAGGCGGTGCAAGAGCACGCCGCGCTGATTGGGGCTCAGCCGGGGCCAGCCGGTGGTGTCGAACGCCCGCTGGGCGGCCTCGACCGCCCGATCCACGTCGTCGGCCTGCATGGCGGCCACTTCGGCCAGCGGCTGGCCGGAGCCCGGATCGCGGGTGCAAAAAACGCTCCCGCCGGAGGCCATTACGTCCGTGCCGCCGATGACGCCGGGCAAGGGACTTTGGCCCAAAAAAGCGGCAACTTCCGGCAGTACCTCAATCGGCAAACTTGTTTTCATGTTCAGGTGCTCCCAGGGGAAAAGAGGTTTCGTAGGGTGCGTGAAACGCACCGCAAACCACGTGGTGAACGACTGGGACCGGTGCGTTTCACGCACCCTACGGTCGGCACGGTTCGCACCGCCACTGCATTATACGACCCGCTCTCTGGCGGGGAGAGCCGCTGCTTGACGGGATTATGACAGATCACTATGCTGCGTACAATTCCTTGCACACCCGTGCAACGTGTTTTTTGACGGCGCACTCGCCCGTCGGGTGACGTGCGGGCTGCCGTCCGGTCCTTAAAACTTCAGGAGGTTCTGCGATGAGACGGCTTTCGATTGCGGCACTCGTGTTGATGTTGCTAGGCGTAGCGGTTTTCGCCCAAGCGGCCGATCCCAACCCGACCGGCACCTGGAAATGGACGATGCAGGGGCGTAATAACCAATCCCGCGATGTGACCCTCAAGCTGAAGCTGGAGGGGGACGCTTTGACGGGGGCCATCTCGGGACGCACTGGTGAGACGGCCATTCAGGATGGGGCATATAAGGACGGTGTCGTGTCGTTCAAAGTGGTCCGCGAGGGGCGAAACGGGCAGAAAATGACCGCCAAGTACTCCGGCAAGGTGAGCGACGATACGATCAAAGGCAAGATCGAGTTCGAGGTTCGCGGCCAAGCCCAGAGCCGCGATTGGGAGGCGAAACGGGCTTCCTAGCGGACGCTTCCAGGAATTCGTCGCTGCGGGCAAACGCCCCGCTATTGCCATGGCGGGGGAAGTGGCGTGGCAGAGCCACAGGGGGCAGGCAAAGCGTCTGCCCCTTTTTCCTGCGCCCCTATTGACGGCCCGGTGATTACTGTTATACTAGTGTAATCACTGGAGTCGGGCCATGCATATTCGCGTGGAAACATCTTCCGGGATGCCCATCACGCGGCAAATCGCCGCTCAGATCCGCGCCCAATGCGCCAGCGGGGCGCTGCACCCTGGCGATCGGTTGCCCTCCGTCCGCGCGCTGGCCGTCGAGCTGACCGTCAATCAGAACACCATCCTGCGCGTCTACGAGCGATTGACGGCCGAGGGGCTCTTGGAACGCCGCCACGGCGACGGCACCTTTGTGGCCGACCGCATCCCCGCCGGACAGATGCGGGTCCAGCGGCAATTGCTCAGCCGCGAGATCGCCCACGTCGCCGAGTTGGCCCGCACCCTGGGCGTGGAACCGGAAGAGGTCCATCGGTTACTTGATCAGATGTTGGAGCAGGTCAAAATCCCGTAACAAGCGAAACACGTTGGGTAGCAATGGAACATAGGTTGGGGTGGCAGTTGCACTGCCGCTCCCGGAACCGTGGCACGAACAGGGGCGGCACCGTACTGCTGCTTCAACGATGAACTACATGGGCCGCAAGCGGCCCCGCTACACGACACACACACAACTTTAAGCATGGCCGCGCACTAGCCCCTAATCCCTAACCCCTGGTGCTTTCATGAACCAATCCTCCATCGAACTTCGCGGCCTGGTCAAGTCGTACGGCAACAAGCGGGTGCTCACCGGCCTGGACCTTGCCGTGCCCAAGGGGTCCGTGCTGGGACTGTTGGGAACCAACGGCTCGGGCAAGACTACGCTCATCAAATGTGCCTTGGGGCTCATTCGCCCGCAGGCCGGCACGGCCCGGCTGCTGGGCGAGGACTCCTGGACCCTCAGCGCCGCGGCGAAGGCGAGGATCGGCTACGTGCCGCAGGTGATCAATCTTTATCCCTGGATGAAGGTGCGGCACCTGATCGACTACACCGCGGCCTTTTATCCCCATTGGAACCACGAGCTGGTCGCTCATCTGATGGAGCAATGGACCATTCCGCCCGACGACCGCGTGGGGCCGCTCTCGGTCGGCCAGCTTCAAAAGGTTGCCATCATGCTGGCCGTCGGGCACGAGCCGGAGCTGCTGCTGCTGGACGAGCCGGCCGCCAGTCTCGATCCGTTGGCCCGGCGGCAATTCTTGCAGATGATTATCGATCTGGCCGCGCCCGGCGAGCGGACGGTGCTCTTCTCGACGCACATCACCTCGGATCTGGAGCACGTGGCGGATCGGGTGGCCATTTTGAAGTCCGGCCGCATCGCCTGGCAGGGGCTGTTGGAGGACCTCAAGGAGCAGACGCACGTCAGTCTGGAGGACAGTTTCCTGGAGATGCATCAATAGTGAGGAAGGGTGTGCCCGATGTCGAAAAACCCTTACGCCCAGGTCGCCATGACGTATCTCCGCCGGCCGCTTTCATCATGGACAGCCCGGCTCATAGCGATGGGCGTGCCAATCCCTCTGGTGGTTTTCTGGGATATGTTCCGTGAAGGACCCAACCACGGTTCATTTATTCCCGCGCTGATGCCATTCCTTTTTCTGTCCATATTCGCGACGATGCACGTGCTCCAGCAGTTTGCCGACTCGCGGGCGCATCTGATGCCCGGTTTTCGCCGCGTGCATATCACCGTGGCGGCCGGTGTCGCGCTGGCGATCGGCGTGCTATTTCCGGCGACGGTCTCCTGGTTTGCAGGGCTTCGGTCGGTCGGTTTGACGGCCGTCGCGATGCTGCTTTTGAACGTTGTCCTCTGGGGCTGCCTTGTCCCGTCTTATGCATTGACGGTCGTATTTCTGGCCGTATGGTGCGGCCTGTCGACCAACTCCGGCGGGATTCTCGCCCGGCAATTCATCTCGGGACAATTTGAACCTCAAGCCGTTAGCTTGTTGGCCCTCGGGATCGTGGGAATGCTGGTCGGCGGCGTCCACTTGCTGCGTCTGAACGAAGACTCGCGCGTATACGCTGGCCTGGCCCGGCAGGCGTGGGCGGCGCGGCGGCAAAAGGTGCCCGGGCTCTCAGTTTGGCCCGCCGAATGGCAGGCGGCCAGCGCGACCCGTCACGCCCGCCGTGCATCCGCCTCGCGCTGGTCGCGGATTTGCCGCTGGCAAGTGGGAATGATCGCGGGGTGGCAGGTGTTGCCCTGGGCCGTCGTCGTGGCGGGGCTCTGGCTGGCGTATATCGCCTGCTTTGCAACCGGCCGGCTGGACCTTTCCGTGGGGCAACTAATCCTCGTCCTCTTTCCCGGCCCCGTGGCAACGGCCGCCTTGGCTCAGTGGCCCGTCAATGTGGACCGTGGACTTTGTTTGCCGGTCGAGCGAAGGACATTCCTGCGGCAAGTGGGCGCAGCCGCCGCGTTGAGTTATTTCGAATTATGGCTCACGGTAAGCGTTGCCGTCGTCGTTTGCTGGCTGCTGGCGGCAAAGCCGCGGCCGGAAGTGGCGGAAATCGCTCGCGCCCTGGCGGTCAGTTTTCTGTTCTTGTTCTGGTTTTTTGGTTTGGGCGTTTGGCTCGCTCGCTATCGATCGCCGATCGCAATGATTATTTCCATCGTTCTCGGTCTCACTGTGACGCAGTTCGCGATGGCGGCCTTTCTTGCCGGACCGGCGAGAATATCGCGATCGTGGCAGTTGCCCGCGGCCGGAGCGTGCGCCATCGTTGGACTCTTGTTCGCCTTCGACGCCTACCGCCGCTGGCTGGTAGCCGATTTGGACTGAAAATGGACGGCAACAACGACCAATCCGCGGGGTGCCCGATGTCCAATAGTCCTTACGCCGAAGTCGCCTTCACCTATCTCCGCAAGCCGTTTTCCTCGTTGCCGGCCGTTGGGCTATCCATTCTTGTGTTTCTGCTGATAATCCCCCTTTCGTTCGGTATCGCCTGCGAACCACGAAATACCCTCATCCCAGCACTTATCCTGTTCCTCTGCCTCTCCTTCTTAGCGACCGGACACGCGGTCGGGCAGTTTGCCAATCCGCGGGCCCGTCTGATGCCCCATTTTTTCCGCGTGCATATCACCGTCGCGGCCTGGGTCGTCTTGGCAATTGGCGTTTTCTGGCCGGCACTGGTTACGTTGGCTGTGGGCTACCGCTCCGTCGGGCTGATTGCCATCGTTATCGTGTCGTTCGGCGGGGCTATGTGGACACGACTAGCCGCGCCGGCCTTGAACGGATTGCTCGGCTTCCTATGGATCGTTCTCCTCATTCCTCCCGTAGGCGACGTCGTCGAACAACTCGTCTCGGGAAAACTTGAACTTCAGGCTTGGGGTTTGTTGATTCTCGGCGTCGCGGCCCTCGTGCTCGCCGCGGTCCGCTTGTTCCGCCTGAGTGAAGATACGCCAAGCTATGCTCGCCTTGTCCGGCAGGGTCGGGCGGGATGGAACGACAAGGGCCCCAACGGACCAGACAGCAAACGCCTGGTGTTGTGGCCGTGGGAACGGCAACAAGAGACGGCCAGCGCTATCTGGCACGCCCGGCGTGCGGCCGTGTCGCCCTGGTCGCGCATTCGTCGCTGGCAGACGCGCATCATTCCTGCCCGGCAAGTCCTGGTTTGGATAGTCACGGTAATTGGTGCTTTCACATCCAACGCGTTGGCCAAGGGGCGTGTGGATTCCGTAGCCCTGCAACAGCTTCTTATGATCCTGCCCGGTATCGCGGCAACAATCGCTATGTATCACCGGCCGGTCGCCATGGCAACTCAACTCTGCCTGCCGGTCGAGCGGCGCCAGTATCTCAGGCAGTTGGGCGCGGCTACCGTTCTAACTTACCTCGAAGTGTGGTTCGTTATCAGTGCCCCCTTTGTGCTCTGGTGTCTATTCGCGAGGCCGCGGCCGGATTTCGCCGAAGTTGGCCGCCTGCTGACCGTCAGTCTCCTGAGTCTCGTCTGGTACTTCGGGGTAGGCGTCTGGTTCGCACGCTTCCGATCCCCGACCAGTATGATTCCCTTGAGCGCAATGGGCTTGTTGGTGCTGCTGGTGATACTGGCCGCCCTTTACTTTACACTGATAATACCATCACGACCGTTTCAGTTGCCCGCGGCGGTGGTAGCGGCCACAATCGGCGTCCTCTTGGCCGGCGATGCTTACCGCCGCTGGCTGATAACCGATCTCGAGTGAAAGCGGAGCCCCCGGAAAGGCCTCGGGTGGCCCCGATAGCTTGCTATCGGGGTGGCGAACCCACAAGAGGTTTCTCCAGGTCCTCTTGCCGCTGGCACGGCCCGGATAGGCGAGCTATCCGGGGCACCCGACGCTTTTGCGTATTTGGTCGCCAGAATCCGTTACGGCTCCCACTGTTGACATATGCGGGTACTTGTGGGTGAATAGGGGGGCTTTCTTTCCCGAGCGTACCCTGACAGAAGGCGCCAGCCAATGAATCGGTCCGGAACCAAACATCCGCTGAAGCCGGTTTCGCGGGCACTGCTTGTTCCCGCCCTGGTGCTGGCGGTGGGGCTGCTGATCGTGCCTCGCTCACTGGCGGCCGCGCCGCCCGGGCCCGGCCGGCCGAACGTGCTCATCCTCCACGTCGATCAACTCCGCTTCGACTGTCTGGGCGCGTGCGGCAACCGCGACGTGAAAACGCCCAACCTCGACCGGTTGGCTGCCGACGGCGTCCGCTACGTCAACAGTTTCTGCGAGTTTCCCGTCTGCACGCCGTCGCGCTACACGTTGATTTCCGGCCGGCCTACCTTCGAACACCGCGGCTGGGATAACCGCTCGACGCTGGCGCCCACGTTCAATACGTTCCCCAAGATCTTGCGTGCCGCAGGCTATCGGACCAAGGCCGTGGGCAAGATGCATTACACGCCCACCTATCTGGACGTCGGCTTTGACGAGATGGTGCTGGCCGAGCAGGATGGTCCCGGACGATGGGACGATGATTATCACCGTTATCTCATGCGTCTGGACCTGGTGGACCGCAACGATCTCGAAGATCAGCGGGCCGAGTATCGCAGCCACGCGCGGCGGGAATATTGGGACACCATGGGGGCGCTGGTGTCCAATCTGCCCGAGGAGCACCATTCGACCACCTGGATCGGCGATCGGGCCGCCGAGAGCATCCGCTCGTGGGATTCGCGGCGGAGCCATTTGCTGATGGTGGGGTTCATCAAACCCCATCATCCGTTCGATCCGCCCGCCCCCTGGCATACGATGTACGATCCCGAGAAGCTCGCGCTCCTTCCCGGCTGGACCAACGAAGTCTTCCCGCACGATTTCCAGTTCGCCCGCGGATATTTCCCCTACGATCGGCTGAGCGAGGCGGGGCTGCACCGCGTCATGGCTTATTACTACGCGAACATTTCGCTGATCGATCAGCAGGTGGGCTGGCTGATCGCCCTGCTCAAGGAGAAACGTCTCTACGACAACACGCTCGTGGTCTTCACGGCCGATCACGGCGAGTACATGGGTTTTCACCACATGACGCTGAAGGCCAATCACATGTACGATCCGCTGGCCAAGGTGCCGTTGCTGGTCAAATGGCCGGGCGGCCGTCGGGCGGGCACGGTCTCCGAGCGGCTGGTGAGCAACATCGATCTGGCCCCCACCTTGTGCCGTGCGGCCGGCTTGTGCCCGGATGCAGGGATGCACGGCGAAGACCTGGGGGCGGATGGTCCCAACCGGCGGATCGTCTTCTGCGAGCAAGGGCCGCCCGTGATGGCGCGGACCCGGGAGAGCAAATTGCTGGTGATGGGCGGTCCGCCGGAGAAGGATTTGTTCTTCGACCTGCGCCGCGATCCGCTGGAGATGCACAATCTGGCCGGCACGCCCCAAGTTCAGGATGAAATCAAGCGTCTTCGCGCAGCCATCGCCGCCTGGCGGCCGAAGCCCTTGCAGCCCCACTACGTCGATCTGAGCGCGCCGCAGATCCGCGGGCCGAACGTGCCGCCGCCGGGCCTCGACCATCGGCAGGCGGTCATCGAGTATTTTGAGGCCAAAATGCGCGAGGGAAACGGCCGCTAGATCGGACGCCGCGCGGCGGGCGGCCATACCGACGGGGGTGTCGAGCCATGTATGGCCGTCTCGAACGTGCTGACTAGGAGGGATTTATGAACCGACTTGTAGCGTTCATACAGGCGTTGGGCTTGTCGCTTGCCGTGGTTGCCTCCGGCTGGGCAGCAGAGGCAAATCCAGAACAGGCAAAGGCAGTTGCCGAAATCAAAGAACTCGGTGGCAAAGTCACCGTTGACGAGAGGAGGCCAGACAGGCCGGTGATCGGCGTGGATTTGCAGAAGACTGAGGTAACTGATGTGGGGCTTGAGCACCTCAAAGGGTTGACCCAACTCCGAAAGCTCTGCCTGATGAATACCAGGGTGACCGATGCCGGGCTGGAACACCTCAAGGGGCTACCCCAACTCCAGTGGCTTGAGTTACGGAAGACCGAGATGACCGATGCTGGACTGGTACACCTCAAAGGACTGACCAAACTCCAGACGCTTGATTTGGAGAGCACCAAGGTGACGGATGCTGGACTGGTGCACCTCGAAGGTTTGCCGCAACTCCAGTCGTTGACCTTGATGGAGACCAAGGTGACGGATGCTGGACTGGTGCACCTCAAAGGGCTGACCAAACTCCAGTGGCTTGATTTGGGGGGGACCGAGGTAACCGATGCAGGGTTGGAGCACCTCAAAGGGCTGACCAAGCTCCAGGCGCTTCTCTTATTGATGACCAAGGTGACCGACGCTGGAATGGTACACCTCAAAGGGCTGAGCAAACTTCGTTGGCTTGATCTAGGGGGGACCGAGGTGACCGACGCGGGGTTGGAGCACCTCACAGGACTGACCAAACTCCAGACGCTGGATTTAACGGAGACCAAGGTGACCGATGCTGGGCTGCCAGACCTCAGAGGTTTAGCCAAACTCCGATGGTTAAACCTGATGAGAACCAAGGCAACCGTCGAAGGTGTGAAGAAGTTGCAGCAAGCGTTGCCAAAGTGCAAAATCAAGCGTTGAAACGCTACACCGCGAAGCGCCGAGCGACTGGCACAACCGGAAGCGGCTGCCACAGAATCAGCCAATCGCCAAAATCCGTTGTTCCGCCCTCGCAGCATTGCGGCGGGCAACGGGTTCGAACAGAATAGAGCCCGTGTGGGCCGGCGGTGGCGGAAATCACATCGTTCCCGGCAGGCCTTTGCGGGCGAAAGGAGCAGATGACCCATGAATCGCCGACAATTCGTCCAAGGTTTTGCGGCCGGCGGGGCGCTGTTGGGGGCGGGCACCGCCACACTGGGCGCCACCAGACGGGGCAAGGTGCCCACGAAAATCACCGACGTTCGAGCCCTGCCCATCGATCGCTACCTGTTTGTGCAGGTCTCCACGAACGAGGGAATCACGGGCTTGGGCGAATCGGGCGCCTGGGGGTTCATCGAGGCTTCGGCCGGAGCGGTGGAGACGTTCAAACGCTACTTGGTGGGCCAGGATCCGCTGCGCAGGGAGCATCACTGGCAGTATCTCTACCGATCGACGCATTTCAGCGGCGCGGCGATCATGGGAGCGCTGAGCGCCATCGATATCGCGCTGTGGGACATTGCCGGCAAGTATTTTGGCGTTCCCTGTTATCAGTTGCTGGGCGGAAAGTGCCGCGACAAGGCCCGCGTCTACCAGCACGTGTTTGGAGGGACGAAGGAGAAACTTGTCCAAGGGTGCGTCGAGGCGAAGCGGCAGGGCTTTACCGCGGTCGGCCACCTGACCCCATTCCTCGACGAGTCGCGCGATGTCCCTTATTTCAAGACCTACGCCGCCAAGATCCAGGACGCCGTCGACACTGTGCGCCGCTATCGCGAAGCCGTCGGGGACGACGTGGACCTGTGCATCGAAATCCACCGGCGGCTGACCCCCGCGGAAGCCGTGGCCCTGGCCGAAGGGATTGAGCCCTATCATCCAATGTTCTACGAGGATCCCATTCTGCCGGACAGCTTGGATGCCATGGAGTTGATCGCGCGGAAGATCAAGATCCCGATCGCCACGGGCGAACGCTTTTGCACGATGCCGCAATTTGCCTCGCTGTTGCAGCGCGGGGCCGTGCAGTATATCCGGCCGGATGTGTGCCTGGCGGGCGGACTGACGAACTGCAAAAAGATCGCCGCGCTGGCGGAAGCCCATTATGCCCAGGTGGTGCCTCACAATCCGCTCAGTGCCGTGAGCACGGCGGCCTGCCTGCAATTGGCGGCCGCGATTCCCAACTTCGCGTTGCTGGCGTATCCCGGCGGCGAGCACGAAGCGCCCAAGAGCGAGATCGTGCGGGGTGCGGCGAAGCTCGATCGCGGTTTTCTCCTTATCCCTGACGCTCTCGGCATTGGCGTCGAGTTGGCCGAGAATGCCGCACAGCGTCATCCCTACCGGCCGCACGAACTGAAGACGCGGCTGAACGCAGACGGCTCGGTAGTTGATCAGTAGACGCAGGGGAGTTCGAGCCGCCACTGATGCGTCCCCAAGCGGCGACAACTGCCGCGCTCGTGGTGTGACCTCGCGTGAGCCGTCCTTCTGCTCGTGTGCCGCCTCGACCGTCGCCGCCACGTTCTCCGGCGGCACGTTGGGCAGGATGGCAACTCCAAGTTGCGGGAAGCGCAACGGCGGCTAACAGCCGCCGGAAGCCAAGCAAGTTCACCGGTCGCTTTGAACCACTAGGGCATCGGGACCGCAGTCCCTCCAGCGCTGCAGGGAACGCCCTCCGCAGCGTTCGTCGCTTAGGTAACGGAACGGCACAGAGGCCGTTCCCTGCAGCGCCGGCCCGAGACGCTCTCAGCGGCCCGCCAATTCCCGGCGCGGCTCCTCCCCGGATAGCCACCGCTCCAAGGATTCGAATTGAATCGTGGCCGCCGGGCCTTTCCAGGCAAAAAACGCGTGGACCGGCAAACCGCGGGCCAACGAGTGGATGCGCTCGGTGGCGGTCTGCATGTCTTGCCGTTGCTGGGCTTCGATCTTCCGCGGCGGCACGTGCAGCCGCTCGGTGTAGAATGCACAGTCTTGATGGGCGATCAAGACAAGGCGTTCCAGAGCATGCACCCGAATCAAGAAACGCAACTGATCGAGGAGGGCTTCTTCTTCGCGGTAGGCAAGGAAGTGGCCGGCAAGGCACGCGGCTCCCCCGGGCACCGCAAGCCGATCGTAGCGGGGCAGATTGAGGGCGCTGTGCAGGAAATCGTCGCAGGCGTCGCCAAACCGACCATCGCTGCAATAGACTGCCGCCGCACCGATGCGATTCTCGTCGAAACGCACCGAACTCTCGTAGGCGGCGAACTCGTCCGGCATGTTCATGCGGACCTCAGCGCGATCGGATGGCCTGGCGCCTGGTCAGTTCACCGGCGGCCGCGGACGTGCGGCGCCGTCCAGGTCGGGTTTCTTCTCCACGGCGGTCAGGTTGGCCAGCGTTTCGGGGAACTCCACGCCGCCGATGTCCTTCATCACCTGCATCATCGGCGGCAAGGTGCGGGCCATGTTGTGCAGCCAGTTGGCCGTGGCGCCGGCGCCGCTTTGGCCGTTGCCTTCCCAGACCACGACCTTGTCGAACTTGATATTCGAGATGGCCTTGGCCGAGGCCTCGACCAGGTGATCGAAGTGTTCGAGCATGAGCATTTTGAAGGCCTGTTCCGAGCCGCCGCAGGCGGTGATGATGCGCTGCAGGCCCTCGCCCTTCTTGGCGAGGATTTCGAACTGACCGCGGGCCTCGGCTTCCAGCCTGGCGAAGATGGCGGCTGCCTCGCCTTCGGCCTCGATGCGGCGTTTGGCGGCTTCGGCGGCCGCATCGACCTCGACGCGGGCCCGGGCGGCCTTGGCGGGGGCCTCGAGCTCGGCCCGCCGTTCCGCTTCGATCCGCTGTGCCTCGGCGATGGCGGTTTTGGCGCGGGCGAGGTGCTCGGCCTCGAGCACGGCCGCCTCGGCGCGAACCTTGGAAGATTCGCCCAACTCATAGGCTTCGGCCTTCTTCACCTGCAAGGTGGCCTGGGAACCCACGATGTCGGCCTTGGCCAGGTTCTCGCCTTCGACGGCCTGGGCATCGGCCTGGGCGATCTTGACGCGCATGTCGCGTTCAGCCGCCTTCACCTGGGAATCGCGCTCGAAGCCCGCGGTCTGCTCGCCGATCTTCTGCTCCTTGTCGAGCTCGGCCACGCGGACGGCCTGCTCGCGCATGGCGTCGCGAGTGCCGATCTCGCGCACCTTGTGGGCGTTGGCCACCTGGACGGCCTTCTCGCGCTCGGCGTCGGCCACGCGGATTTCGCCCATCCGCTCGTTGTCGGCCACGTCGCCGCGGGCCTTTTGAATGGCCTGCGACGCGGCCTTGCGGCCGATGGCCTCGATGTAGCCCGACTCGTCGGTGATGTCGGTGATGTTGACGTTGATGAGCACCAGGCCGATCTTGCGCAGCTCCGGCTCCAGCGAGTTTTGCACGGCTGCCAGGAACTTGTCGCGGTCGCGGTTGATGTCCTCGATCTGCATCGAGGCGATGACCTGGCGGAGCTGGCCGAAGATCATGTCTTCCGCCTGTTTGGAAACCTGCGTACGGTTGAGTCCCAGCAAGCGGATGGCGGCGTTCTGCATCAGCTCGGGCGTAGTGCCGATGGCCACCGTGAAAACGCTGGGCACGTTGACGCGAATGTTCTCCATCGACAACGCGCCGCGGAGTGGAATTTCGATTTGCATCGGCTCCAGGGTCAGCCAGGCGTGGTCCTGGATCAAGGGCACGACGAACTTGGCCCCGCCGTGGATGCAGGTGGCGGCCTCGTGCGCCCGCCCCGATTTGCCGAAGATCACCAGCACCCGGTTGCTGGGGCACCGCTTGTATTGCCGGAGCAACAGCATGACAAAGGAGAAGGCTACGATCGCGGCCAGCACGACCATCACCGCGAGCCAGGCCTCGGTCTTGCCGATCGGTTGTTGCTGGCTGAATAAGAGTAAACTAGTCATGATCGTTGTCCTCCTCGGTTGCCGCTGGATTTGTAGACATGCATAGGGTCAAAAAGACGGTTTCGAGGCCGCCGCTACTGGTCGCGCTGGACCTCCAGGGTCGTGGGATCAACCACGGCCACTACCACAACGTTGGTTCCGGTGGGGAGTTCGGGGCCGGAAGTGACGGCCAGGTACTCCATGGTACGATTTTGGAGATTGAGCTGGATTTTCCCGCTGCCGGCGCCGTAGCCCGGGACCGCGAGATAGACCGTGCCGTGCTGATTCACCGCGCGCTGAACCCGCACGGTTCCCTCGGCCCGCAGGGACCGCAGGCCGCGCATCATCCAATACACGGCTGCCATGGCGGCAGCCCCGGCTCCTACCGCTGCCGACAGCGTGACCGACGTGGACGCCTCGGCCGACTGGGCGGTCAAGCCGCCAAGGCCGAAGAAGGCCAGCGCGGCCACGATCGTGCGGAAGGACAGGACCTGGAAAAGCGACGCGGCGCTGTGTTGCGGGGCATGTTCGCCGGTGCTGCCGTCTCCGTCGTGATCGCCGTGGAAGCCGGTATCGCCATGGAGGTCACCCCCCATGTCGCCGTGGAAATCCACCCCGCCACCGACGTCGTGGGGCATGTCCATGTCGAACGCGTGGCCGCCCAGTCCCAGCAAGGCCAACGCGAACTGCAGGATCAGGATGGTTCCGCCCGTCGCGGCGCAGACGATGAATACACTAGTCATGACTCCCCCTACCGGGCCGTGAAAGCGTACTCCTCTATGTTGATTGAAGCCCCGGCGAGTGTCAATCACTCGCTTGGGATAGGCCCCCTGGCCGCAGGTTTCTTATGCGAGAGCCTGGATTTATTTCTCTCCCTTATAGGGCAGCCGCCCGTCTCGCCGGAGAGTAATTCGCCGGCGACCACGATATATTGGGTAAAAAGGAGGCTACTGCGCGGCCATGCTTAAAGTCGTGTGTACCGTGTAGCGGGGCCGCTTGCGGCCCATGTTTGCGGTCGAACGACTACATGGGCCGCAAGCGGCCCCGCTACACAATCTTAGAAGTGGCCGGATACTAGCATTTGCCCCCGCTACCAGGTAGGGTTAGCTGGTGGGCAATGGCAACTTTGATGAGCCTCGATTAGGGAAGCGTTACGGTGAGATACAACTGGGTGCTCTTGGTTTTGGCGTTGATGGCCGCCGCTCCGGCCCAAGCCGCGAATTGGCCGCATTGGCGAGGGCCTTACTTCAACGGCGCCAGCGAGGAAACAAATCTCCCCTCCAGTTGGAGCAAGACGGAAAACATCGCCTGGACCGCCGACTTGCCGGGCGCCGCCGCCGCCACGCCCATCGTCTGGGATGACCGGGTCTTTCTCTCGGGCGTCGACGAGGCGAAAGACACGCTCCAGGCCATGTGCTTCGACCGCGCCCGGGGAACGCTGCTCTGGAACCACGAGGTGGGCAAAGGCATCCGCCGCGACAGCGGCAGCAACTATGCCTCGGCCTCGCCGGTGACTGACGGCAAGCTCGCCATTTTCCTGTACGGCAACGGCGAGCTGGTCTGTTTCGATTTCGCGGGCAACCGCCTCTGGGGCCGCAACCTCCAGCACGATTACGGGCCGTTCGCCTTTTACTGGACCATCGGCACCAGCCCGTTGCTGTACGAAGGCAGGCTGTACGTGCAAGTCCTCCAGCGCGACGTGCCCGTCGAGGGACGAGGGCTGACGGACCGTAAGAACGAGGCGTATCTGTTGGCCCTCGATCCGGCGACGGGCAAGACGCTGTGGCGGCACGTTCGGCCGAGCGACGCGGTGAAGGAATCGCGGGAGTCGCACACCACGCCCATCCCCTGGCTGCACGAGGGCCGTAAGGAGATCCTGATTGCCGGCGGCGATGCCTTGAGCGGCCACGATCCGGCCACGGGCGAGGAGCGCTGGCGTTGGGGCGAGTGGAATCCCACGCGTACGCCCAATTGGCCGCTCATCGCTTCGCCGGTTGGCGGGGCCGGCCATGCGCTGGTGTGCGTTCCCAAGGGCCAGCCGGTGTACGCCGTCGCGCCGAGCAAGCCCGGCACGCTGGACCATCGGGCGGTGGCATGGACCAGCCGCGAAGCCAAGCGGGTGACCACCGAGGTGCCCACGCCGGCCTTCTACGACGGCGATTTCTTCGTGCTGAGCGACTCGCGGCGGAGCCTGGCCCGGGTGGCAGCGGACACCGGCAAGTTGAAATGGCTCATTGAGGCGCCTGGACACGCCAAGTACGAGGCCTCGCCCTTGGCCGCGGACGGGAAGATCTACGTCGTCAATTTCGCGGGGAAAGTCTCGGTCGTCAGCGCCGCCACCGGCAAAGTTTTGCGTACGATCACCATGGACCAGCCCGCCGACGGGGAAACGGTCCGGGCGTCGATCGTTGCCTCGCACGGCCAACTATTCATCCGCACCACGCGCAAGCTGTACTGCGTGGGCAAGGGACAATAATCACTCGATTTGGAGGGTCGCCCATGAAACCCGATGCTGCAATTCGCCTGATGGGAACGTTTTGGATGGTGCTGTTCGCCGCGGGGCTCTGCGCCGTTGCCGCCGGGGCCGCCGATCTGGCTGCCGCGGCTCGGCCCAACTTCGTGGTCATCCTCATCGACGATATGGGCTATGGCGACATCGGCCCTTTCGGCTCGAAGCTCAATCGGACACCCTGCCTGGACCGCATGGCCGCCGAGGGGATGAGGCTCACGAGCTTCTACGCCGCCCCGGTCTGCACGCCGTCGCGAGCGCAAATGATGACCGGCTGCTACGCCAAACGGGTCTCGCTGCCCGACGTCCTGGGGCCCGTTTCCCGGATCGGCATCAACTCGGCGGAGCGGACGGTGGCCGACCTGCTCAAGCAGCAGGGCTACGCCACGATGTGCATCGGCAAGTGGCACCTGGGCGATCAGCCGCAATTTCTGCCGACGCGGCACGGATTCGATCAGTACCTCGGCCTCCCCTACTCGAATGACATGGGCGGTTCCGGCAAGCCGGGCGACCGCCGCCCGCCGGTCCCGCTCGTGCGTGGCCAGCGAGTGGTCGCGGCCCCGGTCGACCAAAACAAGCTCGTCGAACTGTACACCGAGGAGGCGGTTAAGTTCATCACAGCCAACAAGGACCGGCCGTTCTTTCTCTATCTGCCCCACACGGCCGTACACGTGCCGATCCATCCGGGCAAGGCCTTTCAGGGCCACTCGGCCAACGGCCGCTACGGCGACTGGGTCGAGGAGGTCGATTGGAGCACGGGGCGGATACTCGATACGCTTTCAGCCTTGAAGCTCGACCGCCGGACCCTGGTGCTGTTCACGAGCGACAACGGGCCGTGGCTCACCAAGGGCAAGGACGGCGGCGTGGCCGGACCGCTGCGGGGCGGCAAGGGCTCGACGTGGGAAGGGGGCGTTCGCGAGTCGACGATCGCCTGGTGGCCCGGCCGGATCGCTGCCGGCACCGCATGCGGCGCAATGATGAGCGAGATGGACGTGCTGCCGACGCTGGTCCGGCTGGCCGGCGGCGCCGTGCCCGGCGACCGCGTGATCGACGGCCGGGACATCTGGCCGCTCCTCTCCGGCCAGAGCAAAAAGTCGCCGCACGAGGCCCTGTTCTATTTCCTGAGCAACCGGCTGGAAGCGGTTCGCTCCGGGCCCTGGAAATTGGCCATCGTCGAGCAGGTTGGATGGGACGTGAAGAAGAAGGCTTCGCAGAAGCCGTTTACGCCAAAGCTGTTCAACCTGGAGCGAGACATTGGCGAGAAGACCGACGTCGCCGCCCAGCATCCGGACGTCGTGCAGCGGCTGCAGGGTTACATCCGGCAGATGGGTCACGATTTGGGCGTCACCGGCCAAGGGCCGGGCGTGCGGGCCAGCGGCATCGTGGAGCAGCCACGGCCGTTGTTGTTGCGCGACGGTATGGAGTACGACTGAAGAGAGGGTTCAGGGTTCAGAAGTTCGCGGCTAGAACTTCTAATTTTGCTGTTGCCTGAACCCTGAACCCTGACCGCTGAACCCTCATTGCCCGAGCGGCCGGTAGTAGCGGGCGCGGAAGGACGGCTCGCGCAGCAAGACGGCTTGCAGGAAACGATAGCTGTCGGCCAGATAGCCTTCATAGCCGGTAGCACGGCCGTTCCAGTCGGTCCAGTCGATGCCTTGCATTCCGACGTCGCGAACGCCGTTTTGGAACTTCCCCTCGGCCTGCCGTCCGAGCATGGCCCACAGCACGCGGTCCGCCTTCTCGGGTTGGCCGACGACGTAGTGGGCCGCCAGAAAGTGGAGGACCTGGCCGGCCGTAATGCCGCCGTTCTGGTAATGGCCGAAGGTGTCGGTGCCGTCTTCCCGCTGCGGGATGCCCAGGCCGTCGGGCTGAAGGTAATCGCTGCGCCGAACCGGAACGAGCATCGGCGGAATCCCCAGATCGAATCGATGGAATCCCACCTGGTCGATCTTGGCCCAAAGTCGGGCCAGGATCTGGCGGCCCTGCGCCGGCTCGACCAGACCGTACTCGATGGCCAGGCCGTTGACAATCGGCGTGGCGTAATCGTGCAGCTCGCCGTCGGCACTCTTCCACCACGCTAGCCAGCCGGTGGCCGGATTGTAAAGGGTTTTAGTGTAAGCGGCCTTCAGGCGATCTGCCAGCCCACGGTAACGGGCCTGCTTTTCGCGGCGGTCGAGTCGCCCTTCCAACTCGGCCAGGCAGCGCCACGCCCGATAGATGAGGGCGTTGGTGTAGCCGTCCTTGTGGCCGCAGTTGACGCCGTCGAACCAGGCGCAGGAGCGATTCGGCTCCTTCAGCGTGCCCCGGTTGCCGCTTTGCGTCGCCTCGACCATCCCGTCGCCGTCGATGTCCCGCTTGGCCAGGAACTCGGCAACGAGCTCCAAACGTTCGATGCGGCGGGCGAGCCAGCCGCGGTCGCCCGTGGCCTCGACATAGTCCCAGGCGGCAATGAGCGGACCGGCGTTGGCATCCAGAAAGTTGCCATAATCCCAATAGCAAACCACCTCGCCCGTGGGACGCGTGCGCTGATCGAGCCACCAATCCAGCGAGCGTCGCACCAAGGCGGCGACCGAAACATCGGGGGTGATCTGCGGCGTCCACAGGGCCTGGTCGGCATAGAACCACAGGGAGCAACTTGCGGGATCGCTGATCACGTTGTTGGCCAAGATGCCGGCCGGGGCGCTGAAGGGGCGGTTCTGCTCGCCCCACTGGGCGCTCGGCTGCAAGGCCCCGAACCAGCCCCGCCGCACTTTCTCCCAAAGGGCCCGATCGATGAGCCCTTTCGGCGGGGGCAGCCGAACGGGAGTCAAACTCAAAACGCACGCTTCCCCCGCCCGCAACGCCGGCAGTTCGACGACAAAGTCGACCGTCTTTTTGGCGCGACTCCCTTCCAGCCGGACCTTCAGGCGGCGATGGGCGCCATCGGCCAGCAGCATCTGCCCAAAATCCGGGGCGCTAATGACCGCCGGCAGCCGCAAGCTACCGTCGTCGGCCCAATGGCTGGGCAAAACCGTAACGGGGGTAACCCCGGGATCGAAGGGAAACAGGAGTTCAACCGCCTCGACGCGACCGGCGCCCGGCCCTTGCAGCGAGAACGTCATCGTGAGCGAGTCGGCCGCCGCCTTAGAACTCCAAAGCAGCGAAGCCGTCGGCGTCAGGGACAACCGGTGCGCCGTCGACGCCGAAGCTGCCGGTTCCGGGCGCGCGGGAAAGTCGGTGCCCGGTTTCCATTGGCCGCCCATCTTCACCCGCAGGCCCAGCGGCTGGCCCGAGCGCAGCAGGTTGGTCTCGGCGCGGCGGCCCCCTTCGGTGTCCCAACTTAGCACGTGGACTTCCGGTCGCCCGGGGCGCGACTCCATGCGCACGCGCGGCGAGTCCGCCAGGGAGTTTGCTGTACCAAAGACGACGAAAGCGGCAACGAGGATTTTTGGCGATGTGCACATGCGTCTCCCTCCGACCCCCAAAAAAACGGTTTCACGATGTAGCACAGCCGCCCTCGACTGTGAAAATTGCCTCGACTCACTCGGGGACGAACTCCCATCGGCCCCAGAGCCCCGGCGTGAGCTGGGCTTCGCTGGGGACGTCGCTGGTCAATCCGGTGGCCTTGTTGCTCCAGTACACCCGCTGGAGCGTCTGGATCTTGTCGCCCCGCAGCACGCCGAGGTCGGCCTTAATGGCGCGGCCGGGCTCGGGTTTCAGGCCAAGCAGGGCCAGGGAAACCGAGAACTCGAAATTGCCGTCCGTGCCGGCCAGCTTCACCTGCTGGCTCACGTCCTCGACGCGGTCGATGGTGATCGTCCGCCAGGGGGACGAGAACGGCACCGGGTCTTTTGTGCCGGGCACGACCGGTCGATAGAGCACGGCCAGCGTCTTCCCCTTCACTGTGGTGACCAGGAGCCGCAAGTCCCCTGTGACGGCCTGCTGCCGCCGCGGATCGGCCTGGGGACCCGCGCCGAGCATGAGGTCCAAAGCGCCGCCCGTCTTGAACGGGGCCTGGGGCAGCTCGCCGGAGTTTTCCAGAAGCTGCGGGTTGCCGGTGCGGAAGGCGACGAACAAGCGATCGCCGGCCACGCTGGCCGCCGCCGTGACGTCGTAGGGCCTGCTCCTGCTGTCGAAATAGGCCGCCACGCCGCTGCGATCGAGGATCGCCCAATCGGTGCCTTGCCAGTCGTCCAGCTTGCCGTCGACGACGGGGGCGTGGGAGCGAAGCGCGATCTTGAGCGTGGATCGCCCCTGGCTGGCCTGCCGCCGCGATTCGCTCGCGACGAAATGCTGCCGGGCCTTTTCGAGATCGCCAGCGGTGACCGCCAGGTCCTGGGCCGGCAGGCGGCGGATCGCCTCCAGGCCGTCGATGCGCACGAGCGAAGTCCGCGCGCCGTCGACCAGGTAGACCTTGCCATCGGGCGTCTGCGTCAGCGAGGGCCAGAAGTTCTCGTCGTGTAGCGTCAGATCATTGAGCAACATGCCACGGACGGCCACGGGCATGGCCCAGAGGATGCCCTGCCGCTGGTCGTGGAACAATTCGGCGACGAACAGCCCGTCGGCGGTGAAGAGATACATGTTGCCCATGTTGCCGTTGATGGCCCACAGCGGGCCGGCGTCGCCTTGGTGCGGTGTGACGAATCCGCCCAGCAGACGCGTGGTGCCGATCACCTGGCCGGGCTGCTCCGCGGCGGGCGATTCGTGCGAGGCGTGCAGGCCGGGCCAGGGGCTCGGATAGGACCAGCGGGGCTGGCCGCGGAAGACGCCGCACAGCGATTGCGGGGCGAACGGCTGCGGGGCCACCGTGAGCACCGTCCAGCCGCCTGGATCGACCAGGGCCTGGTCGCCGCCCGAGGATGCCGGCCCCTGAACCGCTTCGGCCAGCACTTCGCCCGCCGCCAGGTCGTAGACGGGCACGCCGCGGTCGGTGAACCGGGCGGGCGAGAATCGCATCGCCCGCTCGCCGATCCGCGAGGCCACCAGCGCGAGGTCCGGCATGACCGTGATCCCGCCGGACTGCACGGCGAGCATCGTGACTTCGTCGGGCTGCACCTGGCCGTCGCCGTTGAGGTCCGACCAGACGAACACGGCCTGGTTGCGCCAGTAGTCGCCGCCGGGCTTTAGGCTGGCCGGCCAACGCGAGCGGAATTCGTCCCCTTTCAGCAGCTTCCAATCCTGCGCCCGGCCGAACGCCGCGACCGGCACGGCCAGCCCGTCCCGCTCGATCCAGAGACAGGCGATCGGCGCCCCGTTGGTCGGGTTGCTGTTAAAGCAATTGGCGAAGTAACTGTGGCGGGCCCCCGAGAGCGTCGTGACTTGCAGTCGGTACTCGGGCATGCCGCCGCTGAACCCGCTGGGCAGTTGCAGGTCCGCCGGCCCCGGGCGGTAAAGCACCCGAACCAGCCGGTCGCGCCCCTCGTGCCAGTCGAGGTGGAACTCCATGCCGTGATAATAGAAGCGGGTTTTGTCCTGCGGATCGAGCTTGCCTCCGCCGCCGTATTCCGCGGGGCCATAAAACTCGCTGAGCAGTTCGCCGTCGAACGACCAGACGCTGACGCGCTTGGGCTGGAAGTCGGCCTCGGCCACCCAGAGATGGTTGTTGGCGTCGATCGCCAGCCCGGCAGGGTTGTTCATGTGCTGGGGATCATAGGGGCCGGCACGTGGCACACCCGGTTTGCCGATCGTGCGGAGCGGCTTGCCCGATGGGTCGAACACCTTCACCTGGTGGCTGGTGCCGCAATCGCTCAGGTAGATATTGCCGACGGCATCGAGGGTCATTTGCTGGGGGTCTTGCAGCCCGTCGGCGACAACGATTTCGGGCGTGGGGAGTTGGGCGGTCCAGACGCCGTCGGGCAAGGCGTAGCGCCGCAACTGTTTGCCGGAAAAAACGTAGAGCCGGCCCTGCGGGTCGAAACACAATCCGCCGGGATTGGCCAGCGGAACCGTGCCCAGTGCCCGGCCAGCCGCAACGTCGATGAACACGAGCTGTTCGAGGCGGCAGAGGCTGAGCACGGCCACGCCGTTGCGGACGGCCACGCCGCCAAGCTGCTCGCCCCAGTTTACCTGGCCGGGGGCAGAGGGGTCGATGGCGGTCACCGGGGTGAAGGGATACTTGATGACCGGCTTGTCGCCCTTGGCCGTCAGGGCCGTCAAGCGGATTTCGCCCGGCTTGGTTTTCTCGCGGTCGGCGTGTTGCTCCGATTCCCAGGCCGCGGCGACGTAAGCAAAATGGTCGGCCACCGCGCGGGGGCCGCTGTCCCGAGCGAGAAACGGGGCGCCGGTCCAGTTGCCGCCGACCCAGCCCACGCCGCCATGCTTGCGGCCGCTCAGGTCGACCCACGCCAGGCCGTCGCCGCCTTCGCTCACGTAACTGCCCAGGTAGACCATGGGCTTGCCGTTGGGCGTCTTCTCGCCAGGGACGAACAGGGCGGCGCTGGGGGGCGTGTGGTTCGTAAGCCAGCCGCCGGTGTGATCGGCGGTGGTCCAGGCGGGGCTGCCGGCGTTGTAGACCGAAAACTCGTACCGCAACTGCAAGCCGGGGTAAACCAGCCCGTGGACCCGATAGGTGCCGGGGCTCACCAGCTTGCCGGGGATGTGATAGACGCCGTGCCGGGCGGCCTCCACGTCGCGGCCCAGGTCGTCCATGCCATCCCACCAGGCGACGTTGTCGCCCGCCGGAAACGGCGTTTCCCCCACCACGTTCCGCACCCGCCGGCCTTCGCGGTCTTCGATCACCAGCGTGACGAAGCCCGGCCGGTCGAGATGAAAGCGAAGGGGAATCGGGGCATGTTCCACGGTTTTCGCGCGGGGCGTGCCGACGGCCGACTCCAGCGTCTGATCGGCCAAGGGGCGCAGCGCCATCAGTTCGCCCAGCCAAACCCGCTTGCCGTCCTTGGTTTTGCCGGCGAGGTGTGGATGCGGCTCGTCGGTGGGCGCGGTGATGCGAAGCCGAATGGCCCGCGTGGTAACCGTGCGGCCGAAGTCGATCCAATTCGGCCAGAGGGCAACGGGATACGCGGTGGTCAAGGTTTCGCAGGTCTTGATCGGTTGCCAGTCGCCCGGTTCCGCCTCGCGCGGGTGACGACGGGCCGGGCCGACATACGCCTGGACCTCCGCCGCACGGAAGCCGGGCGCGAGGGCACACAATCCGCCGAGCGACACCGGCTCCGGCCAGGTGAGCATGACGCACTCGGGATGTGCCGGCGAAACGGCGACGGCCGCCCCTTGCTGGCCGTTGTCCCAAGCGTCCCAGAACCCGTTGTTGCTCCCGTCGTTGATCCGTGCGGCGGCTTCGGGCCGGGCATCGGCCGACGCTACGGCCTGCGGGGCGAGGTTGGTCACTCGGCTCGAAAGCACGTAGGCGCCGCCCAGCCAGGCGCCGTAATCGGCGTCGGTCAGGCGGGCCGTATGGGTGAAACGGATCGCCCGCGTGGCAGTGCCCGGCGGCAGCACCCAGAGCGCGTAATCCTGGCGGCCAGCTTCTTCCGGGCTCACGCCGTCGCCTTTGACCCGCTGGGCCGCCGTCCACTCGGCATCGGCGGCAAGGTTGCCCGGATAGGCGGCGTCGGGCTTCAGCACGCTCAACTGAACCGTACCGCAAACCAGCACGGCGCCCACCGGCAGCGGTTTCGTCCAACCGATCCGCAGATGGCGTGGCCCCGGGGTCTTGCCCTGCCCGAAACGCACGCCGTCCCACTCGGGCCGCGTGGTCTGGGTCCAGAGGGCGCGGCGGGGACCTTCTTTGACTTCCATGGCGGTTTCTTCGCCGTCGGCCCAAGCGGTGAAAGCCGCGTTGTCCAGATCCTCGACCCGCAGCGGCGTGGCCAGGAAGCCCAGCGTTGCCCCCGGCAGTTCGGCGGCGGAGGAGAAAGAAACGAGCCCCAGACCGATCAACGTTCCACAGAGCAAATGAGTGGTGATTTTCATCTTTTTGATGCTACAGTTGGCGCTACTGGTGCGTGGGGAAACAAGACCAAGATACCTGGCCGGGGCACGAAAAGCAAGTTTTTTCGCAGTCGACCGCTGGTCCCGCGATAGGAGGGAATGCGGTGCGTGGTCGCGGTACCTGGAAAGACAGCGACGGCCGCTCCTTAAGAGCACCGGGGCCTCAAGGCGTCCCGGGAAAGTATTCGAGCACCGTTTCCTCGACTTCTCGGAGCCACCCTGCCCGCTGCTCCGACGAACTCGTGACGACCACCGAGAACATGCGGCGGAAGAACGTCTTTACTCCGCACAGATCGAAGATGCAGTTGCCGGCCAACGGCGAGACAAATGGCTTGCGGCGCGTTATTATAAACCGATCGGCGTCCCGCCTGGAATGCCTCCCTGTTTCTTACGTCCCGACGAAGGAGAACGATGCCATGCAGCGGCCGACGCCAAGCCGACCTCGAAGACCTTGTTGGCGATCGACGGCAATCTGATTCCCACGTCGGTCTACGCCGAGGGCAGTCGGTTGATCTGCCGGGTGTACGAGCCGTATGGAAAGAAGCCGGTGTTTTCCTGCGATTATCTCGGCAAGCCGTCGGTCCCTGGCATTTGCGACGTGGCCGACCATCCCGCTGCCGGATTGCGGGCGTGGGGCATCGCCAACCTGACGTTCGCCAGGGCGCTGACGCGCGGTTAATGGGTAACCCCGATAGCTTGTCTATCGGGGCGGCGAAGCCGCAAGAGGCTATGTTCCGGGAAAAACGGGGAACCCTCTTGGGCGTGGCGGCACTCCGATAGCCGAGTGTATAGACCGGACACATAGGTTATTGTCATTCGGGCACGTAGGTAACACTTGATAAGCTGGTACGGAATTCCAGGGGGACCGTACCATGGCTTGGAAGGAGCAGAGGGGTCGTTCCGGTGTTCCGGGGACACAATACCTGACTCGCGATTCTTCTCGTTCGTGCGTTGCGAGGTTTCGGTCTCGGACCGGGCTTCTGACAGTTCAACCCCCAGCCGACAAGCTATTCCAATCGATCCAAGAACGTCGAATTGCCCAGCGGCCGGCCGCTGCGACCGTGTTCCTGTCGTCAATAGTTCGGTATTGTGTCCCCGGAACTGTCCCGAGCCACTGCGGCTCACGCACCCCGTTGGGGGTTTGCCCGGGGTTTGGTGCCCTTGCCCCTGGGTAGCCGCTGCGCGGCAACCCAGGGCTATCTTCTCAAAGCCCTTCAGGCTATTCCCCTGTCAGCTTCATCGCTCTTTTTCATAATACACGACCAGGGCGCTCGCCCGGGTTGGTGCCTTGAGCAACAGACCCGGCGCGGTCAGTTCGTGGCCGGTCATCTTCTGTGACGGGCCGGAATCGATGTTGGACACGAGGTAATGCGCGTCCGGATCGAGGCCGTGCAGCGAAAGGCGGACCGACTCGTACGGGCTCTCGCTGCGGCGAAAGGCCTGGATCATGCCCCGGCCCTGCTCCGGCACATCGAATTGCCAGGCGATCCACGCGGAATCGTCCAGGCTGTAGGAGGTCAAGGGGTAATAGTCGCCCAACATGCACTCGGTCGCTTTGCGCCACTCGTCCATGCGGCGGCGGTACACTGTCCAGTCGAGACCCGGGCGGCGGGGTTCGGGGCGGCCGATGCCCAAGCAAGGGCACCAATGGCTGCGGACCACGTAGTCGGTCGTGTCGGTGACGCCGGTGCCGTAATACGGGATCCACGAGGCCATGCCGTAGGTGTGCCCCTGCGTGCCGTTCGGCTCAAAGCGGTAGTCGCTGCGCAACAGCGGCACCGCCCGACGCAACGTCTCCAACTCATTCCGCCGGCCGCCGCTGGCGCAGGTGTCGATGGGCATGTGGGGATGCCGGCGGCGCAACTCGTCCCAGTAGGCCAGATAGCCTTCGACGTGGTGATTCTCAGTGATCCCTTGGCGGTCGGGCGCATCGTTGCCGCGCCAATAGGGGAGCGGCTCCATGTTGAAGTCCTGCCGATAGAAATCGATGCCCTGGCTGGTGATAAGCTGGTCGATGTGGTCCGTGAGCCATTGGCGGGCCTGGAGGTTGCCGAGGTTCAGCAGCCCGCCCCCTTTGCCGCCCAGCACCCACTCGGGATGCTTTTCGGCCAGGAAGGTGCCGCCGGCGACCCGCTCGGGCTCGAACCAGACGATAAACTTCATACCCTTGGCGTGGACGCAGTCGGCCACTTCGCGGAGGCCCTTGGGATAACGATCGGGCGCCGGCTCCCAGGTGCCCACTTTGCCCCAATCGTTGTCGCACGGATACCAGCCGGCATCGATCCACCAGTAATCGAACTTGACGCCGCCGTTTGCGTAGGCATCGACGTACTTGATCTCGTCGGCCGCGTTGCTCTTCATGCCGGGGTAAAAGTCGCAGGTACACATGATGGAGATGGGCGGCAGGGGCTTGCCGTCGAAGTGCGGCGTGTTGTGGGCCAGCATCCACCGCCGCCAAACGTTCTGGGCCCGCAGCCGATCGCCTTTCCAGAATTGCACGACGACCAGCGGGCTGCGGACTTCCTCGTCCGGCAGGAGCTTGAAATGCGTGAGTTCCTGCCCGCCGCGAACCCGCAGGCCCGTGGCTTCGTCGCGTTTGAACTCGGCGGCCCATTGGCCGGGCCAACCGAGCACGACGATGGCTCCGCCGCCGGACCACTCGATGTTGAAATAGGGCATGTCGCTGTTGGTCGGCCGGCCGCCCGAGGTGGTGATCCGCACGGCCGCCTTGGGGCCCAACGACGTCACGTGCGGCTCGTAATCGTGGGCCGAGCACGGGCTGCCCGTGTTGTGGTGCAAGGTAAACTCGCCGGCGGCGGGCCGCTGCCAGCCGGTATCGATCGCCTGGACGTCGACCAGAATGGGCGTCGGCTGCGAGCCGGAATTGCGGAGGCGGAGCGTCCACTCGGCGGTGGGAAAATCGCGATACTCGATCGCCACGCAACGTAAACTCAGCCCGGTTTCGGGATCGGTGCAAACGATCGTATGCTCGACTCGGTCGGCGTCCAGCTCCCGCTGCTGCCGCTCCATCTTCCAGGTCTTCAGCAGTTCGGCCGACGACTTGCCGTGATAGGTGAACGAGAAAGGCAACTCGCCCTCTTTCAAAAAATGGGCCTCGAACCATTGCCGGGCGGCGGCCTTCTCCTCGGACATGACGTTTGCGGCGTGGGCCGGAGCCGTGGCCAATGGGACCAGCCACAGCAGGCTCGCGGAACACAAAATCCAGAAAGCCCTGGCACGGTTGGATGGCACGGGAAGGCATTTGCATCGCATGGTGGGGTTCCTCGCCTTGTGGAGATGGTTCGTAGGAGGGATTACCAAGTTGGGGTGGCAGTTGCACTGCCACCCCCGAATTCACGGCGGTTCCAAGGGCGGCAGTATAACTGCCACCCCAATGACTATCTACTAGCCCTCGGAAAGCAGCTTGGCGGCCGAGGGTTTCGCGGGCTGTTTCCACACGTCGACCCGGACGTCGTTCTTCTGTGGCACGCCGGGCGTGCTGCGGCCCTCGGCCACGTATTTTTCCAGCAAGCGGACGAGCCGCTCGACGACCTCGGGGTGCTTTTCCTCGACGTTAACGCGCTCGGTGTCGTCCCGCGACATGTCGTAAAGCTGCACGGAGGGCAACCCTTGCTCGATCGCCTGGGGGTCCGTCGGTTGACTCCAGCCGCCCGAACCGGGACAAAGTTCCACTTTCCATTTTCCCTGGCGGAGCGAAAAACGCCCATTGCCGGAATGATGGACGACCGCCTCGTGGTGCGGGCCGGTCGGCGAGCCGCGCAACGGCGGCAAGATGCTGACGCTGTCTTCGCCGGCATTGTCGGGCAGCTTCGTTCCGAGCAGGTCGGCACAGGAAGCCATCAGGTCGGTCAAGCAGATCAGCCGATCGCAAGTGCTACCGGGCTTCACCTGGCCGGGCCAGCGGGCGATGAAGGGAATCCGATGGCCGCCCTCCCAGATGTCCGACTTGAAGCCGCGGAATCGCTGGCTTACCCAATGGCCGACGTCGATAAACGGCTTCAGGCCCGTATAGGGGCAATGACCGTTGTCGGCCGTAAAAATCAGGAGCGTGTTCCCGGCCTGGCCGTTCTTCTCCAGCGCCTCCATCACTTGCCCCACGGCCCAGTCGGTTTCCATGATGAAATCGGCCACGGGGCTGATGCGGCTCTTGCCGCGAAACTGTGCCGACGGGGCGATGGGCTCGTGCGGACTGGTCAGCGGTAAGTAGAGGAAGAAGGGCTGCTGGTCCGAGGCTTGCCGGCCCACGTACTCGACCGCCTTCGCGGTCAGTTGCGGCAGGATCTGGTCGAACTGCCAGCCGGGCACCATGGGGCCGGGAGTGCCGAGGACCAATTTCGCGTCGGCCGGGCACCAGGCCGTCGGTTGCGCGACGAGCCTCGCGTTCTCAAGGAAGCCGTAGGGCGGATAGTTGGGCACGTCGGTGCCGAAATAATACTGAAAACCGCGCGTGGTCGGTCCCTCGGTGATGGGGCGGTCGAAAAGGACGTTCTTGCCCTCGCGGGGCCACTGCCAGCCCAGATGCCATTTGCCGATGCAGGCCGTATGATAGCCGTTTTTCGCTAAGAGCCCCGGCACCGTGAGCCGGTCGCGGGCGATTAAGGGCGGGTCGTACGGCCGGAGCACGCCGGACTGAAGCCGGCTACGCCAGGCGTAGCGGCCGGTCAGGATCCCGTAGCGGCTCGGTGAGCACAGCGAAGATCCCGAATGGGCATCGGTGAACACCATTCCCTGGGCGGCCAGGCGATCCAGGTGTGGCGTGGCAATTTTGCCGTGCTGCGGGTTGAGGCACCGAACGTCGCCGTAGCCCAGGTCGTCGGCGAGGATGAAGACGATGTTCGGCCTGCGCGGCCCTGCTCCCTTGCAGGGAGTCATGACCCACGCGCTGAGCCCCAGGAGGACCACAATCGGCAGCCGTTTCATAGGTTCCCTCGGCACGTTGGGCGTAGCGGTGCTTCGTTTCCAACATATCACACGGGGAGACCGGCTGCCACTCGGGGGCGGAGAGACAAGCAATTTGGGAGTTGTTCGGAAAGGACGCCCGGAAGCGCCCGCGCCGTCTTTTGCACACCTCAGCCGCTTCACAAGTTTCGCCGAGGCATTGGCGGGGGTTGCCCCTGACCGAGCGACTGCCTATCCTTCTGATAGACCTCATGAGGTTGATTGCAGAGCTTTTCCTCAAACGAAAGAGGTGACCAGTTAAAACGCAAAATGAGTTATGCTCGCCCTGGCCCTTTCACGTCTTGCAGGGCGAGGCTGTTCGTACAACCTGAGATCGAGCTTTACCCGCTTGGTCAAGGCCAAGCGGGCCTATCATGTTTGATGGCATGAATACTGTGTTGCCGCCCTGAACAGCATTTTGTTCTGTTCAGGGCGGTTTTTTTGGTTGGCACCCGACCGCTCGAGTGCTTCCCGAATTCCCCAGCGAGCGGTGAGCTATCGGCTCGGGGAGATCGGCATAAGAGGATTACGCGCGCCGGGCGTAGAGGGAGCCATTGCCGGTAGAAGCGGGTGAGATCAAGATTCCGAGGTTCAGGGTTGTGGGGAGTTCACCCAACCGTCGTTTCAAACGCTCATCGAGGTCTTGCTCGATTGGGCAATGTGCCGACGGACTTCGCTGATCAGAATCTCCCCATTTCCTTCCGACTCTAGCGGCGAGCGGGTAGAGCAGGTGAGTCCCAACCGGCCGTGCAGGGTTCCGGCCATCCAGCAGATTTGAGATCCAAGGACATTCTGCGATGTCGCGGCGAAGAACTGGGTCGTCCGGAGTCTGCCATACTCCTGCTGGATAGGAAGAACGCCCAAGTTGGACACGTTCGCTTCCGACGTAGAAATCAGGGGCGAGCGGACTACCTGTCGGCCAAGGAAAGCTCGGGCCATCGGAAAGAACCCCCACGGCGGAAGTCCCCGGGACTTGATGGCTCGCGTCATACCATCGCGATACGAACGTGCGAGATCCCAGAAACTTCCATCTTGGCGGCAGTGCCACGTCAAGACCCAGTAAACGTACACTCCCAATTGCGTCGGCGCGATGTGAAGCGGATATCGACGACGCAGATCGATGTTTGTCTGCAGCGCGACCTGCCTCAACTCGGGTGAACGATCAAGAAGCACCAGCAGTACGGAAGCACAGATGGCGGCATGCAGCGTCGTTCCTTCCGCTTTCGATCTTTGCAATAACGCGGCAGTTTCCGCCTTGCTCAACACTGTTGAACACGTCGACGTCCGCTGTGGATTGTTCGTCGGAGCCACCCCCAATTGACGAGCGAGACGGGGAGTACGAAATAGATTTCTCGCTTCCTCTCGAAAAAAAGATAGCGTGGCCAACGTCCGAGCTGCGGGGGGAAGATATCGCTCGACCGTACGCCCCAGCCCCGGCGTTCCGAGAAATTCCGCGGACTGCTCCGGTGCGGCGTATACACTGAGGAGAGTGTGAAAGAGGTATCCGATGTTTAGGCCATCACACAGGCTGTGGTGGATGCGGATCAGGATCTCCTGTCGGCCGCACCCCTCCAGTACCGTGACACTCCACAGTCCAGACCAGACCTCGCTGCCGTCTTCGACGATGCGGCAGGGAAAAGGTTCGTTGACTAGGCACTCTGCCGTCGCCTTCCAGTCGGCATCGGACCGCCGCTGAACGACTCGTAGATCTGGTTCTGAACCTTCGGTCCGCTCAAGAGTAATCGCTCCCGATGGCGTGCGGACGATCATTGCAGAAAGCATCGGCCATCCGTGGTGGATCTGAGAGACCGCCTCGCTGAATCGTTGCAGATCCAGCATACCTTCACACTGAAGGACCGAGACGAACGTGAAAGCTCCGTGTCGGGCATTAGCCCAGCAGAAGAATGATTCAATATCCCCCAACTTGCGACTTGCCGAGGAGGGAGATGAGGGTGCGTCGACGGTCATGCGGCGACGAGATCCATTTGTGTGGTGCGAGTACGGATAACTGGACTTTTGCAAAGTTAGGTGAGACATAGTCTCGCCACGATATGGTCATAGGTTGAATGCATTGGTGCCTGTCTGAGGTTGTAGCGCGGCATCATACACGGCTGCGGGCGGCCGTTCAAGATTGAATGGATATGCGGCAATAGTGGGTAGTTTGGGCTGAATTTGTGCGATTGCCCCGGTCAATGGGTCTTGCTAGAATACCGCTCCTTTTGTAAAGAGTGAGCCACCCTTGATCGAACCGGGCATCGCCATCTTCTTGATTCTCCTTCTGCTGGCCGTGGGTCAAGGGTTGTTAGCGGTCGGCTTCTTGCGGATACTAACCGGTACTCGCCCGGCCCGGCCCGGAAAGCCCTTCTATCCCCGGACGGCGGTCATCCTCTGCCTGCGGGGCCACGATCCATTCCTGGAAAAATGCCTCGAGCTGTTGCTCCACCAGGATTATCCCGACTACCAGTTGCGGCTGGTCGTCGACAATCTGCACGACCCGGCCTATCGGGTCGTCCAACCGCTGGCCGAGCGGTACGGCCCGGAGCGGGTGCACATTGAGACGCTCGACGACCGGCGGACCACGTGTAGCCTGAAATGCAGTTCCGTGACGCAGGCCATCGAGCGGCTCGATCCATCGTTCGAAGCGGTGGCCCTGGTCGATGCCGACACGATGCCACCGCGGTCGTGGCTTCGCGACCTGGTGGCCCCGCTGGCCGACGAGTCGCTGGGCGCCGCCACGGGCAACCGCTGGTACATGCCTGCCGGCGGTTCGTGGGGCGCGCTGGTCCGCTATCTGTGGAACGCCGCCGCCGTCGTGCAAATGTACTGGTATCACGTCCCCTGGGGCGGCACGCTGGCTCTCCGCCGCCAAACGATCGAGGAACTGGATTTGCTCGGCCGCTGGCGCAGGGGCTTCTGCGAGGACACGATGCTCTATCGCCAGCTTGGCCGCCGCGGGCTGGGCGTCAAGTTCGTGCCGGCGCTCATGATGGTCAACCGCGAGGACTGCGCCGTGGGCGACTGTGGCCGATGGATTAGCCGCCAGCTTCTGACGATGCGGCTCTATCATCCGCTCTGGCCCATGGTTGCGCTGCACGGCTTAGGGACGACGCTCGTGTTGGCCGCGGCTGTGGTGGCGACCGCAGTGGCCGCCCTGCACCGCGACTTGCCATCGGTCCTATGGTGCGCGGGTGGCTTGGCCGTCTACGAAGCGATCATGGTCGGCCTCTTAATACCGCTGGAGATATTCGTCCGACGGGTCGTCCGATCGAACGGGGGGCCGACAGGGTGGCTTTCCTGGAAAACCGTCCTGCGGCTGGCGCCCGCGGTGGTGTTGACCCAAGTGGTTTACACGTTGGCCCTTCTCGGCGCCCAATTCGCGCGGACCGTCTCCTGGCGCGGCGTCCATTACCGGGTGCGCGGCTCTGGGGTCGTCGAGCGACTCGACGATCCGGCGTGCTCCGGCGAAGCGCCGCCGGCGGCCCACGGCCATTCATTGTAAGCGGCTCGATTCTCAGCTTACGGCCGTTGACGCGGTGATTCGTCGCACATAGGCAGTTAATAGATCGGCGGCCTGCTGCTGGTCGAGCGGCCGGGGATCGTAGTGCAGCGTGATGTTCAAGCTGCCGCCGTAGAGGCCCGCGGCCACGCTCACGCACGAGTAGGGATGAATCGGCGCCACGCAATCGATGCCGGACAAGGTGACGTTCCCCGCCCTGAGCTGCCGCTGGTGCTCGGGCAACGGTGTTTGAGCAAAAAGGGTGCCGACGTTGGTGAAGACGCACGACACCGTACACTTGTCGGCGCGAACCTGTCTCTCCAATCCGCCGAAGAGCCGGCAGACCGCCAGGGAACCGATGAAAGTGAAGCCGAGTTGGTTGCGCTTGATGCGGTCCATTTCCGCGTGGATGCCGCGGAGCAGGCGGTCGGGATCGGCGGAGTCACTGGTACGACGGTCGAGGAACACGGTGCTGACGACGTCGGCCGCCGGCAGAAGGCGATCGGCGGGCGTGCGGAGATTGATCGGCACCATCATCCGCAGCCAGTCGTCGTCTTCCCTCACGTTCCGTTGCAACCGCCAGTCGGCCAGCGTCAGGAAGAGGTCGCGGGCCAAGAGGTCGTTGGGCGTCACGTCGAGCGCATCGGCCGCACGCCGCACGCCGACGGTCGTCTCCGGGTCGAACGTGTGGCTCAGCGTCGCGGGGAACCCTGCGGGCAACGGCGAGTCATTCGCGAAGACCTGATGCGGAAATAGCGGCACCGGCCGGCGCATGAGGAACTGCCGGGCACCGAGCAGGCCCACCAACTGCCGGGGCGCCATCCTGAGTAACTTGCCGAAGCCAAGCCCGAATCGCCCCCGGCCGGCGAGCAGGGCCGGATCGAGGGGCGGAAGTTCGATTTGGCCGTCTTCCGTTCCAGCGCAGATCGCCGCATAGGCCAGCAACAGATCGCGGATGAACGTGGCACTCCCCCCCGCATCGCAGCAGGCATGGTGAAGCTGGATCGTCAGATCGCAGGTTGCCGCAACGGCGTCGACGCGCACGTGAAAGCGGACGCCGATCTCCTCGCGCAGGTCCAGGTGCGTGGCGGGCGGCAGGGGTCCGCCGCACGGCGACGTCTCCCAATGGAGGACGGGTACCCAGTCGTCGACCCCGGCCCACCACAAGCGCCGGCCCACGGTTTTTACTTTGGCGGTGAGCAGCGGATGACGCGCCATGGCCACCCGCACCGCCTTCTCAAAGCCCGTCCGATCGAGGCAGCCCGCAAACCGCAGACGAACGAAGAAATCACAAGGGTAGGCCGGGCGATCGTCCCAGAGAAAGAACTCCTCCATGACCGTCAGCGGAAGCGACATGCATACGGGCGAACCGTGCGGTGGGAGGAAGCGACCGCAGCCGTCGGGGTCCGGCGGCACCGCATCACGATCGGAAAGTGAGGTCGTTGGGCACATACACGTCGGTCGTTACGGCCGCGCTGATCGGTTGCGGCACGGTACCGCCCGCGATGGCCGGGTCGAAACGGCGTTGGCGCAGCCGCGAGCGGCCGAAATTGTCCTCGATGGCGTGCCGGGCCAGCCGCATGAGCAGCGCGGCATCCATGGCCGGGCAGTCGAAGGGGGCCGCGGCCGCGCGCTGGGAATCGTCGAACTTCGGATCGTCGCGCCAGTACGCCCGATAAATCTCGATCTGGTTTCGAAAGTTGTTGATGAACCAGTCGCCGTCGGCGACAAAGGCGTCCTCCGCTTCGGCCAGTTCCGAACATTCTTCGACGGCCTGCTGGATCACGTCGGCCACCAGTGCCACCGAAGGCGGCCGCCGCGTCACGAGATGATAGGTGCGGCCGTAATGCTCAGGCCGGGAGAAAATGTGGGCGAACACGGCGGATACCCAATCGACCGGCACCAAGTTCTTGTGTTCCTCGCCCGACATTTCCAAACCTTGGACCATCAGCCGGCCAGCCGTGGAACCCAGTACCATGCGGCTCACCAGCGTGTGGGCCAGCTTCACCAGGGCGTAGAAACCGTGGAAGGTGACCGTATAGCCGGTCCGCGAGTCACCCACGATGATCGCGGGACGGTACACGGTAGGCGGATCGAGCCAGTCGGCGGCGCGAACCATTTTCTCCGCTTCGATCTTGCTGGCCTCGTAGTCGTTTCCGGGCTTTTGCCCGACGTCGAGTTCGCTCTCGAGCACACGTCCCGTGCGCAGCCCGCAGACGTAAGCAGTGGAAATGTAGTGAAACTGACGGATGCCGGTGGCCCGGCAGAGGTCGAGGATCCGCCACGTGCCGCCCACATTGGTGTGCCACGGCTCGCCCGCTCGCCCGTTGCCGTGGAAGGTCAGGCTGGCGGCACTATGAATGACCGAGCGGCAATGGCGGGCGATCCAACGCAGGGTGGAACGATCGAGACCGAGGTCCGGCGCGGTCAGTTCGCCCTCGATCACCACGGGCGGGGCGACAGTCGCGGGCAATTCGGCTTCCCAACGACGAAGAATGGCCTCGATCCGCTGGCGGCCCGACTCGCGTTTGGCCGGACGCACCAGCACGGCCAAGCGATGGCCCTGACAGAGACAGTCCCGCAGCAAATACGACCCCAGCAATCCGGTAGCACCGGTGAGCAGGTGGTAGGCCATCAATAGGTGCCCAAAGTAGGTAGGTAGGTGCCCAAGTTAGGTAGGTAGGTGCTTCCCTTAACCCGTTTGCGCCGATTTGGCCGGCTTTTGATATCATCGGCAGATAGGGGTAAAACAATAATGCTGGGATAGCTAGCACGGCGTTCGAAGCGGATGGGGCATTGGCGGCCACCCCGCCAGGGTGCGCGCCGGCCCCCGCGCTGGATTGTGCGGCTTCCCTAAGGGGTGTAATATTCCCGGTTGATAAGTTTGTCGGCCGAACCCGAACCAAGGGCAGCAGCGGGAGCGGGCAGAAAGACCCTTCGATGGTGAAAGGAGTGCGGGAGGTGGAGTTCCAGGGCTTCCGGCCTACGCTGTTCCAGTTCTTGGAAGAGCTGGCCGACAACAACCAGCGCCCCTGGTTCCAGGAAAACAAGGGGCGATACGAACGCGAGGTGCTGGAACCGGCAATGGCCTTCATCCGTGCCTTCCGTCCCCGACTGAAGCGAATCTCGCCGTTCTTCGTGGCCAGCGACCGCCGCGTCGGCGGCTCGCTGATGCGGGTCTACCGCGACACGCGGTTCGTCAGGGACGGCGAGCCGTACAAGACGAACGTCGGCATCCAGTTTCGCCACGAGCAGGGTCGCGACGTCCACGCCCCCGGCTTTTACGTTCACATCGCGCCGGGCCAATGCTTCCTGGCCATGGGCCTGTGGCGGCCGGAGCCCGGCGCCCTGGCCCAGATCCGGCAGGCGATCGTCGAGCGGCCGGACCGCTGGCGCCGGGCAGGCGGCCAGCGGAAGTTCCGCGAGCGATTCGTGCTGGACGGCGCCAGCCTGAAACGCCCGCCGCGCGGCTTCCCGGCCGATCATCCTTGGATCGAGGATCTCAAGCGGACAGACTTCATCGGCCTCGAAGAACTGGAGGAGCGCAACGTTCTCGACAGGAAGTACCTGGACCATGTGGCGACCGCCTTCGCCGCCAGCCGTCCCTTCATGCGTTTTCTGTGTGACGCCCTCAAAGTGCCTTTCTGAAGGCCTAACGCTGCGGACGTTCTTGGCGGCGGCCAACGGCCGCCGGATTGGATTGCAGTGCTCTGCCGGCCGATAGTTGGGGCGGCAGTTGTACTGCCACCCCCGGAATTGCGGCAAAGACAGGGGTTGCGGTGCAACTGCCACCCCAACGTCGGGGTTGCTCTGGGTTCCCATCCCATCTGCCATCGACAATAATGGATGCTGTTGGTCATGCGATGACAAAAAGCACCAGCGAGCCCGTGCGATGCCTTCCACCTGGCCGGCCTACCTGGAATTGCTGGAACGCGGCGAGCTTGCCCGCCGCGCCCGCGAGGCGGTCGCCGTCTTGGCCGACTGCACCGCATGTCCGCGGCAGTGCCATGCCGATCGGCGGCACGATGACAGTCCCCGTTCTTACTGCCGCACCGGGCGACTGGCGATCCTGAACAGCGCCTTCGCCCATCACGGCGAGGAGGAGTGCCTCCGCGGCTGGAACGGCTCGGGCACGATCTTCTTCGGCCAATGCAACCTCCGTTGCGTGTTCTGCCAAAACTTCGACATCAGTTGGGAAGGCCGCGGGCGGGCGGTCAGCTCGGAAGAGTTGGCCGGCCTGATGCTCCGCTTGCAGGAGCAGCGATGCCAGAATATCAAGCTGGTGACGCCGTCGCACGTTGTGCCGCAGATCCTGGAGGCGCTGGTTCTCGCGGTGGCGGGGGGATTGCGGCTGCCGCTGGTCTATAATAGTGGCGGCTACGACCGGCCGCAGACGCTGCACTGGCTGGACGGCATCGTGGACATCTACATGCCCGACCTCAAGTTCTGGAGCCGGGAGACGGCCCAAGAGCTGGCCGCTGCGGCGGACTATCCCGAGGTGGCCCGGGCCGCGATCCGGGAGATGCACCGGCAGGTGGGCGATCTGGTGCTCGACCAACGCGGTTTGGCCCGCCGCGGTCTGCTGGTGCGGCATCTGGTGATGCCGGGCGGGCTCGAGGAGACTCGTCAGATCCTGCGATTCCTGGCCCAAGAGGTATCGCCCGACACGTTCGTCAACGTGATGCCGCAGTACCGGCCCGCCGGGCTGGCCTGCCAGCATGCGGCGATCGCCCGACGTTTGCAGGGGAGCGATTTCGAGCAGGCGCTGGCCATCGCGCGGGAGGAGGGGTTGCGACGATTGGCGCACGGGTAAGACGATCCCGATAGAGCGCGGGCCGTAAACCTGCTCGGATAAGACACGATGCCCGGAGGCTGGGAGCGGTCCCGGCCTCCGGGCATTCCTTGATCGCGATGATCTTGCCGTCGGCTCTTAGCTTAGCTCATGCGTCGGCGGCCCCAGCGCCACGCACCGCCCAGGGCCAAGAGCGACGCCAACATGACCAGGCTCGACGGCTCGGGAACCGGCTGGGAGAGCGTAATGCCGTCTTTGGCCAACAACTGCATCGCCTGGCTATCCGACTCCAGCGACTGGTACGCCGACGGCGGAAGGTTGTTGATATTCAACGGCCCACTCAGGTTGTAGTTTGTTAAGATCTTGTTCAGATCGGTGAAGTTCACGACGCCGTCGTAGTTGAAGTCGCCTTGGCTCCAAGTCATACCGGTACTGTTGTAGTTCGTCAGCACCTTGTTCAGGTCGCTGAAGTTCACCACGCCGTCCAGGTTGGCGTCGCCGTAGAGGGCGGGCATGACGGTCACTTGGTGCGTGGTGGTGTTGTCCACCCAACCCAGGCCAACCGTGTTGCTGGCAGCGGCGCTGTAGAGCTGGTAGTCGTGGCCGGCCTGGAAACTGCCGGCTCCGCCGTTGTAGGCCGTCTTCAGCAGGCTTTGAACCTCGCTCACCAAGCCGCTTTCGCTGCCCGTATTGGCGCTGTAGTCCAAGACCAAGAAGCCGTTGCTCACGTTGGTTCCGCCCGTGTGGGCGATCGCGTTGACGTTGGTCAGCACGTTCGTCGTCGCCGACGCGTTGTTGAACTGCAACGAGCCGCTCTGCACGGTGGTCGTGCCGGTGTAGGTATTCGTGCCGGAGAAGGTTAGGGCGCCGCTGCCGATCTTGGTCAGGCCGCCGCCGCCGCTGAGCACGCCTTTGTAGACGGTGCTGGCATTATTGTTGCCGACGCTGAGCGTCACGTTGCCCCCGACGCTATTGATCAGGGACAGGTCCTGGGAACCTTGCAAGCCGCCGAGGGTAACGTTGGTGAGGTTGCCGAAGCTGATTACCCCGCCATCGGTATTGTAATCGAGCGTGCTGTTTTGCAGGGCGTTGCCGTGGGCCAACTGCAGCGTGCCGCCGTTGATTCGCGTAAAACCGGTAAACGTGTTGGCTGCGCCGAGGATCAGCGTGCCGTCGCCACCCTTGTTCAGTCCGACGCTGCCGCCGAGGACAGAGTTGACGATGTCCGTGCCGGCACTCGTGGCCGTGGAAATCCCGCCCGTGCCGGTCATGGTGATGGGGCCGCCGGTGAGGGTGTAGCCATCGGTGTGGAAGGCGATCGAGTTGACCGAGCTGACGCCGTCGCTGGCTACCGCAACGACGCCCGGCGAGCCCTCGAAAACGGCATCTTTGCCCGCCGTCCACGCGGTATTGGGAGTGCTCCCCGACGTGGTCGCCCATCTTGTCGAGCTGTTATCCCAGGTGCCGGTGCCCGACGCGTACAATTGGCTCAGATCGTAGTAGGACACGCGGACGTTGTCAAAACAGACTCCGGCGCCCACGGCCAACACGACGCCCATGTTATCGTTGGCCGCGATACCGTTCTTTCCGATATAGTCGTTGGAGTTGATCGAAAATGAGATATCGCCGAACGTCCCCCATCCCTTCATGTTGGACCAGTCACGTCCCGCGGGGAAAATATCGTCGTGCGTGGCAATCGCCGCCTGCGCATCGATGTCGACGAAACCGATCGACTGACCATCGTAGATCTTGGCGTTCGAGGGCGAGCCGAGAGCCACCGTGATAGTGTACACCCGATTCGGTACCAGGGTGCAGATGGGCGCGTCAGCACCGTTCACCACATCCACGTCGTTGTTCCAGGTCGTGGCGACGTTGGTCAAGCATTGGCTGCCCTGGGCCGTGCCGGGCAAAGTGCCGTTGCCGCCGGCGGCGGCGAAAGCGGCGCCGGTGGGATTCCACACCGCAGCATTGGCCGGATTCGATGAAACGGGTGGATCGAGTAGGGTCCCATCGACAGCAAGCCAACTGGTCGGATAGGTGGGCGGCGATAATGTTGTGCCGTCTGCCGTGACATCCTGCTCGAAACTGCCGTTTGGCACCGGGACATAAGGCAGCACGCAGGAAACGAAATACCCACCCGATCCCAGTCCCACCGCATCATCAAGGGGTCGGCACCGTGGCGCGGGTAGACCAATTCCTGCGTGCTGCCTAAGTGAGCGTGGGCGTGTCTGCCACGGCCATACCGGCACCGAGGACGGCAAAAACGAGGAACAGCGCAGCCCCCACACACAATCTCAACGTGCCTCTCATGTTCGCTCTCCTTGCAAAAAATGGATTTCTTGATTGTAGCAAGATTGGAACATCCAGCAATGTGAAACTGCCTCGTCCGGCGACAGAATTGCGGCTGGGGCCCGGCACGGCCGTCATTTGCCGACAACTTTCCCCCCTCGGTGAAGTTCACCGAATCGGTCAAGTCGCCCCGGGCTCCAAGATCGTTCGCTGCCTCCACCGTCGTTTGCCAAGAACCTGCTGAGATCGGTGAATGTCAACCAGCCAGAGCGGGGCTAATCTTTCCCATTAATCTACTCGCTGCTACAAGGTAGACAATCCCCCCCTCAAAAGTCTTCTGTTGCATGGGCGGAATAGGGCAGCACGCAGGAATTGGTCTACCCGCGCCACGGTGCCGACCCCTTGATGATGCGGTGGGGCTGGGATCGGGTGGGTATTTCGTTTCCTGCGTGCTGCCTAGGATAGTCACCGGCTCGCCGGGCCTGCATGCGACAGCAAACATCGTGTTAAACTGGGTATTTGCCGGTCTCCTGCGTTCGTGCTCCTTTCCTTGATCCGTCGACCAGGATACCGAACTCGGTTGAGACGTCGTGATGTTAGCCGTTTGCTCTAATGCCTTCTGGCGCTTCGGTTTCCGTCAGGACATCCCCTCGTTTGCAGAACGGCAACGGCCCGTAGCCGCTTACGATCTGGCGACGTCCGGGGGCTTAGCATCATGGCAAATTGGGAGGCTCGGGGAAACGCCGGCCTGCATTGCATCCACTGCCATGCCTCGTACAATCACAGGCTGAGTGTCGTTTCGTTTTCCGTCCACAGGAGATCACAATCATGCGTGGGAAGCTCAGATTGACGATTTTGGCCGCGGTCCTCGTTTCCTCGGGCCTGCTGCCGGCCGCCAGGGCCGACGTCAAGTTGCCGGCCATCTTCGGCGATCACATGGTCCTCGAGCGCGACGTGCCGCTGCCGGTGTGGGGCTGGGCCGATCCCGATGAAAAGGTCACGATCACCCTGGGCGACCGCTCGCAGACGGCCACCGCCGATAGCGCCGGAAAATGGTCGGTGAAGCTGGATGCCTTGAAGGCCGGCGGGCCGTACGTGCTCAAGGCCGAGGGGAAGAACACCATCGAGCTGAGCGACGTCCTGGTGGGCGAGGTGTGGCTCGGCTCCGGCCAGTCGAACATGGCCATGACGGTCAGCGGCGTGCTGCACAAGGACGCCGAGATCGCCGCCGCCAACCATCCGAAGCTCCGCATGTTCACCGTGGACCGGAAGACGGCTGAGGAGCCCCAAAAGGACTGCAAGGGCCAGTGGCAGGTCTCCGGCCCCAAGACGGTCGGCAGCTTCTCGGCCGCCGCCTATTTCTTCGGCCGCGAATTGCAGAAGCAACTGAAGGTGCCGGTGGGAATGATCAATTCCTCGTGGGGCGGCACGCCGATCCAGGGGTGGACCAGCGTCAAGGCCCACCAGGCCGACCCGCAGTTGGCCCCCATGCTCGAAGGCTTGAAGCGGTCCATCGCCGCCTATGATCCCGAGGCGACCAAACAGCGTTATGAAACCCAACTGGCCCAGTGGCAGAAGACCGTCAAGGCGGCCAAGACCAAGACGGAACGCGAGCAGTTGAATCGCCGCAGGCCCAGGCCGCCGCAAGACCCGCGGTTGGCTCCCGGCAGCCCCGGCCGGCTCTTCAACGGCATGATCGCCCCCTTGGCCCCCTACGCGATCCGCGGCGCCATCTGGTACCAGGGCGAGTCGAACGCTGGCGGATGGAAGCTTTACGGCCTGCAACTGCGGACGATGATTACCGAGTGGCGGGCCCTCTGGAACGAGGGCGACTTCCCCTTCCTCTTCGTCCAGTTGCCCAACTTCATGGCCCCGCAGCAGAAACCGGTGGAATCCGTCGGCTGGGCCCACATCCGCGAGCAGTTCTTCGAGACCCTCTCGTTGCCGAACACGGGAATGGCCGTCACGATCGACGTCGGGGAGGCCAAAAATATTCACCCCCAGAACAAACAAGAGGTCGGCCGGCGGTTGGCGCAGTGGGCCCTGGCGAAGACCTACGGCAAGAACGTCGTGGCCTCCGGGCCGCTCTACAAATCGATGCGGACCGACGGCGACAAGATCGTCGTCGAGTTCGATTACGTCGACGGCGGCCTGGCCGCTCGGGGCGGCGATACGCTGAAAGGCTTCGCCGTCGCCGGCGCCGACAAGAAGTTCGTGTGGGCCGAAGCGAAGATCGTGGGCAACACCGTGGTCGTCTCCAACTCGGAAGTCAGCGCGCCGGCGGCGGTCCGCTATGCCTGGGCGAACAACCCTCCCGATTGCAACCTGGTCAACAAGGCCGGCCTGCCCGCTTCGCCGTTTCGTACCGACGACTGGTCGGAGTGAGCGGTGGCGGGGGGAAGGGGCCGATCGAACGGTCGGGGTGGCATCGGGGCCTGCCATGCCGCGTGACAGCTATTCGAATTCGACGTGGGCCGTCAAATAAGGGAGCAATTCCTTCGCCGGGCTGGTGATGGCGATGACCACGGTATACGTGACCACGTTTTGCGTCATCGTGGCATTGAGCCGGATCTGCCGCACCTTGCCGGCATAGATCCTGCCGGGAAGGGCATCGACCGTGAAACGGACGACCTGCCGCACGCGGATTTGCGGAATACTGGCCTCATTGACCGAGGCCCAGACCTCCAGTTTCTCGATATTCGCCACCAGGAAGGCGCTCGGCGTATTGGCGGCGGGGGCCACCATTTGCCCCACGCTCACGCGGCGGTCGATGATGACGCCCTTGATCGGCGACTTCATGGTCGTGTAGCCGAGCACGATTTCCGCCTGTTTTACCGCGGCCTTGCTCTGGGCCAGCGCAGCCTCGGCCGCCCTCACGGCGGCTTTCGCCGACTTGTGCTTGCGCTGGACCAAGTCGAAATCGGAGTCCGAGATCGGGTGATCCTTTTTCCGCTCTTCAGTACGCCGCAACTCGCCCTCGGCGTGTTCGGAGTTGATCCGCGACTGAGCCAACTCGGCTTCGACACGCGCGCAAGCCGCCCGCTCCCCTTCCAGCCGGGCCGCATACAGTTCGCTGTCAATCTGTGCCAAGACGCTGCCCACTTCGACGGGCGAACCGTAGTCAAGCGGTTGTCCTCCGGCACGAGGATCAACGCCGAACTTCACAATTCGGCCGGCCACTTGCGGGCAGACATCTACCATCTCCGCCGGCTCGACGGTTCCGATGGCCATGATCTTTTTGGCCGGATCGGCGTTGTCGGCAGAATACGCCGGCCGCACCACTCCCCCACCTGCGAACGTCAGACCGACGAGGACGATGAGCAACTTTCTCATGGCGATCTCCTTATTTGCGATTGGCAATCGGATCCTGCACTCCGACATTGATGAAGCGAGCGCAACCCCACACGGCGTGGTCGCAACTGTAGCCGTCGCCGCCGTTGAGGACGCGAAGCGTCACTTGCTTCGCGCCGGCGACGTCGACGTGGAACGGATGAACTGCTCCTTGTTGGAGAACAACGCTTTCCGCTTTCAGTCGGCCGTCGACCAACACCTGGAACTGCACGCTGCCGCCCTCGGCCGACGTGTCGACTCCGGCCTCCGCGGCAAATGCCGCAAACTTCCGGCGAGAAATGTCCACGACGACATCGGCCGGCGTGGCATCGGGAAAAGCGTGCGTCCAGACGGCTTTGGGATAGGGTTTGCTGCCGATCGAGGGCCGTTTTCCGTAGTAGTTGGTGTCGCGATGCACGGTATTGCCCGCGCCGGCGGTGGCTTTGGCCCACGGCATGTCGGAAACGAAGGTCACGCCGGCCAGCTTTTTCAGGCTGGGGGTTGCCAGCATGCCGGATTGGCCCGTGCTCCATTGCCGACCGCCCCAACCGGCCGCATGCACTTTCCAGTACAGAGATTTCTGCGGAGGAACTTCCAGCGTGGCGGTGGTGGACGGGCTGGTGACCGTTGACGACGCGATCGGCTTGGCCAGGTCGGGCGATTCGGACACCACGACCCAATAACTCTTCGCGCCGTCGCTCGGCTCCCACGAAAACTTTGCGTACAGAACGAACGGATCATCGCGACTCGTTGCGGCAGCGGTCAGGTGGAACGCTCCCGGAGCGTCCAGCCCTTCCGGCTTGGCGAGCGCGGCGTCTTGCAGATAAACAATGTCGCTCGAATAGGGTTGCGGCAGCTTGATGGTCAGCCCTTTTTCCATCAAGTCGGCGCCCGTGCGGGCAGCGGGCGATACGGATCCGTCTTCGCCCCAAACCCAGTACGTTCTTGCGGAGACCAGGCCCTTCGGCTTCACGGTCTGTTGGGCGTCGTTGCTTTCCGGACGGAAGATGTAAAGGGTGCCTTTGCGGAGGGCATCGCTCCAATAGAACAGTCCGTCCCAATGGATGCCGTCGGGGCGGGGCAAGACGTGGTGCACCCGGCAATCGGCCAACATGGGCCGAACCCACTGCTTGTAGATCTGTACCGATCGCTTGACCGAATCGTACTCGCGGCTCGTCCAAGCCAACGTGTCGGTTGGGTCGATCTGCCAGGCCGACATCATGGCGCTGCGCCAGAGGAAGGTGTCGGGTTTGTCGCCCTTGACGGGATAGTAGTTGTCGTAGGTGTAGGCCTGCAACACCAACGGCGGCATGGCGTACGTCGAGTCGTAGATACTTTGCCGATCGGGCAGGTTGGAGAGCGTGTCGGTGGTCACGGTGTAATGGGTTCGCTCGAGGACGCCAAAATCCTTGAGATGTCCGCCGCTGGAGCAGTTTTCCAAGATGATTGCGGGAAACGCCCGGCGCAGTCTCTCTTGGACTTCATAGTAGCCCATCGTGGCCCAATAGCTGGCGTCGACCCCATAGTGGTGGCGATGCGTGGTCTTGTTGCACTGGTTGGTGATCGGCCCGCAATCGTGCTTCAGATAGTCCAACTTGTGGTGACCGGCGAGCCACTGGGTTTTTTCGATGGCCCACCGTTTTGCCTCGGGGCAGCCCAAGCAAAGCTGGCCGCCGGTAAAAGGCCCCGGTTTCCACGCGGGGGCGAGATCGACATTGAACCACTCGGGATGGCCGACCGGCCCGCGGACGCTCAAGGCCGTGGGAACCGTCGCGGTGCCGCCGTTCGTCCAGGCACACCACAGCGCCATCCACATGCCCTGCGAATGCACGTATTGTTCGATCGGCACGATCCCCTTGGGGAATCGTTGCGGGTCCCAACGCCAATCGCCCGTCTCGGGGAACCACATGGCGTCGGACATGAAGGCCTCGAAGCCCAGTTCGCGGCTCGTCTTGGCACAGCGAAGCACGTCGGCTTCCTTGGCACTGGCTCCGCCGGCGTCGAGATAGAGGTTGTAGGCCAGAATCGGATCGGGATACTTTCCCTGAGGAAGCGGTGGCCGGAGCTTTTCGAGCACAAAACGATGGAGGCGGTAGCTGCCTTCGTCCACGTCGCCCACATAGCAGCCGACAAACGCCGTGGGCACCCAAAAGACCTCGCCCGGCTCGATATCGGTGCGAAAGTCGGGCAGATTGCCCACGTCGAGATCAAGTTGCCCCGCGTTCTTTGCGGCCCGGGCATGGATTCGGCCGAGCCCGGAGAATTCCCAACCCACGTACAGCCCCCGCTTCTGCCCCACCTGCACGGCCAGCCACGGCACCGGGCTGGCGCCGTCTTCGCAATGGCTGACGAGTCGCAAGTCCAACTGCTTGTCGAGCGGGTGTTGAAAGGTGCCTCCCTGGGCGCTTGCATTGGAGCCGCCCCGCTTGATCCACCAGAGAACCGCCGGGCCATCGCCCTTTAGGCCGTGCAGCGAAAGGCTGTCCTGGTGCGAAATGGCCACCCGCGCGGACGAGCGGTTCTCGATTTCGATCCAATGTTCCACGGGGCCGCGGCCCGGCCGGGCCCGCCAAATCGACCGCAACCGGAGCTTTGGCTCTTCATTGGTAAAGGTGAGCGTAAGTGTGTGGGTGGACCGGTCTACGATGCCACCGTGAAACTTCCATTGGGTGGCAATCTCACGGTTGCCGATCCACGCCTTCGGCATCAGGGGAATTGGCATCGGACCGGCGGCCCAATTGTGCTCCACCCCCGGAACGCCCAGCGCTTTCACAACTGCCACGTTGTTTTCGACGTCTATAACGATGCGCGTGTCATCGGTCGATAATTCCCAAGCGGCACGACTCTCGGCCGCAAGGCCTCCTATGGTGATCAGTGCGAACGTCAGTGCCGGCAACATGCGAAAGGACATGGCTTTTCCCTTTTTGGTTGCGATTCACGGGGGCGTCTGCTACGCCGTCACACGTTATCGTCCACCGATGCCATACGAGACAATTCGTGCCGATTTTGGCGCCAGCGGCTCGATCACCACCAGGTTTTCACCGGCCTTCAGGTAACGCGTAATAGTAACAGTATAGCTTCCCAACCCATGAGTTTGTCACGTGCCTGCGTTGGTGGCAAGGCGACGGGACGTTGCGGTGGGCGCGAGGTGCGGCTTCTTGGGGGGCGGTGTGGCATCGCGGGGTG